>Ga0310826_100092_pt1 | contig 154502 bp, 135 predicted proteins | sample WT_ome_FD_201306 | JGI IMG/M metagenome (GOLD analysis project Ga0310826, IMG submission 201306) | Sorghum-adapted microbial communities enriched on wild type (WT) sorghum from Joint BioEnergy Institute, Emeryville, California, United... ... | reverse complement strand
AAAAAATTCTGACAAATCACTTCTGTTTGATGAAAGAACGAAGCAAAGCGCTTACAAGGCAGAGGTTCCTTCGGAGTTCGCGTTCCAAGCATCTTAAATCACTGCCCACGCTAGCTTGACACTGACCCAAACGAGCCCCAGGTTGACTTTTTCGTCTGCCGGAGTATAATTAGCGAAAAAATGGAACGGCGATGAAGAGAAAGAGTACGCCTGCGGGAGCGCCGCAGAGAGCCGGTGGGTGCTGCGAACCGGTGCGTGAACCTGGCGGAATGGGTCTCGGAGCCGGCGGCGGAACGGCCGTATGCAACCGCACGATACGGCCCTATGCCTTCCCGGATGTTCCCCGTTATCGGAACGCAGAGGTTTTTCGGCCGCGCGCAATGCCACTTCACGCGCGCAATGCCACGCCCGTGGCACCGGCCGCGAAGCGAAGAAGGGTGGCACCACGGCTTTCCGTCCCTTGGACGGAAGGCCGTTTTTTATATAAAAAGGCAATATGACGGGAAAGGCGGTGGAGAACGGCATGTCCGGCAAGAAAAGAGTTCTGTCCGGCATCCAGCCGAGCGGCTTGCTCACGCTCGGCAACTACATCGGCGCCATACGCAATTTTGTGGCGCTGCAGCATGAGTGCGAATGCTATTTCATGGTGGTCGACCTGCACGCGGTCACGGTTCCGCAGGAACCGGCCGCGCTCAGGGATAACACGGAGGCGGTGGCGGCGCTGTTCGTGGCGGCGGGCATCGATCCGAAGAAGGCGGCGATTTTCGTCCAGTCGCACGTGCCCGCCCACGCGGAGCTGGGCTGGCTGATGACGACGATGGCCTATATGGGCGAGCTGGAGCGGATGACGCAATTCAAGGACAAGTCGGCGGGGAAGGAAGCCGTCGGCGCGGGGCTGTTCGTCTACCCGACGCTCATGGCGGCGGACATTCTGCTGTACGACGCGCATATGGTGCCGGTGGGCGACGACCAGAAGCAGCACCTGGAGCTGACGCGGGATCTGGCCATCCGGTTCAACCGCCGCTACGGGGAAATCTTCGTCGTGCCCGAGCCCTACATCCCCGAAGTGGGAGCCCGCATCATGTCGCTGGACGACGCCTCGAAAAAGATGAGCAAAAGCAATCCGAATCCGGGCAGCTACATCGCGCTCCTGGACCCGCCGGACACGGTGCGCAAAAAAATTTCCCGCGCCAAGACGGACCTGGGGCGGGAAGTGGTGTACGATCCGCAGAACAAGCCGGAAATCAGCAACCTGATGACCATTTACGCCCAGTGCGCGGGCGTGACGCTGGAGGACGTGCAACGGCGGTTTGAAGGCAAGGGCTACGGCGACTTCAAAAAGGAGCTGGCCGAAGCCGTCATCTCCGTCCTCGAGCCCTTGCAGGCCACCTACCGCGACATCCGCAGCTCCGGCGCGATTCTGGACATTTTGCGCGACGGGGCGGAGCGGGCGTCGGCCGTGGCCGGGGCCACGCTGCGGCGGGCGAAGGAAGCGATGGGATTTTTGCAGCTGAAATGAAGAACCCGGCAATGAAGAACCCGGCCGAAAAGGCCGGGTTTCATTTTTGCCGTTTGGCCTCGGACCGGACTTTGACCACAAAGCCGCTTCCGATGGTTCCGGCGGCCAGCAGCGCGAACAGCGCGGCCAGCCATGGATTGTGGCTCAGGGCGACCGCCGTGGCGGCCAGCCAAATGACGGAAAAAACGGCAAAAAACAAGGCGAGCGGTTTGCTCATGATTCCACGTCTCCCCGGGATAAAATGATGCGGTCTTTGCATACTAACTATCGCAAGCTTGCGCAAACCCACCACGCAAAGCGAAAGGAGCAAACGTCCATGGCGAGAAGCAATCAATTGGTCGTTCCGCAGGCGAAAGCCGCGCTGCAAAACTTGAAGATGGAAGCCGCCCAGCAACTGGGCGTGCAAATTCCGGCAGACGGCTATTACGGCCACATGACCGCGCGCGACACCGGTTCCCTCGGGGGCTATATCACCAAGTCCCTGATCGGCATCGCCGAGCAGCAGCTGCAAGGGCAACGCTTCTAGCGGCCCCGTCTTGCCGGGAAAGCCCGAGGAAACTCGGGCTTTTTGCATGCCGTCCGGCGCGAACCGGCCTGCCGGTCCGGTTCGGTCGCTTTTATCATAAAGCAACGGCGTATGTTTGTCACCCGCCGCCCCCTGCGAATTTTTTCCCGTTCAGCCATCCGATGTGGGAACGCAGCGGTTCGCCCTTTTTGTCGAGCATCACGATGGCCGCGAACGGATTTTGCCGTTGGGCGGGAAAGCGCAGATCGATCCAGCGCACCTCGTATCCCCAGTCCCTGGGGTGCACCTGCACGCAGGCGAACGGCGTGAGCTTCAGCAGCGTCTGCACATCCGGATGGCGGCTGGCCGCGTCCACCTGGGGCCCGTTGTGGCTCTTCAGCACGTCGAGCCATTTCAGCCCGCCGGACGGCGTCCATTCGCCGATGGCGTACAGGCCGTCGTCCGATTCCCTGAGCACGCTCCACCGCCTGAGGGCCAGGGTCGGCAGCAGGGCGTAGCGGTCTCCGGGTCGGCGGGAAAGATCCAGTGCGGGCAGCCGGCGGGAGATGAGGCCCCTTTCCAGGGTCCGCCAAGCGAAATATAAAGCCAAAAGGATGTACATGACGGCGAACAAAGCACCGGGGCGCAGCCGGTCTCCGCCGGCGACCCAAAGCGCGATGGCCGCAAGGTGCGCTCCGAACACGACGGGATCGATGATGTGGATCGCGCTCCAGGCGATCCATTTCCGGCTGAACGGCCAAAAGCCCTGCGTGCCGTAGGGGTTGAACAGGTCGGTGGCCACATGCACGGCCGTCGCCAGCAAGATCCACGGCGCCACCCGCTGCCAGGGGACGTCGGGGAACAGAACGGCGACGAAGGCGGTGATCAGCCCCGTCCAGACGAACAGAAACGGAACGGAATGGCTGATGCCCCGGTGGTGCCGCAGGTAGACAGGGTAGCTTCTCAGTTTCAGCAGGATGTCCGCGTCGGGAGCCTGGGAACCCAGCACGGTGCCGACCACGACCGCCCACTGTCCCGAAGGATGCTCCGCCAGAAAAGGGTCGTTCAGCGCCAGACCGCCCAGTCCCAGACCGAACAAAAGATGAGTGCCCGTGTCCATTTGCCAGATTCGCTCCCGTTCGTCGGATGTATCGTATCGGCCGGCGGGCCCCCGGTGCTTGCCGGAGGTTGTCCAAAGCGGGGTCTTTTGTGGTAAAGTATGGGCAGCAAAGGGAGAAAATATCCGAAAGGCCGGCGGGCCGGACCCCGGCCTGAAGGCGTACGGAACATCCTATGACGGGGGGAACCTGAAGTGAGGGCGGAGGGCGGGGTGCTCGTTTTTTGCGAATACCGGATCCTGGACGAACACCGCGAAACGTTTCTGGACTGGGTCCGCCGGGAACCGGAGCGCTGGAAAAGCGCGTTGCTGGCGGAAAACGAAACACAACCCGGCGTCTTTGTCGAAATCCGGCTGGCGCCGGACGCCGGACAAGCCCAGCGCATGGAAGAGGAACGCCGCGCGGGGCGTTCCGGCTTCAGCGAAATGGAGCCGTGGGTGAAGGGCGGCCGCGAGGGAGTGCGCGTCTGGCGGTTCCGTCCCGCTTACGGCCGCTGGACGGACGACATTCCGAACGGCAGCTGATAGTTGAGCGGTTCGTCGAAGGTGATGTAATCCAGGTTGATCGTGAGCAGCAGGTATCGCATGCCCGTGTTCGGATCGCTGATGACGATGTGGTCCCTGCCGGCCGCTTCGAGCACGCCCCTGAACACCTTGGCGTTCCATTCCCGGTTGTTTTCGAAGGTCATGTAAATGGTGGCTTCCTTGCCGAGGTTCATGCGCAGGATGTTTTCCACGTAGGATTCCTCGACTTGCGGAACGGGCAGCACCACGCCGCCGGGCGTGATGGGCGCGCCGCTGGCCGCCGTGCCGGGGGCGGGGCCCTGAGCCGCCGTGTAAGGCGCATACGGTGCGGAATACGGCCAGCCCGCCGCGGCAGGCTGCGCGTAGGCGTAAGGCGAGGCATAAGGGGTTGCGGTCGGATACGACGGGAACTTGCCGTACAAGGGAAATTCCTCCTTTCCTTGCAACTTGCACACTCGCGGGTCACGGGTAAATCCGCGGGCAGTCTCCCGGGTCGGGAGCGAAAAAGCAATGGCTTTTGAATCTTCCGGTATGCCGCTGGTTGTACCAGGAGGAGGGACAATCGCCGGTGGGACGGAAAAACCAGAGCGCGTTGGTGGCCGGATGCTGCCGTTCCCCGTTCACGACACGCCTGGCCAGGGCAACGTCCCTTTCCCGGGCGGCCTGGTAAAAATAAGGCTTGCGTACCGCTTCGAAACCGCCGGGAGATTGATACACCATATCCTGGATGCTGCGAATGCCGCGGAAATCGAGGCAGTTGGCCCGCACCCGGTTGACCCCGACGTTGCCGACCATCAGCATGCCGAGTTCGCCTTCCCCTTCGGCTTCTGCGCGCATAAGGCGGGCCAGCAATTTGAGGTGTTCGCTGTTTGCCTTGACGACGGCCATGGGCAGCACCGCCCTTTCGGCATCATGTGGCGGGCGCTCGCCGATATTCAATGTATGCCGGGTGCCGGTCCGTCTTTCCAGGGATTTGGCGATTTTGGCGTACCGTAAAAAGGGATGATTTTGGTGAAGATTTGTTGAACGTCGGGGTCGAACGTTGTCACGAATCGCGCACATGGGGTATGATGAGGATTAATCGGTACGGCTTTTTTTGATTTTGCGAAGGAGTAGGCGCCTTGCTGAAAGATCTGATCGGAATGACCAAGCCGGGCATCATCCGGCTCAATCTGGTGGCGGCTTTCGGCGGATACTGGATCGCTGCTTCGCACGAGCCGGACTGGATTTTGTTGCTTTGGACGCTGCTCGGCAGCGCGCTGACGATGGCGTCCGCCTGCGTGTTCAACAACATCTGGGATCGCGACCTCGATGTGCGGATGGAACGGACGAAAAACCGCGCCCTCGCGGCGGGCAGGGTGAAGCCGGCATTGGCGCTCGGGTACGCGGCTGTGCTGGGCATCGCGGGGCTTTTGATCCTGTTTCTGCTCGTCAATCCCCTGGCCGGTCTCATGGGCCTGATCGGGCATTTCGTCTATGTGGTCGTTTACACCATCCTGCTGAAACGCCGCTCCCCCTGGAGCACGGACGTTGGCGGGATCTCCGGGGCCATGCCGCCCATCATCGGCTATACCGCCAAGACCGGCCAGATCGACATAGGGGCGGTGCTGCTTTTTGCCCTGCTGTTCCTTTGGCAGCCGCCGCATTTCTGGTCGCTGGGCATCCGACGCCGCGAGGAGTACGCCGCCGCCGGATTTCCCATGCTCCCGGTGGTGAAGGGCGTCTTTCGCGCAAAGGTGCATATGGCCGTGTACATCGCCCTGCTGATTCCGACGTGCGTGCTGCTCTACGCGAACGGTTATGTGGGCGCCGTCTTTCTCACGGTGTCCATTCTGCTCAACGTCTGGTGGCTGACCGACACCATGTCGGGTTTTCGCACGCGCGACGACGTCAAGTGGGCCCGCGGCAATTTTCTCATCTCGGTGAATTATCTCTTGATCATTTTTGTCGTCATGGTACTCGATGCGAAAAACTTCTACCGTTCCCGGCTGATCGACTGGTTGAACCACTGGCTTTTCTAATGGACGGAGGTGAACGGAATGGGAGAGACGACAGGGGGCAAAAACCGCTGGAAAACCTGGGCGTTTCCCGCGGCCGTGGTGGCTGTGCTGGCGGCGATCGGCATTTACTGGTGGTCGACGTCCGCGGGCGGAGCCAAGCTTCCGGTAGTGAGGGACGCGGCGCCTTTTTCGTTTGAGGATGTGGACGGCAATACAGTTACCCTGGAGAACACCAACGGCAAAGTCCGGCTGCTGTACTTCTTTTTTTCCTATTGTCCCGACGTGTGTCCGCCGACGACGTTCCTGTTGTCCCAGGTGCAGAACCGGCTCAAGGATCTTGGCGTGTTCGGGGACAGGGTGATGCTGCTTTCCGTCACCATCGACCCTGAGCGGGACACGCCGGAGCGTTTGCGGGAGTTCGCCGGAAAGTTCGACGCCGATTTCAGCGGCTGGAAGTTCCTTCGGGGTGAAGAAAAGGCGACGGCCGATCTGGCGAAGCAGTATGACATCCTGGTCACCAAGGACAGCGAAGGCAATTTCGGCCACTCGAACCTGTACATCCTGATCGACCAGGACGGCAAAATCCGAAAATGGATTTCCGTCAACGGCTACATACTGGAAGGGGATATGGAAGGCACGCTGGACGGCATCGTGGGCGACATCCGGAGCCTGCTGTGAGGCAGCGCTGCCAAAGAGCGGGAGGAGTCCATGGGCATCACGCCCGACAAACAAAAACATCGGACAAAAAAAGGGAGCTCGCAAGCTCCCTTGATTTTTCGCGTTCATTTTCCGATGCGGAATCCGGCGGAGGCCAAACCGCCCGCCGCCGGCCGCCTAGGGCGGTCTTCGGCCGGGTCGGATGTCGGATGGACGATGTACTCCTCCAGCCCGGCTTTTTCGAGCTGGCGGATCAGATAGTCTTCCGGCGTCCCTTCCACGCCTTTGTACCCTTTTCGCGTGTAGATCTGCACGGCGTCGGGGAATACGTCGCACAGCATGGCCCGTATTTTCCGGCCGGACGCGTCGTTGTCGGTAAACAGGTACACCTGCCGGTCTCCGGCGGCGCGGCGCAGCTCTTCGATGCGATCGCTGCTGAGCGACCCGTAGGTGCAGTAAATCGGCACTTCCGGCGACAGCACGCGGGACAGGCGAGCCTTGTCCTTCTTGCCCTCGACGATGATGACGATATCCACCGCGGCGAATCCCCCTGTCCGGGTCAATCCCGCTGTTTTGGGTCCAGCCCCTGATCCGGGTCCTTTTGTCCGGTTTAAAGTATTATAGCCTTTTGCGGCCGCGGGGGGCAAGCGGACCCGTATCCCGCAATATCCGGCTTGGCGGCGCCATTCGCCCATTCCCCGGGGGTGGGCGGTCTTTACGCGCCGGATGGCGGGGTCGAAGGCCGGCTGTTACGGTCTACGGCGAGGGACGGGCGGGGCGTGAGCGCCAGGAGGGCGAGCATGATCACCAGGAACCCGAGAAAATAGGGGGAAATCCGGTCCCGCACCAGGCCGGCTGCCAGCGGGCCGAGAAACGCGCCGATGGACATGGCGATGGACAGGGCGGAGAACGTCCTTCCGTACCGCGACGACTCGCTCAGCTGCATGAGAAAGGTGTTCATCGCGGGGAGCGTGACGCCTTTGGCCATGCCCAGGAGAAACAGGAGCACGGGCAAGGCGCCTCCCAGCGAACGGGAAGCGAGCAGCCAGAAGCAGAGGGCCATGGCTCCCGCGCCCGCAACGGTGCGCATGTAAGTCGGCAGGCGCTGCAGGGTGAACAGGCTAAGGGTCGTCAGCGCGCCCAGGCTCACCAGGGTGAACAGCCATCCCGTGTGCATCACGTCGTGCACCCCGCCGCCGGCCTTGAACGGCAGTTCGAAGGCGAGGATGCCCTGGGCGCAGGCGAGGGAGAGGGGCAGGAGCAGCACGCTCCAGGGAAATCGGCCTGCGGAGGCGTTCGCCGCGGGAAGCTCCTCGGCCGGGCCGGGCGCCGGGATTCCCGGGCTCAGCCGGGACGGAGCATCCGCGACCAGCCACAACGACATGACCCCGGTGGCAATCAGCACCCAGCCGAGGGCCGCGAACGTCTTCGCAAAGCCCAGCTGCGCGGCGAGCCACGCTCCTGCGGCCGGGGAAACCACCGACGCCACCGTGTGCACCAGCCCGTTCACGGCCATCAGCTTGCCCTGCATGATGCGGTCGCGGGCCAGCTTGCCGAGCAGCGAAAGACAGGCCGGGGACAGAAAGGCGATGGCGAAGCCGCAGACCGAACGGACCGCGAGGAGCTGCCATGGATCGGTCACCCTGGCCTGGATGACGAGCAGCGCGCCCACGGCGACGAGGCTGCCGGCGATGAACAGCCGGCTGCCCAGGCGGTCGACGCCGTATCCGGCCAGGACATTGCCCGGCAGATGGGTCAGGGAGTACATGCCCATCATCAGGCCGATGAACGACGGCGCGGCGCCGAGCGAAACGGCGAACGGCGTCAGCATCGGGTACTGCGCGTGAAGATCGAAAAACGCCACGAACAAAAACAAATACAGCCAAACGGCGGTTTTCACCCGTCCACCTCCGTGATGCCCGGGCGGTTTGTCCCGCGCCCGTTCTAACCTACTGTACGTGACGGGAGCGGCCGTTATGACGATGGCGGCCCGGGCCCTCTTGTTGCGACCGCATGCGCTCATATAATAGAATCAAAATATGGATAACGGATTGGCCGGCATTTTGGGCCAGTGGAGGTTGGATCGTGAAGCCGGACTGGTGGAACCCGGAAGCCTGGCTGCAGGTGCTGCAGGATCACTGGGTGGTGGCGGTGGTCGCCCTTGCGGTGATCTTTATCGTTTTGAAACTGGTCAAAACGGTGCTGAAATGGGTGCTTGTCATCGCGATCGTGCTCGGCGTGCTGGCGTACGGGGGCTATAACGTCAACGATCTTACCGAAACGCTGAAACGGGAAGCGATCTCCGTGATGACCGCGGGGGCGGAAGACGCGCGGTACCGGCAGCTGGAAGGCGGCGCGTTCGAAGTCACCGCTTCCGATCTGAAACTGGCCGGAGAGGCGGGATCGGACAAGGTACGGGTCGCCTATCGGGGAATTCCGCTCGGATCCTGGGATATGAACGAGGTCATCCGGGAGTTCATCGATCGGGCCCGGGCGTCCGGATCATGAACGAGTTTCTCGGCAGCGGCACGACGGTCCTGCTTGTCGCCATCGTCGCCGTTTCTTTTTTGCAGGGGATCTGGCGCGGCGCGTCGGGTTCCGCCGCCGGCCTCGTCAGTTTCGCGGCGGGAACCCTGTTCACGCTGGGTTCGCTTGTCCTGGCGGCCTGGGCATCCGCCTACGCCTCTCCTCGCGTCCACGCCTGGCTGGCCGCCCGCGACTGGCAGCGGCCTTTGCCGGAGGCGTCCTCCGCCGCGCACCTGATCTACACGCTGGCGACCGGCCTGCGCGATCTGCCGCTGCTAAGGTTCGCCATTTTGTTTTTGATCGCCTATCCGCTGATCCGGACGGCGGTGGGCGTGATCGGCGGTCTGATCGTGAAAATCGGCGCCCTGCCCCTTCGCCTGCTGCCTTCCGGAGGCCTGATCGGCAGGTCGGCCGGGGGCGCGTTTGGCGCCGCGCTGGGCGTCGCGCGGGCAACGCTGGCGGCCGTGCTGCTGTACGGGTATTGCGCCCTGTTTCCGCAGGGACCGTTCACCGAAGACATCGAGCGTTCGCAACCGTACCGCTGGATGGCCGACCGCATCATCCGGCCGGCGGCCGGCCAATTTATCGAAACGCGCCTGCCCGTTCTGTCCGGGGCTTTGCAGGAAGAGTTGCGGGAGCTTTGGCAGCGCCGGTACGAGGTGATCGACGCGGACATTCCGCCGGAGGTGGCGGAAGCCGCGCTGGCGATCACCGCCGGGCTGGAAGGCGACGAGGCGAAAGCCCGCGCGCTGTACCGGTGGATCGGCACGCGCATCGCCTACGACCACGAGAAGGCCCGCGCCTACGAAGAGCGCGGGGAGTGGAGGGAGCAGACGCCGGAGGACACGTTCCGCACCCGAAAGGGCGTATGCATCGACTACGCCCGCCTGTACGCCGTGATGGCCCGCACCGCCGGCCTGGAGGTCCGCGTGGTCACCGGCCTCGGTTCGGACGGCCGGGGCGGCTTCGGGCCGCACGCCTGGAACGAAGTTTACCTGCGGGAGCGGGACGCCTGGGTGCCCCTGGATGCGACGTGGGCGCAAGCCGGCGACTGGTTCGATCCGCCCGATTTCGATGTGACGCACATCCGGCAGGCGTGAGGGGATCGCAAAGCATACACCAATGGCCGCAACCGGCGGCGGGAGGAGGAATTCGACATGGCCCATACGCTGCACGAAGAAGCGCAAAACAGGGAAATCCGCAACCGCCGCAATTTCGCCTTTCGCCTGAACCTGTTTTTTTTCGCGACGTTTTTCCTGTTTTCCGTGCTGATCGTGCGACTAGCGTTTCTCCAGTTCGTGGAAGGCCCCGCGATGCGGGAACGGGAGGAAAGCATCGGGACAAGGCCCGTGTCGATTCCGCCGATCCGCGGCAACATCTACGATTCGGAAGGCCGGCCCATCGCTTTTTCCACGTCCACGCAGTCGCTTTACTACACCATTGAACCGGGCACGAAGGAAGAGGAGGGCCGGGCGCTGGCGGCGAAACTCGCGGAAGTGTTCAACCGCCTCGGGTCGCCGAACCAGCCGCGAACCACGCCGGAAAAAGTGTTCGAGGACATGGATTTCGGCAACAAGGTCCACTATTCCTACATGCAGCGCCGGCTGAAGTCGGGCCTGACCGAGCAGGAAATCGCCTATCTGATGGAGCACCGCGACGAATTCAAGGGGATCGATATCGTCGAGGAAAGCATTCGCCAGTACGCGCCCGACCGCGTGGCCGTCCAGCTGGTCGGCTTTATGAAAAAGCTGAAAGGGGCCCGCGACCTGGATTTTTACAAAAACATCAACGACGGCCAGGCGGACCCCTCCCTGAGGTACCTCGAAGACGAGGAAGTGGGATACAACGGGCTGGAGCTGATGTACCAGACGGAGCTCAGGGGCCGCAACGGGATGAAAATGTACCCGGTCAACAACCAGAGCAAAATCATCGGCCCGGCCGAGGTGACCAACCCGGTCAAGGGCAACAACCTGATTCTGACCATAGACCGGGAAGTGCAGCTGGCGACGCAGCAGGCGATCTTGGAGCATTTGGAGAAAATTCGCACGTCCACCAACAAATCGGAATACGCTCCCTACGCCATCACGGGCTACGCGGTGGCCATGGAGGTGGAGACGGGCCGGGTTGTGGCGATGGCCAGCATGCCGGACTACGATCCGAACATCTGGCAGGGCGGCATCAGCGCGCAGGCGTACGAAGAAGTGCAGCCGTTCATCGAAAACGGCACGATCCGGCAGGTATACCCCCCTTACAAGGACAAAAAGGAGCGGGACCAACACCCGTCTTCCCTTGTGCCCCTCGGTTCGACGCAGAAGCCCTTGACCGTGCTGGTGGGCCTGAGCGAAGGGGTCATCACCCCGAACACGACCTGGAACGACCCGGGCTATTTCCAGTTTGGCCGCAAAGGCCACGAAACCATCGTGCGCAACTCGCGGAGCGCGGCCAACGGCCGCCTGACGCCCGCCAAGGCGATCACCCGGTCGTCCAACGCGTTCATGGCGATGGTGGGCAACGAGCTGTACATGAAGCACGGCCGGGAAGCGGTGGAGATCTGGGACGGCTACATGAAACAGTTCGGCCTCGGCGTGACGACGGGCAGCGGTTTGCCCGGGGAGTCCGCCGGCATCATCGACTATTTCCACGAGGCGGAAAAAGGCAGCCCCCAATCGGCCATGGTATACGCCGCCTTCGGTCAGCAGGGGCGGTATACGGCCCTCCAGCTGGCCCAGTACGCGGCGACGCTGGCCAGCCGGGGAGAGCGGGTGAAGCCGCAGTTCGTGGAGAAGATTACCGACGCCCATGGCAACGTGGTATGGCAATTCGAAAAGGAAGTGCTGAACCGGGTCGAGTTCCCCGAGGCGTATTGGAAAGTCGTGGAGGAAGGCATGTCCCGGGTCTCGGTGCAGGGCTTCGACGATTTCCCGTACCCGTTCATGCGCAAGACGGGCACCTCCCAGCAAAGCGTCGGGCAGCGCGGAATCGTGGACAATGCCGTGTTCATCGCCTGGGCGCCCGCGGATAAGCCGAAGCTGGCGGTGGCCGTGGTCGTGCCGGACGGCGGCTTCGGCGCCTATGGAGCGGCGCCCATCGCGCGGAAAATTTTTGACGCATACGACGCCGAAATCGGACTGAGGTGAGTTTGGGACATGAGTGAACCGGCATACCGTCTGCTGGCGCTGGACATGGACGGGACGCTTCTGGACGACAGGCAGCGGATCAGCCGGACCAACGCCGAATGGATTCGCCGCGCCGCGGAGGCCGGTGTGACCGTATGCCTTTCCACCGGGCGGTCGTTTGCCAGCGCCGTGCCCTACGCCGAAGAATTGGGGCTGGAAACGCCGATGATCACCGTGAACGGCGGCGAGGTGTGGGAGAAGCCGTACGTGCTGCACCGCCGCATCTCCCTGCCGTGGGAGACGGTGGAGCGGCTGTACCGGCTCGCCCTTGCCCACGGGGACGTCTGGTACTGGGCCTACACCACCGAGGGTCTGTTCAACAAGACGAACTGGACCGGCGACATCGCCGGAAAGGAATGGTTGAAATTCGGATTCCACACGGAGGACGAAGGGCTTCGCCAGTCCCTGTGGAATGAGGTTGCCTCCTGGGGCGGGTTGGAGCTCAGCAATTCGTCCCCGTTCAACATCGAAATCAATCCCGCGGGCGTCACCAAGGCAGCCGGGCTGGAAGAGGTGTGCCGGCTGGTCGGCGTCAGCATGGCCGAGACGGTGGTCGCCGGCGACAGCCTGAACGATCTGGCGGCGATCCGGGCGGCGGGGCTCGGCGTGGCCATGGGGAACGCGCAGGAAGCGGTCAAGCGGGCCGCGGACGCGGTGACCGCCACAAACGAAGAGGACGGAGTCGCCCATCTCATCCGGCGCTACGTCCTGAAGGGAGTCATCGGATGATTCGCGTGACGGTTTGGAACGAATTTCGCCACGAGCAGGTCCACGAGGAGGTACGCCTGGTGTATCCGGACGGGATTCACCGGGCCATCGCGGAAGGACTCGAGCGGGAAAGCGGCTTCCGGGTGCGGACGGCGACGATGCCGGAGCCCGAACACGGACTTACGGAGGAAGTGCTGGAGGATACCGACGTGCTGGTCTGGTGGGGCCACATGGCCCACCATGAGGTGGATGACGCCGTCGTGGAGCGGGTGCGCCGCCGCGTCCTGGACGGCGGCATGGGACTGGTGGTGCTCCATTCCGGGCATCATTCGAAAATTTTCCGGAAGCTCATGGGCACCAGCTGTGATCTGAAATGGCGCGAGGCCCACGAAAAGGAACGCATTTGGGTGGTCGACCCTTCCCATCCCATCGCGGCGGGGCTGCCGGAATTTTTTGAGCTGAAACCGGAGGAAATGTACGGCGAACATTTCGACATCCCGGCTCCGGACGAGCTGGTGCTGCTCAGCTGGTTCGAAGGCGGCGAGGTATTCCGCTCCGGCTGCACCTTCAAGCGCGGCCGGGGGAAGATTTTCTATTTCCGGCCGGGTCATGAAACCTATCCCACCTATTACCATCCGCTGGTCCGGCGTGTCATCGCCAACGGTGTGCGCTGGGCCGCTCCGTCGGGGGCGGCGCGGCCCGTGCGGGGCAATCATCCGCCGCTGGAGCCGCTGGGCTGAGCCCGGCACGGACGGCGGCGGTTCAAGCTTTGGGCGGCGGTGACAAAGGACCGATGTTGCGCAAGGATTCGCTGATCAAAGGAACGCTCGTGCTGGCGGCGGCCGCCCTGACGGCGCGCGCCCTCGGCCTGTTCCAGCGGGTGCCTCTGGATTACGTGCTGGACAGGGTGGGCGGCAGCGCCTTCGGGCTGGCCAACAATATTTACTTGCTGCTGCTTGTGGTGGCGACGGCGGGGGTGCCCAGCGCCCTCAGCAAAATGGTGTCGGAACGGCTGGAATGGGGCCGGGAGGAGGAAGCGGCGCGGATCTACCGGGCCGCGCTGGCGTTCGGCCTGGGCGCCGGCCTCTTCATGACGGCCGGACTTTACATCGTGGCGCCATGGTACGCCCGCCTGGCGGACGTTCCGGAAGCGACCGAAGCGATTCGCGCCATCGCCCCGTCGCTTTTGCTTTTCCCGGTCATCGCGATGATGCGGGGATATTTTCAGGGCCGCCAGAACATGACCGCCGGAGCGGTCTCCCAAATCGCCGAGCAGGTGGCCAGGGTCGCCGTGGCCCTGGCGGCGGCCTTTGCGCTGTATGGCATGGGTGCCGGGCAAGAGCGGGTCGCCGCCGGCGCGGCATTCGGCACCGTCGCCGGCAGTCTGGCGGCGTTCGCGGTCATGCTTGGCTGGTCGCGGCGGCTGCGGCGTCAGGCAAACCGCCGGCCGCCCGCCGCAGCTTCAGCGGCCGGCGGACCGCCGGTGCTCACCAGGAAGCGGGACATTTACCGCGCGCTGTTTGGCGTGTCCATTCCGATTTTGCTGACCGCCGTGACGGTCCAGGCGCTGTACCTGATCGACGCGACGACGCTGATTCCGCTGGCGAAGGGGTCATACGGCCGGGAGACGGCCCAGGAGTGGCTGGACGTGCTGCAAATCCGCGCCCAGTCCCTGGCCGGCATTCCGCCGATTCTGGCCATCGCGCTCAGCCAGTCGGTCATTCCCGTGGTCGCCGCGGCGTACGCTTCGGGAGATGCGGAACGGCTGCGCAGCCAGGCGTCTTTGGCCCTGCGAATCGCCCTGTTCACGGGTCTGCCCGTCGTGGCGGCGATGGCGACGCTGGCGCACTCCATCAACGGATTGCTGTTCGAGGACACCGCCGGCAGCGTGATCGTCGGATGGCTGGTGGCCGGTTCGTTGTTCCAGATTACGATGATGACGTCCAACGCCATCCTGCAGGGGATGGACCGCGTCCGCACGGCAATGCGGCACACGCTGTCCGGGGTCGGCCTGAAGCTCGTCCTGAGCCTTGCGCTGACGCCGTTTTTCGGGGTGTTCGGGCTGCTTGCGGCGACGACGGTCTGTTTCGTTTTCGTCACCGCCCTGAACTTCGCCGTGATCCGCCGCGAGACGCAGGTGCGTCCCCTTGGCGGACGGGCGGGCGGATTCGTTGCCGCCGCGCTGCTGCTCGCCGCCGTCGGCGCTGCAGCGGCCTGGGCGATGCCCCAGGCGGTGGCGGGGCTCGGCGGGAAATGGCCGTATCTGATCACGGCCCTCGCCGGGAGCTCGGCCGTGTTTCTGGCGTATCCTCCGCTCCTCGTCGGCTTGCGCGTCATCCGTCCCGGCGACCTCGCGTCGTTCCCGAGGCCGCTCGGCATGCTGCTGGCGCCGTTCATGCGCCTGGCCGGGGAGCGGGACAAACGGCAAGCGCCGCAGCGTTGAAGGCGTGCGTCGACGCCTTCGGGCCGCGGCGCTTTGCAATAAAAAGGCCGGCCGTCAAGCGACGACCAGCTTGGCCTTCATCTGGGCGTGGCCCGTTCCGCACTGGATGGAACAGCGGATGGTGTACTCGCCTTCCTTGAGCTGGACAACGGCGGTTTCCTTGCCGGGGCGAAGTTCCAATTTCAGGCCCTCGATTTCGATGCCGTGGACGCCCTGTTCGTTCACCAGGGTGAGCTGTACCGGCGTGTCCTTCGGAATTTGGTATGTCTCCTGGTCGAACTTCCAGTTGGACGCCTTGATGACCACTTCCGCTTCCGGCGAAGCGCCGGGCGAAGCGGCGCCGCCGGACGAGTTGTTTCCGGAAGAACCGCAGGCGGCCAGGACAAACACAAAAAGACCCAGGAAAATCGCGGCAGCGATTTTTTTCATGGGACAGACCCTCCTTTCTTTTCTGTTGCCATCATACCACATTCTCCCGTGCGTTCGATCACGCGCGCTGTGACAGGTTGATGAACAAAAACGTTCCTTTTGGTGAACAAAAACGCTCCGTCTGGCAACGGAGCGTCATGGCGGTCCTCCATTTCCGGACCGGTCACGAATGGCTGCGGCCGGCCTTGTAAGGATTGGCCATCGGAATGAACAGGTCGACGATCCCGATCACCAGCGCCGCGACGATGGCGCCGAGGATGGACACTTCCACGCCCCCGATAACGAATTGCGCCAGCCAGATGACGAGGGCGCTGACCAGGAAGCCGACGATCCCCCTGCCGAAGGGCGTAACTTTCTTGCCGAAGACCGCCTCGATGATCCAGCCGAACAGGGCGATGACCAGCGCGAGCAAGAGGGCGCTCCAGAATCCGCCCACGTTGAATTGCGGCACGATCATGCTCACCACCATGATGGCGATCGCCGACACGACAAATCGGACCACATGCCCCAGAAACTCCATGCAAAGATCCTCCCTTTGCAGCGTTGTAAGGAATGCATTCGGAATTGAACCTAGTATTCCGCTTCTGCCGGGGAGCTATGCGGTTTTGGCCGCCGAGGCCGGCCTTCCTTATCCTGTACAGGCAACCTGCCGCGCATTCCGTCCGCCGCTGATTTTCCGAAAGCGGAAGTTCCGAAAGCGGAAGGGATTCCCCGTGAGGGGAGCAGGACTCTCCCGCGGGCGGAGGTCTGGCCTGTTTCGCAGGGCGGCGGCGTTTCGGCTATAATAGGGACATAAGGGGTGGAATTCCTCCGTGGACGGGAAAGTGTTGGAAACACTGGAATATGACAAAATCATCGCGCGATTGGCCGAACTTGCCGCCACCCCAATGGGCCGCGAAACGGCGCTGGAACTTCGGCCCTCTGCCGACCCCGGGGAGGTGCGGCTTGGGCTTATGCAAACGGATGAAGCCGTCCGTGCCGTCGCCCTGCAGGGCGCGCCGCCCTTTGGCGGCGTCACCGACATTCGGCCGGCGCTGCGCCGCGCCCGCATCGGCGGTGTGCTGTCGCCGCGGGAACTGCTGGATGTGGCGGGCCTGATCGCCGCCGCGGAAGCGTTTCGCAAATACGCGCGGGCCGCCTCCGAATCCGGGACGCTTCCGCAAATGGCGGACATGGCCGCCCGGATTGGCGAAGCGAAGGAGCTGGAGGAGGAAATCCGCCGCTGCATCGACGAGAACGCCGAAGTGACGGACGCGGCCAGCGGAGAACTGGCTTCCGTGCGCCGCGAAATTCGCATCGGGGAGAACCGGGTACGGGAAAAGCTGGACGAAATGATCCGTTCCCCTTCCGTGCGCCAGATGCTGCAGGATGCCATCGTGACCCTGCGCGGCGACCGGTTCGTCCTTCCGGTCAAACAGGAATACCGCGCCCGCTTCGGCGGCATCGTGCATGACCAGTCCGCCAGCGGCGCCACGCTGTTCATCGAGCCCGAGGCGGTCGTGGCGCTGAACAACCGCCTGCGGGAACTCCGCCTGCGCGAAAGCCGGGAAATCGAGCGCATCCTGAGCCGGCTCAGCGGCCTGGTCGGGGACAAGGCGGAGGATCTGGCCGCCGACACGGAAACGCTGGGCGTCCTCGATTACTGGTTCGCCAAGGCGGCGCTGGCCGGCGCGATGAAAGCGACAAAGCCGGAAATAAACGACACCGGCGTCATCCGGCTCCGTCAGGCGCGCCACCCGCTGCTTCCGGGCGACCGGGCGGTGCCCGTCGACGTCGAGCTGGGTGAAACTTTCACGACCATGATCATCACCGGGCCGAACACGGGCGGCAAGACGGTTTCGCTCAAGACCATCGGCCTGCTCAGTCTGATGGCGATGTCCGGCCTGTTCGTGCCCGCCGGCGAGGGAAGCCGGCTGGCCGTGTTCGACGGGGTGTACGCCGACATCGGCGACGAGCAGAGCATCGAACAAAATTTGAGTACGTTTTCCGGCCACATGAAAAATCTGGTCGCCATCCTCCGCCGGGTGACGCCGCGCAGTCTGGTGCTGCTTGATGAGCTCGGCGCGGGTACGGACCCGGCGGAAGGTTCCGCGCTGGCCGTGGCCATCCTCGAGCATCTGCACGGCATCGGCTGCCGCGTGGTGGCCACGACCCATTTCGGCGAGCTCAAGGCATACGCCTATAATCGGGAAGGCATTGTCAACGCCAGCATGGAATTCGACGACAGGACCCTTCGGCCCACTTACCGCCTGCTGATCGGCGTTCCCGGGCGAAGCAACGCTCTGGCCATCGCCCGGCGCCTCGGTCTACCGGAAGATATCATCCGCCGGGCGAAGGGGGAAATGAGCGAGGAAGAGCTGAACGTGAACCGGATGCTCTCCTCCCTCGAGAAGGACCGCCGGGCGGCGGAAGCGGAGCGGCGCAAGACCGAGCGTCTGCGCCGGGAAGCGGCGGCCCTGCGCCGGGAACTGGAAGAGGAACGCTGTCAGTTCGAGGAACGTAAAGAAAAGATGATGGCCGCCGCGCGGGAGGAAGCGAAGGGAATCGTCGCCAGGGCCAGGCGGGAAGCGGAAGAAGTCATCGCGGATCTGCGCCGGCTGGCCCGGGAAGAAGCCGCTTCCATCAAGGAGCACAAGCTGATCGAGGCCAGCCGCCGGCTGGAGGAGCTTGTTCCGGAACCGGCAGGGTTTGCACGGCGGACCGAGGGCGGTCCGGAGAAGGTCGAACCGGGGGACGAAGTGCGGGTGCACAGCCTGGGCGGGCAGACCGGCCGCGTGGTCGAAGCGGACGGCGATGCGGCGACGGTGCAGTTCGGCGTCATGAAGATCCGGGTGCGGCTGGAGGATCTGGAACTGGCGGGAAGGAAAAAAAACGAAAGAGAGCCGGTTCCCGCCGCGACGGTCCGGCGTTCGCGCGACGCCGCCGTGCGGACGGAGCTGGACCTCAGGGGGCGGACGCTGGATGAAGCCCTTGCCGAGGTGGAGCGGTTTCTGGACGAGGCAGTGCTCGCCAATCTGCACCAGGTCCGGCTGATCCACGGGAAGGGGACCGGAGCGCTGCGCAGCGGCATCCAGGAATATTTGCGCCGGCACAAGCACGTCCGCGATTTCCGCCTCGGGGAGATCGGTGAAGGCGGCTCCGGCGTCACGGTCGCCGAGCTGAAATAGCCCGCTGCAGGCGGCACGGCATGAAGATTGCGGGGTGAAGGAGGAGTCCGGCGGGTGGAACCATTCGCGGATCTGATCATGTCCAATCCCTATCTGGCCGTACTGGCCTATTTTTCCGTCGGCGTGCTGGCCCTTATCCTGTTTTTGTATTGCTTCGAATGCGTGACGCGCTACGACGGGTGGAAAGAGATCGGCAAGGGCAATCTGGCGGTGGCGATGGCGACCGGCGGGAAAATTTTCGGGATCTGCAACATTTTCCGCTTTTCGATCCAGGCCGGGGACACCATCTACGAAACCCTGATCTGGGCCGCCATAGGGTTTGTGCTGCTCCTTGCGGCCTATTTCATGTTCGAATTCATGACCCCGATGTTCAAAATCGACGTCGAGATCGCCCGCGATAACCGGGCGGTGGGGTTCCTGTCCCTCATCATCTCGGTGTCGCTTTCCTACCTGGTCGGCGCGGTGGTCGACGTCATGGGGGGATGACCCCGGAAAAAAACCGCAGGAGGCCTTGAAGATGAAATATCTGACGCGTACGCTGTTTGTCCTGGCCGTGGTTTTTTTTGCGCTCGGCGTCCTGTATCTGTGGCTGAGGGAGGTCTGAGGGGATGAAGTCGATCGTCTGCCCCTGGTGCCAGAACGAAATCCGGCCGGAAGAAGACGAAACGCCGGAGTTCTGTCCTATTTGTGAAAACGAACTGGGCGACTACCGCACCATGGAAATCACGCTGGATATGGATCCGGAAGAAGCCGAAGCGGAGGCGGGCGGCAGGCCGGGCGGTGCGGCAGGATCGAAGGCGGCGGCCGGTCCGGCGGCCGAACCGAAAGCGACGGCCGGTGCGGCCGCTGACCGGGCCGGAGCCGGGACCGCGGACGGTCAACGAACGGAAGCCGGCAAATCTGGCGAAAGGGCCCTTCCGGAGGACGCGGAGCTCAGGGAAATCGGCGGCGAAGATATGCTGCTTTTTCGCGCGGCTGTGGACAAATGGCTGGAGACACAGAGGGAAGTGCCGGAGTGTCCTTCGTGCCGGGAATACCTGATCGAGAGCGGAACGCTGCAAATCGGACCGGAGGGTTTCCGTCCGTATACGCCTCCGAAGGCCGGACAGCCGGTGCTGGACGCATCGTTTGAGGTGACGGTGTATGCGTGCCCTTCCTGTTTCTCCGTCCACTTCGTCCTGTCGGAAAAGGACCGGGCGGCCATAATCCGAAAAGGCGGCCTCTTTTCACAAAGCCTGGATTTGATGTAATATGGAGAATAATTCAGGAGGGGATCTCCCTTGGACGATTTGCGGATGAAAATTTTGGAGCTTCTCCGCGAAGACGGGCGTCTTCCGCCTTCCACCATCGCCACCATGCTGGGCGTGGACGAACAAACGGTGCGCGAGGCCATCGCCGACATGGAGAAAAAGCACGTCATCGTCAAGTACGGCGCCACCATCAACTGGAGCAAGGTGGACGACGACAAGGTGACGGCGCTCATCGAGGTGGAATGCACGCCGGAGCGCGGCCGCGGTTTCGAGAAGATCGCGGAACGGATTTATCTGTATCCCGAAGTCAAATCGGTGTACTTGATGAGCGGTGCCTACGACCTGCTGGTGGAAATCGAGGGCAAAACGCTCAAGGAAGTCGCCTCGTTCGTGTCCAGCAAGCTGGCCACCATCGAGTCGGTCATTTCCACCAAGACGTTTTTCATCCTGAAGAAATACAAGCAGGACGGCGTCATTTTCGAGGAGCTGGAAGGCGATCACCGTCTGACCGTGACGCCGTGAGGATCTGCGCGTTTCCGTGCGCTTTGCGGCGCCGTTTCGGCACCGGGCCCGCCGGTCCGGAGCCTGCGTCAAAGTCTGGCAAAAAGAAGGACGATGCCCCATGATCAAACAACCGGTAAAATCCGTATCCGAACCGACAACGGAGCGAAGCCGCCGCAAGTCGATGGCGGATTTTCTGGCGAACAACGTCAGGTCCATCCCGCCTTCCGGGATCCGGCGGTTTTTCGACCTGGTCAGCGGAAGCAAGGACGTCATTTCCCTCGGCGTCGGCGAACCTGATTTCGTCACGCCCTGGCGGTTCCGCGACGCGGCTGTGTATTCCATCGAAAAAGGCAGAACCCAATACACTTCGAACGCCGGAATACCCGAGCTGCGCGAGGCAATTGCCCAATATCTGCACGACCGGTTCCGGGTGACGTACGATCCCGCCAAAGAAATGCTGGTGACCGTGGGCGCCAGCGAAGCGGTGGATTTGGCGCTGCGGGCCCTGGTAAATCCGGGTGACGAGGTGCTCATCCCGGAACCCAGCTACATCTGCTATTCGCCGATCACCACGATGTGCGGAGGCGTCCCGGTCGGCATCGAGACGTTTGCCGAAGACGGATTCAAATTGACCGCGTCCGCTCTGCGCGCCGCGCTGACGCCGAAATCGAAAGTCTTGATCCTTTCTTATCCGAGCAATCCGACGGGCGCCATCATGAGTTACGACGAGCTCCTGCCCATCGCCAAGGTGGTGGAGGAGCACGACCTGATCGTGGTGGCTGACGAAATCTACGCCGAGCTGACCTACGGCGCAAGGCACGTCAGCATCGCGTCGCTGCCGGGCATGAGGGACCGGACCGTGCTCGTCAGCGGGATGTCCAAAGCCTTCGCCATGACCGGCTGGCGGATGGGCTATGCCTGCGGCCATCCGGACATCATCGCGGCGATGCTGAAAATCCACCAATACACCGTCATGTGCGCACCGATCATGAGCCAGGTGGCGGCGATTGAAGCGCTCCGCAACGGCATGGAAGAAATGGAGCGCATGGTGGAGTCGTTCAACCAGAGGCGGCGGCTTTTCATACAGGGATTGCGCGACATCGGGCTGCCGTGCCACGAGCCGCAAGGGGCGTTTTACGCCTTCCCGTCCATCCGGCACACGGGCCTTACCTCCGAGCAGTTCGCTGAGCGGCTGTTCCGGGAGGCGAAGGTCGCCGCCGTGCCCGGCAACGTGTTCGGCAAAGGCGGCGAAGGTTTCCTGCGCTGTTCGTATGCCACTTCGCCCAAGCTTCTGCAGGAAGCGCTGGAGAGAATCGGGACGTTTTTGAAGACCCTTGGAGTCTGAGGCCACCTCTTCCCATTTTGGCTCGGGACCGAAATAACGACAAAAGTGCACTTATTTTTCCATTTTCAAGGCCGATCGGGCGAAATGGCGGCGCCGATCGCCCGGAATCGCACAGAATTTTCCAATTTAATGGTACAAAGTGCAATTATTTTCCCGAAAAGTCCGTTCTCATGCGAAAATAATTGCACTTTTGTCGCTATCGCCGATAATGATTTTTCCGCCTTTAGCCGCCAACACGGGAGGTCAGGCCATGCGCATCTACACCCGGTCCGGCGACCGCGGGGAGACCTGGGTCATCGGCGGCCGCGTGGCGAAGGACGATCCGCGGGTGGAAGCGTACGGCACCATCGACGAGCTGAACGCCGCTGTCGGTCTGGCGGCCGCGATGATGGCCGAAGAACCGGGGGACGTTTTTGCCGATTTGCTGGAAGAGCTTTGCGAGATCCAGAATGAATTGTTCGACTGCGGGTCCGATTTGTCGTACGCGGAGCCGGTGCCGGACAAAATGAAGGTTCACGATGGCATGGTCCGGCTCCTGGAAGAGCGGATCGACCGACTGTCGGGGGAAGCGCCGCCGATCAGGCGGTTTATTTTGCCGGGCGGAAGCCGGCTTTCCGCGTGTCTGCACCTGTGCCGCACGATTTGCCGCAGGGCGGAGCGGCGGACCGTGGCCCTGAGCCGGACCGGACCGTGTCCGGAAGAGGTGCTGCGGTATTTGAACCGGCTGTCCGACTATTTTTTTGTGGCGGCGAGGGCGGTCAACGCGCGGCTGGGCGTGCCGGACCGGGAATACATACGGTCGGCCGATGTGTTTGGCAGGGGGCCGGCGGAGCCGAAAAGCCCGGCCGGAACGGCGGGTTCTCCGGCCTCGGCGAAACGGGTGGATCCGCCCGGTTCTCCGGCCTCGGCGAATCCGGCTGAACCGTCGGAACAGGCCGCTTCAGCGAAACAGCCGGAACCGGTGAATTCGGCCGATCCGATGGCACCGGCGACTTCCGCAGGGGCGTCCGAACCGGCGAATCCGGCGCAAGGGCCGAATCCGCCCGGATCCGGAGAAGCCGGGGAAAGCCGGTGACCGTGCCATGGACAGGCTGTCAACCGGAAGCGGTTTTGGACCCGCGCCCGAAACGGCGAGCGGCGACGGCGTCATCGTGCATGTGGTGGACGGGACGGATGCCGGCCGCAAGCTGAAAGAAGTGCTGCGCAAAAGACTGGGGATGTCCCGCCGCATGCTGATCCGCCTGAAAAGCACGGAGGGCGGGATCCGGGTGAACGGGGCTGATGTCCGGGCGGATGAGCGGGTGTTTCCCGGGGACGTCGTCGAGCTTCGCATCGGAGAGGAATGGTCGGAAACCATCCAGCCCCAGCCGATGGACCTCGATATCGTACACGAAGACGACTATCTCATGGTCGTGAACAAGCCGCCGGGCGTGGTCGTGCACCCCACCAAGGGGCGCTACGACAACACGCTGGCCAACGGCGTCATGCACCACTGGCTGCAAAAAGGCGAGCGGCACCGGTTCCGCGCCGTCAACCGGCTGGACGAGAACACCTCCGGCCTGGTGATCGTGGCCAAGCATCCCTTCGCCCACCAGCAGCTCGCCGTGCAGATGGAAAAAGGCCTCGTTACGAAGCGCTACTGCGCCTTTGTGTACGGTTGCCCGCCGGAGCCGGAAGGGGAAATCGACGTGCCGATCGGGCGCGATCCCGGCAGCCGGCGCCTGCGTGCGGTCCGCCCTGACGGGGCGCCGTCGCGCACCCGCTACGCGGTGGAACGGAAATACGGCAGCGCCGCATCCCGGCTGGCGGTCTGGCTGGACACGGGACGAACCCATCAGATCCGGGTTCATCTGCAATATCTCGGCTGCCCCGTCATCGGCGATCCGGACTATGCGGGGGACGCGCCGGAGCGGTTTCCCGCGGTTCCCGGGAACGTGATGGCGCGGCAGGCGCTGCATGCTTCATTTCTGGCTTTTCGCCATCCGGTCACGGGGACGCCCGTGGAACTGGAAGCTCCCCTGCCCGCCGACCTGCGGCGGCTGGAAGAGCGGCTGTCGATTTTGGAACAGGGAGTGTCAAGCGAATGAGCCCAAAGGCTTCCGAAGGAAAATCGCTGAAAGTGTATCACCATCCCGCGTGCGGGACGTGCCGGAAAGCGATCGGACACCTGAAGGCCCTGAATGTGCCAATGGAGCTGGTTCCCCTGAAGGAGGCGCCTCCCTCGGAGGAGGAACTGAAGCGGTTGATCGGCCAAAGCGGTCTTCCGGTGCGGAAATGGTTCAACACGTCGGGGGAAGTGTATCGGTCCATGGGGCTCAAGGAGCGCCTGGACAAGATGCCGGAAGAAGAGCAGATCGCCCTGCTGGCCGGCAACGGGATGCTCATCAAACGGCCCGTGGTCACGGACGGCCGGCATGTCACCGTGGGTTACAGGGAAGACGAGTTCAACCGGGTGTGGGGGCAAAAGGCGGATTAAAGAGCTTGCATGCCGGGTTCCGGGTCCGTCAGTCCGTGAACGTGACGGCGCCCAGCACCATCGTAAGGAATTCCGCCAGCTCCCCGGCCTGTTCCTCGGAGATGCGGAACACGGATTCCAGCACCCCTTCCTCCTCGAGGTCGTCGGGGCCCAGAATGCCGCTTCTGCCCGTCTGCAGGTCAATGACGATCTTCTTGCCGTAGAACCGGTCCGTCGTCAGGATGGCCAGGTCAAACCGGTTCAGCTTCGGGGTGATGAACGTTACATAGCGGGTGGTCGTCTGTTCGTTGATGTCGAGCAAAAAGTCGAAGTCCGCCTGTTTCACGGGGAAAAACTCCTTTGTGGTCTTTTTTCCATTATACGAACCTGCGAAGAACGACCGTCACCGCCCGCCGCGCGCGTCGCGCGCTTTTTTTGTGCGGCAAAAAAATATTACCTTCCCTGACCGTGCTTGTCCACTTTTCGACTATTATTTTTCCGCTCCGGGTTCGATTTTTTTGCGTTCCGGCGTCCGTTCGGCTATCATGATTCGGGGAAGGCGGGAGTGAAGAGAATGGGCAACGAATGGAAAAAAACAAGTCCGGCGCCGGAAGCCGTCATTTTTGACCTCGACGGGACGCTGTTCCGGTCGGAGACGCTGCTGGAACCGGTGTACCGGCGCATTTTCGTCACATTGCGCGAAGAGGGGCTGTATTTGAAACCGGAACCGCCGCTGGAACGGTTCTACAGCTCGCTCGGGATGCTGGTCGACGACATCTGGCGGCGGGTGCTCCCCGACGGAACGCCCGAGGCGCGCAAGCGGGCCAACGATCTGCTGATGCAGTACGGGGAAGAAGACCTGAAAGCCGGCAAAGGGGATCTGTTCGAAGGCGTGCCGGAAACGCTGCGGGAGCTCCGGCGGCGCGGCATCCGGCTGTTTGTGGCCAGCAACGGCATGGAAGCGTACGTGCGGGAAGTGGTGGTAAACAAGGGCATCGGGGACCTGTTTGAAGGCTTGTACAGCGCCGGCCAATACGGCACGGCAAGCAAGGCCGACCTGGTCCGCCTGCTGATGGACCGGCACGGCGTCCGCGACGCCTGGATGGTGGGCGACCGGGCATCCGACGTGGAAGCCGGCCGCCGAAACGGCCTCACGGTCGTCGGCTGCGCCTACGCCGGGTTCGGCCGGGAAGAGGAGCTGGCCGGATCGGACGCGGTCATCCGCCGGTTCCCGGAACTGCTGGACCTGCTGCAAGAGGAACCGGCGTAAGGGCTTGCTCCCTGGAAGCGGCGGGTTCCCGGAAAAAGGAAAAAAGCCTTGCATCGCAAGGCTTTGGGATGTCGGATATGGAGCGGGTGATGGGAATCGAACCCACGTCTCAAGCTTGGGAAGCTGGCGTTCTACCATTGAACTACACCCGCGCAATTCGCCCGGACGAGACGTCCAACGAGCGAAGCGTAAAAAATAATAGCACAGCCTGAGCCTGAAATCAACCGATGGGGATATCGGAAACGGCATCGTGGCATGGCGGAAATTCTGTTGCCAACATTGTGAACCTATGTTAATATTACTACAAACAGGTAGTCCGGTCGGAGAAGCACTCCACCGCTTGCATGCGGTGGAGTGCTTTTGTTTCGCGGCCGCAGGCCGGGCTGCCGCAAATCCGGTTCATGCGCGAAGGAGGAACAAAACCATGAAAATCGTGTTCGTCAACCGGCTGGAACGCTGGAACGGAGGCGGAGAAACCGAGCGGTGCCAGGTTTACATCGCGGAGGACCAGGGTTTCTGGACGACGGGTTGCAGCCCGGAACCGGTGAATCCGGACGAAGAGGCAGGCGGCGACGTCTGGTATGAGGGGCTGAGCTGGGAAGAGCTGCTGGCCACCTTCCGGCACGGCGTCGCCCGCATCATGCGCGAGGGATTCCGGCCGTTGATCGACGGGATGCTGGAGGATTTGCCTTTCTGGGAGCGCCGGCCGTCGCTGCAGACGCTGCTCAGATGCTACGCGGAATCCCTGCCCGAGCCGGAAGCTCTGGGCGAGCTGAAGGCGTGGCGCAAGGCGAAGGCGGTCGAAGAGCGGAAGTCGGCCTATTTCATCGCCACCAACCGGGAACTGCACATGCTGGCGGTGTACGTGCCCCACACGCCGGAGGAGCTGATGCAGATTCCGGGGTTCGGCAAATGGAAGGCGCAGAAATACGGCGAAGAATTGCTGCAAATCCTGCGCAAGATGGGCCGGGAGCACCGTTTTCCGCTGGATTGGGTGGCCGAGCGGGTGGATCCGGCGATGCTGGCGGACTGGCTTATCGCACAGCGGGAGCAGAAATACGCGAAACTGCGGGAAGCCATCGCGGCCAAGCACAGGCTGCTCGCGTTGATCCGCGAAGGGAAGACGCTCAGGGAAATGGAGAGCCAGCTTCAGTGCTCTCCCCGCGAGCTGGCGGAACGGGTCGAAAAATTGGACATGGAAGGGTACGACGTACTGCCGCTGGTGGAACGCGAGCTTTCGTCGCTGCCGGAGGAGGAGCTCAAGCGCGTGGAGGAGGCTTTCGCCGAATTGGGGGACCGCTACCTGAAGCCGCTGTATGACCGCGTATACGGGTCCGCGGAGGCCTCCGAAGACCCGGTGATCCAATACAGCCGGCTCAGGCTGGCCCGCATCCGGTTCCGGCGCCGCCAGGCCGGCCGGGCCGCGGACGCGTCCTGACCGCCTGTTATGGCGACGGCCCCGTCCCTGCGTCAGGACGTCCGTTCCATGCCATTCCCGGATGGCTGGGGCGAAGCCGTGTCCCTGGCGCCGGGACGGGTCTTGCACCACGCGCCGGTAACTTCGGCCTCTCCGGCCGCGCATGTTGCGGGCAAGCCAAAAAAAGTGCCATAATCCAAAAAAACTGATGCCCGCGTCACGGCGGGAATGATTTATAATTGAAAAAGTGGTAGCGCTTACAAACACAGATCAGGAAACGGAAAGAGGGGTCACGGCCGTGCATTTGCTGATTGTCGATGACGAAGTCCGCCAGGTCCGGTCCCTGTCGGCCATCATCCGCAGGATGAAGCCCCACTATACCGTCACGGAAGCCTACGACAGCGAAACGGCCTGGAACGTGATCCGGCAGCAGCCGGTTCACGCCGTCATCACGGACATCCGCATGCCGAACATGGACGGCCTGGAACTGATCGACCGGATCCGTTCCGTCTCCGGCGACATCAAAATTGCGCTCCTGAGCGGTTACAGCGAGTTCGGCTACGCCAAGACCGCCATCCGGATGGGCGTAGTCGACTATCTGGTGAAGCCGGTCAGCTACCAGAACATCCAGCAAGTCCTGAGCCGCTTTGAAGAATTGCTGGAAAAAGACCGGCAGCAAAAAAAGCTGCGAAAAACCTATGAAACGGAGCTGTGGCGCAAAGCCGTCCACGGCCTGGCCGGCCGGGAGGAACGGGAAGAACTCGGCAGAAGTCCGCTGGCGCCCGGGCCCGGCCTCGTCATTGTCGCCGAGACGCGGCGGCCGGACGAAAAACGGGATTTGCCCGTTCTGATGGCGGACGCCCTGTGCGCCGTCGGCGACGCCATCGCCTTCGCCGATGACGTCCAATCCGGGCGCATCGTCGCCCTGGTGGGGTACGAGCCCGGCCGATGGACGAAATCCCGGTTTCTGGCCAACGTGTCCCGGCAACTGGAAGACGGTCTTCTGCCGGCCGATCCTTCCCTGACCGCTGGCCTCAGTTCCCTGGCCGACAGGCTGCTGGACGGCGTCCGGACGCTCTATCAACAGGCCCTCCTGGCACTGGAACACCGGTTTTACCTGGAACATGCCCCGGTCATTTTCCACGACCGGGTGCAGCCGTTTTTGCCCGCCGCTCCGGGCGGTTGGCCCGACGTCGATGCGTTCGTCCAAGCCGTCATCCGCGGCGATCGCCTGTCCGTTTCCGAGGCCGTCCGGCGGCTTCTCGGGTACGACGGGGCCGTTTCCGGGCTTTATTCCGACCCGCGGGAATGCAAAAGCCGGGCCGACCGCTTCCTGTCCGAGGCCACGGGCCGGCTCCGGCCGTTTATCGGGGAAACCGATTTCGACGCCTGGGTATCCCGCCACCGGTCGGCCGCCGGCGCGTCTTCCACCCGCTCCGAATTGCGCGGCGCCCTGATCCGCTGGGCGGAGGAAAGCATCCGTCTTGTCCGCGACGTCCAGCGGGACAAAAACGCCTGCATCATCAAGGACTGCCTGCACTTTCTCCGGCAGCATTACATGGAAGACATCACGCTCGACAAGACGGCGGAGCGGTATCATTACAACGCCGCGTATTTCAGCAAATTGTTCAAGGAGAAAACCGGCAAAAATTTTTCGGAAGTCCTCATTGAAATCCGCCTGGAACAGGCCGGCCGCCTGCTGACCACAACCGATGGCAAAGTGGCCGACATCGCGCGGCAGGTCGGTTTCCGCAATCCGGCCTATTTCATCCGGATGTTCAAGCGGAAAACGGGCCTGTCTCCCAACCGGTATCGCCAATTGGCGGGGAGAGGCCCGCAATGATCGGAAACTGGTTGGACCGGATCGAAAGCAGCCGCCTGCACACGAAACTGATGGCCACGTTCATCCTGCTGCTCGTGATCCAGCTGGTCTTTCTGAGTTACAGCCATTACCGGGTAAACAAAAAAACCGTGCTGGAACTGAGCCAGAACGACATGTACACGATCGTGCAAAAGAACAACGAACTCCTCGACGCCAAGCTGTCCCGGGTCCGGGAGATGATCCAGGGATTCTTGATGGACAAGGATGCCTACGACATCCTGTCCCGGGTGGACCGGAGGGACAAGGTCTCCATCCTGATCTCGGACCTTCAGCTCCGCTCGATTCTGGAAAAATATTTTGCGCAGTCGAAAGATGTGTACTCCGCCCTGCTGGTCACGTCCTATTTCACGTTCGGGACGGCTTCTTCCGTCAACAGCGAACATGCCAAGGATTTCATTCCGTACGACGTGTTTCCCGAGACCGCCCTGTACCGGGAAGCCTGGGAGGGAGAGGGAAAAACCCGCTGGATCCCGACCTATTCCTTTGCCGACATGTTCAACCTGGATTATCTGAGGGACAAGGAGTTCGATTACAAGCGGCTGTTTTCCTCCGTGACGCTGATGAACGGATTCTATTCCCAGAACGCCGTTTTCCGCCAGCTGGACGAGAAGCCGGTGCTCGTGGTCAATTTCAAGGAATCGCTGTTCGGCGACGTGTTCGAGGGGAGCCTGCCCACCGGCGACGCCGTCTACTTCGTCGTCGACCGGAGCGGCCATGTCGTCTACCATCCGGATGAAGACCGGATCGCGTCCCGCATGGACATTCCCGGCCTGGAGCATTTATTCGAAAAGCAGCACGGCGTCGAGATGCTGAAAATGGACGGGGAGACGCACCTGGCCGCATTCGCGCTGTCCGACGTCACGGGCTGGCTGTCCGTCGCCCTGGTTCCGCCCAAATCGCTGCTCAGCACTACGCTGACCCAATCCATCACGAACGCCGTCATCTCGGCCATCGGCATCGCCGTCGTGTTCATCGGCCTGTCCATCGTCCTGTCCCGCCTGATCACGGAGCCGTTCCGCGTCATGATCCGGGCCATCAACAGCACCGGCGAAGGGCGGTTCCAGACCCGGTTCGAGGAAAAGGGAAGCTACGAATTCAAGGTCGTCATGCGGAAATTCACGGAAATGAACGAAAACATCCAGCGCCTGATCCAGGAAAACTACCAGCGCGAGATCCGGGAAAAGGAAGCCCAGATCAAGGCCCTCAACCTGCAGCTGGATCCCCACTTCATGTACAACACGCTGAACATGGTCAGCCTGATGGCCATGGAGAAGGAAGAATACGAGATCAGCGACATCGTCGTCAGCCTGTCCAACATGATGAAGTATCTGATTCGCAACGACACGCCCCTGGTGCCCTTCGAAACCGATCTGATGTATCTGAAAAGTTACATCAAGATCATGACCATGCGGTTCGAAGACGCCTTCGAAGTCGAATACGACATTGACGAATCCCTGTATCCGCTGCCGGTTCCGAAGTTTTTCCTGCAGCCGCTGGTGGAAAACGCCTTCGTGCACGGGCTAGACCAGGTCCGCAGCGGCGGAAAGGTCCGGATCGAATGCAAGCGGGACGGAGCGCACGCCCGGTTCGTCGTGGAAGACAACGGCCGCGGCATCGACGAAGACCAGCTGGACAGGATCCGCCGGGGCGAAGGCCATGTCGGGCTGATGAATGTCAACGAACGGATCAAAGCCCATTTCGGGGAACCGTACGGGCTCACCATCGATTCGAAACCGGGGAAAGGCACGCGGGTGACGATCCTGCTGCCCGGGTTGGAGCGGGAAGGAGGGATGCGCCTTGCCACGCCGTAGAAAGGTTCCGGTCATCCTTGCGGGCGCCGCCGCCATCCTGGCCGCCGCCGTCTTCCTGCTGTTCGGATCGCCCGAACTGGATCCGCCGCCGGCCCATTCCCAGCCGACGGTCCACCTGCGGTTCACCTATTGGGGCAGCATCGAGGAAAAAAGGGCCATCGAGCGGGCCATGGCCAAATTCATGGAGCGGTATCCCTGGATTTCCGTGGAAGCCACCCAGATTCCGAATCCGGATTACAACACGAAGCTCCTGGCGATGTCCGCGGCCAACGAGGAACCGGATCTCGGCTACATGACCACCGAATTGGGCGAACTGCTCGCCCAGCAGGGCAAATTTTTGAATCTGTTCGATTTCATTGATCGGGATCCGGATTTGTCCAGGAACCAGTTCCTCGATTTCGTCTGGCACCAGATTGCGCCCGGCGAAGCCTGGGGCGTGAGCATCGCCGTCGAGTGTTACGGGCTGTTCTACCGGAAAGACCTGTTCGAACGGGCCGGCGTCGACCCGCCGCCTTCCCGTGCGGAAGAAGCCTGGACCTGGGAGCAGTTTGTGGATGCCGCCAAACGCCTGACGCTGGACGAACAGGGCCGAGATGCCTACCATCCCGATTTCGACAAGGACCGGATCATCCAATACGGCGTCATGTTCGAGACGTGGAGCGAACCGATCAGCAATTTCGTCTTCAGCAACGGCGGGCGCTGGATCGACGAAAACGGGGAACGGTTCCGGCTCCATGAACCGGAAGCGGCGCAGGCGATCCAGATGCTGGCCGACCTGATCCAGGTCCACCATGTGGCGCCTTCCCCGTTCGAATCGAAAACGATGCCGGCTCTGAATGTCGCGCTGCAGGCCGGCCTGGCGGCCATGATCATCGACGGGCAGTGGATCAACCTCGATCTGGGCAAAGCGGGCGTCGACTACGATATCGGCGTCCTGCCGAAATTGAAGGACAGCGTGACCGTGGCGCTGTCGGGCGCCAACGTCATCTTCGCGTCGACCCGTCATCCGGAAGAAGCGTGGCTGCTGCTCAAATGGCTGCTGGATCCGAACGAGGCCATCGATCTGTACGCGGACGGCCTGTGGATGCCGACGCTGAAGGCCTGGTACACCGATCCGGCGCTTACGCGGCAATGGGTCGGCGCCAATCCCGCCGCGCATCCGCCCGGATTTGCCGATGCGATGATGAACCAGCTCCTGAGGAACGGCGTGAAAGGGGTCGGGTACTATCTGAAGCACCAGGCCGAAATCTTTCCGGTCGTGAAAAGGGAATTGATCCCGGTCTGGCTCGGCCAAAAGCGGGCCCAGGAGGCCCTCGACGAAATCCGGGTTCTGGTCGATCCCTATTTTCCCCAATGAAGTGCCATTTTCCAAAAAGGTTGCAATTTTTGCCCTCCTCTCCCGCGATATCCTTGGATTGCAGCGATGAAAACGCTTCGATCGACGCGCGCTGCATCCAAAAAACGCGAAGGAGGGTTTTTCGCATGAAAAAAAGGTTGATCGCCATCGGGACCTGCCTGATGGCCCTGGCTTTGGTGTTCGCGGCGTGCAGCGGCGGCGCCGGCCGGGAAAACGAGACGGGTCCGCAGCCAAGCGCCGCTCCGACTTCGTCGACATCGACGTCGACAGGGGAAGTCGTGACCCTGCGGTTCATGGGCTGGGAAGTGAGCCCCCTGGAGACGGAAAGCGTGAAAAAAGGACTGGAGATGTTTATGCAGCAAAACCCGAACATCCGGGTGGAGTACACCACGCTTCCAACGGGCACCGAGTACGTGGCCAAGATGCAGACCATGATCCTCGGGGGCGAAGAGCCCGACGTGTTTTTCCTGCAAAGCGACTACTACCGGGATTTCGTGAAACGGGGCTATCTGCTCAATCTGGACGAGTACATCCAACGCGATTTCTCCACGGACGACCTGATCGATTCGGCCATCCTGCTGAGCACCGTCGACGGCAGTTTCTACGGCATCGAATCCTGCATCGTGGCTCCCGTGCTGTTCTACAACAAAGCCATCTTCGACAAGGCGAACATGCCGTATCCGCCGAGCGATCCGGCCCAGGCCTGGACGTGGGAAGAATTTGTCGATGTGGCCAAAAAGCTCACGATCAAAAACGGCGACCGGGTGGAGCAATACGGCGTTTACGGCCTGGAGGACTACTATCAGACGATCGCGCTCATCATGTCCAACGGCGGCAACTGGTTCAACGAGGACTACACCGCTTCCGCCGCCAACACCCCGGAAGTCCGGGAAGTGCTCCAGAAAATCTACGACCTGCGGGTCGTCGACGGCGCCAGTCCGGAAGCCCGCCTCCTGCAGAACGCCGGCATGAACGCTTCGCAGATGCTGCAGACCGGCAGAATCGCCATGCTGGTGACGGGGTCCTGGGCGCTGCAGGAACTGGCCAACATGGATTTCGAGGTCGGCGTCGCCGTCCTTCCCAAGTTCAAGGAAGCCGTCACCCACGGACAGGCCCACCTGCATGTGGCCTCGAAAAACACCAAGCATCCGGAAGAAGCCTGGAAGCTGATCAAATTCCTGTCCTCCGAAGACTACCAGCTGCAAAACGTCAGAGCCGGCCTGTGGCTGCCGAACCGCAAATCCCTTTATACGGAGGAAGGGATTCGGAAATGGCTGACGGAAGGCGTCCACCCGGAAGACTTTGAAAAGCTGATACCGTATTTCCTGAGTTCCAAAGTCTACCCCTATGCGATGCTGCCCAGCCAGCGGATCCAGGAGGAGACCACCGCCCAGCTGGACGCGTTCTTCTACGGCGGTCTCGCTCTCGACACGGCGCTGCAAAACATTGAAACCGCCGTCAACGCCGTGCTGGCGGAAATGCGGTAATCCGCCGGCGAAAGCCGTGCGCATCGCGGGAGCCCGGAAGCCGGAGCGGAAGCGTCCGGGCTCCTTTACGGGGTGATGGAATGCATACGATCCGGAAGCTGCTTTACAAGGACGGCACATGGGCCTTCCTCATGCTGCTGCCCAACCTGCTCGGATTTCTCGTCTTCATGGTGTTTCCCGTCGCCGCCACGTTTGCCATCAGTTTCGCCCGATGGGAACTGCCGGCGGATATCGAATTTGCCGGGCTGGCCAATTACCGGCGCCTGTTCGCGGACGGCGTGTTTGCCAAAGTGTTCTGGAACACGGTCTACTTTACGGCGGTCAGCGTGCCGGTCGGGATCGTCCTTTCCCTGTTTCTCGCCATCATGCTGGACCGGAAACTCCGCTTCGTCCGTTTTTACCGGGCCGCCTTTTTCATTCCGGTCATTTCCTCGATGGTGGCCATCGCCGTGATCTGGCAATGGATCTACAACCCGGAATTCGGCCTGCTCAATTACGTGCTGAGCTGGTTCGGCATCCGCGGACCGACCTGGCTGACCAGCACGACATGGGCGATGATCGCGGTCATCATGACGGCGGTCTGGAAAAACCTCGGGTTCAACATGCTGATTTTTCTCGCGGGCCTCCAGTCCATTCCGGAAAGCTATTACGAAGCCGCGGCCATCGACGGCGCCCGGTGGTGGGCCCGGTTCCGCCACATCACCGTTCCGCTGCTTGCGCCCACCACGTTTTTCGTCACCGTGATGGCGGTCATCAACTCCTTCCAGGTGTTCGACATCGTGTATCTGATGACGCAGGGAGGTCCGGCGCGATCGACGTCCGTTCTGGTGTATTACATTTACCAGAACGCCTTCCAGTTTTTTGACATGGGATACGCCAGCGCGGTCGCCTATGTGCTGTTCTTCGTCGTGCTGTTTCTGACCCTGCTTCAGTTCCTGCGGCAAAAGAGAATAAGCATTTTCTACTGACGGGAGGCATTGGCGTAAATGGGCAACAACCGAAGGGTGAAATGGCTGGCGCATGGCGTGCTCATCATCGGATCCGTCATCATGCTGTTTCCGTTCATCTGGATGATCGCCACCTCCCTGAAGGATCTGAGCGAGGTGTTCACGTATCCGCCGCGGTTTTTCGGAGACCGTCTGAAATTTGAAAATTATCTCGTCATGACCGAACGGTTTCCCTACTTCCTGTTTTTCCTGAATTCCCTGAAAGTCACCCTGATCGTGACCGCCGCCCAGCTGGTGACGAGTTCCATGGCCGGCTACGTCTTTGCCCGGCTCCGGTTTCCGCTCCGCGACGGACTGTTCGGCGTCTATCTGGCGACGCTGATGATTCCGCCGCAGGTGACAATGATCCCCAATTTTCTGCTCATGCGGTATTACGGGCTGGTCGACACGCATGCGGCCCTGATTCTGCCGGCGCTCGTATCGGCGTTCGGCACGTTCCTGCTCCGGCAGTTTTTCACGACGATCCCGTCGGCCTTGGAAGAGGCGGCCAAAATCGACGGCTGCACGCCTTTCGGGATCTACTGGCGGATTTTCGTGCCGCTTTCGAAACCGGCGATGGCGACGCTGGGCATTTTCGTCCTCATCGGGACCTGGAACGATTTCATCAACCCGCTGATCTATCTGCATTCCGAAAGCAAAATGACGCTGACCCTGGGCCTGGCCAACATGCAGGGCCTCTATTCGACGGACTGGCCGGCGCTCATGGCGGCCACGACCCTGAGCATCCTGCCGATCGTCGTCGTATTCCTGTTCGCCCAGGATCTGTTCGTCAAGGGCGTGACACTTTCCGGTTTGAAAGGAGAATGACGGCTCGTGAACGTGGTGTTCGAGGATGGTTTCTGGGCTCCCCGCGTGAGGCTGATGGCCGAAGAGGTGATCCCCCATCAATGGAAAGCGCTGAACGACCAGATCCCGGGCGCCGAACCGAGCCATGCCGTGGAAAATTTCCGCATCGCCGCCGGCGAGGTGCAGGGGACGTTCCACGGCATGGTGTTCCAGGACAGCGACGTCGCCAAGTGGCTGGAGGCCGCGAGCTACAGCCTGCAATACGCGCCGAACCCGGAACTGGAGCGCCTCGTTGACGAAGTGGTGGATCTTCTGGGCCGCGCCCAGCGCGAGGACGGCTATCTGAACACGTATTTCACCGTCGCGGCGCCGGATGGAAGATGGAAGGACATGTCCTTCGGCCATGAACTGTATTGTGCGGGGCATCTGATCGAAGCGGCCGTGGCCCACCACGAAGCGACCGGCAAGACGAACTTCCTGTCGATCGTGCGGAAATACGCCGATTTGATCCGCCGCGAGATCGGGCCGGATCCCGAGCAAAGACGGATCTACGACGGCCATGAGGAAATCGAGCTGGCCCTGGTGAAGCTCTATCAGGCCACCGGCGACGAATCGTATCTTCAGCTGGCCAAATATTTCATCGACGAACGGGGAAGGCAGCCGTGCTTTCTGTTGGATGAGCCGACCTTCGGCGGCGAGGCAAAGGATCGCTGGTTCCATCTGGACTACTTCCAGGCCCACGCGCCGGTGAGGGAGCAGCGGACGGCGGAAGGCCATGCCGTCCGGGCGATGTATCTTTATTCCGCCATGGCCGACCTGGCCCGGCTGACCGGTGACGCCGGCCTGAAGGAGACGCTGCTGCGCCTGTGGGACAACGTGACCCAAAAGCGCATGTACATCACCGGCGGCATCGGGTCGCAGGGGCATGGCGAGCGTTTCACCATCGACTACGATCTGCCGAACGACACGGCCTACGCGGAAACCTGCGCGGCGATCGGGCTGGTGTTCTGGGCTTCCCGCATGTTCCGCCTCGATCCGGACGCCAAATACGCAGACGTCATGGAGCGGGCGCTCTACAACGGCGTCCTGAGCGGGATTTCGCTGGACGGGAAAAGGTATTTTTACGTCAATCCCCTGGAAGTGCATCCGCCGACGGCGCATTTCCGGCACGACATGCAACATGTGAAAACGGAGCGCGTGCCCTGGTTCGGCTGCGCATGCTGCCCGCCCAACATCGCCCGGCTGGTCGCTTCGCTGAACCGGTATGTCTGCACCGCGGAAAACGGGGACGTCTTTTATCACCTGTACGCGGGAAGCAGAAGTGAATGGGATGTGAACGGCCGGACCGTGCGGCTGGCCATGAAGACAGACTATCCCTGGGATGGGCGCATTGACGTCGCGGTGGAGTGCGGGGAACCGGTCTTCTTTCACCTGTGCTTCCGATGGCCCGGCTGGGCGGACGAGGCCGCCGTCGCCGTCAACGGCGAACGGGTGGACGCCCGCGGCGCGCTGCATAAAGGTTACATCCGGCTCGGAAGGGAATGGCGAAACGGCGACCGGATCCGGCTCCATTTCCCGATGCGGGTCAAGCGAATGGCCGCGCATCCCCTGGTCAGGGAAAACGCGGGGAAGGTGGCCGTCCAGCGGGGGCCGGTGGTCTACTGCCTGGAGGAAGTCGACAACGGGCCCCATCTGGCGGACATCCGGCTGGCCGCCAACCCGCAATTCGAAACCGAATTCCGGCATGATCTCATGGGCGGCATCGTGGTCATCCGGGCGGACGGATACCGTTCCGATCCCGAAGAATGGGGGGATGTGCTGTACAGGGAGCTTTCCGGCCGGCTGAGGAAAATGACGATCACCTTCGTGCCCTACGCCTGCTGGGGGAACCGAAAGAAGGGGGAAATGACGGTCTGGGTTCGGCAGCTGGAACGCGGATGAAATTTTGGAGAAAGCGAGCAGGAGGGTGAGTACGGTGAAAAAGAAGCTTGCCGCGATCACGGGAGTCCTGGCGATGGCGTTCGTCCTGCCGCCTTTGCGTCCCATGCGGCGGAAGACGTGTCCCGTTTCAAAATCGATCTTTCCCAGCCCTACCGGCCGGTCACCCGGGTCGCATCCGGCATGCTTTACGGCCTGGCGGAAGAAGGACGGCCGGATGACCGGTGAATTGCGCCTCTCAAGCCGAAAAATTTCACGCAGATGGCACCGGGCGGCCAGCAGTTGCCCAACGGGGAAACCGCCCCCACCGGCGATGCGCTGGTCGTGGCCCCCATTGCCGATCGGCACGGCGCCACGGTGACGATCCGGATGCCGGACATCTATCCGGATTTTCCCTACCGATGGGTGGACTGGAACGATTGGCTCGCGAAGGTCGACGCCATCGTGGGCGCCCGTCTGGCCTCGGGCGCCGACAACATTTACGCCTACGAGATCTGGAACGAACCGAACTGGACCTGGGACACCGCGAAGGCCGGACCGTTCTTCGCGGGCTGGAAGCAAACCTACGACAGAATCCGCATGCTGGACCCGGACACCCCCATCATGGGACCCAGCATCACCCACTACGATGAAAATTATTTGCGGGACTTTCTGACTTACTGCAAAGCCAACCAATGCCTGCCGGACATCATCAGCTGGCATGAATTGGGCAATCCGGAAGGAAACCACCGGGATACGCCCAACACGCCCCACATCAAAAATCATATCGCTGCCTACCGGGCGCTGGAGCAGCAGCTGGGCATCGGCCCCCTGCCGATCAGCATCAACGAATACGGCGTGCAGGTCGAAGAAGGGGTGCCGGGAGCCATGGTGCAATATTTCGCCCAGTTCGAGCGCGGCGGCGTCGATACGGCCAATGTCGCGTTCTGGTTCCGGCCGGGACGCCTCAGCAATCTCATCACGGATTCCGGGGAACCCAACGGCGGCTGGTGGCTGTTCAAATGGTACGGCGACATGTCGGGACAGATGGTGATGACGGCGCCGAATTCCACCACCTCGACGGGCCTGGACGGCATCGCCAGCATCGATCCCAATCTGCAAACGGTACACGCCCTCTTTGGCGGCAGCAGCGGAACGGCCGACATCCTGGTGAAAGGGGTGAATGCCGCCGCGTTCCTTGGCAACAAAGTGCGGGTCACGGTGGAAGCGGCCCCCTGGTACGGCGTCGATACGCCCGTCCGCAGTCCGCTGAAGGTGATGGAAGGCGAATTTGACGTTATAAACAACGAAATTCGCATCCGGGTGAACGGCATGAAAGAGTCCTGGGGCTACCGCCTGACCATCGTGCCGGCCGCCGCCGACAAGACCCGGTACGAAGCCGAACACGCGCTCATCCACAGGGCCAATCTCTTTTCGAGTCCGCTCACGTCCAACGGCCGGTATGTGGGGCAAATCGATTTCGACGACAGTTACGTCGAATACCAGGTCACGGTCCCGGCGGCGGGCCGCTACCATCTGGACATCTGGTACGCCAACGGCATGGGGACGTCCCAGCAGCAATCCCTGTCGGTCAACGGCGGACCCGCGACCGCGGTTTCGTTTCCCGCCACCGGCGGCTGGCTTTGGGCGGCGCCGCCGGAGAAGCTTACCGTTTCGGTCATGCTGAACGGCGGCGCGAACACCATCCGGTTTACGAAAATCGGTTTTGTCGAACACGATTGCATCCAATTGTCTCCGGCTTTTTACCTGCAAAAGTGGGAGGCCGAAGACGCCGTCGTCCATCGTGCCAGCGTGTTTCATTCCCATCTGGCTTCGGACAGCAGGTATGTCGGACAAATCGACGAACCGGACAGCTACGTGGAATACGAAGTGAACGTGCCCGCATCCGGACTTTATACCATGGTCATCCGGTACGCCAACGGCACGGCTTCGAATCAGGCCCAGCAGCTGGCGGTCAACGGAAACGCCATGGGACCGGTCGTATTCCCGCCGACGAACGGCTGGCTGTGGGCGGTCCCGCCGGGCAGCGTGACCATGACCGTCCAGCTGAATGCCGGCAACAACAAGATCCGGTTCACCAAAGACGGTTTCGTCGAACATGATTGCCTTTATCTGATCCGCACGTCCCTCTTCGAGGGAAGATGGGAAGCGGAACAGGCTTCCATTCACCGCGTCATCGTGTTCAAATCCGGCTATGCTTCGGATGCCCGATTTGTCGGCATGATCGATTACGCGGACAGTTACGTGGAGTTCAGCGTCCATGTTCCGTCGGCAGGCACGTATTCGATGGAAATCGGGTACGGCAACGGCACCGGCAATAGCTCGACCCATCAGCTCCACGTCAACGGCGCATTTGCGGGGACCGTGACGTATCCGCCCACGGGCGGCTGGATTTCGGCCGTGCCGAATTTCGGGACGAGGAAAACGGTCGGCCTCAGCATCCAGCTGAACGCCGGGACCAATACCATCCGGTTCACCAAGGGGACGGGATATGCGGAACTGGATTATATCCGTTTGACGTCGCCCAACGCGTTTTGATCCGGTCGGTATGAAAAAAAACGGGCCGACTTCGCACCGGAAGCGTCCGGATACGGGTCGGCCCGGCATTTTGGCGTCAGAGCCATTTTTTCTTCCGGAACAAAAGGAACATTCCTCCGCCGAGCAACACCATCAGGGCCAGCAGAACCACGGAACCATAAGGACTGTCCATGCCGGGGATATAGTCGAAGTTCATGCCGTAGACCCCGGTGATAAAGGTAAGCGGCATGAAGATGGCCGCGATCACCGTGAAAATGCGCATCGTTTCGTTGGCCTTGTTGTCCACGCTTGACTGGTAGGCTTCGCGCAGGTTGCCGATCAGATCGCGGAATGTTTCGAACGTTTCCGAGATCTTCACAATGTTTTCATAAATGTCGCCGAAATATTGCTGCAGCTCGTCGTCGATCAGTTCCAGGTTTCGCTTGTGCAGCATGTTGATCACGTCGCGCTGCGGTCCGAGTCCCTTTTTCAGCCACAGAATTTCCCGGCGCAGCCGGATGATTTCGTTCAAATGGGACTTCTGGATGTTCATCAGGATTTCTTCTTCCAGGCTCTCGATGTGGTCTTCCACCCGGTCGGCGACCGAAAAGTAATTGTCCACCACCCGGTCGACGAGATGGTACAGGAATTCGTCGGGGGAGTCGACCTCCTCTTCGAGGAGGATCGGCTTGACCGTTCTGAGTTCGTTAATTTTTTGGCCCGTCACGGTAATGATGTAGTGACGGCCCAGGAAAATGTTGAGCGCCCGCAGGAAGATTTCCTTGTCGTCGTAACGGATGCTGTTGAACACCAGGAAATAATGATCGTCGTAAATCTCCAGTTTCGGCCGCTGTTCTTCCTCCGAAAGACAGTCTTCCACCGCCAGGTCGTGCAGCCCGAACTTCGGCTGCAGCACGGACAGCTCTTCGAGATCCGCGTCGATCCAGTAAAAGCCTTCGGCGGGCAGCACGAGCGCTTCGTCGAGATTATCCAGCAAGGTGAATACGCCGCGGTTCACGCGTCTGATTTTCATCCATGGTCGCTCCTTCGCATGCCGAATTCGCAAAACATGCAGAAACCGGTCCGCGGGAGGCCAGACGGCGGAAAAGCCGGCAACGGGCCCTTTCCCGCGGACGCGACGTCCGACGGAAGCTATGGACCATCCGTGTTCGCGCCTCAGGCTCGGGCGAATCTCCGTTCATGCCGGCTCCTCCTTCCATGACCATGGTTTTGGCTTGCCCAATTCGTGATAAGTATAATCCTCCCCCGCGCGGCGGTTCAAGACATTTTTTCAAGGTTTGTCGGAAGACTTGCGATTGCCGCGTTTTTTGGCGAATGCCGGAATGCCCCAAGAAAAATGGAGCAGGCAAAACGCTTGACGGGGAGCGGGTTTTCGGTTACATTTGATTGTAAATTGCAATAACAACTGAAAAAGGCAGCCATCTTATCAAGAGCAGGCGGAGGGACTAGCCCAATGAAGCCCGGCAACCGGCGCGTCGGCCAAGCGATGCGCACGGTGCTAATTCTTGCGGAAACGGTAGCCGTTTTCGGGAGATGAGAGAGGCGCTCCGAGATGACGATCGACGGCCCTTTCTCACCGGGTCGTCTTTTTTTGCCTCCGGGACGTTCCCCGGAGGCGGACGGCGCCTCGGACGCTCATTCGTTCCACGGGGAGGGAAACCGCATGCCCATCAAAATTCCGGACAAATTGCCTGCCAAGGAAATCCTGGAGCAGGAAAACATCTTTGTGATGGACGAAACGGTCGCCTACCATCAGGATATTCGGCCGCTTCGCATCGCGATATTGAATCTGATGCCCACCAAGCAGACCACGGAAACCCAGCTGCTCCGCCTGATCGGCAACACGCCGCTGCAAGTGGAGGCGGTGCTGCTTCATCCCAAGACGCACACCTCGAAAAACACGCCGGCCGAACATCTGGCGACTTTCTATAAAACGTTTGAGGACATTTCGGACGAACGGTTCGACGGCATGATCATCACCGGCGCGCCGGTGGAGCATCTGCCGTTTGAAGAAGTGGACTACTGGCGCGAGCTGCAGGACATCATGGACTGGACGACGGTGAACGTAACCTCCACGTTCCACATCTGCTGGGGCGCGCAGGCCGGTTTGTACCATCACTACGGCATTCCGAAGTATCCTCTCGGAAGCAAGCTGTTCGGCGTTTTCCCGCACAGGGTGACCAAGCCGAACACGAAGCTGCTGCGCGGCTTTGACGAAGTGTTTTACGTTCCCCAGTCGCGGCATACGGAAGTGCGCAGGGAAGACATCGAACCCCGGGATGAGCTGGAGATTCTGTCCGAATCCGACGAAGCCGGCGTGTACATCGTGGCGTCGAAGGACGGCAGGCAGATTTTCGTGACCGGCCACTCCGAATACGATCCGCTGACGCTCAAGTGGGAATATGATCGCGACAAGGCCAAGGGTCTGAAGATCGATCTGCCGAAAAACTATTTCCCCGGGGACGATCCGGACAAAATGCCGGTATCCACATGGCGGGCGCATGCCAACCTGCTGTTTTCCAACTGGCTCAATTATTATGTTTACCAGGAAACGCCATATATCCTGGGGAAAGCCTACAAGCCGGTCAAACAGGGAGGGCAGGCGCAGGCATGAACATCGAAAGCAGACTCGCGCAGATCGGTTCGAATCACGATCCCGACACGGGGGCGGTCAGCTTTCCCGTCTACCACGCGACCGTGTTCCGTCATCCCCGGCTGGGGCAAAGCACGGGTTACGATTACTCGCGGATGAAAAACCCGACCCGGGAAGTGCTGGAGAAGTCCGCGGCCGATCTGGAAGGAGGCGACGGAGGGTTCGCCTGCAGCTCCGGCATGGCCGCGCTGCAGACGGTCCTCGCGCTGTTCTCCCAGGGCGATCATCTGATCGTGTCCCTGGACCTGTACGGCGGCACGTACCGGCTGCTCGAGCGGGTGATGCGGCGGTTCGGCCTCACCGCGTCCTACGTGAACACGGACGACCTTGACGCGCTGGAGGGCGCCCTCCGGCCGGAGACGAAGGCGCTCCTGATCGAAACGCCCACCAATCCGCTCATGATGATCACCGACCTGGCCAAAGTCTGCAACTGGGCATCCGGACGCGGACTCCTCACCATCGTCGACAACACGCTGCTGACGCCGTATTTCCAGCGGCCGATCGAACTGGGCGCCGATATCGTGGTGCACAGCGCCACGAAGTATCTGGGCGGGCACAACGACGTGCTGGCCGGCCTCATCATCAGCAAGGGCGAGGAACTCACCGAGCGTCTGGCGTTTCTGCACAACGCCATCGGCGCCGTGCTGTCGCCGCAGGATTCGTGGCTGCTCATGCGCGGCATGAAGACGCTGGCTCTGCGCATGGATCGGCACAATGAAAACGCGCTGCGCATTGCCCGATGGCTTCAGGGTCATCCCGCCGTGGAGGCGGTGTACCATCCCGGTCTGCCCGAACATCCCGGCTACGAGGTGCAGCGGCGGCAGGCGACCGGCAACAGCGGGCTGTTCTCTTTCCGGGTAAAGGACGCCCGCATGGTGGAGCCGATCCTGGGCAGCGTCCGGCTGATCGCCTTCGCGGAAAGCATGGGCGGCGTAGAATCCCTCATGACCTACCCGGCCGTGCAAACCCATGCGGACATTCCCGAACACGTCCGCCGAGCCATCGGCGTCGACGAACGGCTGCTGCGCCTGTCGGTCGGCATCGAACATGTGGACGATCTGATCACCGATCTGGATCAGGCCCTCGCCATCGCGATGCGGGAAACCGGCGCGGCGTAGGGACCGGCCAACCGCCCGGACCAGTTTGACTCACGCAAGCTGGCGGGCGGTTTTTATTTGTTGTATGATAAGGGGAGAGCGAAAGGAGGAGCCGCCGTGGGAAACGTGGACCGCATCCTGCACCGGGCGCTCAGCGGCGAACGGCTGGGGGTCGAGGATGTGGTGGCGCTTTTTGAATCGGACCAGATCGAAAAAATCGGCCGCGCCGCCGACGAGATCATGCGCCGCCGCCATCCCGAGCCCGTCACGACGTTTGTCATCGGCCGAAACATCAACTACACGAACATTTGCGACAAATATTGCCGGTTTTGCGCGTTTTACCGTCCGCCCGGCTCGCCGGAAGGATACGTGCTGCCCGACGAAGTCATTTTCCGCAAGATCCAGGAAACCATCGATGTCGGCGGCACGGAAATCCTGATGCAGGGCGGGACGCATCCGGGTCTGCCGTTCTCGTACTATCTCGATCTGCTGAGGGAAATCAAGAAGCGTTTTCCGAACATCACGATGCACTCCTTCTCCCCCGCGGAAATTTTGAAAATGCAGGAAGTGGCCGGCGGCATCCCGCTGGAGGATGTGCTGCGCCAGCTGCGGGACGCGGGGCTGGATTCGCTGCCGGGCGGCGGCGCGGAAATCCTGGACGACCGCACGCGGATGCGCATCAGCCGCCTGAAGGGTTCGTGGCGCGACTGGATGAACGTGATGCAGACGGCGCACCGGATCGGCATGAACACGACGGCCACCATGGTCATCGGCTTCGGGGAAACGCTGGAGGAGCGCGCGCTGCATCTGCTGCGCATCCGCGAGGCGCAGGACGAGTGCATCCAGAACGGCTATCCGTCCAAAGGGTTTCTCGCCTTCATCGTCTGGACGTTCCAGCCGGAAAACACGAATCTTCCGCGTGAAAAGCTGCCGCCGGAAGAGTATCTGAAAGCCCTGGCGATCAGCCGCCTCACCCTGGACAACATCGAAAACTTCCAGTCATCCTGGGTGACGATGGGCCCGGAAATCGGCAAGCTGTCCCTTTCCTACGGGGCCAACGATTTCGGCAGCACGATGATCGAGGAAAACGTCGTGTCCGCCGCCGGAACGACGCACAAGGTGAACATTTCGCTCATTCTTCGTCTCATCCGGGAAGCGGGCAAAATCCCCGCGCAGCGCAACACGCGTTACGAAATCCTGCGCATATTCGATGAAAACGCCGTGGTGGAACGGGATTTTGTGATGGAAAACTGAAAAAAATGCCAGCCGCGTCTCCTGATCGCATATTCCTTTTCCGGTCACCATAAACATGAACAAAACCGAAGGAAAAGGAAGCGGGAGCGCGGATGGGAGAAAATCTTCTGCGCATTTACACGGCGGGCGGCCCGCAGGCCGCCCGCCGTTTGCTTGAAATGCTGAACGCGGGCTGCGCGGCGGACGGATTTCCCGGGCCGGAAGGACCGTGGCGGTTGGAACCGCAAAACGCCGCGGGCGCGGAAGGATTCGTGCTGACGTTGCGTCTGAACGCGAAGGACTTTGCGGCTTATCGGCGCACGGGCGCCTCCCTGGCCCGCTATGTCCGGGAAGAGGCGGAACCCGGGCTGCTGAAGGAACTGGTGCGGACGGAGTACGGCGTCCTGGATGAAGCCGAAGCGGCCAGCCTTTGCGCTTCCGCGGAACAACGTTTGGCCGCCACCGCCGCGCTGCGAGTCGGTTTTATGGCGGGCGCGTTCGCCGCGTACCTGGAGCGGGAGCGGCGGTTGCATCTGGAAGGATTCATCCGGTTTCGGCTGGGTACGGTCAAGGAGGAACTGCGGGAGGCGCTGCAGGCCGCCGTTCGGGAGCGGCTGCCGGACAGGCAGTACGAACAGTTTATTGCCTTGCTCCGGCTCATTGTGGAGCATCGGGAATCGCAGCTCCCGGTGGTGCATGTGCACCATTCCGGAGGACAGGCGTTTCGCCTGTATGACGGGCGGCTGCGGCCGCTCCGGTTCTCGTCCGGCCCGGAAGAGGACGGAATCGGCGATTCGGCGAACGGGCAGGACGCGCCGGAAGAAAGCCGCATCGTCAGCTGCCTGCTGAGCGCCGCGCCGCGCCGCATTTACATTTACACGGAGGAGCCCGACGCGCGGGTGATCCGGACGCTGGTGGGCATTTTCGGCGACCGGGCGGCCGTCTGTCCCGGGCGATTTCCGCTGTGAAGGCTTCGGCGTGGATACAAAATGCAAAAATTCCCCCGAGTCCGGGACTCCACCGGGCACCGGGCGCCAAGTCTTGACGGGAGCAGACGGCGGCAGTATAATCTGGCTCATAATATACCCGCAAAGGCGATGAGAAAGACACCGGAGCCGGAAACGGACGGTCCAGAGAGAGGAACCCCGGGCTGCAAGTTTCTCCCGCAACCGGCCGGCCCCGACCCCTTTCGAGCCGCGCCGTGGAACGCCCCGGACGCTAACGCAGAAGCCGCCAGGACGGCGAACGGAACGCGGGGCCCAGTATGCGGCGCCGGAACATGCCCGTTACGCATGCAGAGGACCCGGCCTGAGGAGCCGGCGGGGAGCCGTTTGGGCGGCGTCGCCCGGGCCAGGGTCGAAAAAGGGTGGAACCACGGGCGTAGAGCACCGTCCCTTTGGGACGCGTGCTTTTTTGTTTGCGGGGAATGAAACGACACAAGCCATTGCGCATAGCGAGGAGGAAGGAATCATGACGGTGCGCGTGACGTTGCCGGACGGATCGGTTCGCGAATATCCGGCCGGAACGACGGTGGAGGAGGTGGCCGCGTCCATCGGGCCGGGCCTGCGCAAAAGCGCCATCGCCGGCAAGCTGGACGGCCGGCCGGTGGATCTGTTTGCGCCCATCGAACGGGATGCCGCTCTGGAAATCCTGACGCCGGAGTCCAAAGACGGACTCGAGGTGATGCGCCACAGCACCGCCCACCTGATGGCGCAGGCGCTGAAGCGCCTGTACGGCGCCGACAGGGTCAAGCTCGGCGTCGGGCCGGCGATCGAGGACGGGTTTTATTACGACATCGATCTGGGTCGCTCCATCACCCCCGAAGATCTGGCGGACATCGAACGGGAAATGGAGAAAATCGTCAAGGAAGATCTGCCGGTCACGCGGCGGGTCGTCTCCAAAGAAGAAGCCTTGCGGCTGTACACGGAAGTCGTGGACGACCCCTACAAGCGGGAGCTCATCAACGACCTGCCGGAAGACGCGTTGATCACGATCTACGAGCAGGGGGAATTTTTCGACCTGTGCCGCGGCCCGCACGTGCCGTCCACCGGCCGGCTCAAGGTGTTCAAGCTGCTCAGCGTGGCCGGCGCCTACTGGCGGGGCGACAGCAAAAACAAGATGCTGCAGCGCATCTACGGCACGGCGTTCGCCAAGAAAAACGAGCTGGAGGAACACCTCAGGCTGCTGGAGGAAGCCAAAAAGCGCGACCACCGCAAGCTGGGCAAAGAGCTGGGAATGTTTACCTTCGCCCGCGAGGTCGGCCAGGGGCTGCCGCTTTGGCTGCCCAACGGCGCGCAGCTGCGCCGCGTCCTGGAGCGGTACATCGTCGACCTGGAGACGTCCCTCGGCTATCAGCACGTGTATACGCCGGTGCTCGGCAGCGTGGAACTGTACAAGATTTCCGGCCACTGGGAACACTATCAGGAAAACATGTTCCCGCCGATGAAGCTCGACAATGAAGAGCTCGTGCTGCGCCCGATGAACTGCCCGCACCATTTCATGGTGTACAAGAGCGAGATGCGCAGCTACCGCGACCTGCCGCTGCGCATCGCGGAGCTCGGCACCATGCACCGGTACGAGCTGTCCGGCGCGCTGACCGGCCTCCACCGCGTGCGGGCGATGACGCTGAACGACGCCCACATTTTCTGCCGTCCGGACCAGATCAAGGAAGAATTCACCCGCGTCATCAAGCTGATCCAGCGCGTGTACAAGGACTTCGGCATCCAGGAATACCGTTTCCGCCTGTCCTATCGGGATCCGAACGACAAGGAAAAGTACTACCCGGACGACCGGATGTGGGAGACGAGCCAGCGCATGCTCCGCGAAGCGGTGGAAGAACTCGGCCTGCCCTTTTTCGAAGCGGAAGGGGAGGCGGCGTTCTACGGCCCGAAACTGGACGTGCAGGTCAAGACGGCCCTGGGGCGGGAAGAAACGCTGTCCACGGCACAGCTCGACTTCCTCATGCCGGAGCGCTTCGAACTGGAATACGTGGGCGCCGACGGGCAAAAACACCGCCCCGTGGTCATCCACCGCGGCATCATCAGCACCATGGAGCGGATGACCGCCTTCCTGCTGGAGAATTTCGCCGGCGCGCTCCCGGTCTGGCTGGCTCCGATGCAGGCTAAGATCATCCCGGTGAACCTCGCCTACGAAGACTACGCGCTCAAAGTCGCGGACCGGCTGCGGGAGTCCGGCGTGCGGGTGCAGACCGACCTGCGCAATGAAACCCTCGGGTACAAGATCCGCGAGGCGCAGCTGGAAAAGGTGCCCTATATGCTCGTGGTCGGCGAGAAGGAAGCGTCGTCCGGCACCGTGTCGGTGCGCCGGCGCGGCGAGGGCGATCTGGGCGCGGAATCGCTGGAGGATTTCATCCGCCGGATCGGAGAAGAAATCGCGTCGCGCAAGGCGGACTGACGGCGCCGGCCGCGATCCGCGGCGTCCGAGCCGCACGGCTGCATAAGGGACCGCCTTCCTGTTCATCCTGAACAAAAGGGAGGTGATCCCCGCCATGGCCAAAAACAAACGGCGAGCCCGCATCGCGGACGCGGAATTCGCCGATGAGCGGAACCCGGATACCGTCAAAACGCCGAAACCGCCCAAACAGGATCGGAACCGATAAAAACTCACAAAATGACGATGTTATGTCAGATAATCTATCACAAAAGAAGGGGGATTTGAAAAATTCCCCCTTTTTCTTGTGCCTTTTTCCCTCTATAATGTAATAAAAGATGACATAAATATGGGAGGGGAGAGGCAGGATGAAGGGAGCATGGTTCCGGCGGCTTTCGGCAAACGGTGCGTCCGCGGCGGCCGTTGCGGGGGAGACGGCAGGACGGGACGACAAATGGATGCGAATTATCGGCGAAGCCGTCGTCATTGCCGACCGTCTGCAGGCCGCCGTAAGCGAGGTGGATCAGAGCGCGGGAAAGCTGGAATCCGTGGCGGAACGATCCCGTGCGCTGGAGGAGCGGCTGACTGCGAGGAGCCGCGAGGCGCTCGGCCTGCTGGAAGAGGCATTCGGCAAGCTGCAGGACGCGGAAGCGGCTTCCCAGGAGATCCGGGCAACATCGGAGGAAATGGGCGAGCGCAGCACGGAAGCCAGAAACACGGTGCTCGAGGTCAGCCGTTCCCTCGGGGAAACCGACGCCGTCATGAGCGATCTGGCGGGCAGCCACGAGGCGATGGACCGGCACGTGCGCGGGCTTATCGGCCATCTGGCGCAGATAGGGGAGATGAACCGCTTCATCCAGGACATCGTATCGCAAACATCGCTGCTTGCGCTCAACGCGGCCATCGAGGCGGCCCGCGCGGGTCAGTACGGCCGCGGTTTCTCCGTCGTGGCCCAGGAAATCCGCAAGCTTGCCGATCAGAGCGGAGAAGCGGTGAAGCGTTCCACGGACATCGTGCAAAATATCGACAAAGGAATCCGGGCGGTGCTGCAGGCCATGGAAGCCGAGAAACGTTCGGTGCAGCGGGGCCTGGAAGAAATGGAACGCAACCGCGAACGGATGGAGATGATTTTCGATCACATGGAAGAAGTGGACCGCCGGGTATCGCAGACGGTGTCGGCTTCGGAAGCGCAGACCGCGCGGATGTCCTCCGCCTCGGAAACGCTGTACCGGGTGGTCGACGCCGTCTCCGCCATGGCGGCCAGCATCGACGAAACGCTGGACCACTACCGGCTGCAGCGGGAAGAAGCGGACCATCTGGCGCGCGTGTCCGCCGCCCTGCGCGTCACGGCGGAAGAGATGGTCGCCGCCGTGCAGCAGGCCGGAGTCGACTGGCGGAAAGGCCGGACCGCCGAAGACGCGGGGGATGTGAGCCTCTGGATCGGCTGGCTGGCGCAGGCGGCCGCCGATCCCGCGCTGACTTCCCTCGATCCCGAAACGCACCGGAGGGTGCTGACCGGCCGCCTGTACGGAAAACCGGGCGTCGAAGCGGTCTGGTCCAACCGCGCGGACGGAACGTTCATTTATTCCGAGCCGCCGGCCGGACTTCTCAACGCCCGCGGCCGCGAATGGTGGCGGCGAGCGATGGAAGGGGAAACGTTTGTCTCGGACATTTACATATCCGCCATTACGAAGCGTCCATGCCGCACCGTGTCGATGCCGATCCCCGGCGCGGACGGCAAGCCCGTCGGCGTCGTCGGCCTGGACATCACGATGGACGCCGCCGCATCCGGTTAACATCCGGGCGTCGCTCTGAAGGCCGTCCCGCGGCCAACCGCGGGGCGGCCTTCTCCGTCCCGGGACCGAGGCGAAAATCAATCCCGCGCATCTGTGCGAGCACGCCCCCCTTGTTCTATACTGTAGACGAGCGGTCTGACGAAACGCACGGCCGCTGCAGTCAACAGTCCGGGGGATTCGGCCATGCGACAAAGTTACACGCATCGAATGTTTTGGGGCATCGTCCTGATCGCCTTCGGCGCCGGTTTTCTGCTCAACCGCCTGGGTATCATCACCATGGACATCGGCGAGATGATCGCCACGTTCTGGCCGGTATTTGTCATTCTGTTCGGCCTGCAGGGACTGATCCTGCAGCGCAGCTCCGGTTCCTGGTGGAATCTGTTCGTGATCGCGATCGGGGTTTACTTTCTGGGACGCAACCTTGGTTTGATCAGCATGAGGCCGGGAGAGTTTTTCACGCTCATGGGTCCCGTCGCCATCATACTGGCGGGCCTTTATATGATCACGCGGGGAGTTCGTCCGACCAAAAAAGAACAGGAAACGACAAACGGATGGAAACCGGTGGAGCCGCCTCCGCCGCCTCCGTCGTCGCCTCCCCCGTCCTGGGAACCGCCCAATCCGTACGGCCCCGACCCCGGCGCCGGCCCGGTAGCCGGCCCGGGTATGAATTCGGGCATACCGGCCGGCGTGCCGGGCACGTCGGAGGGTGCGATGCCGGACGGCGCGATGCCGGGCGCGGCGGGTGGACGGCCTCCCGGCGGGGATGTTCCTCCTCCGCCCAACGAGGCCCATCGCAGAAAGGGAAGGAAGTCGTTCGGCCACAAGTGCGATTGGGACCATCACCACAACGGAACCTACGAGCAAAATCACAGCCGGTTCATCGGCGATACGTACATTGGGCATGACCACTGGGAGCTCAGGCCGATGAACGTCTCCCATTTCATCGGCGACACGGTGCTGGATCTGACCAGGGCGCACATTCCAGTGGGCGAAACAAAAATATACGTGGCTTCGTTCATTGGGGACGTCAAGGTGTTTTTGCCCAATGATCCCGCCGTCGGCATCCAGGTGACCTCCAGCTGCCTGATCGGCAACGTGACGGTGCTCGACCGCAAGGAAGACGGATTTTTCAACCAGGTGACGATGGAGACGCCGGCTTACCACGACGTGCCCAAGAAGATCATCCTTGTGGTCAGCGCCTTCATCGGCGAGGTCCGCGTGCTAAAGGTGGGCTGAGGGATGAGGCGGCTGTTTCGCAATGCAAAATGGCAGTGGACGTCATTTGCCGCGGCGTCCACCGCCGTCGTTTTGTCGATCGTCTATCTGGTCTGGTTCATTGACGATTCGCCCCCCTTCGAGGAATGGCTGGGCGGGTTCGCCGCGCTGGTGCTGGTGAACATGGCCGTTGCCTATATGCTGGGGCTCCGCACCCAGCGCAAGCTGGATCAGGTGCAGCTGGCCCTCAAGCAGGCCGCGGCCGGCAACCTCGGCGTCCGGCTGCCCGAACCGGAAGGCGACGCCTTCGCCGGCATACACCGCGATTTCAACCGCCTGCTGGGGCAGCTGGAGGGCAGGCTGAAGCTCCTGCAGGAACTCGGGGAAAAAGACGTGCTGGAAGGCGCGTCCGCCGTGGAGGCGGCGGTGCTGGAAGAGCGGCGCCGGCTGGCCCGCGATCTGCATGACACCGTCAGCCAGCAGCTGTTTGCGCTGCACATGTCGGCCTCTTCATTGCCGGCGCTGCTGGAGCGCAACCGGGAGGAAGCCGGCCGGGTCATGCGCCAGCTGATCGACATGTCCGCGGCCGCCCAGCGGCAAATGCGGGGGCTGATCGCCCAGCTGAGACCCCTCGAGCTTCAGGGACGCACCCTGTCCGACGCGCTGGATCGATGGTTTCCCGACTATTGCCGCCAGAACGGCCTGCAGGGCACCCTCGACATCCAGCTGTCCAGGCGGCTGCCGGAAGCCATCGAACACCAGCTGTTCCTCATCGTCCAGGAAGCAATGGCCAACGTCGTCAAACACGCCGACGCCCGAACCGTCCGCCTGTTCCTGGGCGAAACCGGCCGGCAGGCGGTGCTTACGGTGGAAGACGACGGCGCGGGATTTCAGGCGGATCGGATCCGGGTGGGCTCCCACGGGCTTTCCACCATGAGGGAGCGCGCCCGCAAGCTGGGAGGGGACGCGGAAATCGTCACGAAACCGGGCTCCGGCACCAGGGTCCGGGTGACGTTCCCCCTGTTTGAAACGGAAGCTGCACCGGAAAGCGAAAGGAGCGCAAATCCCGATGAGTGACGCGAAATCCGTCTGGAACGTGCTGATTGTGGACGATCACGAAATGGTGCGCACCGGACTGCGCACATATCTCATGCTGGACGACCGGTTCCGGGTGATCGGCGAGGCCGGCTCGGGCAAGGAAGCGCTGGAGAAGCTCCTTGTCGGCGGATATGGCCAAGTTCCCGACATCATCCTGATGGACCTGATGATGCCGGTGATGGACGGCGTGGAAGCGACGCGGGCCATACTGGAACGTTTTCCGGAAGTGAGAATCATCATCCTGACCAGTTTCCTGGAAGACGACAAAGTGGTGGAAGCCATCGAGGCCGGCGCCGTCAGCTACGTGCTGAAGACGGTGTCGGCGGAAGAGCTGATTTACGCCATGCAGGGCGCGCTCCGCAACATGCCGGTGATGAGCGGGGACGTTTCCCAGGCCCTGACGCGGGGCCTTCGCCGCCGCACCGCGGAAGACGCGGACGAAGGCCTGACGGATCGGGAACGCGAGGTGCTGATGCTCATCGCGGAAGGCAAATCGAACAAGGAAATCAGCGAGGAGCTGTACATCAGCATCAAAACGGTCAAGACCCACGTGAGCAACCTGCTGATGAAGCTGGGCCTGGAGGATCGCACGCAGCTGGCCATTTACGCGTACCGGAAAGGCTGGGTGAAGGAAGTCCGTCCCGGCGGTTAACGGCGCGGCTCGCGGGGAAGAATGAGGGCGGAAAAAACCGCCGCCGACGGCGGAAGGAGGATGTCCGATGCACCTCATTCCCTCGGCTTTGACGGACCGGGAACAGTCCTTCACGGAGGCCCGCGACGCGCTGGGCCGGTGCGGCTTTTCGCTGGGAGGCAACTGGGATTACGATCACGGCACGTTCGACTGCCCGCTGGATGAAGCGCAGAAAGTATGGCTGCGGCTTCCCTTTCGCGTGACGGCGGGCGTCCTGGACGGGGAAGCGGAGGATCAGGGCACCCGCATCCGCTTCGACCCGCCGTTTGTCCTGAAGCATGTGGATCGCGAGGGACCTGATCCCGAAGCAAGGGTCGGCGTGTCCAACGCGATGGTCGACCAGTTTCAGGAGCCGGCAGACCCGGATGCCCCTGTCGAACCGCACTGGATGGAGCGGGCGAAGCATAAATTGCGGGAGGCGGAAGAGGCCTGTTTTTCCTGAACCCGCCGGCCAAAACCATTTCGCTCCGGGGAACCGGTTTGCCCGCGCCGGTCCGGAGCCGAAACCCCCGGCACGTCCGGGGGTTTCTTTTTCGGGCCTGCCGTGCGATTTTTTTACTTTTCATTCATTTGGGTTTAAGATGATTTTAAGGAAAGTGTACGAAAATTGGGGTGAAAAAACGAGGAACTGGCCCATCCAGCTCGCAAGGGACAGGGGGAATCCACGATGGATGATCAAAACCGGAACAGCGACGATTGGTATCGTTATCAATACCGTTCAGACCAGCCGGAATCCCGGCGTCCGGAGAGCGAACCGGCAGGTTCGGGCGGATCGGGCGGCTGGACCGGAAGTGATGCCGCAGGCAGCCTTCCCGGCAGGAGCTTTGTGACGGGCAGCTCCGCTTACGGCGGGCAGACGGACGGCCCCTACCGGGAAAGGCCGCAGACGCGCCCGTTCACCGTCTCGGGAGGCGCGCGTTACTGGGAAGCGAATCCGCCGAGGCGCAGATCGTTCCGCTCCGTCTTTGCTTCTTTTCTCGCGGGCGTCATCGTCATGGGAGCGCTCATGTTCGCGGCGGATCGCTATGACTGGTTCACGAGCCCGGCCGCCGGCCCGTTACAGTCGCCGGAAATCCGCAGCGACGTGCGGCCGGCCGCCGATTCGTCCGGCGGTTCCAAAAGCAGTGTTGTGGGTGACGTGGTGCGTCCCAACAACATCGCCGAAATTTTCGAGAAGGCCAATCCCGCCGTGGTCAAGATCGTTACCTATACGAAGCCGACCAACCGTTCGTTCAATCCGTTCCTGGACGATTTCTGGTATTTCTTCGAAGACTATTTCGGCGGCCAGGACAACGACGGTTCGCTGCGGGAGACGGGCATGGGGTCCGGCTTCTTCTTCGACTCCAACGGCTACATTCTGACGAACGAGCATGTCATCAACGGAGCGGACGAGATCCAGGTGCAGGTGATCGGCTACCAGGAGCCGTTCAAGGCGACGCTGCTCGGTTTCAGCTATGAGCTGGATCTGGCGGTGCTCAAGATCGAAGGCAAGGACTTCCCGACCCTGCCGCTGGGCGACTCGGACAAAATGAAGATCGGCGACTGGGTGATCGCCATCGGCAATCCGTACGGCTTCGACCACACGCTGACCGTGGGCGTGATCAGCGCCAAGGAGCGGCCGATTCCGATCAACGACGGCGGCCGCATCCGCCAGTACGAAAATCTGCTGCAGACGGACGCTTCCATCAACCCGGGCAACTCCGGGGGACCGCTGCTGAACCTGAGCGGTGAAGTCATTGGCATGAACACGGCGGTCAGCGCGCAGGCCCAGGGGATCGGCTTCGCGATTCCCACCAGCACGATCCTCGAGGTGCTGGATCAGCTGAAAAACAACGAAAAGCCGCCCGCGCCGTTCATCGGGGTCAACCTGATCAACCTGACGCCCCAGCTGGCGGAGCGCCTCGGCCTGGAAGGCACGCAGGGGGTGCTGGTTCAGGGCGTGCTGTACGGTTCTCCGGCCTACGAGGCGGACATCCGGCAATACGACGTTATCACCGGCATAGACGGCAATTCCTACAAGACGTCAGACGAAATCCTCAAGGCGATCCAGAGCCACAAGGTGGGCGACATCGTGACGCTGCACATCATCCGGGCCGGCAAGAAGATCGACGTCCAGGTGAAGATCGGCGACCGCAACAAATACGAGAATCGTTGAGCCGTGATGAATCTGCGGAAACGGCCTCCCGTCCGCACCGGGCGGGGCGGCGTTTCCGCTGCGCATTTTCCCGGATGCGAACGGATGGGGGCGTGGCATGAGACCGTACGTGGTGGTCATCGACGACGACGAAAAAATCACCTCGCTGCTCAAGCGCAGCCTCGCTTTTGAAGGATACGAAGTGGCGACGGCGCCGAACGGTCGGGAAGGGTTGAACCTGTTGGCCTCGCGGGAAGCCGACCTGATCGTACTGGATGTCATGATGCCGGAGCTGGACGGCTGGGAAGTCATCCGCCGCCTGCGCGCGGCGGGCGTCGCCTCTCCGGTGCTGATGCTGACGGCAAGGGACGAGGTGTCCGACCGGGTGAAGGGGCTGGACCTTGGCGCCGACGACTATCTGGTGAAACCGTTCGCCCTGGAGGAGCTGATGGCCCGCGTGCGGGCGCTTCTGCGCCGGCGGCCGGAGCGCCGGGAGGACGGCCTGCTTCGCTTCGAGGATCTGGCGATGGACGTCGAAGCCCGGGAAGTATACCGGGGCGGCCGGCGCCTGGAGCTGACCGCCAAGGAATTCGAATTGCTCCATCTCTTTTTGCAGAATCCGAAACGGGTGCTGTCGCGGGACTTCATCATGGACAGGGTGTGGGGATACGATTACAGCGGCGAATCCAACGTGCTGGAAGTCTACGTGGCCATGCTCCGCCAGAAGCTGGAGGAAGGCGGCGGCAAGCGCCTGATCCACACCGTACGGGGCGCCGGCTACATTCTGAGAGGGGACCCGTGACATGTCCGTCCGGCTGAAGCTCACCCTGTGGTATTCCGGCCTGCTTACCGTGCTGCTGGCCGCGTTCGGCCTGGCGATTTACGGCGTCGTCTATCACAATACGATGCAGGAAGTCAAGGACCGTCTGCGTAATGTGGGCGACCGGATGCTGGTGTTAAGCTCCGGTTTTCCCCTCCGGTTCGATCTCCGTTTTGTCGCCCCCCGTTCCTTTGACACGGCGACCATCGGGGCGCAGCTGGTCAGCTATCTCCGCGACGAGAAGGGCGCCGTCAGCGACTGGACGGAAAATCTGGACCAGTGGGGCGGCATCCGTTTTGCGCATCCCGACCGGAGCAACGTGAAGAACCGTTTTGTGGAACGCAGGGCCAACGGATATCCTTTTCTGGTTTATGAAAGGGCCGTGGTCGCGCCGGGTACGGGCGAGCTCGTCGGCCTTCTGCAGGTTGGGGCGTACATCGGCCAGGAGCAGCGCCTTTTCGCGCAGCTTCGGACCATTTTGCTTGCCAGCGGCCTTGCCGGGGTGCTTGCCGCCTTTTGCCTCGGCATGTTTCTGGCTCGGCAGGCGCTGCGGCCGATCGAGCGGGTGACGGAAGCGGCGGAGCAAATCCAGAGCGGCTCGGAGCTAAGCCTTCGCATCCCCCGCGAAAAGACCAATGACGAGATCGGCCGGCTGACGGATACCCTGAACGACATGCTGGCGCGCCTGGAACGCGCGTACCGGGAGCTGGAGGAATCCAACGCGGCCCAGCGGCGGTTCGTGTCCGACGCATCCCACGAGCTGCGCACGCCGCTCACCACGATTCGCGGCAACATCGATCTGCTGGAGAAGATCTGGGATTCCGGGGAAGCCGCGCCGGAGCGGATGGAGATGGCCCGCGAGGCGATCCGCGACATCGCCGGCGAAGCCCGCCGGATGAGCAAGCTGGTGAACGACCTGCTGGCGCTGGCCCGCGCCGACGCCGGTTTCCGCATCGAGCGGGAAGTGATCCCGCTGCTTCCCGTGGTGCAGGAAGCGGCCCGGAAAGCGGCGTTTCTTCCCCGCACCGCGGAGTGGCGTGTCGGGCCTCTGGATGCGCTGGAGGGCGTCCGCGTGCTCGGGAACCGGGATTATCTGCTGCAGCTTTTGTTCATTTTGATCGAGAACGGCTTCAAATACACCCCATCCGGGGAAGTGCGGCTGGAAGCGGCCCGCAGGGAAGGCTGGGTCGGCATCACCGTCGCCGACACCGGCATCGGCATGAACCGGGAGGAAGTGGGGAACATATTCCAGCGCTTCTACCGCGCCGACGAATCCCGCGGCAAAACGTCCGGCACGGGCCTGGGCCTGTCCATCGCCAAATGGATCATCGACATGCACGAGGGGGCGCTCGATGTCCGCACGAAACCCGGGGAGGGCAGCGCCTTCACCCTGTGGCTTCCCGTGGAGGACGACGGCTTTCAAGCCTCCGGCGATTGCGATATAATGGCGGTACGGCCCGGGACCGATGCCGGGGCCGAAAAAGCCGGCGCTCGGCGGACTGAAGCGGTTCTTCCGGGCGGCGAAGACGCTCCGGCGAATTCCGGGAGCTCCAGGGAAAAGGCCGCGCCCGCGCCGGACGAGACCGGTGGCCCGAACAGCCCGGAAAGGCGGTGAATGCGGATGAAAGTCATCAAAATCTCTCCGCGCGGTTATTGCTACGGGGTAGTGGATGCCATGACGCTGGCCATGCTGGCGGCCCGCAATCCGGATCTGCCCCGTCCCATCTACATTCTCGGCATGATCGTCCACAACAGCCACGTGACCGAAGCGTTCAAGAAGGAAGGCATCGTCACGCTGGACGGGCCGAACCGGCTCGAGATTCTGGAACAGGTGGACAAGGGCACCGTCATTTTCACGGCGCACGGCGTGTCGCCGCAGGTCCGCCGCCGGGCACAGGAAAAGGGGCTCACGGTGGTCGACGCCACGTGCCCGGACGTCACCCGCACCCACGATCTGATCCGCGAGAAGATCGCGCAGGGTTACGAGGTGATCTACATCGGCAAAAAAGGCCATCCCGAACCGGAAGGCGCCATCGGCATCGCCCCGGATCGCGTCCATCTGGTGGAAAACGAAGCGGACATCCCCCGTCTCCGGGTGAACGCGGAACGGATCGTCATCACCAACCAGACGACCATGTCCCAGTGGGATGTCCAGCATCTGATGGACAAATTGCGGGAATCCTTTCCCCAGGCGGAAGTTTACAACGAAATCTGCCTGGCCACCCAGCTCCGGCAGGAAGCCGTGGCCGAACAGGCAAGGGAAGCCGACCTTTGCATCGTGGTGGGGGACGAGCGCAGCAACAACTCCAACCGGCTTGTCCAGGTGGCCAGAGAGATCGCCGGCGTGCCCGCCTACCGCGTGTCGGACGTGACGGAAATCCGGCGGGAATGGCTGGAAGGCGCCCAGACAGTGGCGGTCACCTCGGGGGCGTCCACCCCGACTCCGCTTACCAAGGAAGTGATCGACTACCTGGAGCAGTACAATCCCGCCGATCCGGCCACCTGGGAAATACGCCGGACGGTCAACATGGACAAACTGCTCCCCGCCGTCCGGGAAAAATCCGCGAAGTGAACAGCCGTATCAACGGCCGAAGGTCATTCGGTCCGCGAGGAAAGAAGCATTACTCCGGGAATCCACTTTGGCCGGGGTGAGGCGGCGTTCCGGCGGACCGAAAAATTTTGGCCGGTTTTTCGCTTCGGCGCGCCGCCCGGAGCGGGAGTCGGAGCCATATGTGCGATTTTTCGCATATATCGGGGTTGCGCTGGGTTGGATCGGGGCAATATGTGCGATGTTTCATACACATCGGGGATGCGAAAGGTCCGACTGGGGCGATATATTTGATTTTTCGCATAAATCAAGGATGCGTGAGGTCCGGCGCAAGCAATATATGCGATTTTTCATATAAAATCCTTTGGTCAAGGGGCTGCTTCGGGGTTTATGGGGTCCTTCTGCGGACGAATCGTGAACATTCTCGCAAAAATGGGCAGTCGCGGACGTTTTCGGCCAAGATTCGACTTGACAGGAGAACCATGAATACCTTATAGTTACTTTATCGCTTAAAAGCATATACGCGTCAAAGCACACACGCGTCGAAGCAAAAAACAGGTGCGAGGAACAGGAGCGTGAGGGAGTTGATCGTAGTCATCAAGCCTTCCGTCACGGACGAGCGGATCGGGGAAATCGTCGCCTTTATCGAAAAGCATGGCGTCAGGGCGCACGTATCCCGCGGCACGGACCGGACGGTCATCGGTATCATCGGAAAGGCGGATCCGGTGCTCGCCGAGCAATTGCGCTCGATGAAGGGAGTGGAAGATGTCATCCGCATATCGAAATCCTACAAGCTGGCCAGCCGCGACTTCCATCCGGAAAACACCGTGATCGAAATCAAGGGCGTCACGATCGGCGGCGACGAGCTGGTGGTGATGGGCGGCCCCTGCGCCGTCGAATCGCCGGAGCAGATCGACAAGATCGCGTATCTGGTCAAGGCGGCCGGCGGCCAGGCGCTGCGCGGCGGCGCGTTCAAGCCGCGGACGGGTCCATACAGCTTCCAGGGCATCGGCGTCGAAGGCCTGAAGTGGATGAGGGAAGTCGCCGACCGGTACGGCCTGCTGACCATCACCGAAGTGATGACGCCCGAATACGTGGAGATTTGCGCCGAATACTCCGACATGCTGCAGGTTGGCACCCGCAACATGCAAAACTTCGACCTGCTGCGCAAGCTGGGCACGGTGCGCAATCCGGTGCTCCTGAAACGCGGCTTCAGCGCCACATACGACGAATGGCTGAACGCGGCGGAATACATCCTGGCGGGCGGCAACCCGAACGTGATCCTGTGCGAGCGGGGCATCCGCACGTTTGAAACCTACACTCGCAACACGCTGGACCTGACGGCCATCCCGGTCATTCACCAGCTCAGCCACCTGCCGGTCATCGCCGACCCGAGCCACGGCACCGGACGGCGCGAACTGGTGGAGACGATGTCCAAGGCGGCGGTGGCTGCGGGAGCCGACGGGCTCATCATCGAAATGCATTACGATCCGGACAACTCGATGACCGGCGACGGCGTGCAATCGCTGTTCCCCGATCAGTTCGCCGCTTTGCTGAGGGATCTGGAAAAGCTGGCGCCGCTGGTGGGCAAACGGTTCGACACGGCGAAGGCGCCGGCGGAAGCCTTTGCGAACTGAAGCGGGTTTCTCGCCCGCTTCTTCGTTTTGCCTTTCGCGGCAGGCGCCAAGGCCGCCATTTCCCCGAAAGTCAGCGGCCGAAGCGGTATTCCGCGAGCCGTTCGTAACTGGGACGGCGGCCGAGATGCGAGCGAAACAGGGTGAGGCGGTCCGCCGTCCAGACGGAACCGCCGGAATGCCCGCGGTAGGGTGCCGCGGCACCGGCCGGGTGCGGCGCGTCCGCCGAACCGGCCCGCAACGCCGAGCCTGTCCGTAACGCCGGGCCGGTCTGTTGCGCGGAAACCGCCTCCTGCCAGGCCGCCGCGACCGCCGCGGGACCGCAGGCGGCGTTGCCGCCGCGCGCCAGCGTCACGTGCGGGCGAAACGGCCGCGGATCCGTCCGGAATCCGGCGGCAGCCGCGCGCGCGATCAGTTCGGCGTGCAGCGCGGACAAGGCCCCCTGCGTCGGGCCTTCGGCTCCCGCTTGCGTGCCGCCGTCCGGACGTTCGGCAACGCCGCACCAAAGCACACGCGGCGCCGAAGGCGGGCCGAAGGTTCCCGGCTCCGCAAGCTCCAGGGTAAAGGGCGCTGCGGAGGCGGCGGTTTCCCGGACCATCCGGCGCACCGATTCCACCCGTTCCACGGGCGTCTCGCCCAGAAACAGCAGCGTGACGTGGAGGTCGGCGGGATGCGTCCACCGGCTGAACGGAACCCGCCCGGCCATTTTCTCCATGCGGGCGGCCAGCAGGGCGGACACCCCGTCCGGCAGCGCCAGGCCGATAAACAGGCGATAGGTGTTCATGATCGTCTCCCCTGCAATTTCGACAAACTCGTGACAACGCATCAGGCAAAGGGTTTTTCCGGTTGTCCGGCATGTTGCCCTTTGCTATGATAAGCCTAACTTATTTTGACAAGGTGGGTAAAGGGAATGGCCGCACAAGCTTCACGGGTCCACAACTTCAATCCCGGTCCCGCCGCGCTCCCGCTCGAGGCGCTGGAGAGGGCCCGGGACGAACTGACAGACTTTGCCGGGACGGGCATGTCGCTGCTCGAAATGTCTCACCGGAGCAAGGAATATGAAGCGGTGCAACGGGATGCAGCCTCCCTGCTGCGGGAACTGATGGGCATTCCGGAAGGATACAAGGTGCTGTTCCTGCAGGGCGGCGCCAGCACGCAGTTCGCCATGGTGCCGATGAATCTGCTCGGCGAAGGCCGAATCGGCGCCTACGTGGTGACGGGAAGCTGGGCGAAAAAAGCCTTTTCGGAAGCCAAATTGTTCGGAAAGGCGGTGGCCGCCGCGTCTTCGGAGGCGGACGGCTGGACGCGCGTTCCGTCCCTGGACGCGCTGAACGTCCCGGAAGACGCCGCCTACCTGCACATCACCACCAACGAGACCATCGAAGGAACGCAGTGGCGCGAATTCCCAGACACCGGAGCGGTGCCGCTGGTGGCGGACATGTCCAGCGACATCCTGTGCCGGCCGGTGGATGTGTCCCGTTTTGGCCTCATCTATGCCGGAGCGCAAAAAAACATCGGTCCCGCCGGCGTCACCGTCGTCATCATCCGGGAGGACCTGATTCGCGAACCCGCTTTCCCCGTGCCGACGATGCTGCGCTACGACACGCACGCGAAAAACGATTCCCTGTACAACACGCCGCCCGCGTTCTCCATCTACATCACGAAGCTTGTACTGGAATGGATCCGTGACAACGGAGGGGCGGCGGGGATGGAAGCCCGTGCCCGGGAAAAAGCCGAGGCGCTGTACAGGGTGATCGACGCCAGCGGCGGGTTCTACCGCGGCTGCGCCCAGAAGGACAGCCGCTCGCTGATGAACGTGACCTTCCGCCTGGCCGGCGAGGACCTGGAAAAGCGGTTTTTGGAGGAAGCGGCGAAGAACGGCTTTGTCGGCCTGAAAGGGCACCGCAGCGTCGGGGGACTCCGGGCGTCCATATACAACGGGGTGCCGACGGAACACGCCAAGGCCCTCGCTTCGTTCATGGAAGACTTCATGCGCCGCAACGGCTGACACCGCGCGGGGGGAAGGGCATGCCGTTTCACATCGTGCTGGTGGAACCGGAAATCCCCGCCAACACGGGAAACATCGCCCGGACGTGCGCGGCGACGGGAACCCATCTGCATCTGGTCCGGCCGCTGGGCTTTTCCACCGACGACCGCGAATTGAAGCGGGCCGGGCTGGATTACTGGCACTCGGTAACCATTCATTATTATGATTCGTTTGCGGAAGTGACGGCGGCGCACCCGGACGCCCGCTTCTTTCTGACCAGCACCCGGGCGAAAAGGCGCTACACCGAGTTTCGCTTCCGCGACGGCGACTTCTTCGTCTTCGGCAAAGAAACAAAGGGGTTGCCCCAGAAACTTCTGGACGCCTATCCGGACACGTGCATGCGGCTGCCGATGACGGACCGGGTGCGTTCCCTGAATCTGTCGAATTCCGCGGCGATCGTCGTGTACGAGGCGCTCCGCCAGAACGGATTTCCGGGTTTGACCTGAAGTTCACAAATTATTCAAACTTCATTTTATAATGGCAGGAAAATTGGCTCGAATGAAGAAAGAAAAATATTATAATAAATAATGTGGCAGAAAAAAATACGTGACGAATATCCACAACTGACCACGAATGGAGGAACCGCGTTGAAACCTGCAGGCGTCGTACGTAAAGTGGATCAACTGGGGAGAATCGTTCTGCCGAAATCGCTGCGCAAACGGTATCAAATGAACGAAGGAGATCCGGTGGAAATACTCGTGCAAGGCGACCAGATCATCCTCGAGCGGTATCGCCCGCGTTGCGTCTTCTGCTCCTCGATGGAAGGCATCACGGAGTACAAGAACCGTTATCTTTGCGCAAAATGCATTTCGGAAATGAAGGCTCTCTAAGCCGAACGAATCCGTCCGGGCAAAACAAGCCGGATGTTCCCGCCCAAGGGAATATCCGGCTTTTTTGCGTCCCCGGCAATCAAAGGGTAAGAAAAGACAATGGCCATCCAAAAAATTCGTCCGCGAAAATCAGAGGCCCTTCGTTTTGTCGTCGTTGTAGGCCGCGGTCAAAATGGCGGTCATAAACAGCAGCATGACGAGGATCACGATCCAGAACCGATGCGAAAGCCCCAAAAAGTAATACGTGATATGCTCTTCCATTCTCCGCACCTCCACTGAGTCCCCTATATTATAACCAATCCCCCCGGAAAAAGAAAACGAAAATGTTGTGAACCCGCCATACAATGGGAGGGGGAGGCTTTTGCCGTCCCCGCGGATCAGGGACGGGGGGAGCGCCGTGGAACGGTTGATCAACTGGATGGGGGGCTGGCCGAGGGACAGCCTGCTGACGGGAACGGAATGGGAGGAAAGCCTTTACCGCGCCATCACCTCGGCCAGGGAGGGGCGGCTGCCGCCGGAGACGGCCGCGGAGGTGGAAGAGACGCGCGTCCGCCTGGGACGGCGGCTGTGCGAGCGGGCGCTGGGCGCTCCGGACGGGCTCGCCGTCGTCGCGATCACATCCGGCGCCGACGAGGCGCTGCTCCGGCTGCTGTTTGCCTTCACGGCACCGGGCGACACGGTGCTCACCGACCGGCTGGCGGCCCGCCCCGCTTTGCAGCTTTTCCGACGGATGGCCGTCCGGACGGTCGTCGTGCCGGGAGACGAAAGCGGCATGGATCCGGAAGCCCTGCTGCCGGCGCTCACCCGGGAGAAGCCCGCCTTCGTGTACGCTTCGCCGGTGTGCCCGGACCCGACCGGTCGCCGCTGGGATGAGGAACGCCGCCGGGCGCTGGCGCATCTTTGCGCCTGGGCCGGCGTTCCCCTCGTGCGGGACGACCGGCAGTTGGCCCTGTCGGGCGCACCCGTTTCGTTCGAGGCGGAACGGGACGCCGGAGCGGAGGTCTATTCGGTGGGCCAGGTGCCGCCGGGACTGTATCCCGGACTCCGCCTCGGCTGGATCGCTTCCCTCGCTCCGGAGGCGCCCCGCCGTTTTGAAGGCCCGGATGCGGGCATCGCGCCCAGGCGTTTGAGGGCGGCCGTCCATGGGGCGGCGCTTCGCTGGCTCGACGATCCCCGGTCGCACGGCCACTGGGAAGCGTTCCGCAAGCGGTGCCGGAACCGGCTCCGGCTGTTTCTGCAGTTCCTGGAGACGGCTGGCCTTGCGGGCTGCGGCTGGATCGAGCCGGACGGCGGCATGCACGTGTGGATCCGCCTGCCGGAAGGGCTGGAAGGGGAAGCGATGCTCCGGGCCGCCTGGCGGAAGGGGCTCTTGTTCCAGCCGGGGTCGGGCTTTTTCGCGGCAAGGCCCGAACGGAACGCCATCCGGGTGACGCCGGTGCATACACCCGAGGCGCAGATCGCGGAAGGCGTGCGGCGTCTGCGGGAAACGGCGGCGGAACTGACGGGCCGCTGGTCCGGAGGATGAAGCGGAAGAGGCTGCCTGATGCCGTCAATATCGCTTGTCACCGGGCATAGGATGGTAATGTGTCCGGCGAAAGGGGGAGAAGGGCCATGGACATTTTTCAGCGGATTGCGGAATACCGGGCCGAGAGCGCAAAACTGGCATGGTCGGGCACGTTCCGCGACTACATCGAGCTTCTTCGCCAGGATCCGTCACCGGCGATGACGGCGCACGCCCGCGTCTACGAAATGATCGTGTCCCACGGTGTGGAGGAAGTGGACGGGCGCAAGCGCTACAAATTTTTTGAGCAGGAAATTTTCGGGCTGGACCGGACCATCGAAAAACTGGTCGAGGAATATTTCCACTCCGCGGCGCGAAGGCTGGATGTCCGCAAGCGCATCCTGCTCCTCATGGGCCCGGTCAGCGGCGGCAAATCGACCATCGTCACCATGCTCAAAAGGGGGCTGGAGCGGTTCTCCCGCACGCCGAAGGGCGCGGTGTACGCCATCAAGGGATGCCCGATGCACGAGGAACCGCTGCATCTCATCCCCCACGAACTCCGGCCGGATGTGGAACGGGAGCTGGGGGTGCGCATCGAGGGCAACCTCTGCCCTTCCTGCCAGCTGATGGTGAAGACGGAATACGACGGCGACATTGAAAACGTGCCCGTGGAGCGCGTGCTCATTTCGGAGGAAAACCGCGTGGGCATTGGCACGTTCAGCCCGTCCGACCCGAAATCGCAGGATATCGCGGACCTGACGGGAAGCATCGACTTTTCCACCATCGCCGAGTACGGCTCGGAGTCCGACCCCCGCGCCTACCGGTTTGACGGCGAACTGAACAAGGCCAACCGCGGCATCATGGAGTTCCAGGAAATGCTCAAGTGCGACGAGAAGTTCCTGTGGAACCTCCTGTCGCTGACGCAGGAAGGCAATTTCAAGGCGGGGCGGTTCGCGCTCATCAGCGCCGACGAACTCATCATCGCGCACACCAACGAGGCCGAGTACCGGGCGTTCGCCGCCAACAAGCGCAACGAGGCGCTGCTGTCGCGCATGATCGTCATGCCGATTCCCTACAACCTGAAAGTTTCCGAGGAAGAGAAAATCTACCGCAAGCTGATCGCCCAGTCCGACATGTCCCACGTTCACATCGCTCCCCACGCGCTCCGTGCGGCGGCCATTTTTTCCATCCTGACGAGGCTGAAGGAGTCGAAAAAACAGGGAATGGATCTGATCAAAAAAATGCGGCTGTACGACGGCGAGGAAGTGGAGGGATTCAAGCCTTCGGACCTGCAGGAGATGCAGAACGAATTCGACGAAGAAGGCATGTCCGGCATCGACCCGCGCTACGTCATCAACCGCATTTCCAGCGCCCTCATCAAGCACGACCAGCCGTGCATCAATGCCCTGGACGTGCTGCGGGCCCTGCGCGACGGGCTGGACCAGCATCCCTCGATCACCCGGGAAGAGCGGGAAAAGTATCTGAATTTCATTTCCATCGCGCGGAAGGAATACGACGAACTGGCCAAAAAGGAAGTGCAGAAAGCCTTCGTCTATTCCTTCGAGGAGTCGGCGCGCACGCTGTTCAACAACTATCTGGACAACATCGAGGCGTACTGCAACTGGACGAAGATCAAGGATCCGCTCACCGGCGAGGAGATGGATCCGGACGAGCGGCTGATGAGCTCCATCGAGGAGCAGATCGGCGTCTCGGACAACGCGAAGAAGGCGTTCCGCGAAGAAATCCTGATCCGCATGTCCAGCTACGCCCGCAAGGGCAAGACGTTCGAATACCACACCCATGAGCGGCTCCGGGAAGCTATCGAGAAAAAACTGTTTTCGGACCTCAAGGACATCGTCAAAATCACCACGTCCACCAAAACCCCAGACGAGACGCAGCTGAAGCGGATCAACGAGGTGACGAAGCGGCTGATCGACGAACACGGATATTGTCCCGTCTGCGCCAATGAACTTTTGCGTTACGTGGGCAGTCTGCTCAACCGGTGAGGGGCTGTCCATTTTCTTTTTTCGCCCTATATTCAAAAACAGTTAAATTTGTTATTATGAATGACGGTTGTTTCCAAATGCCATTAATGGATATCGAATCCTGTCGAATGAACGAGCATGACGTCAGGAGAGGAGAGAAACGGCTGTGTCGGTGTTTCAGTTGCTCGACGCGGAGGGCAGACCGCGTCAGATCGGTGTGGACGACATTCTCATGATCTGCCCCACCTCGCAGGGTCCGCAGTTCCATACCCGTGACGGCGTGTACTATTATCCGTACACGCTGGACGAATTTTTGATGTTGCTCGCCCACAGGGGATTTGAGAGGCTGGACCGGAACAATATCGTCAACATGCGGCAAGTCCGGCGCTACGATCCGAAAACGCGCAAGGTGTATTTCGACGAGGAAGACGGCCCCGACGCCAGGTACACCACCGTTTCAGAGGCGAACGTCTGCAAGGTGGGCCAATTTTTCCGGGAGCGGGAAGAACGCTACGCCGCCGCACCGGTGGGAGCGGCAAGATAAGGGAAGCCGCGCAGGTTCCGCGGAACCGCGCGGCTTCTCTGTTAAGGCGCCGCGTCAGCCGCCGACGATTTCGCCGCCGTTTACGTGCAGCACCTGGCCGGTGACGTAAGACGAATCTTCGGACGCGAGGTACACGTAGGCCGGCGCCAGCTCATCCGGCTGGGCGGCCCGCTTGAGCGGCGTTTCCGAACCGAACCGGGCCACTTCCTGCGCACCGAACGTGGACGGGATCAGTGGCGTCCAGACCGGCCCGGGCGCCACGGCGTTGACGCGGATGCCTTTCTCCGCCAGCTGCAGCGCCAGTGAGCGGGTGAAGGCGACCTGCGCGCCTTTGGACGAGGCGTAGTCGACCAGGGTCGGGTTGCCGCGGAAGGCGGTGACCGACGTCGTGTTGATGATGGCGGCCCCGGCCTTCAGGTGCGGCACGGCGGCCCGGGTCAGGTGGAACATGCCGAACACGTTGGTGCGGAACGTGCGCTCCAGCTGTTCGGGCGTGATGTTGACGATGCTGTCGGTCGGGTGCTGCTCGGCGGCGTTGTTGACGACGATGTCCAGCTTGCCGAAGGCGCGGACCGTCTGCTCGACCGCGTCGCGGCAAAATGCGGGATCGCCGATGTCGCCCCTGAGCAAAAGACACCGGCGGCCTTCCTGTTCCACAAGCCGTTTCGTTTCTTCGGCGTCGGCCTGCTCATTGAGAAAGACGATGGCCACATCGGCGCCTTCTTTGGCGAACGTGACCGCGACGGCGCGGCCGATGCCGCTGTCGCCGCCGGTGATGATGGCGGTTTTGCCCGTCAGTTTGCTCGCCGCCTTGTACGCCGGCGAGACCGTTTCGGGCGCCGGATGCATCGCCGCTTCCAGGCCGGGCCGGCGGTCCTGGTGCTGCGGGGGGAACGAAGCCGGCCGTTGGGGGGCGGGCGTTTGGGTGGTGGTCATGGCGCATCCCTCCTTTTTCTGACCGTAGGTTGCGACATCGGCGCCCGTTCTAATCGCCGGATTCGTTTCCGTTGCCTGTCCGATTCCGTTGCGGATCCGGTCCCGTTGCCGGCCGCGTTCCCCCCGCGGTTTGTTCCCGATGCCGGTTCGACGCCGGTTTTTCAGGACAGCCTCAGATCACCCTGCGGGTCGTTTTGGCGCCGTCGCAGGTGAACAAAACGCTTTTGCCGTCGATCACCGTCTCCAGGTGGACCGGCTTGCCCCAAAGCCGCACCACGTGGGGCATCGTTCCCTCCACATATTTGATGTCCAGTTCCACCCCTTCATATTGGTGCCGGACGTACAGTTCGCCGCTCATCTTCCAGTTGCCGTCCAGCACCATCAGGTAAGGGAAACCGCAGTTGACGCGATCGCGCACGAGCCGGTCGCGCACCGCCTCCCACGATTTGTCCTCGATCTTCCACTCCGCCCCTTCTTTTCCGAACACGTACAGATCGAGTTCTTCCGTCAGCTCGCGGGTAAGATAATTGCGCAGAAACGACATGTCGGATTCCAGCTCGCGGACTTCGAACAGCGCACTTTCGCCGTACCTTTTTTCGATGTCTTCGAAGATTTTCAGGCCGAGCAGATACGGATTGATGGTGTGGCGGTGCGGCTGGACCACGGAAGCGTGAAGCTTGGCGTATTCGATGGCCTCGTCGGGAGCGAGGGGCAGTTCGCGCATGATCCGCTGGTGCCAGTAGGTGGCCCAGCCTTCGTTCATGATTTTCGTCTCCATCTGCGGCCAGAAATACAGCATTTCCGCGCGGATCATGGACATGATGTCCCGCTGCCAGTCGTCCAGGGCCGGGGAGTATTCCTGGATGAACCAGACCAGATCCTTTTCCGGTTCCGGCGGGAAAGGCGACGGTTCCCGCGCCGCGGTTCCGGCCGGGGTTCCTGCGGCGTTCGAACCGGCGGACGGCTCCTTCCTGCCGGAAGGCCCGGAACCGCCATGACCGCCTTCCCCGCGGTCCTTCCATTCCGGGTCCAGCTGCCACAGGTCGTCGTAGGGTCCGGCCGGAGGCGGGGCGCGCCGTTCCTTCTCCTGTTTGAGCAGAAGCTCCATGCGGCGCTTCTTGTCCAGGCCGCCGGGCTGGATCAGGCCGGGGTCAATGTGTTCCTGGATGGACATGGCCGCGTCGAGGAACTTCTCCACCTCTTCGGTGCCGTGGGCGATTTCGTACTGCCGGATGCGCTCGGCGGTGGCCGCCATGCTCTCCACCATGTTCCGGTTCGTCCGCGAGAAGCGGACGTTGTTTTTGAAAAAGTCGCTGTGCGCCAGCACGTGGGCCACGATCAGCTTGTTCTGGACGAGGGTGTTGCCTTCCAGAAGGAACGCGTAGCAGGGATCGGAATTGACGACCAGCTCGTAGATTTTGCTCAGCCCGAGATCATACTGCAGCTTCAGCCGGTGGAACGCCTTGCCGAAGCTCCAGTGGCTGAACCGCGTGGGCATGCCGTATGCCCCGAAGGTGTACAGGATATCCGCCGGGCAGATTTCGTAGCGCATCGGGAAAAAATCGAGGCCAAAGCCCCTGGCGATTTCCGTAATGTGGCCGATGGCTTCTTCCAGCTTGCGGAGCTCTTCGTTGGACGCCATGCTTCAGGCCCCCCGTTTTCGCGTTTTGCTTATACCCTATGTGTATGCGGGGCAGAACCGGGCCGATTCGGGATGAACGCGGGAGGACCTGCGCGGGACTGGCTCGGCGCGGCTTCGGGGCGGCGGTTCGCTTTGCTATAATATGGGCATGGAAAGGAGCGGAAACACCAATGCCGCACCGGTTTCATCCCGTCTTGTCAATCTGGTTTGCGGACCGATTCGGCGAACCGACGGACGTGCAAAAACGGACGTGGCCTCTGGTCGCCGCGGGGGCGCACACCCTCGTGGCCGCGCCCACCGGTTCGGGGAAGACGCTGGCCGCCTTGCTGCCCCTGCTGGACCGGCTGATCCGGGAGAAGCTGGGGGACAGCCGGGAAACGGCGGAACGCGGCGTGCGCATTTTGTACGTGACGCCGCTCAAGGCGCTGAACAACGACATCCGGCGCCACCTGTTCGATTTCCGGGACGAGTGGCGGGCCGCGGCGGCGCGCATGGGCGTTCCGTGGCCCGAGATCGCCGTCGCGGTGCGGACGGGGGATACGACGCGGAGCGAGCGGGCGTCCATGCTGCGCAAGCCGCCCGACGTGCTGGTGACGACGCCGGAGTCGCTGTACATTTTGCTGACGTCCCGCAAGGCGAGGGGAATTTTGCGCGCGGTCCGGCACGTGGTGGCGGATGAAATCCACGATCTGGCTTCCGGCGAACGCGGCGCGCATTTCTCCGTGACGCTGGAAAGGCTGGCCGAATTGTGCGGGCAATCGCCGCAGCGCATCGGCGTGTCCGCCACGCAGAATCCGGTGCGGCGCATCGCGCGCTTCCTCGGCGGCTGGGAGGAACGGGAGAACGGACGGTATGAACCGCGGCCGGTGGCGGTGGTGGAAAGCCGCATGGAGCGGCCGCTGGAAGTGACCGTCACCGTGCCGCCTTACGGCGTGCTGGCGCGAAATGGAAAGCATGACGTCTGGACGCCCCTGGTGGAGGAAATTTTGCAGCATATGCCGGACCGGGGAACGACGCTCGTCTTCGTGGGCAACCGGCGGCTGTGCGAACGGCTTTCCGCCCGGCTGAACGAAGTTCGCGGCGAGGGATTTTGCCGAAGCCACCACGGCAGCGTCTCGCGGGAACAACGCCTGGAAACGGAGGCACTGCTTCGCGAAGGCAGGCTGCGTTGCCTGGTGGCGACGTCCTCGCTGGAGCTGGGCATCGATGTCGGCGCCGTGGAACGGGTGCTGCAGATCGATTCACCGTTCACCGCCGCTTCGGGCATCCAGCGTTTCGGTCGTTCCGGGCACGAGGTGGGCGGCGTCAGCAGGGGCACGATGATCATCCGCACCCGCGGACTACTGCCGGAGGCGGCGGTGCTGGCCGAACGGATCGGCCGCAAGGACACGGAGCCGATCAGGCCGCCCCGCCTGCTGCAGGCCGTGCTCGCCCAGCAGATCGTGGCTGCGGCGGCGGAAGGGGAGCGGGATCCGGACGGGCTGTACCGGATGATTTGCCGGAGCGACGCCTATCACGGACTGCCCCGCGAACGCTTCGACGAGACGGTGGCCATGCTGGCCGGCGAGTATCCGTTCGTGAAGCCGCTCATCCGGCGGGATTCCCAAAGCGGCCGTCTGGCGGCTTTGCCGGGCGCCGTCATGGCGGCGGTGATCGGTGCGGGAACGATTCCCCAAAGTACCGATTTTCCCGTCTATCACGCGGAAAGCGGCGTCCATCTGGGCGAGCTCGACGAGGCGTTCGTGTTCGAATCGCGGGTCGGCGACGTGTTCCAGCTGGGCACCGCCAACTGGCGCATTCGCGCGATCCGGGCGGACCGCGTGGAGGTGGCGGAGTCCCCCGCAGCCTATGGGGAAATCCCGTTCTGGCGGGCGGAAGGACAGGGGCGAAGCTTTGCCCTCAGCGTGGAAACCGGCCGCCTGAACGACCGGCTGGAACGCCTGCTCCGCGCGGGCGACGAGTCCGGCGCCTTGAAGCTGCTTGCGGAAAAATACCATTTCACGCCGGAGGCGGCCGGGAGCCTCCTGGAACTGATCAAGGCGCAGACGGCCGCGTCCGCCTGGCCGACGCACCGGCGGATCGTGGCGGAATTGTATAAGGACGAATCCGGCCTAACCCATCTGGTCATCCACAGCTGGTTCGGCCGCCGATTCAACCGCACCTGGCTGCTGGCGCTGCGGCATCACCTGGAGCGGGTGTACCCCCACGAGTTCCAGTCGACGGCCAAGGACAACGGCATCGAGCTCATTTTCCGCGTATGGGACCCACTGATTCCGGAACACTTGAAGGGCGTCAATTCGGAGACGGTGGAGCGGCTGCTGATGGAAGCCGTCCCGACTTCGCCCATGTTCGCCGCCCGCTTCCGCCAGCTGGCGGAAACGTCGCTGCTCATGTCCCGCGGATTTCGCCGCACCCCGGCATGGCTGAAACGGGTCCGCAGCGGGGAACTGCTGCGGGACGCCCTGGCGAACGGGACGTCGTTCCCGCTGGTCAGGGAAACGCTGCGGGATTGCGTGGAGCGGCAGCTGGACGCAAGGCGCGTGCGGCGGATTCTGAGGCTCATGGAGCGCGGCGCGATCGAATGGGTGCCGGTCCGGTGCAGCCGTCCGTCGCCGCTGGCCGCGCAGTTTTTCTACGATTTCCTGGGCGTGGCGTTGTACGAGTCCGACGCCCTGACGCGGGAACTCAGCGAGCGCCTGGCGAGAGTCAGCCGGGAACTGGCCGCCGAGGTGTTCGGGCCGGAAGCGTTGGCCGGGGCGTCCGGCGGCGACGACGGGGCCGGCCGGGAACGGGAGCGCCAGGCGGACGCGGCGCGCTTCGTCCGGCTCCTGCAGCTGAGCCACCATCTGGAACCCTCGCGCCGTCTGCGCGGCCCGGAAGGGGTGCTCGAAGCCCTGACGCGGCTGCAGGGGCTGTTTCTGCCGATTTCCTGGTGGGAATCGTTCGTGCTCCCTTCGCGGGTGGACGGCTACCGCCGCGAAGATCTGGATCTCCTGTGCGCTTCGGGCGAACTGTTCTGGATCGGCCGGAAGGAAGAAGGCGCCCCTGAGGGGAAGGTGGCCTTTTTCCGGCCGGACGCCGCCGAACTGTTTGCCCCGTTCGTACCGGGGGACGACGCCGTCCCGAAGCATCCGGAGCTTTACGGGCGACTGCGCGCGAGGGGCGCCGGTTTCCTGTCCACCCTGGCGGCGGAAAGCGGCGAAGCCCCGTCGGATTTGCTTGAGAAGCTTCTCGATCTCGTCTGGCAAGGGCTGGTCGCCAACGACCAGTTCGCGCCCCTGCGATTGCACGGGCAGAGACGGGCCGCGTCCGAAAGGGGCCGGTTCCGCTCCGGCCTCGGACGCTGGTACGCGATCGCCGATCTGGCCGCGCCCCGCGCCGGAGCGGTGTCTCCGGAACGCGCCGCGCTGGGCTGGACGCGGCATTTGCTGCGGCTCGGCGGGGTGCTGACGAAGTCGGTGGCGCAGGCCTTTTCCCCGTTTGACTGGGAAGTCCATTACGCCGCGCTGTCCCGCATGGAAGAGCTCGGGCTGGTCACGCGGGGCCTCATGGTCCGCGGCGTGAGGGCGTTGCAATTTGCCGAAAGGGAAACCGCATCGCGCCTTCGCGAGCCCGATTTCGGAAGCGGCGGGTACGGTTCGCCGGAGGACGCGGTGCTGGTGTGTTCCGCCGACCCGGCCAATCCCTACGGGCTGACCGTCGACTGGCCCGGGGAAGAGTGCGCGGCGGCCGCCCGGTTCGCCCGCAGGCCCGACAATTATTTGTTGCTGAAATCAGGCCGGTTTCTCCTCTGGGCGGCGGCGGGCGGCCGGCAAATTTTCACCGTCGATCCCCAGGCCGGGGCGGACGCGGATGAATATGCCGAATACGTCCGGCTCCTGGCGCGGAGCCTCATCCGCGAGCGTGGGCAACGCAAGGTGGCGGTGGAAAGCTGGAACGGCCGGCCCGTCGGCGGCACGGAGATGGCCGAACGGCTCGTCCGGCTTGGGGCGGAAAAAGACGGCGGCGCGTTCGTTTTTTGGCCAAGCGCCCTGTAAACCTTGTTGCTTGCGCGGATTTTTTGAACATGATACAACAAGGGATACGGAGCGAAGCCTCCGGCAGGGACATGTGCCGAATATTACATGCGGAGCGAAACCTCCGGCTTTGCGCGAACCGGGCGGCGCCGGCCGGACCGCAGAGACGGGCGCCGTTATGGGAGGGTTTGGCGTGACGGAACAGGAAGCGATTCGCGAAGAGGAAGAAGGCCGCCTCGGGGAAGTGCTGGCCCTGGTCGACCGCAAGCTGCAGCGGGAACTTGAGGTTCTCGGGGAGCTGCGCGGCGAAGTGGTCGGATTCAGGCAGGAATTTTTCGACGAGGTGAGCCTCAATTTCGCGGACGCCTCGGAACTGATCGAAACGTGGAGCAGCATCAAGCAGCAGGCCGATGTGCTGGCGGAACGGGAGCGGAGCCACCGCGTGGCCTCCGAAGCCGTCGACCGGCTGCTCAGGCAGCGGGACAATCCCTACTTTGCACGGATCGATTTCCGCGGCGAGGATGAAAACAAGACGCAGACGATCTATATCGGCAAGTCGTCACTGACGTCCGACGACGGCAACGCGTTTTACATTTACGACTGGCGGGCCCCCGTCTGCAGCATGTTTTACGATTGCGAGCCGGGACCGGCTTCCTACCGGACGCCCGAAGGCGTCGTGCGCGGCGAGATGACGCTGAAGCGCCAGTTTGTCATCCGCGGCGGCAGGCTCATCCACGTGTTTGACACCGACGCCGCCATCGGCGACGAAATTTTGCAGGCGGTGCTGTCGGAGAAGTCGGACGTCACCATGAAAAGCATCGTGGCCACGATCCAGAAGGAGCAAAACCGCATCATCCGCGACGAGCGCCATCGTCTGATCGTCGTGCAGGGGGCGGCGGGCAGCGGCAAAACGTCGACAGCCCTGCAGCGCATCGCCTGGCTTCTGTACCGCTTCCGGGGAACGATCGGTCCGGACCAGATCGTGTTTTTCACCCCCAATCCGGTGTTTCGGGGGTACATTTCCCGGGTGCTGCCGGATCTGGGCGAGGCCAACGTGCGCCAAATGACGTTCAGCGAGCTCATCGAAGCGCGGCTCGGCCGCCGCTGGAAGGTGGAGGACCTGTTTGCCCAAACCGAGGCGCTGGCCGCCGCGGCGGGCAGCCCGGAGGGCGAGGCGCGGCTGCGCGCCGTCCGCTACAAGGGTTCTGAGCACTTTTTCGAGGTGATGAACCGCTATCTCGAGAGGCTCCAACGGGAAGGCATGCGGTTTCGCCGCATCCGCTTCCGCGGCGAGACCATCGTTTCCGAAAGCGAGATGGCGGCGGTATTCCACGCGGAACCGCCGGGTGTCGGACTGGGCGAAAGGATGGCCAGGCTGCGCCGGCATCTGCTCGGGAAACTGGCCGGCTGGCTGGAGGAGCAGCTGGATGAGCCGTGGGTGGAGGAAGCGGTGCAGCTGGCGGATAGGGAGGACCTGCAGCGGGTTTACGTGGAAGTCCGGCGCTCCGCGCCCGGGCCGGGAGACGAAATCGGCGAGGACGAGCGGATGACGGAACTGCTCAAGCGCCGGATGGCGGAAAAGGCGGTGGCGCCCCTCGTCCGCGCGGTGAAGGCGTTCCGGTTTTTCGATCCCATCGCCACGTATCTGGAGCTGTTCCGCAACCGTTCCCTGTTCGCCGCCTGCGCGCCGGACGGCCGGCTTCCGGACGGCTTCGAGTGGATGGCGCGGCGCACCGAAGAAACGCTGTCGCGCAAGGAGATCGACCATGAGGACGCGGCGCCGCTGCTTTATCTGCTCGATTCGGCGGAGGGCTTCCGCGGGGCGGAAAGCGACGTGCGCCATGTGTTCGTGGACGAGGCCCAGGACTACTCGCCGTTCCAGGCCGCGTACCTGCGCCGCCGTTTCCCCCGCGCCCGCATGACCGTGCTCGGCGACTTCAACCAGTCCATTTTCGCGCAGACCGAGGAAGCGGACGGGTTCAGCGGCTGGACCCGGCAATTTCCGGCGGAAGAAACGGCGGTGCTGCGGCTCGGGACGAGTTACCGTTCGACCCGGCAGATCGTGGAATTCACCAAAAGCATCCTACCCGCCGCGGCGGCGGCGGACATCGAGCCGTTCCGCCGGGACGGGGAGCCGCCCAGCGTCATCGCCTGCCGCGACGTGTCCGAACTCGCCGACCGGATCGTCGCAGACATCCGCGCGCTGCTGGACGAAGGCTACGGCATGATCGGCGTGATCGCCAAAACGGCGGGCGAAAGCGGCAACGCCGCGGCGATGGTCAAAGAACGGCTCACCGACGACGTGCCGGTGACGCCGCTCACGAGCGCTTCCGGCAACCTGCCGCGGGGCGTGGCGGTGCTGCCTTCGTATCTGGCGAAGGGCATCGAATTCGACGCCGTGCTCGTCTGGGACGGGTCCGCCGCCCGCTACGGGCGGGAGCGCGACCGGAGGCTTTTGTACACCGTCTGCACGCGGGCGCTGCACCGTCTGCACGTGTACCATGTGGGCGAGCTTTCGCCATTTTTCGCGCCGACCCGAATCGCGGGGACGACCGCTGCCGAATCGGGAGGATTCTTGCGGACATGAACCAACATTTTTCTCCCATTGCAATACCATCCAAAATGTGATGAAATCATACAATAGAAATAGAGATTATGAAAGGCCGCTCTTGACCCGACAAGGAGAGGTCGGCGAGAATTTCTTTGTCTGGGCAATGGTGGTTTCATGTTGCAGTGCGATAACTGGGTCGTTTTGACCAAATTGCATATGCCCGAGACGCATGATCCGACGGTACCCCGGCCGCGCCTGGCCGATCTGTTGGACGCAGGCTCGCGGCGCAGGCTGTCGGTGGTGTGCGCCCCGGCGGGTTCCGGCAAAACGACGCTGCTCGCCGAATGGATCCGGCGTCGGAACGAGCCGGCCACGTGGCTGTCCCTGGACGAATACGACAATGCATTTCAGCGATTCTGGGCCCATCTCACGTATGCGCTGGACAAGATTCATCCGCATCTGATGGAGCAACTGGCACCGGCGCTGGCTGTATTGCAGCCGGCCACGGTCCAGGTGCTTCTTTTTCCTCTTCTCAACCGGCTGGCCGCCGAGCAGAAGCGCTTCATTCTCGTACTGGACGATTTCCACGCCGTGACCGACCCGGATATTCATCGTTCGTTCCTGTATTTCCTGGAACGGTTGCCCCCGCATGTCCACTGCGCCATCGCCACCCGCCAGGAACCGCCCCTTCCCTTGCCCCGCTTCGCGGCGAGCGGGCAGCTGGTGTACCTGGGCGGGCAGCAGCTCAATTATACGCTGGAAGAGGGAAAGCAGTATTGCCGACTGATGAACGCCGAACTGTCGGACCGGCAGATCCGCCGGTTGATCCAGCAGACGGAGGGCTGGATCTCGGGCGTCAAGCTGGCGCTCCTACCCCGGCGGACCCCGCGCGACGCTGTCCGGCTTCCCCGCTGGATGGCCGATCGGAACGCCGGCATTTCGGATTATCTGTTCCAGGAAGTGTTTGATCAGCTTCCCCCGGAGGACAAGCGGTTTCTGTTATACACCTCCATCCTGCAGAAAATGAACGGGTCCCTGTGCGACGCGGTGACGGGGCGGACGTGCGGCACCCGGACCCTGGAACGGCTGGAACGGGCGAATCTGTTTGTCATTCCGCTGGACGGGCGGGGCAAATGGTTCCGCTATCACCAGTTGTTTGCCGAATTTTTGCGGCGGGAACTGATGCACGGAGAGCCGGAATCCGTGCCGGCGCTGCACCTGCGGGCCGCCGAGTGGTTTGAACGGCACGGCATGCCGGCCGATGCGATGGATCATTATTTGCAGGGCGGTCATCACGAGCCGGCGCTGGCGGTGATCCGCCGTCTGCTTCCCGTCATGGTGAGAACCGAATGGGAAACGCTGCTCCGCTGGATGGCCGCCCTGCCGGAGGAATGGCTGGAACGCGACCCGGACGTCTATCTGGCGTACACGTTCTTCGCCGCCGCGGAAAATCGGGAGCGGGATCGGGTGATCATTCGCCGCTGCGAAGAGCTGCTTGCGCCGGACAACCCTGTCTGGCCGGCGAATCGCCGCCATGAATTCCTCGCCTCCTATCACCTCATCCAAGCCCTGTATGCCGAAGATTATCTCCACGATCACGAGCTGGCGATCACCCATATGAGCACCTGCCTGCGATATGCGCCGGAAGGCGTCATGCTGCAGGAAATCGAAATCAACGGCGGCCAGATGTCCGTGCTGGGCAAGCATTCCTCCCGGGCAGCCGTCCACCCTCGGCCTTGGCGATGAATTGACCATTACGCTGCCCGCGGGCGCCACGGGAACAGAAAATGACGCTGGTGATCGTGCGGGTCGCCAATCTGGCCGGCATTCCGCTTCCGCGGACGCTGCTCAGCGCGGTGTTTGAGCTGCTGAAGAACGTGCCGGGAGCATTCCTGAAACCGGTCACGATCTCCATCAAGTTCGATCCTTCCAAGCTCAAGGAGGGAGAAATCCCGTCCATCTTCTACTACGACGAGCAGAAGAAGGAATGGGTCGAACTGGAGTGCGCCGCCGGAGCCGCAATCGCCATGGGCCACGCAATTCCCGCGGTCGCCGGGATTCACGCAGTCCCCGCGGTAGCAGGGATACCGCACTCCCCGCAGTCTCCGGGGTTGCCGGTCCCGCGCTTCATTCCGCCGGCCTGGCCCGGAAAAACGCCTTGAGCGCGTGGTAGATGTCGGATTTGTCGCGAATGACGTAGTGCAGAAACCTGGGGTGGCGGATTTGCCGGTAGGCCGTCATGAGGGTGCTGGAGCGGTTGTATTGGTTGACTTCCCCGTACCCGAAAAAGTTGGCGACCTCCAGCAGCTTTCCGATCAGGCGGACGCAGCGCTCGTTGTCGCTGGTCAGGTTGTCGCCGTCGGAAAAATGGATCGGATAAATGTTGAACCGCGAAGGCGGATAACGTTCTCCGATGATCTCCAGCGCCTTGGCGTAGGCGGACGAGCAGATGGTGCCGCCGCTTTCCCCGCGGTTGAAAAACTGCTCCTCGGTCACTTCCTTCGCTTCCGTATGATGGGCGATGAACACGATGTCCACCTGATCATACTTGCGGCGGAGAAACCGCGTCATCCAGAAAAAAAAGCTCCGCGCGCAATATTTCTCATAAGACCCCATGCTGCCCGACGTGTCCATCATCGCCAGGATGACGGCGTTGTTTTCGGGCCGCGGGGTTTCTTCCCACGTCTTGTACCGGAGATCTTCGGGTGTAATTCCGCCGATGAAGGGACGGCCGCTTCGCGCGTTGCGCTTCAGGTTTTCCAGGATCGTCCGCTTGCGGTCGATGTTCGCCGAAAGGCCCTTCCGCCGGACGTCGTTGAAACGGATGTCCCGCGCGCCCAACCGTTCTTTGTTCAAGGGGCGCAAAAACGGCAATTCGAGCTCCTCGAACAGCATGTCTTCCAGTTCCGCCACCGAGACTTCCGCTTCCGTCACGTCGATGCCGGGCATGTCGCCTGCGCCGCCGTCCTTGCCGGACGCGGGGGCGGGATCGCGGGCGATGACGTCCCCCACCCGGCTGCCGCCCTTGCCCTGGCCGACGAATTTTTGCTTGTCGCGGCTGAAGACAAAATGAAACTCGTCCAGGCTGCGGATCGGGATTTTCACCACCCGGCGGCCGTCCGAAAGAATGATGTTCTCTTCGGCGATCAAATCCGGCAGATTGCGCCGGATGGCTTCCAGCACCTTTTGCCGGTGCCGGGCCTGGTCCTGGTAGCCCTTGCGGTGCAGCGACCAATCCTCCCTGGACAGGATGAATGCCGGTCCGTCCGCCCTTTCTTCCATCGCCGCTCGCCTCCTTTCGACGGCTGTGTTGACCAGTATATTCGGGGGAGGCGAAATCATGTGTGCGGCGGCAACGGCGGCAGCGGCGGGAACGGCCCGGAAAAGCAGTGAGGCGTCAGGCGGCGAAGCTCAGCATGATGCCGAACAGGAAAAACAGCACTTGCATTCCGCTGATGACCAGTCCGGCGATCCCCAGCCCCTTTTTGCGTTTCTTTGCGGCCAGCGCCACGATGCCCGTGACGATGGCGATCATGGTGGCGAGCAAGGCGAGGGGCAGGAGAAGCATGGTGCCGTCCATGGCGTCCAGCAGCTCTCTGGAAAGCTCCTCCTGGCTGATCGTCGGAATTCCGGTGTCCGGATCGATGTATTGTTCGGCGATCCGGAAAGCCTGGATTCCCGCGGCCAGGAAGAAAGCCAGCAGCATTGCCGAACTGGCGAGGGACAAAAGGAACGAAGCGATGCCCGCGCCGCTGTGCCGGAGGCGCCCGCCGCCGGCATCCGAACCGGAAAAGGCGTAGCTTTCGTTTTTCTCCATAGCATTCACCCATGAATAAGAGTAATATAAAATTCGGGACGGGAGAAGGAAAATCCTGCGCAAACCGCGGGCGAAAACCTGTACAGGTTCTCCGTGGTATTTTTATAATGGAAATGCGCCATGGAAATGCTATCCAAGTCCCGTTTTATTCGTTTCAGGTGAGAAAAGAGAGGACGTAGCCCCGTGAACGTATGGACGGATGTGTTGCCCTGGGCGGTTCCGGTCGCCGCCGCCATTCTCGTCACCGTGATCCTGCCCGCATCGCTCAGCCTGGGCCATCGCCGCCAACGCCGCCATCGTCCGGGCTTCCGGTCCTATCAACCCGAGCTGTTGGACGCGCTGTACAACGACAGCCCGATTTTTTTCGCCGTCGTCGACCGGCATGGCCGGTTTCTTGACGTCAACCGCGATCCTTCATTCCTGTTCGGTTATACCGTACGCGACATGGCCGGCAAACCGTTTCTGCAAATCGTGGACGAGCCTTCCAAGGCTTTGACGGATGAGGTGTTCAAACGCACCCTGAAAGGCGAGCGGTGTTCCCACGACATCCGCGTCATCCATAAGGCGGGACACGGCATCGACCTGCAGATCCACACCGCGCCCCTCGTCCGCCGCGGCCGCGCCGTCGGCATCGTGGTGTTCGTCCAGGACATCAGCGAGCGGAAACGGACCATGGACCGCATTCATTATATGGCCTACTACGATGACATGACCGGACTGCCCAACCGGAGATGGTTCACCAACCATCTGCAGGAGCGGCTCTCGGATCCCGCGGGAAAAGACCGCCCGCTGTGCGTCGTCTACCTGGACGTGGACCGGCTGAAGCTGGTGAACGCTTCGTTCGGCCGGGATTTCGGCGATATGCTGCTGATGCTGGTGGCGGAGCGGCTCACCCGGCAATTCCGGCTTCCGGGTCAACTGGCCCGGATGGAGGGGGACGAGTTTGCGGCGGTATTCGACGATTTTATCCACCCCAACGAAGCGGTCAAACGCGTGGAGCAGCTGCTCGGGCTGTTCGAGGAACCGTTCGAGCTGAACGGCATCCCGATCCAGTTGACCGTGAGCGTCGGCGCGGTCATGGACGGCTCCTCCGGAGGGGACGCGGTGACGCTGCTCCGCATGGCCGAAACCGCCATGCAGCGCGTCAAGGAAAACGGAAAAAACGACTACCTGTTTTACTCCTCCGATCTGGAACGGGCCGACCTGAACAATCTGAAGCTCCACCACGAGCTCAAGAGGGGGCTGCAAAACGGCGAATTCGTCCTGCATTTCCAGCCGCAGATCGATCTAAAGAACGGGCGCATCGCGGGACTGGAAGCCCTGGTGCGGTGGAATCATCCCGAGCGCGGTTTGATTACGCCGGTCGAATTTGTGGGAGCCGCCGAAGAGAGCGGCTTCATCGTGGGGCTGGGCGACTGGGTGCTCGAGGAAGCCTGCCGGCAGAACAAGGCCTGGCAGGATGCCGGGCTGCCGCCGGTGCCCGTTTCCGTCAACCTGTCGCTCAGGCAGTTCATGCAGCGGAACCTGGTGGGCAAAATTGCCGACACCCTTGCCAAGACCGGCCTGGATCCCGCCCACCTCGACCTTGAAATTACGGAAAGCATGACGATGGATGTGGAGCGGGCCGTGCAGATTCTGCGCGAGCTGAAAGAGCTGGGGGTAACCATCAGCATCGACGATTTCGGCACCGGGTACAGTTCCTTCCACCACCTGAAGACGTTCCCCATCGGCCGCATCAAGATCGACCGGCAGTTCCTGTCGGACGTGGGGCGGAATCCGGGCGACGCCGCCATTGCGGCGGCGATCATCATGATGGGGCACAGCCTGAATCTGAAGGTGACTGCCGAAGGGGTGGAAAGCGAGGAGCAGGTGCGGTTCCTCCGGCAGCACCGGTGCGACGAAATTCAGGGATACTATGCGAGTCCGCCGCTTCCGGCCTCGCAAATTCCGGATTTGCTGCGGAGACTCGCGTAAGCCGCGGCGTTTCCGGAAACCGTTCCAAGCCGCGGTCATTCGATGATGTCGTCCACCTCGTTCAAAGCGACGTTGTATACCTTTTTTTCGTCCACGTGATAGACCGTCATGTTGCGGGTTTCCGGGTCCAGGCTCAGGATGCGGCCGGGAAAGTTCATTTTGACGCCTCTGCCCTTGTTGATGTGCAGACGGACCAGTTTGCCCGAATGGATGAACCCGCTCAGCCTTTCCATCAAATCTTCGAGAATTTTCGTCTTTTCCGAGAATTTGGTCCTGCTTCCCGATGGGGATTTCGGCATGGGGGCGGCCGGTTTGGCCGGCTCGTGGCGGGAAGTGTCCGCGCGGGCTTCCGAGGGAAGCCGTCCGGTTGTTCCGGGTTCGACGCTTTCGCCGGAGAGGATCCGGTAGTCGAAAATCTCGCTGTCTTTGAGCGCGCGGATCAGCTGATCCAGCGCGACTTCGTAGCGGGGAGCCGAAACTGTGACTTCCAGCTTAAAGAGGAATGCATCGCAAGATTGGGGAGCTGTTCCCGTGTTAGTCATGCTTCAGGTCCTCCGAATTATCGAGCAGAATGGGAGGCAGGAAATTACTCCCATGATGTTTCATATTCGAATTATAAATGGAATCGCTCCGGACGGAAAGCCGGTTGGCTGGAAAGGACGGCAAAATCTTTGGCAGATTTTGTGACGAAATTTTGAACAACGAAACGTTGGCATGTTCCAAGAGGCGAACGTGCGCAAGGCGGGAAGGAGATGATCGGCGGATGTCCGGAAACCGGAAAAAAAATTTGCACTCGGCGTTGCGGGCGGCGGCCGTAGCCTTGGTTGCGGCCGCCGCGGGACTGTTTGCGGCGGCCGTTCCCTCCTTTGCCCATGCCGTGCTGGAATCGACCCATCCCGAACCGGGGGCGCGGCTGGCGGAAAGCCCGGCCTACGTGGAACTGGTGTTCAACGAACCCGTGGACGCCGGGGCGGCGGTGGTGCGCGTCCTGGATGCCGGCTCGCGGACGGCGGCGGAAGGCGCGGCGGAACCGGCCGCCGGCGGCCGGGGCATCCGCGTCCCGCTGCCGAAGCTGGATGAAGGCCACTACACCGTGTCCTACCGGATCATTTCCGCGGATGGCCATCCCGTCTCCGGCGCCTATGTCTTTACCGTCGGACAACCCCCCGCCCGTCCCGGCGCGGAGAATTTCGATCCGCACCTTCAGGTCGGCCACACGCATGATCACGGTACCGGAGGACTTACACTGGACGCCTTTTTGCTGTACGCCGCCCGGTTTTTGTACTACGCGGGGCTGCTGGCGGCGGCCGGACTGGCGTTTTGGTCATGGCAGCGGAAGGCGCCGGCGGAGGTGCGGGAAGCCAGGGAAGCGGGATTTCGGCTGGCGGGGCGTTTTCTCTTTCTGGCCGCCCTGTGCCACGTATTTTTCCAGCTGAACGAGCTGAACCGGGGATTGCCGGCCGGGGAATGGATGCGCGTGCTGATGCAGACGACGACGGGCTCGCTGCTGTTGGCTGCGCTGGGACTTGCCGCGCTTTCACTGCTTGTGCCTTTGTCGGGACCGCCGCTTCGAACGCTGTGGGCGGCGGCCGCGCTGGCCGTCGAAGCGGGGAACGGGCACGCCGCCGCCACCGGTACGCCGGTCCTCACCATCGCCCTGGATGCGGTCCATCTGGCCGCCGCCGCGCTCTGGGCGGGCGGGCTTCTGCTGCTCGTGGCCGTCTGGCGCCGGCAGAAAACGGAGGCGGCGCGGTTTGCGCTCTTGTTTTCCCGCTGGGCCCTTGGTTCCATCGTCGCGCTGTGGGCGACCGGCACGCTGTTTGCCCTTGAAATATTGCCTTCCGTGGAATATTTGACGCTGACGGCCTGGGGCGGCTGGCTGCTGGCCAAGGCGGCTCTGGTGTTCGCCGTCATGGCGGTGGCGTTTTTCATCCGGCGCCGGCTGCGCAAGGGACGGGTGCCCTCGGGCGTGCTGCTGGGTGCCGACGCGGGTCTGCTCGGCGCCATTGTCTTGAGCGTTGCGGTGCTGACTTACCAGATCCCGCTTCCGGCCAACGAACCGCTTTACTGGCACCGGATGGGCGAAGAGATGCACATCACGTTGCGCATTTTGCCGAAGGCGCCCGGAGACAACACATTCATCGTGAAAGTGTGGCTGCCCGAGGAAGCCAGCGGGGGTCTGCCCAAAAACGTGCAGCTCCGTCTGCGGGAGGAAGGGCGCATGGACAGCTTCATCGACGTTCCGCTGAAACCGTATGAAGACACGGAGTTGGACGCGTTTGACGGGTACACCAAAACGACGTACCGCGGGGAGGGACCGTACCTGCCCTTTCGCGGGAATTGGACGGCGCAAATCCGGGTCATGGACGGCACGGACACCGAGCACGTGGTGGAGAAGGCGTTTCGCGTATACTGACGTTTTTGGAGCTCGGACGCGTCGCGGATTTGGCGAGTCGATGTCCGGGTTCCCTATATCCGCATGACCGGCGACGGAGGGGGACGTAAGATGGCCCGCCGCAACATCCGGTGGTTCATTTTGTGGATTCCGACCATATCCGTGGGGCTCTGGGAGTATTTGCGGCATACGTTGCTGCTTCCGTATTTGTCCATGGAACTGGGCAACTTCCTGACGCCGTTTATCCTGCTGGCGGTTATGCTGACCTTCGTCCGGGCGCTGTTCCGCAAGCTCGAGGAATCGGAAGAAGCCCTGCGGCGGGAAAAGGAGGCGAAGGCCGCCCTGGAGGAACGGGAGCGGCTGGCGCAGCAGCTGCACGACGGCATCGCCCAGTCGCTGTTTTTGCTCGCGGTGAAGCTGGACCGGCTGGAGCAGGCCGCGGGTGCCGCCGATCCGGCCGCGGTGCGCGAGCTGACCGGACAGTTGCGCGGCACGGTGCGGGTCATGCACGACGACGTGCGCCAGGCGATCGCCAACCTGCGCCAGCCGCCTTCGCCCGCGGAAGCCGCCTGGGTGGCGCCGATCCGGGAGCTGCTGCGGGAAACGGTGGAGCTCACCGAGGCGGAGGCGGCCTTTCGCTGGGAGATTCCGGACGAGGCGCTGACCGCAAGGGAAAAGGTCGAGCTGCACGCCTGCCTGCGGGAAGCGCTGCTCAACATCCGCAAGCACGCGCGGGCCACCCGCGTCGCCGTGTCGGGAGAGATGACGGAAGACGGCGGTTTCCGCTGCGCGGTGACGGACAACGGCGTGGGTTTTGAAGGGGATCCGCTGGAGCTCAAGGACCGGTTCGGTTTGCGGATGATCCGGGAGCGGGCGGAGAAGATGGGCTGGTCCTTCAGCCTGTCGCGCCGCGGCGGGGAAACGGTGCTGGAGCTGGTGAAGCCGGGAGGTGAACGGCGATGAATGATCGACAGCCGTTCCGCGTCCTGATCGTGGACGATTCCCGCCACGCCCGGGAAGGCATGCGGGAAATTCTCGCGGACGATCCGCAATTCACGGTGATAGGCGAAGCGGCGTCCGCCGAAGAAGGGCTGGCCTTGATGGAGGAAGTCATGCCCGACCTGGTGCTGATGGATATCGGGCTGCCGGGAATGGGAGGACTGGATGCGGCCAAGGCGATCAAGGCGAACTACCCTTACGTCAAAATCGTCATGGTCACGGTGCACGACGAAGCGGCGCTGCTGTTCGAGGCTCTCAAGAAAGGGGCGCAGGGCTTTCTGCTCAAAAACCTCAATCCTTCCGCCTGGCGCGAGTACCTGCGGGCGGTGATGTTCGACGAGGCGCCGATGAATCCCGAGCTCGCCCGGCGCATTTTGAAGGAATTCGGCGGCGGAAAGGAAGCTGGGTCCGTCGGGTCCGGTTCCGGGGCTGGATTCGGAGTCTTTTCCGAATCCGCAGCCGGGTCCGGCACCGGCTCGAATGACGGAAGCCTGCGAAGCGGTCGGCGGGAGGACGAGCCGATCCGCGAAGGGCTCACCGCCAGGGAGAAGGAAATTTTGCAGCAAGTGGCCCAGGGAAAAACGAACCGCGAGGTCGCCGCCGCGCTCAACCTGTCCGAGCACACGGTGAAAAACCACCTCAAGAACATTTTGCAGAAGCTCCACCTCCACAACCGGGTGCAGCTGACGCGCTACGCCTACGAGAGCGGGCTGATGGACAACGGCACCGAAGGCAAGAAGTAACCTTGGGCGGTTTGACTGCCCGCCGGGGTCCGGCCGGAGGAAGACGGGCGAAATCTCCTTTGGCGGGAGACGGACGGCGAAATAGCCCGAAGGGGTCATGTCCGGCGAGAAACTTTCCGGTACATTGGAAATCGCGCAGTGCTTTGGAGCGGACATGGAGCGCAGCATGTCCATCAAATGGGCGAAGGGATGGAAGCGAGACATGAAAGGGAAACTGCCGATTTCCGCCATGCTGGGGGTCCTGTTGCTGTTCGCCGCGGCCGGTGCGGCTTCCGCGCACGTGACCGTGCAGCCGGGGGAAGTGCCGCAGGGGTCGTTTCAGGTGTTCACCGTGCGTGTGCCGACGGAGAAGGAATCGGCCACCGTGGAGGTGCGGGTGGCCATTCCCGACGGCGTGACCATTTCCCGTTTCGAGCCGAAGCCGGACTGGACCTACGAGATCGAACGGAACGCGGCCGGCAAAATCGTATCTGTGACGTGGAAAGCCGCCGGATCGGGATTTTCGGCGACGGAGTTCGGCGAGTTCCGCATGCAGGGCCGGGTGGCGGACGACGCGACGGAGCTTGTCTGGAAAGCGTACCAAACCTACGCCGACGGCGAAGTGGTGGAATGGACCGGCGCGCGCGAAGCGGACCGGCCCGCCTCGGTCACTCGGGTGACGCCGGGGACGGGGACGGCCTCATCCGGCCACGACACCGGTGCATCCACCGAGGCCGGCGCCGGCCAGGCGGAATCCGTCCGGGATCCGCTGGCGCTGGGGCTGTCGGCGGCCTCGCTGGCCGTGGCCATTCTGGCGCTGCTCGTCGCCCTGTGGGGCACCCGCTCCCGGGCCGGAGCCGGGCGTAGCGCCTGAGGGGACAGGGGCTTTGCGGACTTGCGTTCCGCAAAGCCCCTGTTGTGCTCGCGGCCGACACGTCATCGGATTCCAACGGACATACAGTCCGTTAAAATCGGTTGAAATCGGTTGCAATCAAATTGTGCGGACATATAGTCCGTTACAAGGGCAGGCGGACGTTGTGAAACCGTTTTCTTGCGGGGGCCGATGCATGCTAACGGACCATATGTCCGTAAAAAATTTGACCGGGGCATTTTTGGCCTCCTTACGGACTATATGTCCGTAAAAGTTTTCACGGGTTCGTTGGCTTCCGGCACACTGCTCCAGTGCGGCGCCGTGCCGCGGCTTGCAACCGGGCCGCCGAGGCCGGTGCGGCATTGTTCCGAGGCCTTCTTCCGGGCCGCCCGGGCGTCTCTTGCGCGGCAGAAGCCGGTCCGTTATAATTCTTGTTAAGTTTTCATCAGGAAAAGGCGATGACGGAGACAAGTACGCAGCGCTTTCTTCCAGGGAGGGGGAAGCCGGAGACTGGAAGCTCCCCCAAGAAATCAGGCTGCCGAAATTCACTCCCGAGCCGTCCCCTGAACGGTTCCCGGCGATTTGGCAAGCGGCGGATACGGCCGTGCGCCACCGGGATGAGCGCCAGTAGGGGGCACCGGCCGCGGCACGTTACGCCGCCAGAGTGGAGGCGCGTTGCTTTGCGGGACAACACGGTCCGGAGCGCGTCTCAAGAAGGGTGGTACCACGGTCTTTTCGTCCCTTGCGGGAGAAAAGACCTTTTTATTTGACGTTCTGACGACAGAAGGAGCGAGAGGCGCGATGAAAGAACGACTGGAAGCGATGAAAGCCGAAGCGCTGAGCCGGCTGGCGGAAGCTTCCGACCCCGGGCGGCTGAACGAACTGCGCGTCCATTATCTGGGCAAAAAAGGGCAGCTGACGGAAATCCTGCGGGGCATGGGATCGCTCACGCCGGAGGAAAGGCCGGAGATCGGGCGAATCGCCAACGAGGTGCGGGCCGCCATCGAAGCGGTCATCGCCGACAAGCAGACCTTTTTCGAGCGGGAGGAAACGGCGGCCCGCCTTCGGGCGGAGACTATCGACGTCACGCTGCCGGGCCGGGCTCCGCAGCAGGGGGCGGTCCATCCGCTGATGAAGGTGCAGCAGGAGATCGAGGACATTTTCCTCGGCATGGGATACACCATTGCGGAAGGCCCCGAGGTGGAAACCGACTTTTTCAATTTCGAGGCGCTCAACATTCCCAAAAACCACCCGGCCCGCGACATGCAGGACACTTTCTACATCACCGACGAGATTTTGCTGCGCACGCACACTTCGCCGGTGCAGATCCGCGCCATGCGGGCGGCCGGTGGCAGGACGCCGCTCAAGATCATCTGTCCCGGCAAGGTGTTTCGCCGCGACGACGACGATGCCACGCATTCGTTCATGTTCCACCAGGTGGAGGGGCTCGTCGTCGGTCCGAACATCCGGATGAGCGACATGCTGGGCACGCTGCTGCAGTTCGCGCGGGCCATGTTCGGGCCGCAGGTGACGATCCGGCAGCGGCCGAGCTTTTTCCCGTTCGTGGAACCCGGCGCCGAGGTGGACGTCTCCTGCGCGCAATGCGGCGGGGCGGGCTGCCGGATGTGCAAGGGCACCGGCTGGCTGGAAATTCTCGGTTGCGGCATGGTGCATCCGCGGGTGCTGGAGTACGGCGGATACGATCCGCGGGAAGTGACCGGTTTCGCCTTCGGCATGGGGATTGAACGAATCGCCCTGCTGAAATACGGCATCGACGACATCCGTCTCTTCTACGGCGGAGATGTCCGGTTCCTGCGGCAGTTCGCGAAAATGTGACGAGGGAAAGAGAGGCGTTGACCGGTGAACGTATCCTATCGGTGGCTTAACGAATATATCGATCTCACGGGCGTTTCCCCCGAGGACCTGGCCGAACGGCTCACGCGCGGGGGGATTGAGGTCGGTTCGATCACTACGCGCAACGAAGGCGTGAGCGGCGTGAAGGTCGGACTGGTGAAAACCCGCGACAAGCACCCGAACGCCGACAAGCTTAGTGTTTGCACGGTGGATGTCGGGCAGGGGACGGATTTGCAAATCGTGTGCGGGGCTTCCAACGTGGCGGCCGGGCAAAAGGTGCCGGTGGCGCTGGCCGGCGCGTCGCTTCCGGGCGGCGTCACCATTCGGGAAGCCGAAGTGCGGGGCGTCAAATCGCAAGGGATGATCTGTTCCGCGCGCGAACTCGGCCTCAATGTCAAGCTCTTTCCGAAGGAACTGCAGGAAGGCATCCTGGTGCTTCCCGAGGACGCGGAGGTCGGGACCGACGTGGCGCAGCTGCTGGAGCTGGACGATAAGGTGCTGGAGCTGGAACTGACGCCCAACCGGGCGGACTGCCTCAGCATGCTGGGCGTGGCCTACGAGGCGGCGGCGCTGACCGGCCGTTCCGTGCAGCCGCCGGAAGCGGGCCTGAGCGACGAGGAGGACGAGATCGCGGGCAAGGTGACCGTCACCGTGCTCGACCGGGATCTGTGCCCGCATTACGCCGCTCGCCACATCCGGGGCGTGCGCATCGGGCCGTCTCCCCTGTGGCTGCAAAACCGGCTGATGGCGGCGGGCATCCGTCCGATCAACAATGTGGTCGATGTGACCAACTTCGTCATGCTGGAATACGGCCAGCCCCTGCACGCCTTCGACGCGGCGAAGGTGGCCCAAGGCCGCATCGTGGTACGCCGGGCGAAGCCCGGGGAGCGGATGGTCACGCTGGACGGGCAGGAGCGGGAACTGACGGCAGACACGCTGGTCATCGCCGACGCGGAAAGGGCCATCGCCATCGCCGGCGTGATGGGCGGCGCCAACTCCGAAGTGACGGACGACACCGCGGACATCATCCTGGAATCCGCCCGCTTCGACGCCGCCGGCGTCCGCGTCGCCTCGCGCCGGCTCGGCCTGAGGACGGAAGCGTCCCTCCGCTTTGAGAAAGGAGCGGATCCCGCGCGGGTGCGCGCGGCGCTGGACCGGGCGGCGGATCTGATCGCCCGCCTGGCGGGCGGCCGGGTGACGGAAGGCGTCGCGGAGGTGCTGGCGGACATGCCCGAGCCGCGCGTCGTGGAGCTGTCCCTGGAGCGAATCAACCGCGTGCTCGGCACGTCGCTGGAGGCGCTGGAGGTCGGCACCATCTGGTCCCGGCTCGGATTCGGGCACGAGCCGCTTCCGGGTCCATCCTGGCGGGTCCGGGTGCCGACGCGGCGGCTCGACATCGCGCTGGACGTGGATCTGATCGAGGAAGTGGCCCGGCTTCACGGGTATGACAAAATCCCGGCCACGCCCATCGAAGGCCCGGCCACGACCGGAACCCTCACCAAGGCGCAGGCGATTCGCCGCGAGATCCGCCGGGTCATGAACGGCGCGGGACTGCACGAAGCGGTCAGCTACGCCCTGACGTCGGCGGAACGGGCGGCGCTGTTCCCGGATCTGGCCCCCGGTGTCCGGCCGATCCAGGTGGCGATGCCGATGAGCGAAGAGCGCACCACCCTGCGCACGTCGCTCATCCCCAGCCTGATGGAAGCGGCCGCCAACAACCGCGCGCGCCACACCCGGGACATCGCCCTGTTCGAGATGGGCCATGTCTTCCATACCGAAGAAGAGACGCTGACCCGGCTGCCGGAAGAGAAACAGCGCCTGGCGCTCCTGCTTTCCGGCCAGCGCCGGAGCGCCGAATGGTACGGTCCCGCCGAGCCCTTCGATTTCTACGACGCGAAGGGACTGCTGGAAACGCTGTTCGCGCGGCTGGGCTTGGCCGATAAGATTGCGTACCGCGCCGCTTCGGCGGCGGGCTTCCACCCCGGACGGACGGCAGCGATCGAGCTGCGCACGGAACAGGGGCCGGCCGTGATCGGCTATGTCGGGCAGCTGCATCCCGACCTGCAGCGGGAGTGGGATTTCGCCGACACCTTCGTGGCCGAAGTGGAACTGGCACCTCTTTACGATATGGCGGATGCAAGCATCGCCTATCGCCCCCTGCCACGGTTTCCGGCGGTGGAACGGGACCTGGCGGTGGTGGCGGACACCGGCGTGACGGCGGCGGAACTCACCGCCGCGGCGACGGCGGCGGCCGGCGAATGGCTCGAGTCGGTGCGCGTGTTCGACGTGTACAACGGCGAGCGGCTCGGCGCCGGAAAAAAGAGCGTGGCGCTGTCGCTGGTGTTCCGCCATCCCGAACGGACGCTGACCGACGAGGAAGCAAACGAAGCGCAGGCCTGCGTCCTCGCCGCGCTGGAGCAAACTTTCGGCGCGAAGCTGCGTGAATAGGGAGGAAACCCGCGAATCCGCGGCGAAGTATTCAATTATGACCGGATTAAGCGCGCCGGCGGTGTGACCGGCCGCCAACATTTCATCCGGGCGGGGCGGGAATGGAGGGAATGCCGTGAACGATTCACGAACCCGCGTTACGGTCGAGATTTTTGGCCTGACGTACACGCTGACGGGCCATTCCAGCCCGGATTACATGCGTCAGGTGGCCGAACGGGTGGACGACCGGATGCGGAAGATCGCCGAAATCGCTCCGCGGCTGGATTTGCCCCGGGTGGCCGTGCTGACGGCCGTCAATTTCGCCGACGAGTACCTCCGCTGCGCCAGGGAAAATGAACAGCTGCACAGGGCGGATCTGGAGCGCCGCAGGCTGGAGGAGGAAGTGCGGACCCTGCGCGGCCAGCTCGAAGAGACGACCCGGAGGGCGGCCGAAGAGGCGAACGTCCTCCGGGCGCGTCTGGAGGAGGAAACCGCGCGGGTCCGGGAAGAATACGAGCGGCAGCTGGAAGAACTGGTGGCCGCGCATGCCGCGGAGACCGGCGATCTGAAAGCCCGCTATGAGCGGGAGATCGAAAAACTCGCCGGCGAACGCGAGGAGATCGCCGCGCGGGAGCGGGAATGGGCCGCCCTGCGCAAATGGCTGGAAGGGGAAGTGGATCGCCTCGGCCGGGAAGCGGCCGAAGCCCGGCGCCTCGCGGAGGAACGGGAGCTTGCGCTGCGCGCCCTGGAAAGGGAAGGCCAGGAGCGCCACCGGCGGCTGGAAGCAAGGCTGCAGGAGACGGAAGCGCTGCGGGAGCGCACGGAAACCCTGGAGCGGGAACTGGAGGCGGAACGGAAAAAGCACGCGGCGCTCCAGGAGGAATACGCCAAGCTGAAAACCGAGTTCAACGAATGGATCGACATGCTGGAACAGCAGTGAACGGAAAGGCAGAATGCGGCGGATTTTCCGGGCGGAAAGGTCCCGGGGGTTCGCCGTTTTTGGCTTGTTCACAGTTTCAACATGGTTTTGCGGGGCCGGCTTCGGTATAATGGGATTGTTTGCAGCATTGCACACCTCTGACGCATTGGTGATGGACATGTCCCCCAAAATCTATCGCCGGCTGACCTTTTGGACCTGGGTGGGAATGTTCCTGGTTCTTCTGGGCGGCGTGCTGGTCACCAACACGGACTCCGGAATGGGCTGCGGCACGGATTTTCCGCTGTGCAACGGGAAACTTCTGCCGGAGCCGACGCCGGAGTCGATCATTGAATACAGCCACCGGCTGGCCACCGGCTTGACCGGACTCCTGATCGTCGCTTCCTTTGCCGCCACCTGGCTGCGGCCATACCGATCGGCGGAGTCGCTCACCTACGCGTGGGGTCTCGCCGTATTTACGGTGCTGCAGTCGGCGCTTGGCGCGGCGGCGGTCTTGTGGCCCCAGTCTTCGGCGGTCATGGCGCTGCATTTCGGCATTTCGCTGATCGCCTTCGCGTTTTCGTGGCTGCTGGCCGAATACGGTCGGAAATTCTCCGGAGCGAAATCCGGCGGCGAAGCCAAACCTTCGGCGAATCAAAGTTCGCATCGGCCCGTATCCCGCGCCATGGTCAGCCTGACGGCGTCCTTGCTGGCCTATTGCTATCTTGTCGTCTATCTGGGCGCCTTTATCCGCCACACCGGTTCGGCGGGCGGCTGCATTGGCTGGCCCCTGTGCAACGGGGAAGTCATCCCCGACCTGCAGGGTGAAACGGGCATCGCCTTCCTTCACCGGATGGCGGCGCTGGTGCTGGTGGCGGGGATTGGAGCCCTGGCGATCCTCGTCAACCGTCTGACGGACGGAAGGCGCGAGCTCGTCACCCCCGCCCGTGGCGCATTCGTGCTGGTGCTGTTGCAGGCGCTGAGCGGCGGCGTTCTGGCGCTGACCATCGATGAGGAAACGCCGTATGTTTTTACGGCGATGCTTCACACCGTGATCATTTCCCTGCTGTTTGGCCAACTGGTGCTGTTGTTCGTCCGGACCCTCAAGCTGGCCCGTTCGCCGGCGCCGGCCGCGGACGGCCGGTGATCCGCCGGCGGAACCGCAGGCAGAGCGCCGGGGACTTAAGCGAACTCCGCATGGCGGACGGCAGGGAACGGAGGGAACGCGATGGCTTTCGCTTCGCTTCGCGCTTTTCTTGATGCGCTGCGCAGGGACGGCGACCTCAGGGTCATCGAAGCGCCCGTCGACCCGGTGCTGGAAATCGCGGAAATTCACCGCCGGGTCATCCTGGAAGAAGGGCCGGCCCTGCTTTTCACCAACGTGAAGGGCAGCCCTTTTCCCGTGGTCACCAATCTGTTCGGCACCAGCCGGCGCGTGGAACGGGCTTTCGGCCCGCGTCCGGAGCAGCTGACGGCCCGCATCGCGGCGGCTCCCGAGACGCTGGTCCCGCCCCGCCCGTCCGCCCTGTGGCGGGAAAAAGACCTGCTGCTTTCGCTTATGCGCACGGGCACCCGCACCGTTTCCCGCGGCCGGGCGCCGGTGCTGGAGGTGTTCCGCGGCGAGCGTCCCCTCGCGGGCCTGCCGGCCATCACCTCCTGGCCGGAGGACGGCGGCCCGTTCATCACCCTGCCCCTGGTCTTTACGGAGCATCCGGACCGGCCGGGCCAGCACAATCTCGGCATGTACCGGATGCAGGTGTTTGACGACGCCACCACCGGCATGCACTGGCAGATCCACAAGGGCGGCGGCTTTCACTACCACGAGGCGGAGAAAAAGGGCAGACCCCTGCCCGTCACCGTGTTTCTCGGCGGCCCGCCGGCCCTGATCGCCGCGGCCATCGCTCCGCTGCCGGAAAACGTGCCCGAGCTGCTGCTGGCCTCGCTGATCCTGGGCGGCAAGCTGCCGATGGTGCCCGACCCGCGCGGCGGGCATCCCATCCCGGCGGAGGCGGAGTTCGCCATCGCGGGGCATGTGCCGCCGCACGAAAGGCACCCCGAAGGGCCTTTTGGCGACCATTACGGCTACTATTCGCTGCAGCACGATTTTCCGGTCTTTCACGCGGACCACGTCTGGCACCGGAAAGACGCCATCTATCCGGCCACCGTCGTCGGCAAGCCGAAGCAGGAGGATTACTACCTCGCGGAGTTCCTCATGCGCCTTTTGTCGCCGTTCTTTCCCCTCGTCATGCCCGGCGTCCGCGCGCTGTGGACCTATCCGGAGACGGGTGTCCATCCGCTGGCGGCGGCGGTGGTGCGGGAAAGCTACGCGCGGGAAGCCCTTGGCACGGCGTTCCGCATTCTGGGCGAGGGGCAGCTGTCCCTCACCAAGTTTCTCATGCTGACCGACCGGCCCGTCGATCTGGGCGATTTTCCGCGGCTGCTGGAGACGGTGCTTGAACGGTTTGATCCGGCCACGGACCTCATCGTGTTCGACCATACGTCCCACGACACGCTGGATTACACCGGCCCCCGTCTCAACCACGGCAGCAAGGCGGTGCTCCTTGGCGTAGGCGAACCGGTGCGAACCCTGCCGGGCGTTTACGAAGACGGACCGCTGCCGGGGGTGTGGGACGTCCGGGTTTACTGCCGGGGCTGTCTCGTGGCGGCGGGTCCCTCTTACCGGGATGATCCGCAGCTTCCCGATCGGCTGGCGGCGCATCTGGCCGAGCGGCAGTCGCCGTGGCCGCTGGTCGTGCTGGCCGACGACGCGTCCATCGCGGAAGGGCAAACCCCTTTTCTGTGGACGGTGTTCACCCGGTTCAATCCGGCGGACGACATCCACGCCGTCCGGGAAGTCGGCCGCCACCACATCGGCTACCGCCTGCCCGTCGTCATCGACGCGCGGATGAAACCCGGCTACCCGGATGAGGTCGAACCGCGCGAAGACACCGTCCGCCTGGTGGACCGGCGCTGGCGGGAATACTTCGGTTCGTGAACTGTCCATCCGATTCTTTCGGAATTGTTTCGGGATCTTGCGGACCCGCTCCCTTCCGGCCTTCGGGTTGAGGGGGGCGGGTTTGTTACGCTAAAATGAGAAAAGGCGCGGGCGCCCGAAGCGGGGTGAGAGACCGAATGCTGCGCTCCTTGCTGGGAGTCGGGGGAAACACAAACAACGAGGACCTGTTCGCCGCCGAAACGGCCCAGACCCTGGAGGCGATGGGACGGTTTATCGCCAGGGCGTGGGAGCGCGCCGGCGATTCGGCTGTCCGGGGCGTCCGGAACGCGGGCCTTCGAAAGTACGCCCTGTGGGCGCAAGGGCTGAGGCGCTCCTACGTGGAACTGGCGGAAAGCCGTTTCGCCGCGGAATTTTTCGCATCGCGGCTCACCGCCGGAAAGAACTTGTACGAACTGATGCCCGAAGAGCGCCTGGATTACGACCGGTACATCTATTTCGACAAAAACGCTTATATCCGGATTTTCGCCATTCTGGACAAGCTGGGCAGCCTGATGAACGAAATGCTGCATCTGCGCACCGAGCGCGTCAAGTCGCGATTTTCCTATTTTACCGTTCTGCGCAACATGCGCTGCAACCATTTGCATCCCGAGCTGGCCCATCGGCTGGGCGCCGTGAAGGACCGCCACCGGGATGCGATGGACCGGCTGCGCACCCGGCGCAACATGGAAATCCATTACATGAACGCGGAATTGTACGACGATGTGCGCTATACCACCCGGTGGGAAAAAGAGCCGCTGGAAGACCTGGCGGCCAACATCGCCGACCTGGGCGAAGGATACGCCATGGTGTCGCAGTCGCTGCGGCACGCGGTGTCCTATCTCAAGAAGCAGATGGAATGAAACAAGCGCGGGAAAGGAGCCTGGCGTGTGAAACTGCTGGGGAAAACGGCGCTGGTGACCGGAAGCGCGAAAGGGCTCGGGAAAAGGACGGCCCTTGAGCTGGCGCGGATGGGCTGCGACGTGGTGGTCAACTACGTCACCAGCCGCCGCGAAGCGGAAGAGGTGCGCGGACTGATTGAAAGCCTGGGCCGCCGGGCGGTCGCCGTGCAGGCGGACGTCTCCGATCCGGACGGGGTCGAAAAACTGATCCGCGAAGCCGAGCGGACGCTGGGGCCCGTCGACATCCTGGTCAACAACGCCGGGCCCTTCATTGCCGAGCGGCGGCTGTTCGGGGATTACACCCCCGACGAGATCCGCCAGCTGGTCGGCGGCAACCTGATCGGCCCGATGCTGCTCAACCGCCTCGCCCTTCCCGGCATGCGAAAGAAGCGGTGGGGGCGGATCATCCATTTCGGCTTCAGCCGGGCATCCGAAGCGCCGGCCTGGCCGTACCGGGCCGTGTACGCCGCGGCGAAGGTGGCGCTTGTGTCCTTCACCAAGTCGCTGGCGATGGAGGAGGCGGCCCACGGGATCACGGTGAACATGGTCTGTCCCGGCGATATCCGGGGAGACTACAAGGAAAAAGACATCGGCGAAGCATCCGGCGACCCCGGCTCCGGCCCGCCGCAAGGCCGTCCGGGAACGGGAGAGGACATCGCCCGGGTCGTCGGGTTTCTCTGCCAGCCGGAGTCGGATTTCGTGACGGGCAACGCCATCGAGGTGTCGGGTGGCTTCGATCCCATCGCCAAGCTGAGCGCAATGGTCCGGCAGCCATGACCGGAATCCTTGAGCGGACGAGAAAAAATCCCGCCCTCCCATACAGGGAAGAGCGGGATCTCATCTTTTTTGAACGCAGGTACTCAAAAGACCTGGACGACGTCCCGAATGCCTTCGATTTCTTCCATCAGCGCCCGTTCGATGCCCGCCTTCAGCGTGATCGTCGAGCTCGGGCAGCTGCCGCAGGCGCCCATCAGGCGGAGTTTCACGACGCCGTCTTCCACGTCCACCAGTTCGACGTCGCCGCCGTCGCGTTGCAGGAAAGGACGCAGTTTGTCAAGCACGTCCTGGACTTCGTCATACAGGGTGGTTTGCGACTGATCGCTCATGTTTCGGCCGCTCCTTTCGCTTTCAGGTTAGCTATATTATATTACAAATTAAACTGATTTCAAACAAGCAAAACCCGCCGCCCAAAGGGTGTTGACGATGCATTTTGTCGAGTACTGCATCAACAACCTGTCGCACGGCACCGGGGACACGCTGCGCAGGCTGGCGGAGCTGCCCGGCGTGGACGTGCTGGAATACGACTGCCTCGACCATTGCAATGATTGCGCGATGTTTCCCTATGCCGTGGTGAACGGAGAAATGGTGGCCGCCGCGACGGCGGAAGAACTGCTGGAAAAGATTCTGGAGACCATCCGCCGGCACGAGGCCGACCAGGCCGCGCTGGACCGGCTGCTTGACGATCTGTGAAACGCCGCGGCGCCGTCAATCGTACACTTTGATCTCGTTGTAGAACGTGTCCCGTTCCACCGGGATGCGCCCCGCGCCCTTGATCAGCCAGATCAGATCCTCCCGCGTGATGCCCGCGGGGGTCAGCGCGCCCGCGGAGTGGCTGATCTTCTCCCGCACGATGGTGCCATGGGCGTCGGAGGCGCCCATCGTCAGGGCCACCTGGGTGAGCTGCGTGCCGATGTTGATGAAGTAGGCCTTGATGTGCGGGAAGTTGTCCAGCATGAGCCGGCTTATGGCGATCGCCTTGAGATCCTCGAAGGCGGAATTCCTCCGACGGATGCTGGCATTGGGACTGGCCGGCTGCATGGACAGCGGGATGAACACGAGAAAACCGTTCGTTTCGTCCTGCAGTTCGCGCAAATAAATCATGTGCTGCACGCGTTCCTCGACGGATTCGACCGGACCGTACAGCATCGTGGTGTGGGTTTTGAGCCCCAGCCTGTGCGCCGTCCGGTGCACTTCCAGGTATTGCTCCACTCCCGCTTTTTCCACGCGCATTTTTTTCCGGTATTCGGCCGACAGGATTTCCGCCCCGCCACCCGTCATCGTCTCCAGCCCCGCGTCGATGAGCCGCTCCAGCACTTCCTGATAGGACAGCCCGGAAATCCGCGCGAAAAAGTCGATCTCCGCACCCGTGTACGCCTTGATCGTGACGCTCGGATAACGCTTTTTCAGCGCCCGGATGCACTCCACATAGTATTCGAAGGGGACGTTGGGATTATGCCCCCCCGTGATGTGGAATTCCCGCACGCCGGGATGAATGTGCTGATCGATGTATTCGAACATTTGCTCCGGCGTGAGCGTATAGGCGCCTTCTTCGCCGGGATCGCGGCGGAAATGGCAAAACGAGCAGTGCGCTTCGCACACGTTGGTGAAATACAGGCTCATGTTTTCGATGAAATAGACCTTTTTGCCGTTCTTGCGCCGGTTCACCAAATCGGCAAGCTGGCCGATGGTGAGCAGGTCGTCGGATTTGTACAAAAAAACGCCGTCTTCAAACGACAGCCGTTGTCCGTTCAGAACCTTGTCCACGATCTCGGCCATGCGTCTGTCCAGTGTGGCGATGGCGGGTTGCATCCCCCGTTCCTCCTTTGCCGATCGGGATCACAAATCGATTATACGCCTTGCTTTTCCATCCAGGCAACATGAAAAAATCAGGCCTGACTTCGACATCAACTTGTATTATAAGAAAAATATGGATATGATAATAAATAAAAAAAGGAGAAGGAGCAAGCGAATAGAATGAAACCACAAATATTGCCTCTCGAAGAACTGGAGCGGCTGTCGGAGGAAGAACGGCTGTCCGCTCTGCAGCAGTACCGGGCGTTCTATACGATCAAGGAACTGACCCGGGAGTGGGGCCTGTCCAACCCCATCCAATACTACATGTGGCTGAAAAAGCACAAACTTTACGATAAAATCGTCCGCCGGGCCGACAAGTTCGAACCCTCGAAGGAATGGAGACGGCTGAAGGAAGCGGAACGGCGGGAGAGACCGGCCGGCGTGCCGGCGGACCAGTTCCGCTACGGATTGGACACGGAATCGTCGGGTGTCGAGCTGTCCCACGTGTTCCGCAAGCTGGCCGACTTCCTGTACAACGAAAACGGCCGCTTCCGGTGCCGCATCGAGCTTAGGGTCTTGCCGCAAGCGCAGTTTGCGGACGAGCCCCTGCGCGAAGAAGAAGCCGGAGCGTAATGCCGGTCATCCGCCGGCCGACAGGCCGGCGTTTCTCTTTTGGGGCTGAACTTCGCGGCGGGTTTCTTGTAGCGGCCGGCAAAGTGCAGTATACTGGGAGCAAGCAGTACACCAGGGGCAAGGCCCGTTGCCCGGAGAAAGGAGGAACCGTCAATGATTCACATCACGGAGGCGGCGAGCGAGAAGATCAGGCAGCTCCTGGAAGAGGAGGGTACGCCCGGTCTGTTTTTGCGGATCGGAGTGAGGCCGGGCGGATGCAGCGGTTTTTCCTACGGAATGGGGTTTGACGACGAGCGTCACGAAGACGACCGGCTCATGGAAGTGGGCGGCCTGCAGGTGGTCGTGGACGAAAACAGCTACCGTTTGCTGGAAGGCGTCGAGATCGACTGGCGCGAGACGGCGATGGGCGGCGGCTTTACCATTCACAACCCGAATGCCGTCGCGACGTGCGGCTGCGGCCAGTCGTTCCGCACCGCGACCGAGGCCGGCAAGCCGGAGCAGTGCTGAGCGGACAAGTCGCGTAAGATCGACGGGGCCCGCGTTTCCGGTCCGATAGCCGTTTAGCCTGACGGAGCCGCAAGCCAGATAAAGTGTATGGATTGCAACCTCCCTAGAGGCAGATGTTGATGAAACCACAAGGGAGGTTTTTGTTTTGTTGAAAAAGAAAGAACGGCGCGCGTCAGTTGTTAAGAGGCAAGATGGAACTCAATCCCCACAGCTTTCTTTGTCACAAGCGACCAGGTGTACCTAAATGGGTTTGACTTTTGGTTTGGTTGTTAGTATGCTTGGCGGATCGTTGAATCGCCATTTCGGATTCGGAATTTCGGTTTGCAGCCTTCCGAGTGGTGGATTTTGATGAAACCACAAGGGAGTTTTTTTCTCATTGTCCATCCGCCACGTCGCGGAAACGGGTTTTCGCGAAGCCGAACGATTGATGTGCTCCGGGTTGGCGGGTTTCTGCACGAACATGGCGCGCGTCATCGGGATTTCCGGCGAGAACGTTGCGGGTTACTGACGCGGCGGTGAAGCCCAGCGCCGCCTTCCCATCCGGCACAAACTTCGCGCGCTCAAGGAACGACCGCCCTGCCCCGCCCCAGCTCCCGCACGAACCGGCTCAGCCGCTCGACGCCCGGCTCGATGTGGCGTTCGCGGGTGTTGCCGTACCCGAGCACGATCTGGCGCTTGCGGAATCCCCGGCGGATGCAGTAGTCCTCGACCGGATCGACGGCGACGCCGTATTCCCTGGAACGCGACCAATCCGGCGCTTCCTCGAGGAACGGAAACTCCACGAGGAGGTGCATGCCCGCCTCGTCGCCCCGGATGACGGCCAGATCTCCGAAATGCCGGTGGAGCGCCTCAATGAGCAGCGCGCGCTTCAGGCGATAGACGGACCGCATCCGGTGGATGTGCCGGTCCAGGTGCCCGTCCCGGATGAAGCGGGCCAGGGCGAGCTGCGGCTGAACGGGAGGGCGCAGATTCGCCAGATCACGGAATTCGGCAAACGTCCTTGTCAGACCGCCCGGCAGCATGAGGAAACCGAGGCGCAGGCCGGGCGCGAGCGTCTTGCTGAACGTCCCCGCATAGATGACGCGCTCGGGGCCGAGCATGCAAAGCGGCGGAATCGGCACCCCCTTCAGCCGGAAATCGCCGTCATAGTCGTCTTCCACGATGTAGGAGCCGGCTTCTTCGGCAAGCCGAACGGCGTGGAGCCGCCGCTGGACCGGAAGGATGCAGCCGGTCGGATATTGATGGGACGGCGTCAGCACCATCAGCCCGTCCGGCGGAAGCCCCCCGATTTCGTGCACCCGCATGCCGGAGTCGTCGACCGGCACCGGCTCAATCCGGTATCCGGCCCGGCCGAAGATGTGTCCCGTGATCTCGATCGTCGGATCCTCAAGGAAGACGCGTCCGAACCGGGGCCGGAGCGCCCGGGCGATGAAGTCAAATCCCTCCGACGAGCCGTTCGTGACCATGATGCGGTCCGGATCGACCCGCATTCCCCGCGAACGGAGCAAAAAAGCCGCGATTTCGATGCGCAGCGTTTCCTCTCCCCGGACGTCGCCGTAGTTCAAGCCGCAGTCCTCCGCCGCTTTCTTCAGATAGCGGGCCCATCTCTTGCGCGGAAAGCGCTCGAGATCCGGCACGCCGGTGGTGAAGCGGATCACGTCTTTCCGCGCGGCCCCGTTCTTCGGCGCGCCGGACGCGTCCGGACCGGCGGTCCGGACGCCCGCGTCGGCGGGCCGGGCGGCGCGCGAAACCGCGGACGCCGCAATGCCTTCTGCCACGTAGGTGCCGGACCCGACGCGGCCGACGAGGTAGCCTTCCGCGATCAACTGCTCGTACGCCTCGATGGCGACGTTCCTCGCGATGCCGAGCTCCTTCGCGAGATGCCGGGTCGAGGGCAGGCGCGTGCCCGGGATCAATCCGCCGGTCTCGATCAGACGCCGGATCTGGTCGCAGAGCTGGGCGGTCACAGGCCGCTCCGCCGTCCGGTCAATCGTAATGCCGAACAAGCCATCCCGCTCCTTTCCCGCCAAAGTGGTTCCATGAAAATCGATGAAAAGTGGCTCTGTAAACGACCATTTATCCCAGATTATAATGGGGCCGGAACGAACGGGAAAGGGGTTGGATGAACATGATGGAAAAGAAGAAACTGGGCCAAACGGACATCGAAGTGAGCGCGCTCGGCTTCGGCTGCTGGCCGATCGGCGGGCAATTCCTGCTGGACGGGCATCCCGACGGATACGGCGAAACGGACGACAGCGTGTCCATCCGCGCCATTCAACGGGCGCTCGAGCTCGGGATCCAATTCTTCGACACGGCGGACGTATACGGCACCGGTCACAGCGAGGAAGTGTTGGGCCGCGCGCTGAAAGGGCGCCGTCACGAAGCGGTCATCGCGACGAAGTTCGGCTTCACCTATGACGAAACGACCCGAAATGTGTACACGAAGATCGATGTGTCGCCGGAGTATATCTTCCGCGCCTGCGAGCGGTCGCTGCGGCGGCTCGGCACGGACTACATCGACCTGTATCAGATTCACCCCGGATCCATACCGGACGACCGGATCGACCCGCTCATCGAAACGCTGGACCGGCTGAAGGAGAAGGGCTGGATCCGCGCGTACGGCTGGAGTACGGAGGACCTGGAGGCGGCCGAAAAGTTCGCCGCAAGGTCCGGGGTCGCGGCGTTCCAGCATCCGCTCAACGTGCTGGCCGATTCCCCGATGGTCGAGCTCTGCGCGCGGCACGGCCTTGCGAGCATCAACAACATGCCGCTCGCGATGGGGCTGCTCAGCGGCAAGTTCAACCGCTCGTCGCGCCTTGCGGCCGACGACGTGCGCGGCAGCGTGCACGCCTGGGTCCGCTACTTCAAGAACGGCCGGCCGGTGCCGGAATACCTCGTCGCGCTGGAGGCGATCCGGAACGTGCTGACATCCGGCGGACGCACGCTCGTGCAGGGCGCGCTCTGCTGGATCTGGGGACGCGGCGCGCACACGGTGCCGATTCCGGGCATCAAAAATCCCGCGCAGGCGGAAGAAGCCGCGAGGGCGATGGAATTCGGTCCGCTCACGCCGGAGCAAATGGCGAAAATCGACCAGATCCTGCGGAATCTGAACTTGGAAATGAGCCGCACGGGGTGAAGGCGAGCCGCCTTCGCCCCGTCTTTCCGATTATGTTTCGAATCAAACACCGAGACCCTTCCGGCTCGATCATATACGCGGGAAGGGTCTCTTTGATTTTCGGGTCTGAGAAAGACGGCTGCCAATTTGACGCGGGTTGCGGTTCCTATAGGTTCAAAGCGGTAGTATATTATAATTTATGTATTCAATGGATTTTCGAGCAATATTTTTTTTGGGACGATAAGTAAAGAAAGAGGCGGCTTAAGCATGCGGCCGTTTTTGAGACTCAATGCCATCGGCGCCCTGTACGGGTTTGCTTACTTTGCTAATTCCGAGTTGTGGGTCAATGCCTACAGGATCAAACGTATCACGGGGATTCCGTATGTGTGGGGCTGGAGTCAACTTTTGATCGTATGCATTTATCTCGCGGTCACCGTAGCGGCTTACAGGCTGTCCAAAAACGGTTTGGGGACTCGAAAAATCAAACATCTGCTGCCCGTATTGTGGGTTCCATACGCGTTCATTTTGATAAGGGGGTTCGCCTCCCTGTATCCGATCACGGATCCGCAGGATGAGGTGCTTCCCGCCATCGGACTCGTCCTTCTGTTTGTCGCGTTTCTTTATTGCTTTTGGATTGCCTTTATCAATTTTCTGGCTTCCCCGGAAAAGTAACCCGGCCGACAAATGGGTGTATCGCCGCCGTCATCCATCCAAGAACCTGTCCGTTTGTACGAGTATGTATGAGTGACGAGCTTATTTTCCTTCCGAAAGGAGACGGATGGGATGGATGCACCCGTGAAGGTCAGCGGACGGCAACTGGCCAGCAAATGGCTCAAGACGAACGCGCTCCGTTCGAATCCGGCCATCGCCCCACATATTCCGCCCACGTCGCTGTACAGCCCGGCAGCGCTGCGGCGCATGCTCGACCTGTACGGTTCGGTGGTGCTGAAGCCGGTGCGGGGTACGGGCGGGCTGGGCGTCATGAAAGTTGCGCGGCAAGGCCCCCGCTTTGTTTTGCGGAATTTGTCCCGCTCGCGAAGCTTGCCGACGTTTGAAAGCCTGCGAAGGGCGGTGGACGCGGAGCGCCGCGGCCGGGCGTATCTGATCCAGAAGGATGTCCGGCTGGCCACCGTCGCAGGGCGGCCCATCGATTACCGCGTCAAGGTGGTGAAAACGGCCGGCGGTGAGTGGGTATTCCGGTCCATGGTGGGACGCCTCGCCCGCAAGGGGCTGTTCGTCACCAACCTGTGCAGGGGCGGTACGATGCTCAAAGCGGCCCAAGGCATCCGCATGTCCCTGTCCCCGTCGCTTGTCGGCGTGAAGAAAAGTCAGATGCGGAATTTGACGAGAACGGCGACAAGCCTGCTGGAAAGCCGGTTTCCGGGCCTGACGCAGCTCGGATACGACTACGGAATCGACCGGAACGGACAGATCTGGATTCTGGAAGTCAACACTCGACCGCACTAATCCGCAGCATTTTACATCTTTTTCTATTCACGCCTTTAATCAGAAAAAACACAGTTATGAAACATTTTTATGGGTTCGGGCACGCGACAGCCTGTGAATAACTTCATCCACATTTTTCACGCTGTTCCGACCGGGATGGGCGACGACTTTCAACAACTTGCCCACAACTTGTCCACACTCGGCTGTGAACAAGGGAAAATCTTGTCTCCTCGCCCAGGCCGTGCTATGATGCGGTCACCGAAGGATTTGGGAGAGGGTGAAAAGCCATGTTGCCGCTCTTGTCCGACGAGCTGCTGCTGGATGCATACCGCCATGCGATCCGGCTGAAGCTGGACAGGGAATTCGTACAGATGCTCATGGCGGAAATCCGCCGCAGACGTCTGCACCTGCCCGACGAAAGCGCAAGCGCCGCCGTCGGTTCCCCCGTTGCCTGACCGACCGGAGCCGGAGGAATCGGCGGGGCGCTTGGCGCGGCGCCTTCAGCTCAGAACAGGTTCATGCTGCTGCTGTGACCGGGAGACAGGCGCGCTTCCGGGTCCAGGTACACCTTGGCGTTGTTGACGGCGATCGGCGCTTCGCCGAAGCCGACGGCGATCAATTTGACCTTGCCCGGATACGTTGCGATGTCCCCGGCGGCGAAGATGCCGGGGATATTTGTTTGCATGCGGGAATCGACCACGATGGATCCGCCTTCGAGCTGAAGTCCCCAGTCGGCGATCGGCCCGAGGGAACTGATGAAACCGTAGCTGACGATGACGTCGTCCACGTCGAGGATCGTTTCTTCTCCCGATTTGGGATCCTTGACCGCCACGCGCTCGATGCGATCTTTGCCGTAGAGGGCGACGGGTTCCTTGGGTGTCAGCACGCGGACCCGCGATTTGAACAGCTCCGCCACGCTGGCTTCATGGGCGCGGAATTTTTCGCGGCGATGCACCAGCGTGACTTCCGCGGCGATCGGTTCCAGCATGAGCGCCCAGTCCACGGCGGAGTCGCCGCCGCCGCAGATGAGCACCCTGCGCCCCCGGAACGGCTCCATTTCGCTGACGAAATAATGGAGGTTGGTTTTTTCGTATTTTTCCGCCCCTTCCAGTTCCAGCCGGCGGGGTTCGAACGCGCCGATGCCGGCGGTGATGATCACCGCGCGCGCATGATGCGTTCCCTTGTCGGTCACAATCCTGAACAGGCGCTCTTCCAGCTTCGTCACCTGCTGCACCCGTTCTTCCAGCCGGATGTCCGGATTGAAATGGCCCATCTGCGCTTTCAGGTTTTCCACAAGCTCTCCGGCCTTCACCTTCGGGAAACCGGCCACGTCGTATATGTATTTTTCCGGATATAGTGCGGCCAGCTGTCCCCCGAGCTGCGGCATGCTTTCGATCAGCCGCACGGAAAGCTGCCGCATGCATCCGTAGAATGTCGCGAACAAGCCGGCGGGGCCGCCCCCGACAATTACGATGTCCACCAGGTCGATGTTTGCCGTTTTGTCATTGCTCAACTGCAATGCACCTCTGTTTTTTTGAAAATTTTCCCCCGGTTTTCATTATATCTTTCCAATCCACGGGATTCCATGGCAGAAGAAGGTGAATTTCCCTTGGGCTATGTTTATATTTTGTGACGAAATTCATTGGAATTCGCAAATCCCGACTTGCAAGTTGCATCCGGTGCGACTACAATGCAATTTAGAGCACCGGCGTTCGACTGATTGTCATCCCAAATGTGTAATTTTTCACAAGCGTGATGACCGCCGGAAAGAGAAAATAGAGAAATTAGAGGAAAACGGAGATTGGATGGGATGGAAATGAACAGCATTCCTAAGATCGTCATCCTTGGTGCAGGCTACAGCGGCATCATGACCGCCCTGCGCCTGCAGAAGGAACTGAACTATAACGAAGCGGACGTCACGCTGGTGAACAAGCATGACTACCATTACTTCACCACGCAGCTGCACATGACCGCGGCCGGGACCGACAACCCGGACAACAACCGCGTGAGCATCCTGAAGCTGATCGACGAGTTCAAGATCGATTTCGTCAAGTCGACGGTGGTCCAGATCCGTCCCCAGGACCGCAGGGTCATCCTGGAAGACGGCACGCTGTCCTACGATTATCTCGTCATCGCCCTCGGCGGCGAATCGGAAACCTTCGGCATTCCGGGGCTGGCCGAATACGCCATGACCATCCGGAGCATGAACTCCACCCGGCTTATCCGCGAGCATATCGAGTATCAGTTTGCCCGTTTCAAACGGGAACCGCACCGGACGGATTTGGTGACCATCGTCGTGGGCGGCGCCGGCTTCACCGGCATCGAGTTCGTCGGCGAGCTGGCCGACCGGGTGCCGGAGCTGTGCCGCGAGTTTGACGTTGATCCTTCGCTGGTGAAAATCATCAACATCGAGGCGGCGCCCACGGTGCTGCCCGGTTTCGACCCGGAACTGGTGGAGTACGGCATGCAGGTGCTGCAAAGGAAAGGCGTCACCTTCCGGATCGGTACGCCCATCCGGGAATGCACCCCGGAAGGCGTGGTCATCGGCGACGGCGAAGAAATCAAGGCGGCCACCGTTATCTGGACGGGCGGCGTCCGCGGCAACCGGCTCGTCGAGGAAGCCGGCATCGAGACGGCGCGCGGCCGTGTCAAGGTGGACGAGTATCTCCGGGCGCCCGGTTATGACAATATTTTCGTCGTCGGCGATTGCTCCCTGATCTTCAACGACGAAGGGAAACCGTATCCTCCCACCGCCCAGATCGCGGTGCAGCAGGGGGTCAACTGCGCGCAAAACCTGGTGGCCTCCATCCGCAACCAGGCCCTGAAGCCGTTCAAGTACCAGCACAAGGGGACGCTGGCTTCGCTGGGCAAAGGCGAGGCCATCGGCATCGCCTTCGGACGGAAGTATCGCGGCCGCATGGCCGCCTGGATGAAAAAGGCCAACGACCTCCGTTATCTGTTTATTCTGGGAGGCGTCATGCTTGTCCTGCGCAAAGGCAGGTTCATCTGAGAAGGCAGGTCATCCGACATGCGGCACTGCAGCGTGCAGGTGCGGGGTCTCATGACCCGCGAAGAGCTCGACCGCTACAATGCGCTCATGGAAGTGGGCCATTATCTGGAGTCGCAGAACCGGTACGACCTCGCCGCCGTAATCCAGGCGGAGGTGGATCTGCTCATCCTGCCCGCCATTGAACGGCTGAAGGCCAAAAGCCGCGAGCGCGACCGCATGACGCGGGAGTTCCTGGAGCGGCACGGCGCCGGATTTGGAACCGGCACGGGCGACGAAGACGAGGACGGGCGGGAAGCGGCGGAGGAAAAAGCGGACGGCGAAACCCGGACCTGACGGGAGCGGCGCGGAAACAAAGGAAAGCGCCGGCCGGATTTGGCGAAAAATCCGGCCGGCGCTGGCGTTTTTTGCGGGCTTATCGCAGGAACTTTTCCAGCTCTTCGCGGGTCAGCAGATTGCCGACGACAAACGGACCGAATTCGCCGTAACGGGCGCTGACTTCGTCGAACCGCATTTCATAGACGAGTTTTTTGAACTGCAGCGCGTCGTCCGAGAACAGGGTGACGCCCCATTCCCAGTCGTCCAGGCCGACGGAGCCGGTGACGATCTGCCGCACCTTGCCCGCGTACTTGCGCCCCGTCATGCCGTGGGACTGCATCAATTCCCGCCGCTTGTCGAAGGGCAGCATGTACCAGTTGTCGTCTCCCAGGCGCCGTTTGTTCATCGGGTAGAAACAGAGGTGCTTCGTCTTCGGCAAAATCGGTTTGAGCCGCGCCGCGATTTCCGGAATCTGCATCGGGTCGACGTTCGGATCCCCGGTGTAGCCGCTCAGCTCGACCACGCTCACGTATGACCAGGCCGGGCCGGCGAACCGCCCGAACGCGGACCGGTTCAGCTTCGTCTCGACGGCGTTCAGTTCCTCCAGCGTTTCCCGCATGTTGAGGAACAGCAGGTCGGCTTTCTGGCCCACGATGGCGTAAACGGCAAAGCTGCCTTTTTTATCCGCCTCCGCCGCTTCCCATTCGGCCACCTGCTCCAGAAGTTCGCGGATTGCGCGCTCTTTGAGGTCCGCCGGAGCTTCTTCCCAGGCCGTCCAGTTCACCGTGCGAAAATCATGCAGGGTGTACCAGCCTTCGATCGTCCGCACCGCTTCGCTCATGGATACCTCTCCTTTCGATGGCCCCGTGCCTTGTCCCGCATTGCTCCGTTCCCATTTTAGCCGACCCTTCCGGCCGGAAGCAAACGAACAAACGGTGACAACAGCCTGGCGGAAATCCCTGGCCGCGTGCGGCCCGCGGGTGTTCGGGGCTGCGGGGAATGCCGGGAAGGTCCGTTCCGCCAACCTTCTTTTTGGCGTGACGAACGGATGAAATTCCACTAGAATGGTGTCGGATGGAATTGTGCCGGATTGGCTTCCGCCGCAAGGGGTATCGGGAGAGGAGGACGCGAGAGTGGCCATTTTGCGCAACGACTGGGCGCCGTTTCTGGAACCGGAATTTTCCAAGCCCTATTACCTTCGCCTCCGCGAGTACCTGAAGGAAGCGTACCGGAGGGAAACGATCTACCCGGACATGTACGACATCTACAATGCGCTGCACCTGACGCCCTACGGCAAGGTGAAGGCGGTCATCCTCGGGCAGGATCCCTACCACGGGCCGGGACAGGCGCACGGGCTCAGCTTTTCGGTCAAGCCGGGCGTCCCCCAGCCTCCTTCGCTGCAGAACATTTTCCGCGAATTGCGGGACGATCTGGGTTGTCCGATCCCCAACCACGGCTGTCTGGTCAAATGGGCCGAGCAGGGCGTGCTGCTTCTGAACACGGTGCTGACGGTGCGGGAGGGCGTCGCCAATTCCCACCGCGGCATCGGGTGGGAAACGTTCACCGACCGGGTCATCGAAGTGTTGAACGAAAGGGAGCAGCCGATGGTTTTCATCCTGTGGGGAAGCCACGCCCAGGCGAAGCTGCCGCTCATCGATACGTCGCGCCACCATGTGATCAGTTCGCCGCATCCCAGTCCGCTGTCGGCGAGCCGGGGATTTTTCGGCAGTCGGCCGTTTTCCCGGACCAACGCGTTCCTGCGCAGCGGCGGCATGGGGGAAATCGACTGGGCGATTCCGGATATTCCGGACCTGCATCCGCAGGGCCCGCGGAGTCCGGGTGATGCCGCCGCACGCCCTTCCCGGCGGGTTTGACGGGCCCATCCGGCATTCGGTAAACTGGAACAAAACGTGAACATAACGCGCCGCCGGGTGAGCCGGCCGGGCGCAGGGGGATCGCAGACAAGACCATGTCAAGCGTCATCTTGAGCGTCCTGCAGGAATTTGTGGGGACGTTGCTGATTTTCGTGCTGTTTTTCGGCATTGGTTTTATTTTGAACATGCTGGTGAAAACCACATGGCTGCCGGCCGTGCTGTACGTGGTGCTGGTCATTCCGCTCGGCATCTGGTATGCCTGGAAACCGGATCTGACGCCGGTCCAGAATCTCTCGGCCTTTTTCCTCGTCTGGTTTTTCCCGCTGATCGGGGGGGCCGTCGGAGCGGCGGGGAGCGGTTGGGCGATCCGTGAGCTCCGGCGCCGGGGCTACCGGATGTTTTGACCGGCATGCCCGGACACGGCGGGGGGCGGATGCGGCCGATGATTCTGGGTCCCGAGTGGAGGAGAATGATGAAATTCGCGCTGGTGGGCGTGCTGAACACCGGCGTGGATTTCGCCGTTTTTGCCCTGCTTGCGCTGGCGGCGGGAATTCCCGCCCTCTGGGCGCAATTCGTCTCTTACGGTGCGGGCATGGTGAACAGCTATATCTGGAACCGCCGTTGGACGTTTCAGTTGACCCGTCGTCCGCATCCGGGCGAATGGCTGCGGTTCGGGGCAACCCAGGCGGCCGCCTTCGCCGCCTCCACGGCGGTTCTGCTGCTCCTTGCGGAAGGGGCGGGATGGCCGCCGCTTTGGGCGAAAGCGGTTTCCATCGCCGCGTCCCTGACGGCGGGCTACGCCGGCAGCCGGCATTGGGTTTTCCGCATGCAGGCCAAAAAAATGCATTGACGTCCGGGAACAACCGGAGTAATATGAGTTTAAAGCCCGTAAAATCCGATATGATAACTAAGAATTGCGGTATTCGGGGCAACATCCAATTTTGGCGGAGGCGAGAAAAATGGCGGAAGAAAGAAACTTCAGGCTGGATACGCTGGCGGTCCACGGGGGCCAGGAGCTGGATCCCGCGACGCTGTCGCGCGCGGTGCCCATCTACCAGACGACGTCCTACGGTTTCCGGGACACGGATCACGCCGCGAACCTGTTCGCGCTCAAGGAATTCGGCAACATTTACACCCGGATCATGAATCCGACGACGGACGTGTTCGAGAAGCGCGTCGCCGCCCTCGAGGGAGGCGTGGGCGCGCTGGCGGCGTCGTCCGGACAAGCCGCCATCAGCTACGCGATCTGGAACATCGCCGGGGCGGGCGACGAGATCGTATCGGCGACGAGCCTCTACGGCGGAACGTACAACCTGTTTGCGCATACCTTGCCGAAGCTCGGCATCAAGGTCCATTTTGTGGACCCCGCCGATCCGGAAAATTTCCGGCGGGCCATCAACGGGAAGACCAAGGCGCTGTACCTGGAGACGATCGGCAATCCCAAGGGTGACGTTCCGGACATCGAAAGGATTGCCGCCATCGCCCATGAAAACGGCATTCCGCTCATCGTGGACAACACGTTCCCGACGCCCTATCTGCTCCGTCCCATCGACCATGGCGCGGACATCGTGGTGCACTCCGCGACAAAATTCATCGGCGGCCACGGCACCTCCATCGGCGGTATCATCGTGGATTCGGGCAAGTTCGACTGGGCGGCGAGCGGGAAATTCCCCGGTCTGACCGAACCCGACCCGAGCTATCACGGCCTGCGCTATGTGGAAGCGTTCGGGAACCTTGCGTATATCCTCAAGGCACGCGTGCAGCTTTTGCGCGACATCGGCGCGTCCCTGTCGCCGTTCAACGCGTTCTTGTTCCTGCAAGGGCTGGAAACGCTGCACCTGCGCATGGAGCGGCACAGCGAGAACGCCCTTAAGGTGGCCCGCTTCCTGGAAGGCCATCCCGCGGTGGAATGGGTGAACTATCCCGGCTTGCCGTCCCATCCTTCCTACGAGCTGGCGAAAAAATACCTGCCGAAGGGGCAGGGTGCGATTCTCAGCTTCGAGGTGAAAGGCGGCGTGGAAGCCGGCAAGAAGCTGATCAACGCGGTGCGCCTGTTCTCGCATCTGGCCAACGTCGGCGACAGCAAGTCCCTCATCATCCATCCGGCCAGCACGACGCACCAGCAGCTGTCGCCGGAAGAACAGTTGCTCACCGGCGTCACGCCGGGACTCGTCCGGCTGTCCGTCGGGACCGAAGCCATTGAGGACATCCTGTATGATCTGGACGAAGCGCTGAAAGCGAGCCAGCGGTAAAAGCGGACCATCGCCGCGAGGCGGCGGGAGGACGCGGGGCAATCGCCCCGGGTTCTCCCGCTTTTTTTTGTTTATCCACGGCATTTTGATGACAGGGTGCGGATGTTCCGGTTTCGGCCGTGCATGTCCGCTGCCCGCTGTCCTCCGGGCCGGTTCTTTCGGCGTCCTTCATGTCCTTTCATATGGAATGTTTTTTCTGACGCCTGAATATGAAATGAACAGGGTTGTCATCTTCCCACTGGAGGAAAGAGGAACCAAAATGAGAGTTTTGGTTACCGGCGGGTACGGGTTTATCGGTTCATTCGTGGCCGAAAGGTTTTACCGGGAAGGATGGGACGTTTCCATTCTGGATAACCTGTCGACGGGCCGAAAGGAATACGCGGATTTTAAACACCGAAGCTACGTCATGTCCGTGGAAGATCCGGCCTGCGAAGAGGTGTTCCGCAGCGGCGGCTTCGACGTGGTGGTGCATCTGGCCGCGCAGACGGATGTTTCCTCGTCCCTCCAAGATCCGCAGGGGGATGCCCGGTCCAACGTGCTGGGCCTCGTGAACATCCTGAACCTGTCGGCGAAGTACGGCGTGAAAAAACTGATCTTCGCCTCCTCCGCCGCCGTGTACGGTCCGCAGGAAGGGGTGCCGATCCGGGAAAGCGCGCCGTGCGCCCCGGTTTCGCCCTACGGGATCAGCAAATGGACCGGTGAGCAGTACCTGCAAAAGTGGCGTGAATTGTTTGGTTTGGAAACGCTTTGTTTGCGCTTCGCCAACGTCTATGGCCCGAGACAGGGGCACGGCGGCGAAGGTGGCGTCGTTTCCGCGTTCATCCGGCGGGTCCTGGCCGGCGAAGCACTCACCGTATACGGCGACGGCGAGCAGACCCGCGATTTCATCTATGTGGGCGACGTGGCGGATGCCGTTTACCGGGCCGCCTTGTCCGATCTGTCCGGGGTGTACAACCTGTCCACGGGAACGGAAACTTCCGTGAACAAATTGGCGGAGATCATCGCCGATCTGCACGGCGACCCGGTCCAGAAAATCCATCGTGATCCGCGTTCCGGGGACATCCGGCGGTCGGCCCTCGATTCCTCGCGGCTGCGCCGGGATCTGGACTGGGCGCCGCGGTATTCCCTCGAGGAAGGGTTGGCCAAAACGTACGAATGGTTCCGGGAACAGACGCGCAAAACGTCCAGCGCCGCAGGGAAGGCCAAGGACGGCGGAGTCCGGATACGGCGCTTTGTCGGCAGGGTTGTCCCGTTTCTGGAACACGCCGCCGTATTCGCGCTGGTCGCCTGGCTCATCCTTTTCCGCCCGTCATGGGTTGCCGCCTTTCCCGATCTGAAGCTGCTGTACATCATGCTGATGGGCATTCTGTTCGGCCGGGCGCATGCGGCCGCCGCCGTCGCGCTGTCCTGGAGCCTTCATGTGTACGGACTGCTGGTATCGGGCCGGGATCTGATCGTGCTTGTTCACGATCCCAACTTTTTCTTCCAACTGGCGGCCTATTTGATCGTGGGTCTGGTTGCCGGGTACGCGATCGAACGAAAAAAACGCCAGCTGATGGACCGGGAAGAGCACGCCGCGGCGCTGGAGGAACGGTACCGTCTGCTGAGGGAGGTATACGACGAGACCCGGCACCTCAAAGACGAACTGTACGAACAGATCCTGAACCATCGGGAAAGCTTCGGCAAGATCTGCGCGGCGACGCGGGCGCTGGAAAGCCTGGAGCCGGAAGTCGTCCTCACTTCCCTGGCCGGCGCCGTCGAAAGTGTCCTGCGCGCCGAAAGCGTTGCCGTTTACATAACGGGCCGGCCCGGCGAACCGCTGCGCCTGGCGGCCAGATCCGCCGGTTGTGACGCGCCTTCCGCGCTGCAGGCCGAGACGTCCCCCTGGCTCCACAGGCTGGTGGATGAACGCCGGGTGTTTGTCAACCGCGAATTGCATCCCGACGCACCCCTGATGGCCGCTCCGGTGGAGGACGGCCGGACGGTGCGGGCGGTGATCGCCGTTTACGATCTTCCTTTTGCGCACATGTCCCTGCATCACCTGCTTTTGCTGGCCCAGACCGCGGAACTGGCTTCTTCCGCCCTGCGCCGCGCCGTCCTCCATGAGGAGGCGACAAGCGAACTCAGGCGCGTCGAGGGTACCGACGTGCTGAAGCCGCAGACGTTCGCGACCCTTCTCGAACATCGGCGGACTTTGCGGGAGAAGCACGGCATGGGTTACGCGCTGCTGAAGGCGGATCTTCCGGAAGAAGCCGGAGCGGAAAGCGCGGCGTGGGTCCGAACGGCGCAGAAAATCGCCCCGCGCCTGCGCCAGACCGACTGTCTGGGATGCGATTGGCAGGGACGGCTCCTGTTGCTGCTTTCCGACCTGGATGCCCGGGAAACGGCGGACCTGATCGCCCGCATCGAATCCTTGGGCGTCCGGCTGTCACCCGCGGAAGAGGGGATGCGCCATGCCGGATGATCCTCTGTTGTGGCTGAAAGGTTACGGGGGATATGCCGCGATCTTGGCCGTGCTGCTCGCCTTGTTGCACCGGCGGGACCCAAAGGCCTGGGCGGTCCGGTTCGTGATTGCCGCGGCTTTGCCGATCGTCGGCTTGCTGATCGCCGGGCCCCGTTCGACGGGCAAAAACGCGCCGGGCGGGAAGGCCGCTTCGCTTGGGAGGGCAGAGTCTCCCGGTGGACTTGCCCTCCCCGAAGGCGTTTTTTTGACCGCCGATCTCAAGGTGCCGGACGACGAGACCCGCTTCCACCTGGACCGGGTGAGAAACGCCCGCGCGAGAGATGCGGTGCCGCTGGAGGAGGCGCTTCTGGTCGCCGACGTGCCGATCCGGCGCCGCATGCTGCTGTCCCTCCTCGGCCGCGAAACCCCCATCGATCCGGAACTGCTCGCCCTTGCGGTGCGCAACGACGATACGGAAACGTCGCACTACGCCGTCAGCGTCGTACTGGAGCGCAGGCGCAAAGGGACCCTGGCGGTTCAGGAATGGTCCGCCCGGTATGAAGAGGACCCTTCCGATCCCGGCGTGATGCGGGCCTACGCCGCCGCGCTCAAGGAATACCTCGCCGGCGGGTTTCTGGATCCCGCTTCCCGGCGGGATGTCCGGCTGAAGCTGGCGGAAGTGCTGAAGCGGCTGATCGACACGGACCCGGACGCCTGTCGCCAGTATCCGGACCTGATCGACACCGAGCTGGAGCTTCGGCGTTATGACCGCGCCGCGGAGGCGGCGGAAGAATTCATCCGGCGCTTCCCGGACAGGGAAGAGGCATACCTGGCTTTGCTCAAGACGGGATACGCGCGGCGGTCGAAGGAAGCCGTCCGCGACGCGCTGAACCGTCTTATCGCGGCCCCGGTCCGCCTGTCCGGCGACGCGCTGGCGACGGTCCGGTTCTGGCTGGGGGGTGCGGACGATCCGGTCGCCACGTCTCGGCAGTGAAGTGTACATCATCCTGTTCGCCGTCCTGCTCCTTGGTTTTTCCTTTCGCATCGCCACTTCCGGAGCGTTTTCCCCGTTCCGCCAAGACGAGGAACTTCTCCGGCAGTTTGCCGCCTGGAAAACCGACGGAGTAAATGTTCCGGCGCCCGAAGGTCCACCCATCTGCGCGGTCTACCGGTCCGGCGACGTGGCGAGCCAAAACGTCCAGGAGCAACTGGAACGCGTGCTCGCCTACATGAAAAGACCGATCCGGTCCTTCGATGTCGCCCGGGAACCGCCGGACCCGGCGGGGTGCGAGGCGGTGATCGCCAGCGTGCGGTCGCTTGAGCAGCTCGGCGATCCAGTCCGGTTGGCGGCCTATGTGGAAAACGGCGGATCCTTCATGATCACGCTGCCGCCGGAGACCAATGACGCGTTTTACCAATGGTACCGGAAACTCGGCATCGTCAACTTCGGCCGGTACGGCATCAAACCGGGCGTCGAGCTGGTCGGAAACGTCCTCATCGGCGAGACAGGCCTCCGCATTGAGGGAGAGACGTTCACAAACTGGTCGCTGGAGGTGGAACTGGATCCGGAAAGCCGGCTGCTCGTCCGGTCGGCGGACGGCAATCCGCTCCTGTGGGACCGCGCCTACGGACGGGGCAAGGTGATGGTGTTCAACGGCACGATGCTGGAAAGCAAGGCCAGCCGCGGCCTTTTGGCGGGCGCCGTCAGCATGCTCGTGCCCGATTTCCTCTATCCGGTATTCGGAAGCAAGGTCGTCTTTCTCGACGATTTTCCGGCGCCGCTCAGGCCGGGCACCACGGAGGACATCTATAGCCTGTACAAGCGTGACATTCCGGCGTTCATCCGGGAGATCTGGTGGCCGGACATGCTGCGGATGGCGCAGCAGCACGACCTGGTCTACACCGCGGTGCTGATCCAGACTTACAACAACCGTGTGGAACCGCCGTTTGAGGAGCCTGTGGATGAAGACTTGCGGGGGCTGTCCACGTTCGGAAGGGAAGTGCTGCGCGGCGGCGGGGAAATCGGCCTGCACGGCTACAATCACCAGTCGCTGGAAAATCGCCGCAGCGTGTACGACTACAACGTCTGGCCAGGCATCGAACCGATGCGGGAGTCGATTGTAGAAGCGCTTCGCCATCTGCAGCGCGCTTTCCCGGATTACCGGCCGCTCACGTACGTACCCCCGTCCAACGTGCTGAGTCCCGTCGGACGGGAAGCGCTGAAGCAGGCCTGGCCGGAGCTGGCCGTCATCGCTTCGCTTTATGCCGAAGATTCCCAAGGCATCGCTTACGTGCAGGAATTCGAAGTTGCTCCGGACGGTATCGCGGAGATGCCCCGCGTCACCACCGGCTACGGGGAGAACGCCTATTTCCGGTGGGTGGAGGCGAACGTGATCACGCTGCACGGCCTGTATTCCCACTTCATCCATCCGGACGACGTGCTCGATCCGGAGCGGAATCACGGGGAATCGTGGGACCGGCTCCGGGAACGGTTTGCGGAAGACATGGCCCGCGTCCGGCGCACCCATCCCTGGCTGAAAGCGACGGGCGCGGCGGAAGCGGCGGCGGACATGGTTCGGACGCTGACCGGACGCCTCGTCCTGAAACGGGAAGGTTCTGTCCTTCGGGCGGAGTGGGAACCCGAACCGGCGGGAACGTTGGAGTTCATCCTGCGGACCGGACGGGCCCCCATGCGAACAGAAGGCGCGACGGCCGTCCGGATCGACGAAGGCGTCTATCTGGTCCAGACCGGGTCCGCCCGTTTCGTCATCGAATGGGAGGAATAGAACGGATGCGCATTTGTCTGATCGCCGAAGGATCGTATCCCTATGTGACCGGGGGAGTGTCCAACTGGATCCAGACTCTGGTCACCGGCATGCCGGAACACGAATTTGTGCTTCACACCATCGGGGCCCATGAATCTCAGCGGGGGCAGTTTCGGTACGAACTTCCGGCCAATATGGTCGCCGTGTACGAAACGTTTCTGGCCCCCCATTCTTTCTCCAAAATGCGGTGGGCACCCGGGATTCGCCTGACGGAACGGGAAAAGGCGGCCCTGGCCGGTCTTCTCGGATGCGGCCGGGCCAGGCCGGGACAAGCGGAGGAGGGGATCGCGCCGTCCATCGATGAGGTGGATTGGGAAACGCTGTTCGGGCTGTTCCGTTCGCGGCGCCTCCGTCACCCCGCCGATCTTCTGGCCGGCCGGGATTTCCTTGATTTGCTGGTCGTTTCCGGCGCCGAAAGGTACGGTCACATCCCGCTCACCGAACTGTTCTGGTCCGTCCGGTCCATGCTGCTTCCCCTCATCGTGACGCTGCGGCAGCCCGTCCCGAAAGCCGATCTGTACCACGCCGTCACCACCGGCTACGCGGGCGTTTTCGGAGGGTTGGCGAGCCATCTGTACGGCAAGCCCCTCGTGGTGACCGAGCACGGGATCTATTCGAGGGAACGGGAAGAAGAAATCCTGAAGGCGGACTGGGTGCGGGAACATCTCAAGGAGATGTGGATCGAACACTTTTACCGCCTTTCGGCCTGCGCCTACCGGTACGCTGACCGGGTGCTGACGCTGTTTGAGCGGAACCGCGAGATCGAGATCGAACTCGGCTGTCCGCCTGAAAAAACCGCCATCGTCCCGAACGGCATCGACGTCGAAACGTACGGCAATCTGCCCTCCGCGCAGCCGGACGGCCGGTTCCGCATCGGCGCCATCGTGCGGGTCGTCCCGATCAAGGACATCAAGACGATGATTCTAAGCTTCGCGCTGATCAAACGGGAAATGCCGGAGGCGGAACTGTACATCATGGGGCCGGTGGATGAAAGCGGCGAATATGAGGAGGAATGCCGCTGGCTCGTCGAATCCCTGGGCCTTGCGGATGTGCATTTCACCGGCCAGGTGAACGTCCGCGAATGGCTGGGCCGCATGGATCTCATGTTGCTGACCAGCGTCAGCGAAGGGCAGCCCCTCGCCGTGCTGGAAGGGATGGCGGCCGGACTGCCGTGGGTGGTGACGGACGTCGGCGATTGCCGCGGGTTGGTGGAGGGAAGCGGCGACGGGTATGGCCCGGCCGGCATCGTCGTGCCGGTCATGCACGTGGAGCGGATTGCCGCCGCGGTCGTGCGATTGGCCCGGGATCCCCGGCTGCGGGCGGAAATGGGACGCAACGGAAGGGAAAGGGTGCGGCGGCTGTATACGCGGGAACGCTTCATTAGCGAATACCGACATTTGTATGCCGAGCTGGGGGAGGCGGAAACATGGCAGGTATCGGCTTCGAACTGAAAAGGCTGTATCGGAAGGAAGGGATTCTCGCCCAGCTTCGGGCGCACGCCTACGCCGTCTCGGTAACCGTCGGGCCGATGCTGCTGGCCATGGTCCTGATCCTGGGGTTGCTCACCTTCATGACGTTGAACGGCGCGTCCCTTACGGAGCGGGAACTGTTCCTGGCCACGGCGATTTACGCGTTCGTTTTCTCGCTGCTTCTCACCGGCGGGCTGTCGATGGTGCTTTCCCGCTTTTTGGCGGACCGGCTGTTTCATCGGGACTACGTCCACCTGTCGTCCTCCTGGCACGGCGCCGCCGCGCTGGGCCTGGCCGCCGCGTTCGTCGCCGCGTGGCTGTTCCTCTGGCGGGCGGAGACCACCCTCTGGCACAAGGCGTTCGCGTATGTGCTGTTCGCGGAGCTCACCGTCCTCTGGGTGCAAAACGTGCATTTGACCGTGCTCAAAGCGTACCGGAGAATCGCACTTCATCAGCTGGCCGGCGTGCTTGCGGCGCTGGCCGTCGCCTGGCCGTTGTTTGTTCTGGTGCCGGAAGCCGGAGCGGCCGGCGCGATCGCCGCGACGGACGCCGGATTCTTCGTGGTGCTGCTCCTTACCGCGCGGTACTGCAGGCGGGTTTTTCCCCCGGCGGACAGCAACCGCTACATGGCGTTTCTCTCGTATTTCCGGAGGACGCCCGCGCTGTTTTGGACGGGCATGTTTCTTTACGGAGGCGCGTTTGTCCATCTGTTCGTGTATTGGACAGGTCCGGAGGCGAGGGAGATCGCCGGGGCGTTCCGAGTGTCGCCGTTCTTCGACCTGCCGGCGTTTTACGCGTTCCTGACGGTGGTGCCCACCCTGGTGACGTTTGTCGTATCGGTGGAGACGCACTTTTACGAAAAATTCCGCGAGTATTACCGGAACGTGCTGGGCGGCGGCACGCCGCGCGACATCGCGAAGGCGAAGGAAGACATGCAGCGGGTGCTCGTGCGGGAGATCCGGTTTGCGATGGAAGTGCAGCTGTTGTTTACGGTGTTCGCGCTGGCGCTGGGCGTGAAGCTCCTGCCGCTTACCGGTTTCACCGCCCGGCAACTGGATCTGTTCATCACGCTGGCGTTGGGCTACTACCTCTATATCATCGCGTTTGTGCTGACGCAAATCCTGCTATACTTCGACGACCGGAGGGGCGCGATGATGATCGCCGCGGGGTTTGCCGCCGCCAACGCGGGGTTGTCGCTTTGGTCGATGGATCGGTCGTTTGACGGGCTTGGCCTGATCATTTCCGCTTTCCTGGCGCTGATTGCGGCGCTCATCCGCCTGATTCATCTGCTCCGGCATCTCGATTACCGCACATACTGCTACCAGCCCGTCGGGCCGGGTCCGCGCCGGAACGGGCGGCGGAAAGGAGGCCCGGCGGCGGGCATGTTCATGGTCCTGGCCGCTTGCGCGCTGCTCGCGGCAGGCTGTTCGCCGCAATCCGGACCGTCCGCGCAGGCGACGGAGCCGCCGCCCGGCATTATGACGTCGGGCCTGAAGGAAGACAAAAGGCTGTACGAACGGGACGACGACCTGTCGGTGCGCACGCTGTACGTGACGGTGCTGCCCGATCGGCGCGGCGGCCCGCAGCCGCTCACCTGGTATGCGCTGAACCGGATCCGGGATCGCATGGAGGAAGGCGCGCTGGACGTCATCCTGCAGGAAGGCGAGCCCGACGGCGGCGGGCCCAAGCCGGGGATGTTCGGGTTCACCGCGACCGAAGCCAACGGGCGGATCGAACTCAGGGGCGGCTCATCCCGATACGAACCCCAGCGCAACTACAGAATCAAGCTGAACGAACAGGCCGGGCTTTGGAACGACCAGCGGGTGATCAATCTGAACAAGCACATTTTCGATCCCGTCCGCATCCGCAACAAGCTCAGCTTCGACCTGTTCGAACGGATGCCGGACATCGCCAGCCTGCGCACGCAGTTCGTGCACCTCTATGTCCGGGATCTGTCGGAGGGCGCGAAGGACGCGCCGTTTGAGGACTATGGCCTGTACACGCAGGTGGAGCAACCGAACCGCATGTTTCTGCGCAACCACCTGCTGGATCCGAACGGGTATCTGTACAAGGCGACCGAATTCGAATTTTATCGTTATCCGGACGAACTCAGGGACGAAAACGCCCCGGACTATGACAAGTCGCTCTTCGAGACGCGCCTTGAGATCCGCGGGAGGGAAGAGCACGGTCGGCTGCTCGCCATGCTGGAGGACGTGAATAATCCGGCGATTCCGATTGAGGAAGTCATCGAGCGTCACTTCGACCTGGACAACTATCTGACCTGGCTGGCGGCCAACCTGCTCATGGACAACATGGATACGATCTCGCAAAACTTTATGCTTTACTCGCCGCTGAATCAGACCAAATGGTATTTCCTGCCCTGGGATTACGACGCCGCCTGGGAATGGCCCCGCTACTACGAATCGCCGGCCCCGTACGCGGGCGGCCTGAGCAACTACTGGGGAGTCGTACTGCACAACCGGTTTTTCCGCAGCATGGAGCATGTGCGGCTCTTGCAGGAAAAAATGGCGGAGCTGTACGCCCTGGCGATCAACGAGACCGTGGCGGCGGAACGCGTGGACGCTTACCGGCAAACGGTGGAGCCGTTTTTGCTGCGGGAGCCGGACGTGTACTATCTGCCGGTGGAGGCGAGCCGCCTGGATGAGGATTTCGAGCGCCTGAAGGGCGTGCCGCTGCGGGCCATGGAGCGGTTCAGGGCCGATCTGGAGGTCCCCAAGCCTTTCTACCTCAACGAGCCGGAGCCGCTCGATGAAGGGACATACAAGTTTTCTTGGGATCCGTCGTTCGATTTGCAGGGAGACGATCTGGTCTACGAATGGTCCCTCGCCAGGGACCCGCAATTCACCGACCCCTTACGCCGCGTCCCGGGAATCCGGGAGACTTCCATCATTGTGGACGGGCTGTCCCCCGGCTTGTATTACTGGACGGTCGTGGTGACCGATGCAGCCGGGCATTCGCAGATTCCGTTCGACCGTGTGGAAAACGTGGACGGACGCATCCATTACGGGGGCCGGGAATTTCTTGCGAGGCAGTGAAAACGGGGGGACGGAACATGCAATTCATGGGCCGGAAGCTGCGCCACGAACTGAAATACTTTCTGCATTTGCACACCTACGCGGATCTCCGCCGCCGGGTCGCCGTCCTGTTCCCGCGGGATCCCCATTCCGTCGGCGCCGACGGGTATTCGATCCGCAGCCTCTATTTCGAAGGGCCGCATGACCAGGCGCTGTTCGACAAGCGCAACGGCATCTTCAGCCGGGAAAAATTCCGCATCCGCATTTACAACGGCTGCGACCGCTTTATCCGGCTGGAGCGGAAAAGCCGCTACGGCGAATGGGTGAGCAAGGAGTCGGCGCCGCTCACGCGGGAGGAATACGACCGGCTGTTGGCCGGGGACGGATCGTTCCTGCAAACGGGACCGAAACTGCGCCGCGATTTCTATGACGCCATCGCGCGCAGAGGGTACAAGCCCTCCGTCATCGTCGATTACGTGCGGGAAGCCTATTTTTGCGAGCCGGGCGGGGCCCGCATCACCTTCGACAAACGCCTGTCCGCCGCGATCAACTCGACGGACCTGTTCGATCCCGGCATGGTAACCGTGGAGGCCCTGGACCATTCGCTGACGATCATGGAGATCAAATACGACGCGTATCTGCCGGAATTCGTGCGGCTGCTCGTGCAATCGGACGCGCAGCGATCGGCCATCTCCAAATACGCCATCTGCAGGGAGTTATTCCTGCGACACCATTCCTTTGCATGAAAGGGTGTGTGCCAAAGTGCCTTCCGGTGTCGGTGACGTTCTGACGTTCCAGGATCTTCTTGAGCTGTTCAAACAGAGCGGGGTCGCCCTCGATTCCTTCCTCAGCGTTTCCTACCTCGACATGGCGCTGGTGCTGCTGTGCTCGCTTCTCATCGGCTTGTTCATCCATTGGGTGTACAGAGTCACCTTTCGCGGCGTGGTGTACAGTTACAACTACAACGTGTCCTATGTGCTGATGACGATCATCACCGCTCTCGTCATCATGACGATCAGCTCCAATCTCGTGCTTTCCCTCGGCATGGTCGGCGCGCTCAGCATCGTCCGTTTCCGCACCGCGGTCAAGGACCCGCTGGACATCGTCTACATGTTCTGGGCCATCGCCGCCGGCATCACCGCCGGGGCCAAGCTGTACCCGGTCGCATTGGTCGGCTCCGCCTTCATCGGCCTTGTCCTTTTCTGGGTATCCCGCAAAAAAATCCGCCACCAGCCGTTCCTGCTCATCGTCCGCTATACGGAGGAAGCGGCGGACGCCGTGCGGGAACGCCTCGCGAAGCTCCCGTACACGCTGAAGGGAAAGACGGTGCGAAAAGATTACATCGAACTGACGGCGGAACTGAGGCTTCGGGACGACAACACGGCGTTTCTGAGCGACCTGGCGGCCATCGACGGGGTGGTGGACGCGTCGCTCGTCAATTATCGCGGGGATTACGCGCAGTAGGCCGTTTTTGTGCTACAATAAGAGACGAATTTACGACCGAAGAGTGGCGAAGACGCCGTGCGCGTGTCGAATTTGCTTGAATTTACGGAAAACCACCGGTTCATTGCATACCGCGATTTCGCCCTGAGCGCGCTGGACCGCAAAGTGCTCGTCCAGCTGTATCAGCCGCTCGTCGGTTCGCTGGCCGTTTCCTTTTATCTTTTGCTGTACCACCGGCTCGGCGAGGACGAGATCGGCTATGCGACGCCGGACCAGCAGCGCGGGCTTTTTCTCGGCCTCGGGCTGGACATGGGGCCGGACAGCCGGCGGCGGCTGATCGAGCAGTCGTCCCGGCTGGAAGCCGTCGGACTGCTCAGGGTCTACCGACGCTACGATCCGGTGTCGGAAGAGACGCTGTACGAGTACGAGCTGAAGCCTCCGCTTCCGCCCCACCGTTTTTTTGCCCATCCCTATCTGACGCTGCTGCTTCGCGACCGAATCGGCAAGTACGCGCACCTGGAACTGCACAGGGCGCTGGAACCGGATCCGCCCGCCGTTCTGGACCGGTTCCTGAGCCGGGAGGATGTGTCCGTCCCGCCCTCCGAGATGTTCCGGATGGGGACGGGGGCGGGGGAACGCCCGGGGACGGACGTCGCCGATTCCGCCGCGGAGGCGCCCTTTCCGCCGGACGAAGGTCCGGAGGTTCCGGAGCGGATCCGGCACGCCGACATCCTGTTCCGCTTTCCGCGCGGGTCGGCGAACCGGAAGTGGGTGGAACGGCTGCGGCACATGCCGGAAGCGATGGTGCGGATCAATTACATCGCCTACAAATACGAGCTGCACGCGCCGGAAATCAGCCGTCTGCTGGACGAGGACGGCGCCTTCCGGGAGGACGGGCAGCCGGACTGGGACCTGCTGGACCGCCGCGCCCGGGAGCTTTACCGGCAAGACCGCAAGCGGGAAAAGGAGCGCGCCATCCGGCTTGCCCGCCTGGGCGCGGCGGAAGAAGAGGCGGTGGCCGCGGGTTTGCCGGAAGTCTTGGGGGAAGCGGAAGGCGTCGCGCCTACGGAAGGCGCGGGCTCCGGCACAGGCCGGACGGACCCGGAGCCGGGTCTCGAGGTGCCGAAGCGATTTCCTTCCGCCATTTCGGTTCAGGCGTACAATGACCTCTTGCGCCACAAGCCGTGGACGCGGGTGCTCAAACTCTTTTTCCCGGGGGCGGTGCCGGACCCGTTTTTGCGCGTGTTCGAGAAGATCGACGCGGCCTACCGGCTGCCGGAACCGGTCATCAACGTGCTCATCCACTACGTGATGAGCATGGACGAAACGCAGCGGCTGTCCGAACCGTTCATCGACGCCATCGCCGCCAACATGCTGGCCAAGGGGATCGCCACCTACGAGGAAGCGGTCGTCTACGTCCGCGGGCAGGAGAAGCTGCGCGAGGTATTGGAGCGCAGGGCGGGCGACGGGGCGGTCCGCGGGGATCGTACGGTCCCCGAAGGCAAGCGATCGGGAAGCGGCCGGGGGAGAGCCGCGGGCCGCAAGCCCGACATGCCGGTGGTGGAGGATGACGGGACGGAGCGGGAAATGACGCCCGAAGAGTTGCAGAATCTGTACGAACTGGCGCGGAAATTTACGGAGAGAGCCCGGGAGCAAGGTTAAGGGGCCGGAAGGATCCGTATGACACGTGCCGCCCGGCGAACGGACGCGGATCAACCAAACGGACGCGAAATAACAAAGCGGACGCGGAACAACCATGCTGGGGAGGGAACCGGAGTGCAATCGATGGGCGAACTGCTGCGCCGCTGGGCCGGCGCGGAGCTGGCCGGGGATGCGGCGAAGCTGGCGGAACGGGTGCTGGCCGATCCGCTGGTGGACGAGCTGCGCCGGCGGTACCCCGGCCTGGACGACGAAACGCTGCGCGGCAACGCGAACCGTCTGTACCAGTACATACGCGAAGCCGGAAGCTGCCGCGAGTGCCCCGGCTTGCAGGAGTGCCCCAACGATCTGCCGGGCCACTATACCCGCATCGCCTGCGCGCCGCTGGGCGGCAGGTGGCAGCTGTTCGACCTGAAGACGCCATGCGCGAAATGGGAAGCTTACGAGCGGCAGCGGCAAATCCGCAGCCGGATCACGAGCTTTTACGCCAACCTGGAACAGTTCGGCGAATTCGACCCGCTGGAGATGATCGAGCGCGACACAAAGCGCCGGCCGGCGGTGCACCAGGTGCTGGCCTACATCGACAAGACGGCGAAGGACGGGCTGCAAAAAAGAGGCCTGTACCTGATGGGCGGTTTCGGCACGGGGAAAACCCATCTGGCCGTCTATCTGTTGCGCGAGCTGAGCAAAAACGGCTTTTCGGGCGTCATCGTCTACATGCCGGAATTCGTCGAGGACGCCAAGGCGCTGATGCTGGAGCCGCAGAAGCTGAGAGAAACCGTGGAGCTGATGAAGGAAACCGACATTCTGGTGTTTGACGACATCGGCGCCGAAAATCTGACCCCTTGGGTACGGGACCACGTGCTGGGCGCCATCCTGAACGCCCGCATGAACCGCAAGCCGACGTTCTACACGTCCAATCACGATCTGGACGCGCTGGAGAGGCACTTTAGCTTCACCCACAAGGAAGGGGAAGAGCTTCACAAGGGGCGCCGGCTGATGGACCGCATCCGGCCGTATGTCGACGTGATTCGCGTGAGCGGCCGGAACCAGCGGGAGGCGGTCCGGCCGGGGGAATGAACCGTGAACCGCCGCTCCGCCCGGGCATATGATGGGCCCGGGCGGAATTTTTTTGCTTGACACCGGGATAGGCGGTTGTTAAGATGAAAATACCAACTAAACAGGTAGGAATAATAAAACTTTGACGACCGGACCACCGGAGCAAAGGCAAATCCGCCTGGTTTATTTCCATTTCTGGTTCGAGAGGTGTTCGAAGAAATGAAAAAAACCCGTGCACTGATTCCTGCGGTGCTTTCGGTCGTCCTCCTCGGCGCTTTGCTGGCCGCCTGCGGCAACCGTCCCCAATCGGGGGCTTCTTCGGAATCTTCGGCTGGCGGTTCGGGCGCGAAAAAGGCCGTGGAATTGCTCAACGTGTCGTACGACCCGACGCGGGAATTGTACGAAGAGTACAACAAGGCGTTCGTTGCCCACTGGAAAGCCGAGACGGGCCAGGACGTGACGGTGAAGCAATCCCACGGCGGTTCCGGCAAGCAAAGCCGCTCCGTCATCGACGGCCTGGAAGCCGACGTCGTGACGCTGGCCCTGGCCTACGACATCGACGCCATCGCGGAATACGGGCTGCTCCGGGCCGATTGGCAGCAGCAGTTCGATCAAAACAGCTCTCCGTACACCTCCACCATCGTTTTTCTGGTTCGGAAAGGCAACCCGAAAGGGATCAAGGACTGGGACGACCTGGTGAAGGACGGCATCCAGGTGATCACGCCGAATCCGAAGACGTCCGGCGGTGCGCGCTGGAACTACCTGGCCGCCTGGGGATACGCGGAGCGGCTGTACGGCGGCGACGAAACGCAAGTCCTGGAATTTGTGAAAAGGCTGTTCAAGAACGTACCGGTGCTGGATTCGGGGGCGCGCGGATCGACCACCACCTTCGTCGAACGCGAAATCGGCGACGTCCTCCTGGCCTGGGAAAACGAGGCCTACCTGGCGCTGAAGGAATACGGAGACAAGTTTGAAATCGTCACGCCTTCCCTCAGCATCCTGGCCGAGCCGCCGGTCGCCGTGGTCGACAAGGTGGTCGACCGGAAAGGCACCCGTGAAGTAGCGGAGGCGTATTTGAAGTACCTGTACACCCCCGAGGGGCAGGAGATCGCGGCAAAGAACTTCTACCGGCCGCGTCTGCCCGAAGTCGCGGAACGTTACACCGATATCTTCAAGGATCTCAATCTGCTGACCATCGACGAACATTTCGGCGGCTGGAAGGCCGCCCAGGAGAAGCACTTCAACGACGGCGGATTGTTTGACCAAATCTATGTGCCCGGGGCATGACATCCGGGCTTTCATGATACGACGGAGGAAGGATGGCGCATGGGCTGGATGAAGCGGCAGAAAACGAGAAGGACGCTGCCCGGATTTCGCCTGACGCTGGGGTACACGATGCTGTACCTCAGTCTGATCGTTCTCATTCCGCTGGCCGGTTTGCTGATCAAATCGGCGGAACTCTCCCCGCGGGAATGGTGGGAACTGGTCTCCACCCCGCGCGTCCTGGCTTCCTGCCGCGTCAGCCTGCTGACATCCCTCGCGGCGGCGGCGGTCAACATGGTGTTCGGGCTCCTGGTGGCATGGGTGCTGGTCCGTTACCGGTTTCCCGGCAAGCGGATCATCGACGGCCTGATCGACCTGCCCTTCGCGCTGCCCACCGCCGTGGCCGGCATCGCCCTGACGACGCTGTACGCTCCCACCGGCTGGCTGGGCTCCATTCTGGCGCCGTTGGGCATCAAGGTGGCCTATACGCCAATCGGCATCACCATCGCCCTCATGTTCGTCGGACTTCCCTTCGTCGTCCGCACTGTCCAGCCCGTGCTGGCGGACCTGGAACGGGAGACGGAGGAGGCCGCGGTCATGCTGGGTGCGCGGCGCTGGCGCATTTTCCGCAGGGTGATTCTGCCCGAGCTGATCCCTCCGCTGCTGACGGGGTTTGCGCTGGCCTTCGCCCGTGGAATCGGCGAATACGGTTCGGTGGTGTTCATCGCCGGCAACATGCCGATGAAGACGGAAATCGCGCCGCTGCTCATCGTGACCAAACTGGAGCAGTACCAGTACGACCAGGCCGCCGTCGTGGCCGTCGTGCTGCTCCTCATTTCCTTCCTGCTGCTGCTGGCGATCAATACCCTGCAGCGGTTCGCCAGCCGCAGCATCCGGCAGGTTGCCTGAGGCGGGGTGAATGAACGCATGAATCCATCCGCTGTCCATCACGCCGGGGCGGTCCCGGCGGCGAAGCCTCATGAAAGCGTCCGGCCCCGCCATCTGACGGAGCCGGCGGTCATCAAATGGCTGCTCATCACGGCGGCCTTGGCCTTTGTCTTCATCGTCGTCGTACTCCCCATGATCACGGTCATCTACGAGGCGTTCCGCAAGGGATGGGAAGCCTACGCGGCCGCGCTGCGCGATCCGGACGCCCTGGCCGCGCTGCGCCTGACGCTCACCACCGCGCTGATCGCCGTGCCCCTCAACACCATTTTCGGGGTCTGCGCCGCGTGGGCGATCACCAAGTTCCGGTTTCGCGGCAAGAACGCCCTCATCACCCTGATCGATCTGCCTTTTTCCGTATCGCCGGTCATATCGGGTCTCATCTTCATCCTGCTCTTTGGCGCGCAGGGGTTCCTCGGCCCGTGGCTGCAGGAGCATAACATCAAGATCGTGTTCGCCTTGCCGGGCATCGTGCTGGCCACGATCTTCGTGACGTTTCCCTTCGTGGCGCGGGAGCTCATTCCGCTGATGGAAAGCCAGGGCGTGCTGGACGAAGAGGCGGCCACCACGCTGGGGGCCCGGGGCCTCAGGACGTTCTGGAAAGTGACGCTGCCCAACATCAAATGGGGACTCCTGCACGGCATTGTGCTGTGCAACGCCAGGGCCATGGGGGAATTCGGCGCGGTGTCCGTCGTCTCGGGCCACATCCGGGGCGAGACGAACACGCTGCCGCTGCACATCGAGATTCTGTACAACGAGTACCAGTTCACGGCCGCCTTCGCGGTGGCATCCCTGCTCATGCTGCTGGCCATCGTCACGCTGATCGTGAAGGCCTGGATCGAATCGAGGATGCACACCGGGAGCTGAAGGGCTCAAGGAACGGAAAAAAAGATAGGTGAAAAGAACAGAAAGGCGCGAGGAACAGGAGGGAGAGCATGTCCAATCCGTTGGAACGGGGCGAAGAATGGTGGGCGCGCATCCGGGAGGCGGTGGAAAGCCTCCGCTACGGAACCGTGCAAATCGTCGTGCACGATGGACGGATCGTGCAGATCGACCGGACGGAACGCTTTCGTTACGAAGCCGCCGCGGACAGGCGGCAGACGGCGGGATCGGCTTCCCGGGCGGCTCCTTCCGATTCGCCGGTTTCCGGTCAGCCTTGACGGACGACGGCAACGACAAAAGCCCTTGGACCCTGCGCAGCCAGGCGCATGGTGCAAGGGCTTGTTTTGCGTCCGCGCTTCCCGTTTTGCGGCCGTGCGGCCGCGGGAACGCTCAGGAAATCAGGGCTTTGATGATCACGGCGCCAAAAAACACCACGACCATAAAGGTGAACATGGCCGCGAAACCGGTCGCCACGTCGGCGAAATCGTTGCGCGGTTCTTCGTTGACATGCAGCCGTGGATCGCGCGCGTTTTCCATGGCAATCCTCCTGCTCCGATCGATATCCCTAGTATACCCAACCTCGCTTTCCGTTGTAAAGGCGCAGGATGTGGCGGAATTCGGAACTTTGCGGACGGCGCCGGCCCGGGGCGTGCGGGGGACTGTGGTATCGTGTACAATAACGTTGATGCACGGAAAAGCAGACCCTGAATCTTCGGCGAGGGGAGGCGGGCCGCCATGTCAACGACGGGAACACGCGATGCAAACCGCGACGCATACATGGAAAACATCCGGAACAAGCTGGCGCTGGTCCCGGAACGGCCCGGATGCTACCTCATGAAAAACGCGGCCGGCGAGATCATCTACGTCGGCAAGGCCAAGGTGCTGCGCAACCGCGTCCGCTCCTATTTCACCGGCGGTCACGACGGCAAGACGCAGCGGATGGTCTCGGAAATCCGCGACTTCGAATACGTGGTCACCGCCAACGAAATGGAAGCGCTCATCCTCGAGTGCAACCTGATCAAGCAGCACCACCCCCGATACAATGTGCTGCTGCGGGATGACAAGTCGTTTCCCTATCTGAAAATCACCGGCGACGAGCACCCCCGCCTCGAGGTGACCCGGCGCGTGGCCAAGGACAAGGGGAAATATTTCGGCCCCTACCCGAACGCCTTCGCCGCGCAGCAAACCCGCAAGCTCCTCGACCGCCTGTATCCGCTTCGCAAATGCCGCACGATCCCGGACAAGGTGTGCCTGTACTATCATCTCGGGCAGTGCCTGGCGCCGTGCGAATTTCCCGTGGATCCCGCGGCGTACGAGCCGATGATCGCGGAGATCACCCGTTTTCTCAAGGGCGGTTACGGCGAGATCAAGCGGGAGCTCAAGCGAAAAATGGAAGAGGCGGCGGCGGAGCTGGCGTTCGAACGGGCCAGGGAGTATCGCGACCAGATCATCGCCATCGAGAAGGTGATGGAAAAGCAGTCCATCACGCTGACCGACGCGCAGGACCGGGACATCTTCGGCTACGCGTCGGACAAAGGCTGGATGTGCGTGCAGATCCTGTACATGCGCCAGGGGAAAATCATCCAGCGCCACATGTCGCAATTCCCGCACTACGGCGATCCGTACGACGATTTCATTTCCTTTGTGACCCAGTATTACAGCGACAACCCGGCCATGCCCCGGGAGGTGCTGCTGCCCGGACCGCCAGGGGAACCGGAAACGGATGCGGACGGCAACGCAACCGGACGGGATGACGACACGGCCGGCCAGGCAGGACCCGTGGCGGACGCTTCCGAAGCATCCGCGCCGCAGGAGATTTCGGCCGAAACCGGCGACATCGCCGCCCAGCTGCGGGAGTGGCTGGGCGTGAAGGCGATCGTCCCCAAGCGGGGGTCGAAACGGCAGCTGGTGGCCATGGCCTGCGGCAATGCACAGGTGGCCCTGGAGGAAAAATTCCGCCTGCTCGAGCGGGACCGCGAACGTTCCGTGGAAGCGGCGGAGGATCTGGCCCGCCGCCTGGGCATTCCGTCCGCCCGGCGGATCGAGGCGTTCGACAATTCCAACATCCAGGGCGTCCATCCGGTGGCGGCGATGGTGGTGTTCACCGACGGCAAGCCGGACAAAAAAGAATACCGCAAGTACAACCTGCGCACGGTGGAAGGTCCGGACGACTACGAATCCATGCGGGAAGTCATCCGGCGCCGCTACGAGCGGGTGCTGAAGGAAAACGGCCCGCTCCCCGACCTCATCGTGGTCGACGGCGGCCGGGGACAGATCGCCGCCGCGCGGGACGTGCTGGAAAACGAGCTCGGGCTCGACATCCCCGTCTGCGGTCTGGCGAAGGATGACCGGCACCGGACGGCGGAGCTGCTGGCGGGGGATCCCCCCGCGCCGGTGCCGATGCCGCGCGACAGCCGGGAATTTTACCTTCTGCAGCGCATCCAGGAGGAAGTGCACCGGTTCGCCGTCGAGTTCCACCGGCAAAAGCGCGCCCGCTCCATGGTGGCTTCCCGGCTGGACGACATCCCGGGCGTCGGGGAAAAAACGCGGAAGAAGCTGCTCGGCCATTTCGGCTCGCTCAAGGCGATCCGGGAAGCGTCGGTGGAGGATTTCAAGGCGCTGTCCATCGGTGAGAAGCTGGCCCGCCGCATCCTGCAGGCATTGAACGAAGAAGAAGGAGCGGGGCGTGGCAAGCAGCCGGACCCGGCGCGGCCATAGGCCCGCCCGCCGACAAAAGCGGTAACGCAAGGCGCCGCCCGTGAAGGGCGGCGCTTCGTGTTGTTGCCGCGGCGATCAACGCGCGGCCCCACCGGCGGCGTTTCCGGGCTTCCGGCGCAGCCGGTGCAGCCGGAAGATCGCCCAGCCGACCAGCGCCGGCGACGCCATGAAGGCGACCGCCGCCCATGCGTCGCCGGGCATGCCGTCCGTGAGCAGCTGCGTGCCGATCAGGATGGAATCCACGGCCGCGTGGGCGAAGATCACCGTCATGAGCCCGAAGCGAATCATGAACCAGCCGATCAGAAAGCCGAGCAGGACCAGCTCGATCAGCCGGGAGTACACGGGATAGATCGAATAGCCCACATGGCCGAACGCCCACACCAGGTTGGGCGGAATCATCGCCAGCCAGGTGAGGGCGGCGGCGGTGCGGGAGGACGGCGCCTTCCGGAGCAGGAACGCGGCCAGTCCGATCAGCCAAAGGCGCATAATTCCGATGCCGAAATAGCGAATCTGGATTTCCTCGCTAACGGCCGCCCACCAGCCGAGGACCGGATACAGCCAGGGGTGGGTCATGTTGTAGGCCGCCTGGGCGGCATCCGTCGTGGTGAAAGAACCAAGCCCCGCTTTCATCGCGAGAAAAATGACCGACTGGAGGCCAAGCAGGATGAATGCGACAATATACCCCCGCTTCATGGCATCGTATGCGCGTTCGCCGTAATCCGCATCCCGCCACCCTGGCCACAGCCGTGTCCCCGGTGCCATCCGGTTCCACAGGCCGTCGCCGGCCACCGCGCAGAAATAGGTCATGAAGGCGATGCCCATCGCCATCATGGTGTTGACAACCATCGTGACGAATACGCCCGCTTCCGCCTCGTCCACCGGGAGGCCTTCGAACAGTAGATCGGAGCGAAAGCCGCTCCACATGTTCAAAGTCGCGGCGAAATAGAAAAGAAACGAAAGCGCAGCCAGAAACCATCCCCGGCGAAAAGACGTGTATTTGCCGTACAGCCCGGCGCAGATGACGGCCGCCAGCAGCATCGCGGCTTGCGGCAGCAAATTGCCGAGCGTCGTCCATCTCAGGGCCAGTTCCTGCTGGCGTGCCAATTCGGCGGCAAACGCCTCCGGCAGCTCGTAGCGGTACGCGATTTTTCCGCCGCCCGGAGCCCCGTTCGCATCCCCGACCGCCGGAAGCCGCACCGTGAGCAGCAGACCGGCTTCGCCCAGCGGACCGCTGCGATGGCGAAACGTCCATTCGCCTTCCGCGTCGTCCCCGGAAGCGGCGGCCGGCATCCACTCGCCGGGCCGGATTCCCCATCCGGCCGCCCAGGCCAGCGCATCCTCCGGCCGGACGGACGCGGGAGCGGCGTCCGCGCCGGTGCCCGCCTCATGCTCCCACGAGACCAGATTTCCCGACTCCATGTGGAAGGAAAGATGCAGGTAAGAACCGTCGTCCAGCCGCAAATCCGCCCTGTAGACGTCGGCGGGAAAATCGGCGTGCCACGTTTTTTCAAAATCGTCCAGCAGTCCGTACTTGGAAAAATATCCGATCGCACGACTGTCGGTCAGGTAGGTCACATCCAGCGAAACGATCCGCCCGGGAGCCGCGTCGAACCGATCGGCGGCCAGCGCTTCCGCACGCTGGCGGATCTCTTCGCGGGTCAGCACCTGAAACGGTTCCTTCGCAAAAACGCTTATAAACGGGAATACTTGAATGAACAGGAACAGCAGCAGGCCCGCCGCGGCGGCCGCCCGCAGGATCCCGTCCATCTTTGTCGGATGACGCATCGGGAAGGAGGCTCCTTTCCCACGGCGATTTCTTCCATGAAATTACCATAATCCGGAATCCGGCTTCCAGCCTTTGCTTGCAAGTTGAAGAAAATGAAAGAAAAATGCGGGAACAAGCCGGCATTTCCCGTCTTTTTCGGCAGAACGCCCGGCCGGGTCCGAATACCGGCCGCTTTCGGAATCGCCCGCATTTGCCGGAAGCGGAGGAAAGGACTATAATGCCCGTGTTTCACGCATATTGACGTTTCCGACGCCTTCCGGCGGTCGGGTGACGACGGAGGGGACCGCGTGGTCGGACGGATGTTCCAATGGATGGCGGCGTCGCCGCCGCGCGTACTGGTATTCGGGTTTGCCGCCCTCATCGCGCTGGGGACGGCGCTGCTCCGGCTGCCGGCCATGACGGCCGACGGCAAGCCGACGCCGCTCGTTGACGCGCTGTTCACGGCGGTTTCGGCGATTTGCGTCACCGGACTGACGCCGCTCGATTTCGCCGGCCACTGGTCGTTTGCCGGCCAGCTGACGGTCCTTGTGCTGGTCCAGATCGGCGGGCTCGGCTTCATGACCGTGGCGACGATGGCGGCCATTTTCCTCCGGCGCCGCATCACGCTGCGGGAGCGGCTGATTCTGCAGGAATCGTTCAACCAGGGCAGCATCGAAGGGATCGTTCGCCTCGTCCTGAAGGTGATCCGCTACACGCTGGTTTTGGAAACCGCCGGGGCGCTTCTTTTGACCGGCCGTTTCCTTTTCGAAATGCCGCCTGAGCGGGCCGTGTGGTTTGGGATCTTTCATGCGGTTTCCTTTTTCAACGGCGCGGGGTTCGACCTGATGGGCGAATTCCGGAGCCTGACCGGATATGTCGGCGATCCGCTCGTGACCTTTACCGCGGCTTTTCTCATCCTGTCCGGCGGCCTCGGCTTCGTCGTGCTGTCCGATCTGGCCGAGTACAGAAAAAGAAGGCGGCTTTCGCTGCATTCCAAGGTGGCCGTCGCCACATCCCTGGTCCTGGTGGCGGTTGGCACCATCGCCATCTTCATTTTTGAATTCACGAACCGCGCAACGCTGGCCGGACTCGGTTACGGGGAAAAACTGCTGGCGTCCTTCTTCCAGGCCGTCGTCCCGCGCTCTTCGGGGGTCAGCACCCTGGACATCGGAGCCATGAGCCAGGCCGCCCAGTTTTTGCTTGTCATCCTCATGTTCATCGGCGCATCTCCGGGATCGGCCGGCGGCGGCATCAAAACGACGACCTTCGCGGTGCTTGCCGGCGCGGTCTGGTCGATGATCCGCGGCCGGGAAGACGTGGTGATGTTCCGGTACCGGCTGGCGCAGGAGCGGGTCTACAAGGCGCTGACCATCAGCCTGTTCGCCCTGGCCGTCCTGTCGGCCGGCACCATGGCCCTGTCCGCCGCGGAAGACCGCCAATTCCTGATGATCCTGTTCGAGGCCACGTCGGCGTTCGGCACGGTGGGCCTCTCGATGGGGCTGACTCCGGAGCTGTCACCGGCCGGCAAAATCATCGTCATGCTGCTCATGTTCATCGGCCGGATGGGTCCGCTCACCCTGGCCTACGCACTCGGAACCCGGCAGGGACGCTCGCGGTACCGGTATGCGGAAGGCAAGATCATCATCGGATGAAATGCGGGCGGGCGGTCATTCCGCGCCCGGGTCGTCCGGCCATCCGCTGCGCGCAAACAGTGTGATCGTCTCCTCGATGAGCAGCTGGACGATGGGGGATAGAAGGGACGGATCGACATGCACCAGGACGGTGGTCCGGCGGGTGCGCGTCAGCTCCGGAAGGTCCGCCGCGTACAGCCCGTTGTCCCTCAGAAGCTGCGGCCTCAGATACGATTTCGGCAGCAGCGTGCCGGCGCGGACGGCGCCGACGAGCCGGATGATGGCCTCGAAGGAGTCGATTTCCATGCGAATGTCCGGCTTCACGCCATGACGCCGGAACAGATCGTCGGTGAGCGACCGGTACCAGGTGCCGGGGGCGAACAGGATCATCGGCAGGCCGTTCAGATCGCTCATTTCCAGGCGCCGGCCCTCGAACGTGAAAAATGCTTTCGGCAGGACGAGCATCAGGTGATCGTCGAACAGGGGCACGCTGGTCACCGCGGGGTCCTTCGTGTCCGCCGAGCCCGCGATGCCGAAGTCGACTTTCCGCTCCTTGACCATGGAGACGATCTCGTGGGATATGCCGGTGACGGCCTTGATTTCCAAATGCGGGTGCTTCTCCGTAAGCGCCGTGATCACGCCGGGCAGGGTCGTCTGCAGCGTCGTCAGGCTGGCGCCGATGACCACGGAGGCGTCTTCCCGCGATTCGAGGGATTGCAGGCGCCGCAGGAAATCCCCGTGGAATCGCCGCAGCTCCAGCGCGTGCTCATAGGTGAGCTTGCCGGCCGCGGTCAGCTCCAGCCGCTTGCCGGTGCGGCGAAACAGGCTGACGCCGAGTTCCCGTTCCAGCCTGGCGATGCGCCGGGACAGGGCCGGCTGGGTGACGTTGAGCCGCTCCGCCGCCCGGTTCATGCTCGTGTCCTCGACGACCGCGGCGAACATGCGCAGATCTTCCAACATTTGCTTTTGCCTCCCGGTCGATGTCCGTTGAAAACGTTATTATAACGTATTTTCATAAGAAGTAATAAAAAAAACGCAGTTCCATTATAAGCGGATTTGGGGTATTGTTAAAGGTGTGTGACAAAATGTTGACGGATTGCTGAAAGGAGCACGGAAAAAGTCATGAACGTCAGGTCATATTATGCCCGCAAGCTGCATTCGCTTTTGGGCGTCCTGCCGCTCGGCCTGTTCATCATCGAGCATGCCCTGACCAACTTTTCGGCGTTTGAGGGGGGGCCGGAAGGATTCCAGCGCAACGTCAATTTCCTGCACAACATGCCGCTGGTGTTCTTTCTGGAGTTGTTCATCATCTGGCTGCCGATCCTGTTCCACGGGATCTACGGGCTGTATCTGGCCTACCAGTCCGAAATCAACGTCGGGCGCTACCCGTATGCCCGCAACTGGGCGTTCGCCATGCAGCGGCTGTCCGGGCTCATCACGTTCGTGTTTGTCGCCTGGCACTTCTATGAAACCCGGTTCCAGGTGACCCTCGGCAACGTGACGTATGACGAGCTGGGAACCCACATGCACCAAATCGCCAGCGATCCGGTCCATTTCGCGCTGTATTCCATCGGCGCCATCTTCGCGATGTTCCACTTCGCCAACGGCCTGTGGGCGTTCCTCGTCAGCTGGGGCATCACGGTGGGGCCGCGCGCCCAGCGCGTGTCCGCGCGAATCTGCATGGGGATTTGGGTGATCCTGTCGGTGCTGTTCGTGCTGTCGCTCGTCGGATTCCTCAATGAAGAGTTTGCGCTGACGGCCGCGATCGCGGTCAGCGGCATCCTGCGCTGAAGAAGGAGGAGGGAATCAAACATGGGTCAAAAAGTCATCGTCGTCGGTGGCGGTCTGGCAGGCCTGATGGCTACGATCAAGGTGGCGGAAGCGGGCGTGCCGGTCGAGCTGTTCTCCCTCGTCCCGGTGAAGCGTTCGCACTCCGTCTGCGCCCAGGGCGGCATCAACGGCGCGGTGAATACGAAAGGTGAAGGAGACTCCCCCTGGGAGCACTTTGACGATACCATTTACGGCGGCGATTTTCTGGCCAACCAGCCGCCGGTCAAGGCGATGTGCGAGGCGGCGCCGGGCATCATCTACATGCTTGACCGGATGGGCGTCATGTTCAACCGGACGCCGGAAGGCCTGCTCGACTTCCGCCGGTTCGGCGGCACCAAGCACCACCGCACCGCCTACGCCGGCGCCACCACCGGCCAGCAGCTCCTGTACGCCCTGGACGAGCAGGTGCGCCGCTGGGAGGCGGCAGGTCTCGTCCAGAAATACGAACACTGGGAATTCACTTCCGTCGTGCTGGACGACGAAGGCGTCTGCCGCGGCATCGTGGCGCAGGACCTGCGTTCCATGGAAATCCGTGTGTTCCGGGCCGACGCGGTCATTCTGGCGACGGGCGGTCCCGGCATCATTTTCGGCAAATCCACCAACTCCGTCATCAACACGGGCACGGCGGCCAGCGCGGTGTACCAGCAGGGCGCCATCTATGCCAACGGGGAGTTTATCCAGATTCACCCGACGGCCATTCCGGGCGACGACAAGCTGCGTCTCATGAGCGAATCCGCCCGGGGCGAAGGCGGCCGCGTCTGGACGTACAAGGACGGCAAGCCGTGGTACTTCCTGGAGGAAAAATATCCGGCCTACGGCAACCTTGTGCCCCGCGACATTGCCACACGGGAAATCTTCCATGTCGTCGTGGACCTGAAGCTGGGCATCAACGGCGAGAACATGGTGTACCTGGACGTCTCCCACATCGACAGGAAGAAGCTCGACGTCAAGCTGGGCGGCATCCTGGAGATCTACGAAAAGTTCATGGGCGACGACCCGCGCAAGGTGCCGATGAAGATTTTCCCCGCCGTCCACTACTCGATGGGCGGCCTGTGGGTGGATTACAACCAGATGACCAACATCCCGGGCCTGTTCGCCGCGGGCGAATGCGAATACCAGTACCACGGCGCGAACCGCCTGGGCGCCAACTCGCTGCTATCGGCCATCTTCGGGGGCATGGTGGCGGGACCGAAGGCCATCGAACACATGCGGGGCCTGAAGAAGTCCGCCGAAGACATGCCGGACGCCCCGTTCGATGCGGAACGCAAACGCCAGCAGGAAAAATACGACGCGATCCTGAAGATGAACGGAACGGAAAACGCCTATGTGCTTCATAAGGAGCTGGGCGAGTGGATGACCAACAACATGACCGTCGTCCGCTACAACAACAAGCTCCAGGAAACGATCGAAAAAATCAAGGAACTGAAGGAACGCTACAAGAACATCAACATCGACGACACGGCCAAGTGGAACAACGCGGGCGTGCCGTTCACCCGCCAGCTGTGGAACATGCTGGAGCTGGCCGAGGCCATGACGGTCGGCGCGCTGCTCCGCAATGAAAGCCGCGGCGCCCACTACAAGCCGGAATTCCCGGAGCGGGACGACGAGAACTTCCTGAAAACGACGATGGCGAGATGGACGCCGGACGGTCCGGACATCTATTACGAAGAAGTTGACATTTCCCTGATCAAACCGCGGAAGCGCGATTACACCACGGACAAGAAGAAGGAGGGTTGAGCCATGGCGGAAACGGCAACGCAGACGCGCACGGTGCGGTTCATCATCGAGCGCCGGGACAGCCCCGACGCCGCTCCGTACTTCGAGGAGTTTGACATTCCGTATCGCCCGAACATGAACGTCATCAGCGCGCTGATGGAAATCCAGCGCAATCCGGTCAACGCCAAGGGCGAAAGGACCAAACCGGTCGTATGGGAGTCGAACTGTCTGGAGGAAGTGTGCGGCGCCTGCTCGATGGTCATCAACGGCAAACCCCGCCAGGCCTGCACCGCGCTTGTCGATAAACTGGAACAGCCGATCCGGCTCTCGCCGATGAAGACGTTCCCGGTTGTCCGGGACCTGATCGTCAATCGTCAGCGGATGTTCGATGCGCTCAAGCGGGTCAAGGCCTGGATTCCCATCGACGGCACGTACGACCTCGGCCCCGGCCCGCGCATGCCGGAACACAAGCGCCAGTGGGCGTATGAACTGTCCAAGTGCATGACCTGCGGCGTATGCCTTGAGGCGTGTCCGAACGTCAACGACCGCTCGACGTTCATCGGTCCGGCGGCGATTTCCCAGGTGCGGCTGTTCAACGCCCATCCGACGGGTGCGATGCACGCCCACGAGCGGCTGGAAGCGCTCATGGCGGACGGAGGCATCGAGGGCTGCGGCAACTCGCAAAACTGCGTCCGCTCCTGCCCGAAGGGCATCCCGCTGACCACGTCCATCGCGGCGATCAACGGAGAGACGACCCGCTATCTGTTCCGCAAGTGGCTGACGACCTGACCGTCGCCTGCCGGAATCATATGTACCGACAAAAAGGCTTCCCTTCCGGACGCGGCTCCGCCGCATCCCGAAAAGGGAAGCCATTTTCCTGCTCTTATCGTTTCCGCTCGCTCCGGCTTACGCCGGGTCCATTTTCTCTTTCCCCCGTTTCCCGGTCAGGATGACGAGGGATCGCGCGTCCCTCAGGAAAAAGGAGAAAAACAGCAGCACCAGGCACACCGTGATCATGAACGCGAGCGTGGCTCCGAAATCCCCCGAACGATCCCGGATGAACCCGGCCAGCACGGGAATGAGCCCGCTGAGCACGTACCCCCCGCCCTGCATCATCGACGACCAGGCGTTGGCCTCGTACGGATTGTCCGTTTCGTCCAGGGGAAGGATCAGCATGACGTTGAACAGGGCGCCCAAACCGATCCCCAGAAAGGACGTGTAGATCCACGGATTGACGCTCCAGGGAACGATCATGCATAGCAACCCCGCAAGCAGGGTCAACGCGCTGCCGATCAGCCACGGTTTGCGGCGGTTGCCGAAGAGCCTCATCAGGTGGGGAAGGATCAGTCCGCAGGGGATGCTGAACATGGAAAAGACCATCATCAGGCTGCCGGCCTCCGCCTCGCTCATTCCCCTGGACATCGCGAACGGAGCCAGCCACGCGACGACCGAATAATACAATCCGGACTGGGTCCCGAACAGGATCACCAGCAGCCAGGCCCGCCGGTTTCGCCAGGGCAGTTTCCCGAGCGCGGCATCCGCGGGAGCGGGGGGGTGTCCGCCGCGCAAGCGGATCATGACCGGCCACCAGAAAAGGAGCGCCAAAAAAGCGGGCATACCCCAGAGCGAGAGCGCCATTTCCCACGAACCGCCGAAAAGGCTTCGCAAAGGCACGGTGGTGCCCGCCGCCAGGGCCGCGCCGATCGACATGCCGATGATGTAAATGCCCAGGGCGATTTCGAACCGGTCGGGGAAATGTTTTTTCACAAAACCCGAAAGAAGCGGCCCCACCACCGCGATGCCGACGCCGACCAGAATCGTCGCCGACAGCAGCAGCAGGGTCGAGGGCAGCAGCGTTCGGACCACCGTCCCCAGTCCGATCAGGAACAGGAAAAGAACCAGGGATCGTTCGATGCCCCGGCGGACGGCAAGATGCGAAGCCAGCGGAGCGAAAAGCCCCATGCAGACGACGGGAATGGAAACCAGGAGACTGACGAGGGAACGGTTCATGCCGAGTTCCTGCTGGATCGTTTCCACGAGCGGGGATATCGACGTGATGGCCGAGCGCAAATTCAGCGATGAAAAGAAAAGAACGAGAAGCAGGTAAGCACCCGCCCGCTTTTTGGCATCCATTGCAGCGTTGTTCCTCCCAATGATGTATACATGATGCTGGGACTTGCCTTCGATAAATCGTATCACAGAAACCCGTTTTCACCAACCTGATTTGCGCATTGTCGCGGGGAATAACGGTTTGTACAGGCTATAAAAAGCAAAAAAAAGAAAATATAAATATTTTAAACTGCTGATTTGGCAAGCCAGCTTATAGCCAGTGGTCGCTCCAATGCTGGATGGACCGGATCACCGACTCGAGCGCGGCGCCTTTCTCCGTCAGCGCGTATTCGATCCGGACCGGCGTCTCGGGATAGACGGTCCGCTTCACGATGCCCAGGGCTTCCAGTTCCTTGAGGCGGTCCGCCAGCATTTTGTCGCTCATTTCGGGTATCTGCTCCTTGATGTCCCTGAACCGTTTGGATCCGCCGAGCAGCACGCGTATGATCAGCCCGGTCCATTTTTTGCCGAGCAAATCGATGGCGGCTTCATATTTGGGACACATCCTGGAGTAGTCCATGCCGGTTTGGTCCATGCCGGTTCATCTCCCTCTGCTCCTCTGCGCTACAATTGTACCATACCCTGGCGGCAATGGGGTAGGATGCCGCCGCGGGGATCGCGGATTTAGGCCGGCTGATCGCTCTTGTTACAGAAATGAAATATTTCTGTTACCGTTCTGTCGTATTGTCCGGCTATGATAATAGCCAAGACCCCCTTTTTCATATACCCCAATTTTTTGGAACCCGGCCGGACGGTTGGCGGGTTCCCCTTTTTGTTTTTCACAGCGGTACGGTCACCGGCCGTTTCTGACGGTAGAACACCCACCGGGTAAAGCCGATCTCCCTCAACCGCTTGCGGACCAGTTCCCATTCGTCGCCGACCCGCTCCGGCTTATGAGCGTCCGAACCGAAGGTGACGTCCACGCCGAAATGGAGCGCACGTTCCAGGATGTCGTCGGAAGGATACCAACCGCCGCAATCCTTTGTTTTGCCGCTTGTGTTGATTTCGATGGCGATGCGGTGTTCGGCCGCCGCCTGCAGCGCCTCGTCGATGGCTTCCGCCGCCGGAATGTCGGAAAAGGCGGGGTAGTAACCCTTCATCGCGTCGATGTGGCCCAGGATCTGGAACAGGCCGGTCCCGGCGGATTGCCGGATCAATTCGTAATAACGCCTTTTCTCTTCTTTTTTCCCTTCCTCGTCCAGTCTTGTCCACCGATTCCGGTTGAAAATGCTGACGCCGTCCACATAATGTACCGAGCCGACGATATAATCGAAGGGATACTGACCGTAAATTTCGCGATACAGCCCGATCTGGTCGGGGAAAAAGTCGGATTCGACGCCGAGGAGCACCTCGATTTTGTCCCGATACTTTTCCTTCAGCCGCAGCACTTCCTGCACATATGCGGGAAATTCGCTTTTCGCCATGCAGACCATCGGCGACGGGTGGTCTTCTTCCCTGGCGAAATAGGGCGAATGGTCGGAAATGCCGATGACTTGAAGTCCTGCGTCGATGGCGGCCAGAATGTAATCCTCGATGCCGCCCTCCGCATGACCGCAGCGGGAATGGTGGGTGTGCAGATCAAACTTCATGCTTCTCCTCCCCGATTCATTTCGATTCCCGGGAAATGGTCTTTCGGCAGGCCCTTGAGGTCGCTCAAAAATTGGCGCATGGCCGTGTTCAGATAGCGGCCGGCCTTGGCCATCACGCCGACGGGGTGGGCCACCTCCAGTTCCCGGACCGGAATCAGTTTCAGTGTGCCCCGCCGGACTTCTTCCGTTACGGACAGTTTCGAAATGATCGCCGCCCCCAGGTTCAGCTCCACCATCCGCTTCACTTCCTCGCTGCTGTTCAGCTCCATGATCAGATTCGGCTGGATGTTGTGCGTCCGGAAAACCTGATCGACGAACCGGCGGCCCACGGTGTCGGGGGTCAGCAAAATCAGCGGAATGTCCCTCAGCATGTCGAGGGTGGCTCCGCTCAGCGAGGCGAACGGATGCTGCGGCGACACCACGAGTTCGAACGTGTCGTAGTAAAGCACGCTCGTCTCGAGCTGCGGCGTTTTGTCGTTCAGATATCCGATGCCGATGTCCACCGTTCCGTTTTCCACCAGGGCCATGATCTGCGACGACGACATGGTCATGATGGTGATCTTGATGAGCGGATACTGGTTTTGGAAATACTGCAGAACCCGCGGCAAAATCTGAATGGCGATGGAGGTCGTCGTCCCGAGCACGAAACGCCCCTGCGGCACCTGGTCGAGGTCGTTGAGCTTCTGCTTCAGCTCCTCGACGATCTGCAAAATCCGCTCGGCATGCTCGAGAAACACTTTTCCGCGGTCCGTCAGCGTCACGGGATAGCTGCGGTCGACCAGCACTGCCTTGAACTCGTCCTCCAGACTCTTGATCTGCGCGGAAACGGCGGGCTGGGTCAGATTGAGAATCTCGCTGGCCTTTCGAAAGCTCATCGTTTTGGAGATGGTGACCAGCGTCTCCAGCTGATTGATGTTCACCGGGCCGCCTCCTTTCGAGTTCAGTTTATTTTATCACATTAATTGAAACGATCAAAACCTTTTGTCACCCTATTATAGGAAATTTGCCCGCGGGGAGCAAAGGGGAAATTGGGACATTCGGACCAGTTGAAAAGGATGCAGAAATGGTGTCGAAAAAGCCCAACCGTTCCATTATTTTGAATGTACGGCGTGGGACAAAAGCAGTATAATGAAGGAAATCGTTTACAGATACTTAGCAACGGGAGTTCTTGACGAATGAAGGCGGAGTACATCAATCCATTTCTGGAATCGGCGCGTTTGGTCATGGAGCAGATGATGCAGGTTCGTCCCACCATCGGACAGCTGGCAATCAAGGATGTCGCATTCCGGGACGGGCACATCTGGATTCAAATCGGACTCAAGGGACAGGTCAACGGCGACGTCATTTACGGATTCAATGAACAGGTGGCGCTTCGCATCGTATCCGTCATGATGGGGGGGTTCACGCTGACGGAGATCGACGAGATCGGCCGCAGCGCCATCTCCGAGCTGGGCAACATGATCAGCGGCAACGCCAGCACGATCTTTTCCAGCCAGGGCCTCATGGTCGAAATCACGCCGCCGAAATTGTTGAATGGCGGCGCGCCGTCTCTGACCGTCGCCCGCAAGGCCCTGACCGTGCCGCTCATTCTCGGTGACCTCGGGCAAATGGAACTGCAGGTGCTTATCGTCTAGTCCGGACAAGCCGTCCGGGCAAGGGAAGGGGCGTTTGGACCATGGGCGAGACCCTCCGGGCCAAAGTCGCGCTGGTTACCGGAGCGTCCAGCGGCATCGGCGCGGCCGTCGCGCGGCTTTTGGACGAAAAGGGAGCGCACGTGGTGCTGTCGGCCCGTTCGGAGGACCGGCTGCGGGATGTGGCCGCGGGTCTCTCCGGGCCGTGCGACATCCGGGTGATGGACGTGCGGGACAATGCGTCGGTGGTAGGCGCCGTCGCGGATGTCGCGGAGCGGCTGGGCCGCATCGACGTGCTGGTGAACTGCGCCGGTTTCGGCGAATTCGTGCCGTTCACGGAAGCGACGCTGGAACACTTTCAGGACATGATGGATGTCAACTACATGGGCACCGTCCGCTGCATCCGGGCGGTGCTGCCGCACATGCTGCGGGCCGGCCGCGGGCACATCGTCAACATCGCGTCGATGGCCGGCAAGGTGCCCACGGCGAAATCGTCGGGTTACGCGGCGACCAAGCACGCGGTGCTCGGGCTTACGGGCGCGCTGCGACAGGAGCTGCGCGGCACTGGCGTACTCGTGTCGGCGGTCAGTCCCGGCCCGGTGGATACGCCGTTTTTCGACCGCGCCGATCCGCAGGGCACGTATGTCCGCAATGTCCGGCGGTTCATGCTGTCGCCGGACGAGGTCGCACGGGCCGTGGTGCGCGTCATCGAGCGGCGCAAGGCGGAGGCCGATCTGCCGTGGACGCTTGCGTTTGGCGCGCGCATCGCCCGGCTTTTTCCCGGTCTCACGGAACCGCTGGTGGTGCGTATGACGAAACGGAAATAGCGAAGCCGCCGGTCCGTGGAGGACCGGCGGCCGGGTTTTGTTTTTGGTTAGAAACGCGCCTGATGCAGGCGCGTTTCGCGCGGACGATCCGCTTCGCGTTTCCGCCGGTCAGGCGCGCACGGCCTTGACGTCCAGCACCGCCCGGTGGATGCGGTCGAACAGATCCTCGATTTTGTCTTCCTCGATGCAGGAAAAGGCGACGCGCAAATCGGTCGGCCCCAGGGCGATGGTGCCCACCCCGTAGGCGTCCAGCAGCCGTTGGCGCACCGTTTCGGCGTCCGCCGTCAGCAGCTTCAGGCACATGAAATAGCCGGAATTGAACGGGTAGTACGTCCATTCGTTGCCGTATTTGCCGCTGTCGAGCAGCTGCTTCACCTTGACGGCCCGTCGCTTCAGGATCTCGAACTTCTCGGCCCGCTGCCGCTCGAAATCCGGCGACTTCAGCGCCTCCAGCACAAAGGTCTGGGAGGGATGGGGGCCGCTGGAAATGGTGGCGCGGATGATGCCGAGGGTTTTTTGTTCCAGCGCGTCCAGACAGGCCTCGGAAACCCCGCCGTACGTGATGAAGCCCACGCGGAATCCCCACACGTATTCCTCTTTGGTTGCCCCGTCGATCTTGATCGGAAACACGCGCTCGTGCAGGCCGCACAGCCGGCCGAACAGCGATTCGCGGACCGAATCCTCGAAGAACAGGCCGAAATACGCGTCGTCCGTCACGGCGACGACGTTGATGCCCGCTTCCGCCGCTTCCCGGATCGCCTCGACGATGGCGTCGGCTTCCGCCGGTCCGGGCGTATAGCCGGTCGGATTGTTCGGAAAGTTGAGCAGCGCGATGGCTTTGCCCCGGGATTTTTGGGCGAGCAGCGCGTCCCTGAGCCCCGCGGCGTTGAACTTCCCGTTATTGTCGTAAAGCGGATAATTCACGATTCGCGCGCCGCGCCGAATGCCGTAGGTGAGCTCGTAGTTTTCCCAGCTCTTGTCGGGCAGCACGAGCGGGTCCCCTTCGTCCGCGAACAGGTCGGCGACAATGCTCAGCCCGTGGGTGAGCGCGTTGGTGACAATGGGCAAGCCGATGGTTTTGCCGGCCAGCGACGGATTTTCCCGGATCATCTTTTCCCGCCACAGCTTGCGCAGCTCCGGCTTGCCGGCGGGCGGCGCGTAGTCGTACAGATCCTTCGGATCGAACGCGGACAGGCGGCTTTGGATGGCGTCCAGATGCATGGGTTTGCCGTTTTCGGTGGCGATCCCAATGGTGGCGTTGTGAACGTTCGCCTTTTGCCGCGCTTCCGCCGTCTGGCTCAGGATGCCTACCTTCGGAAAATAGATGGCCTGCCCCAGGCTGGACAGCATGGCGGCCAGATGGGGATGCTCGCGGGAAATCGTCTCGTTCAGCTGCCGTGCCAATGGATTCATGCGTTCCCTTCCTCTCGGTTCAACCAGGTTTCAGTCGTTTTTTTCAATTTGCGTGTTTTTTCAACTTGCGTGATATTATACCATCCCGCAACCGTCACGTCATCGAAAAATCGAAACGTAGGCGGAGCGGGGATCCAACCGGGCGGATCAGGTTCCGGAGATCGTGGCGAGCCGTTCGCCCATCCGGATCCTGTCTCCGGGCCGCAAATCTCCCCGGGGCTCGCACAGGCCGCCTTCGGCCAGCAGGACGACGGTGGAGCCGAATTCGAACCGCGCAAATTCTTCTCCCCTGGCCAGTCTGGAGGGAAGGGGCTCCGCATACCGGATGCTGCCGACGTTCATCGCCCCCACCTTGACCACCGCGACTTCCCCCTTCTCGTGCCGAATGTAGGTGACCAGCCGTTCGTTACGGGACAGCACGCGGCGCATCCGGCTCAGCCCGAAATCGTTGACCGGATACGTGCGGCCCGGGATCCGCTCTTTCTCCGTGATGTCCCCGTCGCAGGGAGCGTGAATCCGGTGGTAGTCGGAGGGACTCAGATAAAGCACCCAGTAACAGCCGCCGGCGTAGATCGGGACGCGCGGGGAACCGTTCAGGAGTTCCGGAAGCGAATAGCTTTGCCCTTTGACCTCGATGATCGTGCCGTCGCCCACCGGACCCGAGGCGATCAGTTTTCCGTCCACCGGGCTGACCAGGGCTGCGGGATCGGGATCGAGCGGACGCGAGCCCGGCTTCAGCCGGCGGGTGAAAAATGCGTTCAGCGTCGGATATTGTTCCGGGGGCAGTTCGGCCTCCGCCGTGTCGATCCGGTACATCGAGACAAAAACGGGAATCAGGCGGCGGCTTAACCGCGAGTTGGCCAGAAGCCCAGCAAACCGGGATACGGAACGGCGGGAGGACAGCTCCGTCAGCGCCCTGAGCACCCAGCGCGTCATGGTTCGAAAACCTCCCTTTCGGGAAACCAGTGTGACACAACGGCGCGCAATCTGCAAGTACGAAGCATACGCTGGACCAAAACCATGGCGCATTTTGCGCGGGAGGGCTGATGCATGGTCAGGGTGGCGTTTGTGACGCCCGGCGCGTTTCCCGTGCCGTCGCCGCGCGGCGGGTCGGTGGAGCGGGTGGTGGAAAAAACCGTGCCCCGCATCGCGCAGGCCGTTCCGGGCGTGGAAGCGAGAATCTACGCGCGCATCGGGCGGGGCCAGAAGGCGCAGGGCACCATCGGAGGCGTCCGGATCGAGCGGGTTCCGGCGGCGAGCAAACGGCGCTATCGGGAACAGGTGATGCGGCGGCTGCGGGATTTTCGTCCCCACATCATCCAGATCGAAAACCGGCCCCTCTGGGTGCCGATGTTCAAGCGGCGTTTTCCCCGCGCGCGGATCTGGCTCAACCTGCATTCGACGACGTTCATCACGCCGCCTTACGCGAATCCGGCAAAGGTGGGCCGCTGCCTGCGGATGGCGGACCGGGTGCTGGTCAACAGCCGGTTTCTCCGCCGGTTCATCCTGAACCGGCACGGCCGGTCCATCACCGTCAGCGTCGTGTATCCCGGCGTGGAATCGGACCGGTTCGCCGGCCGGGACAGGGAAGCGGAGCGCGCCAGGCGGGGATGGAAAGGACGCCGCATCGCGCTGTACGTCGGGCGGCTCATTCCGAAAAAAGGCGTGCATCACCTCATGGAATGTTTGCCCGATTGGTCGCGGAAAATCCCCGGTTTCCTGCTGATCATCGTCGGTAGCGCCTTCTACGGCAGCCACCGAAAAACCGCCTACGTCCGCAGGCTGCACCGCAAGGCCCTTCCGTGGCGGCGTCACGTGCATTTCGAGCCCTACGTGTCCCATACCCGAATCCCCTCGTGGTACGCCATGGCCGATGTGGTGGTGGTGCCTTCCGCCGGGCGGGAGGCGTTCGGCCTGGTCAACGCGGAAGCGATGGCGGCGGGAGTTCCCATCGTGGCGACGCGGGCCGGCGGCATTCCGGAAATCGTCGCGAACGGCCGGACCGGCTTTCTTGTTGACGCAAGCCGTCCGGTTCCCGGGCTGAAGGAGAAGGTGCAGAAGCTTTTGACCGACGACGCGCTCCGGCGGGAAATGGGGGAGCGCGGACGGGAACGGGTTCGAAAGAGATTTACCTGGGAACGGACCGCGGCCATGTGGCTGGAGGCGCTGAAAAAGGAACAAGGTTCGGGGGCCATTCCCTGATCTGTCCCATTCCGGCCCGATCCGCCGCCGCACCGGGGGCGCCCGTTCGCGGGCCCTCACCGGCGGGCCTTCGCCTGCGGCCTTTGCCCGAGGGCGCCCATATCCGTGACGCGCCCATGGGTCCATGCATATGATGGGCATATAACGCATCGGGAAGGGGAAGGGCATGAAAAAGTCGAAGACGCGAAGATCCCGCCGGCGTCGTCCGCTTTTTTTTGTCGCCAATCCGAATCAGCATGAACTGAAATGGCTGGATGACGTGCCGGCCAGGGAAAAGCCGGTCAATCTGCACGGAAAGGCCGCGCTCGCCGAACCGCCGGCGGCTGCCCCGCCCCCGGCTGGTCCGGCGACCGTAAATGACGGCGCGGAAGAGTGGACCATCGTGGCATCGGAAGGACAGGAAGCCTTGCAGGATGGAAATGCCCAGGTCCCGGCAAGCGATGAGGGCGCCGCCAGGGTACAGACGGACAGCCGGGCCGAAGCCGGCGAAGAGCCGGAAGAAAGCGGCAAGACGGTCCGTCAAAGACCTCTTCCGACGCGGGAGGAAAAGGAAGCCGGACTGGCGGAAAGGAAAATGCCCGGCCGGCCCCGCCCCCTGATCTACACCGACGATCTGGCCGACGAAAGCGTCACGGAGGAAAAGCTTGCGCCGCGCTCCATCGGGCCGTCCCGTCTGGCGCCCGCGGCCGTCGGAACCGAAACCATCGAAGATTACGCGGTCACGTCCATCAAATTGGCGGACGGCAGCGTGACGGAAACGAAGCTGGCGCCGGAGTCGGTCACGGGAACCCACCTGGTCCGGCACTCCATCTCGGGAGAGCACATCCGGGACCGCTCCATTGGCAGCGAGAAGATCCGCGACGGCAGCATTACCCCCGAGAAGCTGGCCGACCGGGCGATCGGCGCGGACAAAATCGCCGAAGGGTCCATTGAAAGCCGGCATCTGAAGCAGCTGATCGTCACGGAGGAGCTCCTGGCGGACCATGCCGTCACCTCCGTCAAAATCCGCAGCGGGGCCGTGCTGACGGAACATTTGGCCAACGAATCGGTGGACACGGCGAAGCTGGGAGCCGGCGCCGTCACCGCCTCCAAGCTGCGCGACGGAGCCGTCACCTCCGAAAAAATCGCCCAGGGCGCGGTGGAGTCGAGGCACCTGATGCCCGGACTGATTTTGGCCGAGCATGTTGCCACGGGCGCATTGCTGGGAAAGCACTTGGCCCCGGGGTCGGTGCGGGGGGAGCAACTGGCCGAAGGGGCAATCGGCGCGCGGGAGCTGGCGGACGAATCGGTCGTCGGAACAAAGCTGGCGGCGGGGGTCGTCGGTCCGGAACATCTGCGGGAAAGGGCCGTGCAATCGGTGCATCTGGCGGACGGAGGCGTCGATACCCGGCACCTCGCGGATAAGGCGGTAAATTCCTACAAACTGGCGGACCAGTCGGTGACGACGCCGCACCTGGTGGACCAGGCCGTCACGGGCAACAAGCTGGCCGACCAGAGCGTGACGTCGAACAAGCTGGCGGACGCCGTCGTGCAACCGAGACATTTGGCCAAAGGGGCGGTGCGGGGCGACAAGCTGGCGGAACAGGCCGTGGGAAGCCGCCACCTGATGGACGGTGCCGTCGAAGGCCGTCACCTTGCCGGACAATCCGTCAGCCGCGAACACCTGGCGAACGCCGCGGTGGGAAGCGAGCATCTGGCACCGCAAGCCGTCAAGCGTCAGCATGTGGAAAATGGCGCCATCGGCACCGCCCAGCTCGACGCCCAGGCGGTCCAGTCGCATCACCTGTCCGAGGGCGCGGTGCGCGGCGTCCACGTGCAGGAGGGCGAGATCCGGACCGCGCATCTGGCGCCGGGCAGCGTTACCGCCGAAAAGCTGGCGGCGCGGTCGGTGGGCACGGATGCCCTGCAGGAGGAGGCGGTGACCGCCGACAAAATCGCGCCCGGAGCCGTCGGGGAAAAGCAGCTGGATTCCAGAAGCGTGTTTTCGCACCACTTGGCCGATTACGCGGTGACCGCGGCGAAACTGTCCCCCGAAAGCGTCTCGACGGAAAAGATCGCGGACGCCGCCGTGACCGGGGTCAAGATTGCGGACGAAGCGGTGAACGAAGCGAAGCTCCTGGACGGTTGCGTCACGGAAACGAAGCTGGCCGACGGCAGCGTGGCGATGGGCAAGCTGGGAATGGACGTCAGGGACTACCTGTCCCGGGTCGGCGCCGCGATCACGGAAGATCGGCTGGCGGACGGCAGCGTGACGGGACGCAAGCTGGCCGCGGGAAGCGTGGACGCCGTCCATCTGGCGGCCGGCGCCGTAACGGAGGAAAAGCTGGCGGAAGGGGCGGTGACGGCCGAAAAGCTGGCGCCCGGCGCGGTTGCGGCCGACAAGCTGGCGGATGAAGCGGTGACCGCCGAGAAACTGGCGGCCGGCGCGGTGACCACCGAAAAGCTGAGACCCGGCGCGGTGACCGCCGACAAGCTGGCGGAGAACGTCAAGAGCTACCTCGTCCGCCTCGGCAGCCAGGTGACGGAGGAGCGGCTGGCGGACGGCAGCGTGACGGGACGCAAGCTGGCGGCGGGGAGCGTCGGCGAAGCCCATCTGAAGCCCGGTTCTGTGACCGAAGGGAAGCTGGCCCCGGAATCGGTCACCGCCGACAAGCTGGCGCCCGGCGCGGTTGCGGTCGACAAGCTGGCGGATGAAGCGGTGACCGCCGAGAAACTGGCACCCGGAGCGGTGACCGGCGGGAAGCTGGCCGCGGCTGCGGTGACCTGCGAGATCCTGGCGGACGGGGCCGTCACGGGCGAGAAGCTGGCTCCGGAGTCGGTGACCACCGAGAAGCTGGCGTCCTGGTCCGTCACGGCCGACAAGCTGGCCCCCGAATCGGTCACGACCGGCGCCCTGGCCATGGAGGCGGTGACGGTCGAAAGGCTCGCCCCGGGAGCGGTCACGGCCGACAAGCTGGCGGCCGGTTCGGTGACGGGCGAGAAACTGGCGCCGGAAGCCGTGACGGCCGACAAGCTGGCCCCCAGGGCGGTGACAAGCAGTGCTTTGGCCCCCGGTTCGGTGACGACCGCCAATCTGGCCGACAGGGCGGTAACGGGCGAGAAGCTGGCGCAGAACGCAGTGGCGGGCGAACATCTGGATTCCTGGTCCGTCACGGCCGACAAGCTGGCGCCGGATGCGGTCACGGCGGAAAAGCTGGCGCCGGAGAGCGTCGCTTCCGAAAAACTGGCGCCGGAATCGGTCACGCGGGAAAAGTTGGCTCCGGATGCGGTTACGGCGGAGAAACTGGCCGCCGGAGCCGTGACGGCCGACAAACTGGCGCCGGATGCGGTCACGGCGGAAAAGCTGGCGCCCGAGTCGGTGACGTCCGACAAACTGGCGCCGGAGGCGGTGACGACGGAGAAGCTGGCTCCTGAAGCGGTCACCTCCGAAAAATTGGCGCCAGAGGCTGTGACGGCGGAAAGACTTGCCCCGGGAGCGGTGACCGCCGACAGGCTGGCGGCGGAAGCGGTGACGACGGAGAAGCTGGCGCCGGAGGCGGTCACGTCCGACAAACTGGCCTTGGGGGCGGTCAACGCCGACGCGCTCGCCCCCGGTTCGGTGACCGCCGAGAAACTTGCGCCTGAAGCGGTCTCTTCCGACAAGCTGGCTCCCGAATCGGTGACGGCGGAGAAGCTGGCCCCCGAGCTGAGGAGGTCGCTGGACCGTCTGAAGGAAGCCTTGATGGAACCGGTGTCGGAGCTGGCGGAAGAATGCGTGACGGAGGCGAACCTGGCGGAAGGATGCGTCACGGGGGCGAAGCTGGCGGACGGCTGCATTACGGAACAAAAACTTTCGGACGGATGCGTGACGGAAGCGAAACTGGCCGACGGATGCGTCACGGCGGCCAAGCTGGCGTTCCCGACGGTCGCAGCGCCGGAGCCCGGAATCGCGCTCAGGTTTGGCGTCATCCCGTTTGCCTTCCCCGACGGTAAAAACCGGATGGAGCTTTCCGTCGCCTTCGATCCGCCGTTTGCCGACGACCGGTACGTGATCACCTTCTCCCTCGACCTACCCGGCTGCACGGCGTATGTCAAGGAAAAAAAGCCCGGCGAAGCCGTTTTCGAGCTGACGCGGATCGGCCCGAGGGGAAGGATCGAACTGCAGGGCGCGGTCCAGTGGATCGCGGTGGGCCGCGGCGGGGGCGAATCGGTTTCGTCCTGAAACAAAGCGAGCGGGGCACGAACATTTACGCATTGGCACACGGTTTGCTCTCTCTGTCGAGGGAGCATTTTTCTTTTTTGGATTACCTTTTGCACGGGAAGGGACTGGGATGGCGATTGGCGGAACTTCTGATGATCTTTTTTCTGGAAGCGCTTTTTGTCACGGTGATGACTTGCCGGTGGATCATTCTGATCCGCGGGTACCGCAATCTCTCCGCCGTCATCAGCTTTTTTGAACAGATCCTTCAGGTCTCCGCGCTGGGGCTGGTCATGCTGAATTTGGACGAGCCGCTCAGAATGATTGCGTTTGCCTTCGGATATGCCGTCGGTTCGTTGGCCGGGAGCGTGATTGAAGAGAAGCTGGCGATCGGATTCGCTTTCTTTCAAATTGTCAGCGACCCGGCTTCGAACCTGGCCCAAAGGCTGAGGGACGCGGGGGTCGGGGTGACGGCGTGGAAGGCGGTGGGAAGGGAAGGAGAGCGGCAGGTGCTCATCGTGATGGTCCGCAGGAGACTGGGGAGAGAGTTGATCAGGCTCGTGGAGGAGACCGATCCCCGCAGCTTTGTCGTCCGTTTGGATCCCGAAGCTTTCCGGGGCGGATTCCTGAAAAAAGGGCTGAACACCAAATAACATCCGACGGGGCTTCATATTGGCATGCCGCTTGCTGAAAACCGGGCTGAAGACATCTCGCATGAGGAGGACAGGCCTTTATGAAAATGAAAGCGGCGGTGATGACCAAAGCCGGCTCGCCCTTGATCGTGGAAGAAGTCGAGCTGGCGCCCCCCGGTCCCCATGAAGTGCTCGTCAAACTGGCGGCGACGGGGGTGTGTCACAGCGACTATAACGCCCTTCATGATGAAACGACGCCGACCCCCTGCGTTTTGGGCCATGAAGGCGCGGGAATTGTCGTGGAGGTGGGACAAAATGTAACAACCGTAAAAAGGGGCGACAAGGTGGCGCTGAGCTGGGTTCCATTTTGCGGCACTTGCGATTTCTGCCAGACGGGACAGGTGAATTTGTGCGAGACCGCCTTTGGCCCGATGTTTGCCGGAACGCTGCTGGACGGGACGACGCGGCTTTCCCGGATGGGGCAAAAAGTCTACCACTATTCCCTGTTGTCCACCTTTGCCGAATTCACCGTGGTACCGGAAATGAGTTGCGTGAAGATGCCGGACGACATGCCGCTGGCGCAGGCTTCGCTGATAGGCTGCGGAGTGGCCACCGGGTACGGTGCGGCGGTGAATGCGGCGAAAGTGACGCCCGGTTCCGCCGTCGCCGTTTTCGGCATCGGAGGAGTGGGCATCAACGCCATTCAGGGAGCGCGAATCGCCGGCGCTTCGCTGATCGCGGCATGCGACGTGAAAGAACAAAATCTGGAGCTCGCCCGGAAATTCGGAGCCACCCATACGGTGAACGTGGCCGAAACGGATGCGGTGGAAGCTTTGAAGGATCTGACCAAAGGGCTCGGGGTTCATTTCGCCATCGATTGCTCGGGAAATACGAGCGCGGCGAGCCTGGCCTGGCAGAGCACCAGAAAAGGCGGAACCACCGTTGTCATCGGGGCGTTTCCCCAGGGCAAAACGCTGTCCCTTCCTTCCGGCGGCTTTCACCGTTCCGGGAAAATCCTGAAAGGAAGCTTCTACGGCGATGTCCATCCGTTTCGCGATTTTCCGCTGATCGCCAATCTGTACCTGCAAGGAAAGCTGAATCTGGATGAACTGATTCTTTCGCGCATGCCGCTGGAGAAAATCAACGACGCGTTCGCCGCTTTTCATGATCCGTCCGCCGCAAATGCCGGGCGGGTCGTGATTGAATTTGCGGAGTGAAATTACCAATCCATCTGACGCCAAAGTCCAGCGGTAAGATGTCAAGTCCCTGATTCGTGAAAATTGGAAATTTTTTTGGCCTTAAAGCGCTCGAGTCAGGTAAATTGGCAACACCAAACTAAACCCAGTCGAAAATCAGGATGATTTCCAGATTTTAACTGGGAATTTGTTGAAGGATTTGGCAAAGGAGGCGTTACCCCTTCGCGTGATTCACCTTCCTTCGAGGCGTGTAGAGTTGGTCGTTGCG
>Ga0310826_100088_pt1 | contig 163529 bp, 174 predicted proteins | sample WT_ome_FD_201306 | JGI IMG/M metagenome (GOLD analysis project Ga0310826, IMG submission 201306) | Sorghum-adapted microbial communities enriched on wild type (WT) sorghum from Joint BioEnergy Institute, Emeryville, California, United... ... | reverse complement strand
CGCAAGGGCTGGTCAGCATGCTTGAATGTTACTTGGCATTTCGTTAACTCTTCGGAACCGCCTGGTGCGGACCCGCATGCCAGGTGGTGTGAGAGGACGGGGGCTAGCCGCCCCCTTCTACTCGATTATCTTCCCCTTCCCTGGCTTCAGCGAGCGCCGCTTCTTGCCAGCTCCGTGTCCCGTTCAAAATGCAGGAACGTGGTTCCCCGGTACATCAGCACTCCTTCGTCCATTTCCGCCAGCATGCCGTACCTGGCGCCGTCCGTGCGGAATTCGATTCTCCTCCCGTCCACCGTCTGGAACGTGACGTAATAGGTGGTGTCCGTCTGCATCTGGACCGGTCCGTTTTCCTGATAATACGGACGGGACGACACGTCGGGACGTTTGCCGACGACCCGGGCCCGCACGGACACGACCGGACGCCCGCGGTCCTGCAGTCGCCCCGGCGAAAATGCGCTCCAGACAAGCACGGCCAGCGCCCCAAAAGCCACCACGACCAGAAACGGCAACAGGACGCCCTCCCAGTCCGCCACCGGAGTCCCCTTCCTTTCCCGCAAAGTCGCTCCGCTATTACTTATGTTGCGGGTTGGGAAGGCATGCAAGGAGACGAGGACGGCGAAGGTCCGCGAAGAGCCCGACAGGCGAACCCGTCAGCGTCCCGATTTGAATTTTTGCACGTGGACCCGCGCTTCCTCCACATTGGTCACCCGGTTGCGGCTCCACTCCAGCAAAATGCGGTCGATATAGCGGAAATGCAGCTTTCCGGCGAACACCGCCTCCTTCAGCGCGAACATCACCAGCTCTTCCGGATAGCCATCCCGGTCAAGCCAGGCCTCGATGGTTTCGCACTCCATCGGCGTGAGCGGACGGCCGAATTCCTGCTCAAATGCCCTGAACACCGCCCCCGCGCCTTCGTCTTCCGGCTTTTGGGCGGCTGCAACGCCTCCGCCCGGAAACGAAGCACCCGCAACCGTCGCCGAGGCCCGCGCGCGGCCGCCCGACGCGAGCATTTCGCCGATCCGGTTGTACAAACCGGTCAAGATAAACCGTTCCGCGAGCACGCCCGTGCCCGGATCGGTATATTCGTCGATGCCGAGAAATCCGAGTTTGATCAAACGCTGCAGCGCCTCGCCGATGACCGCCGGCGTGGCGCCCAGGCGTTCGCAGAGCTGTTCGGTAGTCGGAAATTCGTTCTGCTCCAGCTGGCGAAACGCCATCAGCTGGATGAGGAGCATCGCTTCCGTATCGCTGAGGCCAAGCGTCCTGTAGGTGCGGAGCAGAGCGTACGGGACACTGACCGCCCCGTCCTGCAGCGCTTCGGCCCATCCGCGCGCGAGAGCGTCCCTTTCGTTCACCGTCTCACCCTCTTGTCGTGAGGATCCGCGCCTGCGCGGCGGAACCGCCATCGCCGGCGCGGGAAAAGGATTTGCGGCATCACAGAATAAACGGCGTCTTGGAGGTTGGCGTGTCTTTGCGGCTCCCGGGTATTGTCCCGGAGTTGCCATGTTCCGGCTGCTGCGGCGTCAGCCGATGCGGTCCGCCGTCACGGCGTTCCGCACCAGCGTGTGGGTGTCGCGGGCGATCATCAGTTCCTCGTTGGTGGGGACGACGAGCACTTCCACCTTCGAATCGTCGGCCGATATTCGCCTCGGGTCTTTCGAAACCGCCTCATTGCGCGCAGGATCGAGCCGGATACCGAAAAACGTGAGCCCTTCGCAGACGCGCTGCCGAAGCCGCGGCGCATTTTCGCCGATCCCCGCCGTGAACACCAGCGCGTCCAGCCCGTCCATGGCGGCGGCGTATGCGCCGATGTATTTCCGGAGCCGATAGGCGAACATTTCGAAAGCCAGCCTCGCCCCTTCGTGCCCCTGGTCCATCGCCTCCAGGATTTCCCGCATGTCGCCGCTGAGGCCGGAGATCGCCAGCAGCCCGCTGTGCTTGTTGAGCATCGAGCTGACCTCGGACAGCGTCAAATCTTCCTTGCCCATCGCGTAAGGGACGATGGCCGGGTCGAGGTCGCCGCTGCGGGTGCCCATCATCAGCCCTTCCAGGGGCGTCATGCCCATGCTGGTGTCGAGCGACTTGCCGCCGAGAACCGCGGCGCAGCTGGCGCCGTTGCCAAGATGGCATGTGACCATCTTCAGCTCTTCCACCGGCCGGCCGAGAAACTCCGCGGCCCGTTTGCTCACGTATTCGTGCGAAGTCCCGTGGAAGCCGTAGCGGCGGATTTTGTGCCGGCGGTACAATACGGTCGGAATCGCGTACATGTAAGAGGTCGGAGGCATCGTCTGATGGAAGGCGGTATCGAACACCACCGCCTGGGGAACGCCGGGCAGGACTTCCTCCACCGCATTGATGCCCGCAAGGTGGGCGGGATTGTGCAGCGGAGCGAGATCGAACAGCGCGCGGATTTCCCGCTTCACTTCGGGGGTTACCAGCACCGAATGCTTGAAGGTTTCACCCCCGTGCACCACCCGGTGGCCGACGGCGCTGATCGCTCCCGGGTCCGACACGACGCCATACACCGGGTGGGTGAGCAGCCCGAGCATTTTCCGCACCGCCGCCGTATGGTCCAATATTTCCGCAACGTCGCTGATCTCTCGGCCGTCCTTCGTCTCATGGACCGCGATGGACGAATCCATCCCGATCCGTTCCACCCGGCCCTTCGCCAGCGCCGACTCGTCGGTCATGTCAAACAGCTGGTACTTCAGCGACGAACTGCCCGCGTTGATGACGAGAATGTTCACCGGATCCGGTCACCGTCCCTGTCGTAGGTGAAAAACCCGACGCCGGTCTTGACGCCCAGCTGCCCGGCGCGCACTTTTTTGCGGAGGAGGATCGAGGGGCGGTACTTGAGTTCCCCGTATTCGCGAAACATTCGCTTCAGGGCGGCCAGCACCGCGTCGAGGCCGAACCGGTCCGCCATCTCGAGGGGGCCGTGCTCGAACCGGTAACCGATGCGCATGGCGTCGTCGATGTCTTCCGCCGAAGCGACGCCTTCTTCCAGCAGGCGCAAGGCTTCGTTGATGAGCAGACAGATCAGCCGCGTCGTCACGAAACCCGGCGATTCGTAGACCATGACGCCTTTTTTCTCGATGACTTCTTCCACGAACCGCTTCGTTTTCTCAAATGTCTCGTCGGACGTCTGCAGGCCGCGTATGATTTCCACCACGTCGGCATGGATCGTCGGATAAACGAAGTGCATGCCGATTACCCGCTCGGGATGCCGGGTCACACCGGCCAGCTCGGTAAGGCTGAGCGTCGAGGTGTTGCTGGCGATCACCGTTTCCGGTCCCAGCAGCTCGCCGAGCCGGGCGAACACCCGCTTTTTGCTGTCCATGTCCTCGGTGATCGTCTCGATGACCAGATCGCAACCGACCAGCTTTTCGGGTTCCTCTTCAAGATGAATCCGGCTCAGGATCAATTTCTTCTCCGCCTGCGTGATCGCCCATCGTTCCAGCTGCTTGTCCAGGCTCATTTCGAGGCCGGCACGAGCCGCGGCCAGATGCTCTTCGTCTTTCTCCACCATCCGCACCTCGAGGCCCTTGGACGCCAGCATTTCCGCGATGCTCCGTCCCATCGTGCCGCCGCCGACCACGCCGATCGAGCGCAACATGGGGCTCCCTCCACCCGTTCGTGTCTCTTTTTGCGCGGGCAAAGCCGGAAGGCCCTGCCCGAACCAGTATCATCTTACCATATTTTTCGACGGGCGCGGTATCGGGACATTCCCTGAGCCGATTGGCCGGAAAAAATAAAAGCCGCTTCCCGTCGCGGCAAATGCCGCTCCGCCGGGTGTCGCGGCAAACCTTTTTCCATTTGGCATCTCATGAGGCGGCAGATTCCGGTTTCAGCAAAAGGACGGCCAGCCGTTTCCATTCGTCCACGTACCGGTCCAGAGCCCACTGGACCATGACGATGGTTTCGCTTTCGTCCAGGGGCAAGGTGTAGGTTCTCAGGGTCGCGTCCGGCAAGCGGTAAGGCACCACGCGGATGGCGTCGCTTCTGACCAGCGCCGCCAGATCCCCGGCCGGAGAAGTGTAGGCGTCCTTCGCCAGCGGGTCCAGCTGCGCGATCTGGTCCCAGCCAAGATCCAGCCGGTCATGGGATACAACGGATGACGGGAGCATCACCGGCAGCGCCCGCCAAATCCGGCGGTTTACCGTTCTTTCGTCTTCCTCGGGATATCGCACCGCCCACCTGCCCGGTTCCCGGATGATGGCCCATTCCTCGCGGCCGGAATTGTCCTTTTCCCCGGGAAGCACTTCGGACAGCGCCACATGGGGCTCTTCCCCGGCGGTCCCGGATTTTCCCGATTCATCCGGCCTGAGCATCTCCACATTTTTGACCCAGAGCCGCTCTTGCGCCTCGGCCGCGTACGCTCCGGCGACCCATGTCACCTGCCGGATGGAAACGTACCGGTTGCCGGCAAACAGCAGCTGTTCCAGGATCGCGGGTTCCCCGGTCATGGGCGCCAGTTCCGCCAGCTCCGCTTCCGATGCGACATCCGGCATTTCCAAGGCCTCCGACGCTTCCTGCAGGACGCCTTCGCCGGTTCTCCCGACCGGCTTCGCGACCAGGCGCTGACCGCCCGCCAGGTCCGGCACCGCCCGGATCAACCAGAATTCCCGCCCGTAAGGCATCAGGATGCCGGATCCTTCCGCCACCACCTGCGGCATGCCGCTCTCGGCGGCGACGAGCATCGTGCGATATTGGCTGACCACGCCGACACCTTCCGGGTTCGGCTGATCCCGCCGCACGCCGAGCAGAAACGCGGAACGAATGGCCGCCGATTCGTCCGTCGAGATCTCCGGAATCAAGGGGGTGCCCTGGTGCAAATTGAAGGTATCCGCAGCCCGCATGACCGCTTCGTCCGCGAGGGAACGGTTCTGTTCCGCAACACGCCACATCCCGATCCATACGGCGGCCACCGTCAGCAGCCCGGCCACGGCATACCCCGCAACATTCAGAAACGCCTTGCGCGGCGTCCGTCGCTCCGGCCCCAGACGTTCCTCGATACGCCGGCGCAGCCGCTCGTCGAAGCCGTTCCGCACCAGCGGCTCCTTGGCCAGTTGTTCCCTCAGTTCCCGATCAAACCGGTCCATCGGAACCCTTCTCCTTCAGGGTCATCATTTTTCTGCGGGCGTGGAACAGCCGGGACTTCACGGTTCCTTCCGTTACGCCGAGCACGTCCGCCATCTCCTTCAGGGACAATTGGTAATGCGCAAACAGAATGAGAACTTCGCGGTATTTGCGGGGAAGGGCCAGCACCTGTTTCCACGTCTCGTTTACCGCCAGCTTCTCGATCACTTCCTGCTCGGCGGACCGCAGCTGTCCCCGTTCCGCCAGATGGTCGATAAGCGTCACCTTGCGAAGGAACGCCGAACGCATAAAGTCGATGGCCGTATTCCGCGTGATGGTCAAAAGCCATGTCTTAACGGAGGCCACGCGGCGGAAATTGTGCAGATGACGATACGCCTTGAAAAACACTTCCTGGGTGATGTCGTCGGCCAAGTCCCATTTCCGCGTAATGCTGAACGCATAATTCCAGACGTCCTTGCCGTAGGCGTCCATCAGCTCCCCGAGCGCGGCGCGCCTGGCTTCGGCGTCTTCCGGGGCGGCGCAGCCGATCCACTCAAACTCGCGTCCCGATTCCAACATTGCCACCTCAGCCTTTCCTGACGAACCGGAGAACGCAGCGGTCCGTCGGGCGGTTGATCTCATCGTACCACACTCCGCCGATGATGTCCCGTGACCGTCGTCCCGTTCGCCACCCCGGAGACGGCATCGGAAGACGAAACGCATTTTTTTGTGTAGACGAAAAAAACCGCCGAAAAGTTCATTTTTCGGCGGTTTAGACCAATTCGGCCATGTTGGTTTTGTCGGAACTGTTGCCCGCAAGGCTGGCGTTGCCGGCAAGGCTGGCGGTGTCCGCAGCTTCTACACGGAGCAGTTCCCGCAGGCGGCTCCCCGACATCGTTTCTTCCCGGATGAGCACTTCCAGGGCCCGGTCGAAATCGTCGCGCTTCTCTTCCAGCAGTCGGCGGGTCCGTCCCGCCAGTTCGTTCAGGATGGCGGCGCTCTCCCGCGACCACTCCGCCTTGGTCAGCGCTTCCGGATGCACGATGCCCAGCGAGGACATGCCCGATTCGATCATGGTCCGCGCGATGTCGGCAGCCTGCTCGAAATCCCCGCGGGACCCGGTGCTGCGCGAACCGTACCGGAGCTCCTCGGCGGCCGCTCCGCCCAGCGCGATCATGATCTGCTCTTCAAGATAGGCCTTGCTGTAAAGGTAGCGGTCACGGTCTGGGCGCTGCCGCACATAGCCCAGGGCCTGGCCGCGCGGGGTCAACGAAACCCGCGCCACGCTTCCCGGACGGACCGTCTCCGCCACCAGGGCGTGTCCCAGCTCGTGCACAGCCACGCGCTCCCGTTCTTCCCGCGCCGCCTTGCGGTCCGACTTCTCGCCCATCATCACCTTGTCGATGGCCTGGCCGAGATGCCGCTGTTCGATCTTCTCCTGTCCGTCCCTCAGGGCATAAATGGCGGCCTCGTTCAGGAGGCTTTCCAGCTGCGCCCCCGAAAAACCGAAGGTTTCATCGGCGATGCGGGAAAGCGACACATCATCGGCCAGCGGCTTGTTTCGCGCATGCAAACGGAGGATGTGTTCGCGCCCGGCCTTGTCCGGCAGGGGGACGCGGATGAGGCGGTCGAACCGCCCGGGGCGAAGCAGCGCCGGATCAAGCATTTCCGGGCGGTTGGTGGCCGCGATGACCAGCACCAGCGGCTCTTCGTCGGCCCGGATGCCGTCCATTTCGGTCAGCAGCTGATTCAGCGTCTGGTCGTATTCGCGCTGCTGGCCTCCGTCGCGCTTTGCGCCGATGGCGTCAATCTCGTCGATGAACACGATCGCCGATTTCTGCCGGGCGCTTCGCGCCAGTTTGCGAGCCTTGCGGAAGAGATCGCGGATCCGGCTCGCGCCGACGCCCACGTACATTTCCACGAATTCGCTGCCGGAAGCGGCCACAAACGCGGATCTCGTATAATTCGCGGCGGCCTTGGCGAGCAGCGTTTTCCCGGTGCCCGGGGGACCGGTGAGCAGGATGCCCTTCAGCGGACGGATGCCCCATTTGGCGATCTTGTCCCGATACACCAGAAAATCGAGGGCTTCCAGCAGCTCCCGCTTGGGTTGTTCCTGACCGCCGATGTCGTCGAAGTTGAGGGGACCGATGCCCTCGCCGCCCGTCCGCCGGCCCGCGAATTCCGCCGGCCACCCGCCGCGCTGACGGCTGAAGACGTACAACCCGAAGGCGACCAGCGACGCGAACAAGAAGGGCATGACGGGCATGCCGATGTACAGCAAAAAAACAAAAACAGCCAAAAGACACCCAAGGACAATTTCTTTCACGTACTTCCTCATGTTACGCATCCGTCCCCACCCCCGGCGCGTCCGTTGCCCGCGGCAGCAGGACGAACTTGGCCTTGTCGCCGTCCAGCAGACGGACGTAAACATAACGGTCGTCCATTTGCGCTGTCGCTTCGAGGCCCAAGTGGCGTTCCGGAAGACGTCCGACAACCTCACGGACGACGGAATATCGGCGGTACTCCAACGCCTCCGCCACCTCGAAGAGCGCGTCCTGCCAAATCCTGTCCAGCCGGTCGCCGGAATCCGACACGGGGTCGATCTCCAGCGTGCGACGGCCAAGCGAGGACTTTCCTTCCGTCTCCAGACGGTGGACGATGGTTGGCAAATCGGCGTCCGGAGCCAGACGGAGACGCACCAACACCCGGTCCGCTTCCCATTCCGTTTCCGCCTGCAGAACGCCGGGCATTTCCTCCGCCAACCGGTTGAGGGGCTGCTCGACGCCGTAGTGCCGGTAAGCGGACCAGCCGCCCAGCAGGGCCGCCAGCACCAGCAAAGCTGCCGCCGCAAAAGCGGTCCATTTGAAATTCACGGCGTTCACCCTCCCATCCTTTCCGGCCGGACGGTTCCGGCGCAGCATTTGCGTCAGTTCGCCCTAAACTGAGACTGATTGAAATAAATTTAAATACATTAAGAATATATCACATATTGATAGCTAATTGGTTATCAAAAGTCTGGCAACAAGAAAAGGCCTGCGGCGCCGCCTTCCAGGGCGGATCGTCACAGGCCCGGCAAATCGTAGGTTTTCCGTTTGGCACCGTCCCGCGCCGAGTAAAAATCGATGGCCTGGCGGCCTTCCTCCGAATCGGCAATGTAGCGGACTTCCCAGACGGGCTCGCCTTGGAACCAACCCGGAACGACACGCAATATTTTCCGTCCGGGTTCGTCATTCCGAATCATGGCGCGCAGCTCCGCTTCGCCCACGAGATCCGATTCCCGTTCACGAATATAGCCGTCCGGGGTTTCCCACACCATCCAGCGGACGCCTTCCCCGTCGGTGCCCAGCACCACCCATACCGAATCATCCCACGCGTGCCGAAACGCCCATTCGACGCTGACCAGTCCGGCTTCTTGCATGGTGCGCCGGACGGCTTCCCGTTCCTCCCGGGCGTAGTCGCTGCCGGCTTCCCGCACATACCACATGGCAAAGGCAATCAGAATCGCCATAAGGCTGAAAATAAGCCAAACCCCCAATTTCCAGGTGATGACGGGAGTTTTGCGGCGGCTGTCGCGGCGGCTGAGGTTCATCCCCGCATCCTTTCAAAACGCCGCTGAACTTCATGGCGGATGCGCTCCTCGTCCAGCGTAAGAAGCTCCCGTCCGCGCATGAGCGGGTTCCCGTCCACCCAGACGTGCTCCACGTCCGCTCCGGAAGCGGCGTACACGGCATGGGACACGAAATTCGTGTGCGGCGTAAAATGCGTCCGGTCCGTACGGAGGGCGATCAGGTCGGCTTTCCAGCCTTCCTTCAGCATGCCGACGTCCTCCATCCCCAGCACGCGCGCCCCGTCCACCGTGGCCATGCGCATCACCTGGTCGGCGGGAAGGACGGTGGGATCGAAGGTGATTCCCTTGTGCAGCATGGCGGTGAGCTTGATTTCTTCAAACAGGTCGAGATTGTTGTTGCTGGCGACGCTGTCGGTGCCCAGGGTGACCGTGACCCCCGCCCGCAATAGTTCCGGCACGCGGGCGACTCCGCTGGCCAGCTTCAGGTTGCTGACCGGATTATGGGAAACGGCGGCCGGGCGCTCGGCAAGCAGGGCGATTTCTTCGTCGGTCAGATGAACGGCGTGCGCCAGCAGCGTCGGCCGGGTGAACACGCCGACCCGGTCGAGATGTTCCACCGGTCGTACGCCGTAGTCGCGCACGTTCTGCTCCACTTCCGCCTTCGTTTCCGACATGTGGATGTGGATCGCCAGATCGTATTGGTGCGCCGCCTCCACCACCCGTTCAAGGAGCCTTGGCGTGCACGTGTAGGGAGCGTGCGGCCCCAGCATCGTGCGGATGCGGCCGTTCGCTTTACCTTGCCATTCGCGGGCGAACCGGATCCCTTCGGCCAGTTTTTTGTCTGCTTCCTCCCCGTCGTCGAAGCCGACAATCCCCCGGCACAGGGAAGCCCGCATGCCGGACAGCTCCACGGCTTCCGCCGCGCGATCCATGAAAAAATACATGTCCGCGAACGCGGTGGTGCCGGTGCGAATCATTTCCGCCGCGGCGAGCGCCGTCCCCCAGTACACGTCCTCATCCGTCAACTTGGCCTCCATGGGCCATATGTAATTGTTGAGCCAATCCTGCAGATTCAGATCGTCGGCGTAGCCTCTGAGCAGCGTCATCGCGGCGTGGCCGTGGGTGTTGACCAGGCCGGGCAGAAAAAGCAGGTTTTTCCCGTCCACCCGTTCCTTTGCTTCTGCGCGCAATTCCGCCGGCGCCTCGCCTTCGCCGATTCCCGCGATGCGGTCTCCGCGCACGGCCAGCCAGCCGCGCACCACCGGCCGCTCGGGGTCCTGGGTGAGAAACGTTCCGTTTTCGATCAGCCAATTCACAGCCGATTCAGCTCCTTTTCCGCATGTTTCCGGGCAGGCTGCCCGGCGCATTGTTCTCGAGCTTCCCGTTTTTCCGCCTGTCTACTTTCCCGTCTGCCCTGTCCCGGTCTCCTCGTTACTTGCTGTTTCCTTGAAGGCATCCTCTTCCCTGAAGTCCTCTTCCATATAGTAAGCCAAGCTGTAAAGTTCGGCGGTAAAGTCGGCGTAATGCACCCGCACGCCGGGAGGGGTTTTCAGCACCGTCGGCGCGAAGTTGAGGATGCCCCGCACGCCCGCGGCGGCGAACCGGTCCGCCACCAGCTGCGCTTCGCTCGCCGGAACCGCGATCATGCCGATAGCGATGCTCCGCTCGCGCACCGTCTCGGCCAGCTCCTCCATCGGCTGGACTTTCAGGCGGTTGATCGTCGTGCCGATGATCCGGGGGTCGGCGTCAAACAGGGCGACGATCTTCACGTTTTCCTGCAGGTAAACGCGGTAGTTGCAAAGCGCGCGGCCCAGATTCCCGGTCCCCACCAGGGCCGCGTGCACCGTCCGGTCGAGATGCAGGATTTGCCGGATTTTTTCGATCAGGTAGGGGACGTTGTAGCCGATCCCCTTGCGGCCGAATTCCCCGAAGTAGGCCAGATCCTTGCGAATCTGGGCGGGGTTGAGGCTCAGCCGTTCCCCCAGCTCCTGTGAGGACACGGTCTGCACGCCGGCTTTCGCCAGCTCGTTCAAAAACCGCAGGTACACCGGCAAACGGCGCACGACCGCTTCCGAGATCCTGGCTTGCTTCACCGGACCGCCTCCCCTGCGAACCACTCCCTCACGCGGATCACCAGATCGCCGGTGGTCACCTGCTCCATCCTGGGGCCCGGGAGGGAATGCAAAAAGTGTTTTCCATACCGGGTGTCGATCACGCGGGTGTCGTAAATGATGACGATGCCCCGGTCCGTCCCCCTGCGGACGAGCCGGCCGAAACCCTGCTTGAAGCGGATCACCGCCTGGGGCAGGGAAAGTTTCATGAATGGATTTTCCTTCTGCGCCGCAAGCCTTTCCGCCCTCGCTTCCGCCACCGGGTGACCCGGGGGCTGGAACGGCAGGCGGACGATGGCCAGGCAGGTCAGAATGTCGCCGGGCAGGTCGACGCCTTCCCAGAAGCTGCTGGTGCCCAGCAGCACCGATGCCGGATGCGCAGCGAAATGCTGCGTGAGCAACGTGCGGCTGGCCCCGTCCAGTCCCTGGCCGAGCACCTGGATACCGGCGGCGGCAAGGCGTTCCCGGAGGGGATCGTAAACCGCGCGGAGCATCCGGTAGGACGTGAACAGCACCAGCATGCGTCCGCCCGTCGCTTCGGCGACGCCGGCGAGCGAACCGGTCAGCTCCGCGACGAAGCGCCCGTCCCCGTCCCGGCCGCGAATGTCCGGAAAATCACGCGGAATGAGCACCAGCGCCTGATCTTCGTAGCGAAACGGCGAAGGAAGCACGGCGGTGCGCAACCGCCCTTCCGTTTCGGCATGGTCCAGGCCAAGCCGTTCCGTCACGTAGCGGAAGGAACGATCCACCGTCAGCGTCGCCGAAGTCATCACGACGCTCGATTTCCGCCCGAACAGTTCTTCCCGAAGGATTCCGCTGACGTCCTCCGGCACCGCGTGCATGCGGACGGAACGGCCGCGGTACTGCAGATGTCCCTCCAGCCAATAGACATATTCCGGCCTGTCCAGGGCCAGAAAAGACCGGATGGCGTTTCTCGCCTCGGAAAGCGCCTTGACCGCCCCGTTCAGATCGGTAATCGCCGACTGCAGGACAAGATCGTCGCTTTCGTCCTTCAGGACCGGCAGCAGGCGTTCCAGCGGGCGAAGCAATTCGGACAGAAGAGCCACCGTATTGGCCCCTTCGGACACCGCCTCTTCCCACCCTTCCGGCGGTCCGTCCGGCCGGATCCGCAGGGTGATTCCGCCGCCCTCTTCCTGCGCCCCGTGCCGGCGCATCAGCTCAAACGCCCGTTCCGCCCACCGGTCCCACGATTCCCGCGCTTCCCAAACCGTGCGCTGGCACGCTTCCAGCTTTCCGGCCCATTCCGTCGCCGTTTCGGTGCCCGCGGCCCGCAGCAGGTAAACCAGGCGAGGGACGAGCCCTCCCGACCCGTCTCGCCACAGCCTGAGCAGCGCCTGGACGACGGCGCCGTAGCCGACGTTCCATCCCAGATGGTTGCCCGCCGCTTCTTCCAGATGATGCGCCTCGTCCACGATCAGCCGGTCGTAGATGGGCAAAAGCCGCCGCTCGGCCTGCATGTCGGTGAAAAGCAGCGCGTGGTTGGTGACGATGAGGTCCGCCCGCGAAGCTTCGTGACGCGCCCGGTGGTAAAAGCATTTGCGAAACCACGGGCACATCCGGTTCAGGCAGGAATCGGCGTCGCTGGCCACTGCATCCCACGCTTCCCGGGAGCCGCCCGGGAGGCTCAGCTCCTCCGCTTCGCCCCGCTCGGTTTCCGTCAGCCAGACGAGCATCTGGCCGAGCGCCACCGCTTCCTCTTCGGACAGGGCGAAATCCGGCGCGGACACCAGCTGCTCGAATTTGCGCAGACATAAATAGTTGCTGCGGCCCTTGAACACCGCGGCGCGAAAAGGAACGGGAGAAGCTTCCCGGAGCAGCGGCAGGTCGCGCAGCCGAAGCTGATCCTGGAGCTGGATCGTATGCGTGGAGACGACGATTGGTTTTTCTTCCTTCAGCGCATAATACAGTGCGGGCAACAGATACCCGAGGGATTTGCCGGTTCCCGTGCCGGCTTCCACCAGCAGATGCTCGTCCGAGGCCAGCGCCTCGCCCACTTCGCGGAACATGGCCAGCTGCCCGTCCCGCCGCTCGTAGCCGGGAATCAGCATTTCCAGCTTCTCCAGAACCTGTCCGGAGAACGCCTCGAAGGTCATGTCCTCCGGCAGGCGGGGCAGACCGACTTCTTCTTCCGCCGATTCATCCAGCCAGTCCGGGACTTTCAGGGCAAAATGACGAATGTAATGCAGGTCCTGCTCCCCTTCGCGTTCGGCAAAGGGAAAACCCGACTCCCGGCGGTCCAGCGCCCGGGCGATCAGCCAGCCGAGGTCGCTTCGGTCCGGATCGAAAAGCGAGGCCAGCCGTTGCAGGGTGACGAGGGGCATGCGTTCAATGCGCCCGAGACAACGAAGCAGAAGTTCGGCGGCGGCCATGGCATCCTCGTCGGCCTGGTGTTTCTTGGCGTGCCGGATGCCCAGCATCGCCGTCAACGATTCCAGCCGGTAACCCGGCGCGGAGGGATACGCAAGGCGGGCCAGGCGGACGGTGTCGATAACGCGGCCGGAGAACGGCAAATAGCCGCACCGGTCCAGGGACGCCTGCAGAAACCGGACGTCAAACGCCGCATTGTGCGCCGCGAGCACCGCGCCGTCGAGGTGCGGCACGATCCGGGCCAGGATCTCTTCCAGTTCCGGAGCGTCCCGCACATCGGCTTCGGAGATGCCGGTCAGCCGGGTGATCCAGGGGGGGATGGGCTTTTCCGGGCGCACGAAAGAGGCGAAGAAGGCTTCCGTCCCGCCTATTTCGTCATCCACCACGACCAGTCCGGCCTGGATGATTTCGTCGGTATCGGCCGACATGCCGGTGGTTTCAAAATCAAGCACCGCAAACTTCATTCATCGGGCTCCCTTTCCCGCCGTTTCGCATCCGGCGCCCGCCGCGGCCGGCGGCAAAACCGCCTCCACCTCCCCGGTTCCGAAGCGCAGCCGCACGGGGCCCCGGGCGCTCATGCAGACTTCCAGGTTGCGCTTGGCGTCCGCACAGGTGGGATCCGCTTCCAGCGCGCGGCGGAAACAGGATTTGGCCTGTTCCAGCTGCGACTGGGCGGCCTGGACGCACCCCAGTCCGTTGTACGCGGCGGCCTGCCATTTCGGGTGCTCGGCGAGCACCGCGATGAGCTGAAAATGACGGCACGCCCCGATCCAGTCCGACAGGCTCAGGTGGGCGGCGGCCAGCAAAAGCCGCGCCGCGTGCAGTTCCGGACAAAGGCGGAGCGCTTCTTCCAGGTGGCGGACGGCGTCGTCGAACATCCGCAGTTTGAAATACCCCCGCCCCCTGTCCAGCTTTTGCTGCAGGTCCAGCCACCAGTCCAAGGATTCGCGTTGATCTGATTTTATCATAAAAAAACCCCCCGGCGCAGCATGTTCGGCCGACAGGTTCATTCTGCGCCGCGGGGGATGGTTTCATGCGCTTCAAAGCACGGTCGTGTGCGGCTCTTCCGCCAGAATGCGGACCGGTTTGTTGTCGTCGCCCATGATCGCCACTTTCGGCCGGTGACGGCGCGCTTCTTCATCCGTCATGAGCGCGTAGGTGATGATGATGACCCGGTCGCCGGGCTGGACGAGCCGGGCGGCCGCCCCGTTCAGGCAAATCACGCCCGAACCGCGCGGGCCGGGAATGACGTAGGTTTCAAAACGGGCGCCGTTGTTGTTGTTGACGACCTGCACCTTTTCGTTGGGCAAAATATCCACGGCATCCATCAGATCCTCGTCGATGGTAATGCTGCCGACGTAGTTCAGGTTGGCTTCCGTGACGACGGCGCGGTGGATTTTTGATTTCATCATTTGCCGGAACATGTCGCCGTCACCTCCTTCGGGTTGATGATTACGTTGTCGATCAGGCGGGTCTTGCCGAAACGCACGGCCAGAGCGACCAGCAAAGGCGCGTCCAGCTCGCGGAGCGGCCGCCCTTCCGGCGGATCCGCAAGATCGGGCCACGTCACGACTTCCGCGTAGTCCGTGTCCGCGATCGGGCTCTCCGCGATGCTTCTTCTCATGCGGCCGCGAAGCTCCGCCGCGTCCGCTCCTTCCGCAATCCATTCCCCGGCGCGCTGCAGCGTCCGGTAAAGGATCGTCGCCTGCTCGCGCTCCCGGCTGCCGAGATACACGTTGCGGGAACTCAGGGCCAGTCCGTCCGCTTCCCGCACCGTCGGGCAGGGAACGATTTCCACCGGCAGGTTCAAATCCCGCACCATTTGCGTGACGACCGCCACCTGCTGGGCGTCCTTCAGACCGAAGTATGCCCGGTCAGGCCGGACGATATTGAACAGTTTGGTCACCACCGTCGCCACGCCGTCGAAGTGGCCGGGCCTGCTTTTGCCGCACAGTTTGCCCGTGATTTCACCCACCGTCACCCGCGCCAGCGGCGGATTCGGATACATCTCGTCGGCGGACGGAAGGAAGGCGATGTCCACCCCGCACGCCGCCGCCACCTCCAGATCCCGCTTCTCGTCGCGGGGGTAGCGTTCGAAGTCTTCGCCCGGTCCGAACTGCAGCGGGTTCACGAATACGCTGAGCACCACCAGGCCGTTTTCCTGCCGGGCGCGGCGCAGCAGGCTGGCATGTCCTTCATGCAGGTACCCCATGGTCGGAACGAAACCCACGGAACCGGAAACGCCCGGCTCCTTCCCCTCAGCCTTCGGGGACATCCGGAAATCCGCCACGACTTTTCGCATTTCGGCGATGGTGCGAATGACCCTGGGGGCGCTCATCCCGGGCCTCCCCCGTTCCGCGCGGCGGAAACCGCCGCGTTTTCCGTCTCCCGGTCGGCCGGCACCGTTCCATAGGGCGCTGCGGCTTCCCGTTCCCCCGGCGTCTCCTCCAGGCGAAACGCGTGCCGCTCCTCGGGAAACGCCAGCGTCCGCACATCTTCCGCGTAGCGCCCGATGGCCTCCCGTATCGTCGCGCCGATATCGGCATACATCTTGACAAACCGTTTTTCGCGGATGCCGGAGCCGTACCCCAGCATGTCGTGGTAGACGAGCACCTGCCCGTCGCAGCCGCGGCCGGAGCCGATGCCGATGGTGGGCACGCTGAGCGCCCGCGTCACTTCCCGGGCCGTCTCTTCGGTCACCAGTTCCAGCACGATGCCGAACACGCCGGCGCGCTCCAGGGCTTTGGCGTCCGCGATCAGTTTCTCCGCATCTTCGCGCGTTTTCCCCTGCACCCGGTATCCGCCGATCTGATGGACGGATTGGGGTGTAAGGCCAAGATGGCCGAGCACCGGAATGCCGGCCGCCGTCAGCCGGGCGATCTCCTCGCACAAATCGGCGCCGCCTTCCATCTTCACCGCGTGTGCGCCGCCTTCCTTCATGAGCCGGGCGGCGTTGCGCAGGGTCGCTTCCGGTCCCAGCCGGTAGGTGGCAAACGGCATGTCGACCACCACAAAGGTCCCCGGCGCTCCCCGCACCACCGCACGGGTATGGTAGATCATGTCATCAAGGGTCACCGGAATCGTGGTGTCGTATCCGAGCACCACGTTGCCGAGTGAATCTCCCACCAGAATCACATCGACCCCCGCTTCCTCCGCCAGGCGAGCGGAAGGAAAGTCGTAGGCGGTCAACATGACGATCGGGCGTCCTTCCCGCTTCATGGCGCGAAGCTTGGGAAGAGTGAGCGGTTTTGCCATTCCGGTGCGCCTCCGTTTCCTGACGTTTGAAGGGTGAAAACCGCTCGGCCGGAAACAAAAAACCTTTTTTGCACCGGGCCGCCTGAGCCGTCCCGATCCGTCCGGGATCGCGGGCAAAAAAGGTTTCCTCGCAAAGAACGCAGCCAGCGTCCTTCTGTCTCGGTCCTTTTCGGCTTCGAGCAGAATCCCCGCCAAAGCTGACATCAGCATATGGTTTCGCGCGGGCGTCCGCGGTCACCGGAGGATAAAGGATTCCGGGAACCCTGCGCTTCGCAAGTGCGGTTCGTCCGATACCGCCTTGACAAATCAATTATAACAGAACCGCATAGATCGGGGCAATGGTTCCGTCTTCCCGTTCCACCAACAGAGCGCCGTAATCGTCAATGCCGCGGGCCGTTCCGCGCACTGTTCCCTCGGGCGTGCGCAGTTCCACCGGCCGGTGCAGCGACTCGGCCAGGGCTTCCCACATGAGCCGGATTGGTTCAAACCCTTGCTCGCGGTACAAATCATACAATTCTTCGAAGGATTTCAGCACGGCGGCGATCAGCCGGGGCCGGTCCACTTCCCCGCCGCAGGCCATTTTCAGGGAAATCGCCTTGCCCTTCAGTTCTTCCGGAAAATCCTCCGGATCCAGGTTTGCCGAAATGCCGATGCCCGTCACCACGTAAAGAAGCCTCTCGTTTTCCGCGGAGGATTCCAGCAGCACGCCGCAAACCTTTTTTCCTTCAAAAAGCAGATCGTTCGGCCATTTGACGGAGACGTCGAGGTCCGCAAAGGCCTTAAGGGCGCGCGCCACGGCCACGGAAGCGAGCAGGGAAAGCTGCGGCGCCAGAGCCAGCGGAAGCGCGGGACGAAGCAGCAGGCTCATCCATACGCCCTTGCCGGCGGGGGAGATCCAGGTGCGGCCCATTCTCCCCCGCCCGCTGGTCTGCCGTTCAGAGATCACCAGGGCCCCTTCCGGCGCGCCCTCTTTGGCCCATTCATGTAGGATATCCTGCGTGGAACCCACGCATTCAAATACGCGAACCTGCCGGCCGAAACGGGTGGTTTGCAGTACGGCCTGCAGGGCCGTCGGCGACAGCCGCGGAGGCTTGCCCGCGAGCCGATAGCCGAGCCGGGGCACCGCTTCGATGGCGTACCCTTCCGCTTCCAGCTTGCGGATCTGCTTCCATATCGCCGTGCGGCTTACGCCCATGCGGCGGCTGAGGGCCTCCCCCGACACAAAGCCGCCTTCCGCTTCTTCCAGTATTTTCAGCAAAAACGTCCCATCCATCGGCCCAAAGATCATCCTTCCTCTGTGGAAAAACGGCGCGCCAGCTCGAGAAGCGACTCCCGGTCGTTGGAAACGCGGCCCGCCGCGGTTTCCTTGAGGAGCCGGCGCAGCATCAGGCCGACCCACGGCCCCCGCGGCCGCTGAAGATGTCTGGCCAGATCGCCGCCCCGTACGGCCAGCTCGCCGACGCTGCAAGCCGGCATGTCCCTCAGCCAACGGGAAGCGCGTTCGGACACCTCCCGCGGTACGGAAAGAAGCCCGGCGGAAAGGGCCAGCCAATCCACGGCGGCGGCACGTCCCCACTCCATCACCGCGCCGATCCACGTTTCCCGCGCTTCCGCCTGATCCGGGCTGCCGAAGACCGGACCCAGCCGCCGGTTCAAGCCGACGGCGCCCTTCCACCGTTCCCCCCGGGCCCGGCTGAGGCGAAGCTTGCGGGCGGCGTCTTCCGCGGCACCCTCGTCGCCGCCTCCGGCAATCCAAAGCAGCGGCCAGCGCAGCTCGGCCTCCGCCACCGCCGCAAGGCGCACGGATTGGAGCCGCTCCGGATCCGGCACCGGCAGGATTTCCTTCAGCGACAAAGCCAAACCGCTGCGGATGAGCAGCGTCCAGGCCCGGTCGGGATCGCGGCCGGCGGTCATCCTGTCCAGCTCCGCCGCCACCCGTTCCATGGCCACCAGGCGCAGCCGCTCCCGCTGCCGCAGGATCGCCTTCCACACCGACGGCGCCAGCCTGAAGCCGAGTTCCGCGGCAATCCGGATGCCGCGCAGCATGCGCAGCGCGTCCTCCGCGAACCGCTCCTCCGCGCGGCCTACGCACCGCACGACACCCGCCGCCAGATCGTCCCGGCCTCCGAAAGGGTCGATCAATTCACCGTCCGTACCCGCGGCCATGGCGTTGATGGTGAAATCCCTCCGCGCCAGATCTTCCCGGATGTCGCCGACAAACGACACCCGATCCGGATGCCGGCCGTCCGAATAGCCCGCTTCGCTGCGGAACGTGGTGACTTCGAACAGCCTGCCGTTCATCCGCACCGACACGGTACCAAACCGAAGTCCGGTGGGAATCGCGTCCGGAAAAATTTCCATCACCTGCCGCGGCCGCGCGCTGGTGGCGATGTCCGCATCCTTCAGCGGACGCCCGAGCAGCCGGTCGCGCACGCAACCGCCGACCAGAAAGGCCCGGTGTCCGGCTTCTTCCAGCATGCGCGCCACCCGCATGCCGTCCGCCCAGATCGCCGCCATGTCCTTCGTCATCCGATCCCGGCTCCCTCACGTCCCGGCCGCCGGTTCCGAAGACCGTATCCGCTGCCGGCCGGGCATCGTTATTCGCAAACCGTAACCGCCGCGCCTTCGCCGATCCCCAGCACCCGGTAGTAAATGCGCTCGTACTGATCCGTAATCCGCTGGCTGTGGAATTCTTCCCTCGCCCGCCGGACGCAGGCCCTGCCAAATTCGGCGCGCAGCGCATCGTCCGCAAGGAGGCGAAGCGCGAATTCCGCCATCGCTTCCGTATCGCCCACCGGCGCCAGGAATCCCGTCACCCCGTGCTGGACCAGTTCCGGAAGGCCGCCCGTAAATGAACCGACCGTCGGGACGCCGCAGGCCATCGCTTCCAGGACCACGAGGCCGAAGCTTTCCTTCTCAGACGGCAACAGCATCAGATCCGCCGCGGAAATGATTTCCGCCACATCCTCCTGCTTGCCGAGAAAAATCACCCGGTCCGCCAGCCCGAGCCGGGCGATCTTGGCCTGCAGCTTGGGCAGCTCCGGGCCTTCGCCGACCAACAGCAGCCGGGAGGGCATACGGCGGTTCACCCGGACGAAAATGTCCGCCAGGTCGCAGGTCCGCTTCACCGGGCGGAAGTTGGAAATGTGGATCAGCACCTTTTCCCCCGGCTGGGCGAATTCCTTGCGCAGTTCGCGGTTTTGGCGCGGATAGTACACCCGTTCGTCCACAAAGTTGTACACCAGATCGATGGGTTCCCGGATGTCCAGAAGCTCCCTCGTTTCGCGGATCAAATCGCGGCTGACGGCCGTCACCGCGTCGCTCCGGCGGATGCCGAGGCGGATAATGTCCTTCAGCGATTCGTCGTGTCCCAGGATGGTGATGTCCGTGCCGTGCAGCGTGGTCACCACCTTCAGGTGTTCCCCCGCCATCAGCTTCGCCAGGTACGCGGACAACGCGTGCGGCACCGCGTAATGCACGTGCAGCAGATCCAGCTTCTGCATCCGGGCCACCTGGTTCATCTTGCTGGCAAGGAACAGTTCGTAAGGCGGATACCGGAAAACGTGGTAATCCGTTACTTCGACCTCATGGTAATACATGTTGCGGCGAAAGGTTCCGGCCCGGAATGGAAGTCCGTGGGTGATGAAATGGATTTCGTGGCCCCGTTCGGCCAGCAGTTTGCCGAGTTCCGTCGCCACGACGCCCGAGCCGCCAATCGTCGGATAACAGGTGATGCCGATCCTGAGAGGCCTGTTCATCGGTATCCTCCTTTCGGACGGAACGTCCCGCGGGCCGGCGGCGCCAACAACCGCTCAGAAACCCGTGACGACGATCGGCCCTTTGGTCATGAACCCTTCGGCGTATTCCATGCGGTGCGGTTGGCCCAGCAGCCGGTCCCGCGCCTCGACCCAATCGAGATAACCTTCCGTAAGTGGGGTGATCACGCGGTCCTTCCCATTCACGGCGGACGCAAATTGCGACCGGTAGGCTCCCAGCGCCCGCCGCTTCTTTTCGTAGACTTCGCTGACGTCCACGATGAGCCGCGGCGGAACCGTTTCATGGATCATGTAAAAGTAAAGCGCCTCCACCTGCCAGGCCGGCAGCTCCGGCATGTAACGGCGCAATTTCGCGTTGAACACCGCTTCTTCCACCATCAGGCCGCACCGGACGTGATCCGGATGCCGGTCCTCCGGCCAGGGAGCGAACACGACCCGCGGCCGGTATCGCCGGATCGCCGCCACGATCGCCCCCAGCTGTTCGGGAACCGGGGCCAGTCCACGGTCGGGCAAACCGAGATTGTCGCGCACGGCAAGCCCCAGAACCTCCGCCGCTTCCCGCGCTTCCCGCTGGCGGAGCTCCACCGTGCCGTTGGACGAAAGTTCCGCACGGGTAAGATCGACGATGCCCGCCTTCTTTCCGGCGGCCGTCTCCTTCGCGAGGGTCCCGCCCATGCCGATTTCCGCGTCGTCCGGGTGCGCGCCAAATACCAGCAAATCCAGTTTCGGACCGTTTCCGCTCATTCGCCGGCTCCCGTCTTGTATTTGTGCACCACTTCCCGCCAGGCGAAATCGCCCCGTTCCAGACAGCGGACCAGAAGCTCCGCGGTGGCGATGTTTGTGGCCAGCGGGATGCCCTGCACGTCGCACAGGCGCAGCAGCGCGGTGATGTCCGGTTCATGGGGTTGTGCCGTGAGCGGATCCCGCAGAAAGATGATCAGATCGATCTCGTTTTGCGCCACCAGGGCGCCGATCTGCTGGTCGCCCCCCAGCGGCCCGGACAGAAATCGGTGCACCTTCAGCGACGTCGCTTCCATGATGCGGGTGCCGGTGGTTCCGGTGGCGTACAGCCGGTGAGGCTTGAATACGTGTTCGTAGGCGATGGCGAAGTTGACCATCTCATCCTTTTTGCGATCGTGCGCGATCAGGGCGATGCTCAGCATGCCCGGACTCCTCCCCCGAAATCGGCGTGTACGGCTTGCCGCGGGCCTGCCCGCCCCCTGGGGGCCGGATCAGTCCATCAGCTGCTCGAAGCCGTACACAAGACTTGTCAGTTCCATCACCTTTTTCACGGCAACCTTTATGCCGGGCATGTACCCCGCCCGGTCGTACGAATCGTGACGGATTTTCAGCGTCTGCCCGCCCCCGCCGAAAATGACTTCCTGCTGTGCGAAAATGCCGGGAAGCCGGACGCTATGTATGCGAAAACCCTGATAATATCCTCCCCGCGAGCCTTCCAGCTTCTCTTCCTCCTGCGGATTCCCCTGGCGGAATTCCGTCCGCACCCTCGCGATCCGTTCCGCCGTCATCATCGCCGTGCCGGAAGGGGCGTCCAGCTTCTGGTCCCCGTGGAATTCGATGATTTCCACGTGGGGGAAATATTTCGCGGCCATCTCCGAGAACTTCATCATGAGGATGGCGCCGATGGAGAAATTGGGCGCGATCACGGCGCCGATTCCCCTGGCGCGGCACTGCTTGTCCAGTTCGGCGATTTGCTCCGGGGTAAACCCGGTGGTGCCGACGACCGGCCGCACGCCGTGGGCGATGGCGGTTTTCGCGTTGGGCATGGCCGATTTCGGCGTAGTGAAATCGACCAGCACGTCGGCGCCGGACGACGCCAGGGCTTCCGCCAGGTTGCCGGACACGGCCACCCCCGCCGGGGCGACGCCGGCCAGCGTCCCCGCGTCCATGTTTTCCGCCGCCGGATCGACGGCTGCCGCCAGCTCCAGTTCTTCATCCGCGAGCACCATCTTGACCACTTCGCGGCCCATGCGGCCTCCCGCGCCCGTCACGGCCACGCGAATGCGCTTCGACATCGTCATCACCTTTCGTTGTCCGTGGGATGTTTTCATTGGTTTGTTCTTGTCCGGAGTTGTCCCGCGGCGGCTGAGCCCAGGTCCAGTCGGGACGGAGAGTCAGAGCCTGCCGCTCGAAATCGGCGGCCCTGGCGCTTTCGCCGAGACGGCGGTACGCGTCCGCCAGAAGCATCCTCGCTTCTGCGGAAAGCGGGTCCAGCTCCGCCGCCCGTCGCAGCAGACGCAGGGCTTCGACGGGCCGGGGCGCGGCGTCGTACAGGAGCTTTTCCGCCTCCGCGGTGAGCCGTCTGGCTTCCAGCACCCGCACGTGATACGCGTATCCCCGGTCGCCGGGCTTCAGCTCCGCCGCCCGTTTCGCAAGCCGCAGCGCCAAGTCCAGCCTGCCGCTGCGCGCGATGGTGATGGAGCTTTTGTAATGGTAATCGGCGTTGTCGGGTTCCAGTTCCAACGCCCGCCGAAACCACCCGACGGCGGACTCGAAATTCCCCTGAAAGATGGCTTCGTAGGCTTTCCGCATGCAGGTTTCCCCGTCCATGCGCCATCCTCCCCGTCCAGAAGGATGGTACAGTCTATGAACCTGCGCGGAGTTCAGTGTCCGCCTTTTCCGCCGCCCGCGCGCACCCCTCAGCGGGCTTCGGCGTCCACCTTCGTCCACCGGTTGGCGTCGCGCGTGTTGAACTTGTCCATCACCCGGCGGAACGCGTCCGTAAGATCGATGCCAAGGGAATTCGCGAAACAGATGAGAATAAACAGAATATCCCCCAGCTCCAGGTCGACGGAACCTTCGGCTTCCTCCGGCTTCTTCGGCTTTTCCCCGTACCGGTGATTCACTTCCCGCGCCAGCTCGCCGGCTTCTTCCGCCAGCCGCGCGAGCAGGGCCAGCGGGGAAAAATAGCCTTCCTTGAACTGGGTGATGTACGCGTCCACTTCCCTTTGCATGTCAGCCAGTGTCCGTTCGGCAAGCGTCATGCCGGGCAGACGGGATTCAGCCATGGAACGATTCCTTTCCTCTCGGATATAATCCTATGTTAGCGCAAGTTTCGATGGAAAACAAACGTAAACTTGCGCTGCAACCGCACGGCGAAAACGCCGTATTTCCCGTCGCAAGAAGGAGGATGATATGGATGCTTCCGGAAATGGGAAGAAAGGGGGGGCGCGCCATGGACGGATCCCGCGCGCGGAAGGCCGCGATCCGGTGGATGTGGATCACCGCCGGCGCCGCGCTATACGCGTTCGCGCTCGAATATTTTATCGTTTCCAACCGGCTGATGGAAGGCGGCGTGACCGGCGTCGCCGTGCTGCTCCATTACGCCGTCGGGGCGTCGGTGTCGCTTTCCGCGCTTCTGCTCAACCTGCCGCTGTTCTGGCTCGGATGGCGCAAACTCGGCCAAAGGGCGATGCTGTACACCATCGGGGGAACGCTGCTGCTGTCGCTGTTTCTCTGGATATGGGAAAAGGTCATGGACGCCGGACTCATTCCGCCTCTTGTCATGGAAGATGATCTCATTCTGGTGGCGCTGTGCGCCGGCGTCGCCCTGGGAACGGGCCTGGGCCTGGTGTTCCGGGCCGGCGGCACGACGGGCGGCATCGACATTCTGGCGCGTCTTTTGAACAAACGGTTTGGCTGGAGCATGGGGAAAATCATTCTGGGGCTTGACGGGGCGATTCTGGGGTCATCCCTGTTCGTGCTTCCCAAGGAACGGGTGCTGTATACCATCGTCAGCGTATTTGTGGCTTCGCGGGTGATCGACTTTGTCGTGGAGGGAGGCAACGCCGCGAAAACCTTCCAGATCTTCTGCAGGGACCCGGAGAGGCTGGCCGACACCGTCATGCGCGAACTCGACCGGGGCGCCACCCTGATCGAGGCGACCGGCGGCTATACGGGGAAACCGCGCAAAATCGTCTACTGCGTCGTCAACCGCATGGAAGCGCGCCGCCTGCAGACCCTCGTGCGGGAACACGACCGGCGGGCGTTCTTTGTCATCGGAGACGTGCATGAAGTCTGGGGAGAAGGATTTCGCGAAGAGACGGATGACTGAGAGGTAGGCGGTATGCAAAAAAGCCGGCGGGCGGGTCAGCGGCGAAGCCGCCGTCCCGCCCCTCCTGCGGCCCCGGAGGCGCCGCCCCTGCCCGCCGATCCGCCAGCCGACCCGTACCGGTAGCGTTGCCAGCCGTTCCACGCCAGCACGGTCAGGATGAGCGAGCCGATGGCCGCGTAAAATCCCCAGGGAGGCGGAACGTAAACCGGCACCGCCGACGACGGGGCGTCCGCGTCCGCCGGAAACAGCGCGGCCATGGCTTCCCTCAGCTGCGGGAAAAGTCCCTCCAGCAGCTTCGGATCGGGCCGGGAAGCCTTCAGCAGCCGCTCCGCGTAGACGAGCACGGAATCGCTGCGTTCCACTTTCCACGGTTCGCCGCGCAAGAGCGCCGCCGTCCTGATCAGCCGGTAATGCCCCGCCAGTTCCCGATAAGCCGCCAGCATCTCTTCCCTTTGCCGCCGCGAAGGCGGTTCATCCTTCGCCAGCCGCTCCAGCCGGTCGATGTCGTCGCCTAGAATTAGCCGGTAACGGTGCCACAATGGACGGTCGGGATGCGCCAGCTCATCTGCGGCCAGCCAAAGCGCGGCGGCGGCCCGTTCCCTGCGCTGCGGGTCCGCGGTCACCGCGGCCGCGGCGCGTTTTACCTCCGCCAGGCTGTCCGCCAGCGCTACAATGCCCTCGGCCGAGCGGATTTCCTCCAGCGTGAGGGCGCGCAGCCGGTTTTCCGCTTCGCCAAGCCGGCGAAGCAGCTCCTCCGGTTCATCCCGTTTGGCCGCTTCATACAGGGCCAAAGCGGCGTCGTGGAAGGCGGCGGCGCGATTTTGGCCCTGCACCGCTCCTTCTTCCGCGGCCGAATGCGCCGCCACGGACGCGATGCCCGCAAAGACGAAAAACACCGCCGCCGCAGCGGACGCCCCCGAACGGACGGCCCTGGCCGCAAGCCGACGGAAGTACAAACTGTTTCCAAGCAAGGGACATCCCCTCCTTGCCGCATTCTATGAGGGGATGTCTACGAATATGACGCTATGACTCTATGAAACTATGACGACGCCCGTGCCGAAGCGGCGGGAAAGCGCCGGGCCAGGGCGGATATCAGCACGCTGAGCCCGGTCAGGGCAAAGGTGAATGCCGCCACCGCCAGCAGGTCGTCTTCCAGCTGCCACGGCAAATACGGATGGATGCCGAGACCGTAGTCCATCGTATCGTTCGCCAGCGTCCACACCGCCGCCGCGGCGAGGGCCGCTTTGCCAAAACGGAAATGGGGCGCGTAAAGCAAGGCGAACACCGCCATGGCCGCGTGTCCGGTGATCAGCATCCAATGCTCCCAGCGCACCGCGTCTCCCTGCGCCCAGCCGGCGAAAATGACGATGCAGGCCCAGACGCCGTATTTGAACGAAGTGACCACGCCCAGCGCCTCGACCAGCGGGCGAATTCCCGAAAGTGGCGAGCCCTTGCCGCTTTCCAGGCTTTCGGTCCTGTCTCCCAAGGCAAACCCGTCACGGGACACGAGCCCCCACAGGAGCGCAATCGCAAACAGCAGCGAAGCCGTAGGGCTGTCCGGCACAAACACAATCTGCCACAGGGGACGCGTTCGCCACGTTTCGGCCAGCTGTTCCCCATACCAGAAGTACCCGTAAATCGTGCCCGGTATGTAGAACACCAACAGCAGCCGGACGAATCCGGGGTACAGCAGCAGTTCACGCGACAGCAGCCAGCGCCACCGCAAAGGCGTGTCCTCCTTTCAGGACGGGGCATCAAAACAAAGCGCCCCGTGGCGGATGTGGAACATCCGCCGGGGCGCACCCTCCAAGAGCGGCTATTCCGCCGCCTCCGCTTTCTGTCTGGACAGCCATTCCGCCACCTGGTCGATCTCCTCGGGGGTAAGGATGCCGGCATAGGGCGGCATACCGCCCCGGCCGTTGGTGATGACCTCGGCGATTTCTTCCTTGCTCAGCCTGTCGCCGATGCCGCGCAGCGCGGGCCCGGCGCCGCCTTCCAGTTCCGCGCCGTGGCAGGAGATGCACTGCGCCTGCATGATGTTCGTGAACGCGGGGTCGTCCGCCGCCACGAGGGGCGGCAGGCTGTCCCTGCCCGGAACCGGACGCGGTTTCCCCTGGGCCACCGCTTCCTCCGCCTTCATCCGGCGCTCGTGATGTTCCGGGATGATGCCGTTTTTCTCGAGCTCGTGCTGATAGTGCGTCCAGGCTTCCCACGTCAGATAGGTGCAGGCGATCAGCGAGACGATCATCAGCGAAGAAGCGATCGGCCGGCGATAGAAACGCCGTTCGCGTCCCCGGTCAAGGTAAGGCGCCAGCAGCATCGCGCCGAAGGCGATGCCCGGGATCGCCACGGTGCCGAGCAGAACGTAATCCCCGGAGGTATAGGGCATCTTGAGCAGCTGGTACAGGAACAGGAAGTACCAGTCGGGCATCGGAATGAAGTTGGTGTTGAGCGGGTCGGCCGGATAGCCAAGCGGCGCCGGTTCCGCGATGGTCAGCGTCAGAAAGCCGACCAGCACGACTACGCCCACCATCCATTCCTTGAGCAGAAAGTTCGGGATGAACGCTTCCGTTTTGCCCGGAAACGACGTATAATCCTGCGGAACTCTGCCGGACGGGTCCCGCCTGCGGATGCGGGAGTCGCCGACGTAGACGATTTTTTCCTTGGAATCGTGTCCTTTTTCCATGCCTGCCTCCCTCTCTCACAGCGGCCCGGAAATACCCTGTTTGCGGATCATGTAGAAGTGCGCGCCAAGCAGCGTCAGCAGCGCTCCCGGCAGGAAGAACACATGGATGGCGAAGAACCGCGCCAGCGTCACCGCGCCGGGGTATTCGCCCCCCTGCAGCAGCATCTTGATGTCATCCCCGATCCAGGGAATGGTGGACGCGATTTCGATGCCCACCTTGGTGGCGAAATACGCCTTGTTGTCCCAGGGCAGCAGGTATCCGGTGAAGCCGAGCCCCAGCATGACAAAGAACAGCAGCATGCCGACGACCCAGTTCATTTCCCGCGGCGATTTGTACGAACCCGTAAAAAAGACGCGCAGCGCGTGCAGGAACATCATGACGATGACCAGGCTGGCGCCCCAGTGGTGCAGGCCGCGCACGATGCCGCCGAAAGCGACCTGGTGCTGCAGATAGTCCACGCTGTAGTAGGCATTTTGAATGTCCGGCACGTAATACATGGTGAGGAACATCCCGGACAGAATCTGAATGACCGTAAAAAAGAACGTCAGCCCGCCGAAGCAGTACACGAAGGCGGAGAAGTGATGCGCGGGGTTGACGTGTTCCGGCACTTCGTGATCGGCGATATCCCGCCACATCGGCGTGATGTCCAGACGTTCGTCGATCCAGTTGTATATGGCTTTGAACATGGGACGTCAGCGGCCTCCTTCTCCTATACGCGCGAGTTCCGCTTCAGCGGACCCAGATAAATCCATCCGTTTTCTTCCCGGACTTCGTATTCGTCCAACGGTCCCCGCGCCACGGCGAGGTCCTTGCCGTCCCGCGTGTATCGGGCTCCGTGGCAAGGGCAGAAAAATTCGTTCGGATCCTGCGTCGCCCAGTCGACGGTGCAACCGAGATGTTTGCAGACGGGAGACAGCGCGTAGACGCTTCCGTCATTGCCCCGGGCGACAAACGCCCTGAACTTCTTCTTGCTTTCGTACCAACCGTCCACCGTAAGCACTTCGAACTCCACGGGGATCGGTTCGGTCGTTACTTTACCGGATTCAATCACTTTCACAAAATCGCCCGCTTGTTTTTCAGCCAGGAGCGGGTCGATGGCAAACCGGATCATCGGCAGGATCGTTCCGCCGACCATGAAGGCGCCGGCGCCGCCCAACGTATACGACAAAAATTGACGCCGGGTCATCTCGCGCCGCCTGGTCGATTTGTGCGCGGATTCCTGCTGCTGATCGTGATCCATGCGTATCCTCCTTTGCCGCCAATCTCGCGTCCGGCACGGATTTCCCCGTTCCAAAATGACATAACTATCATATCCCAGGGTCCCGGGAGCGTCAAGAATCGCGGGCCGGGCGCAACATCCAGTTCCAACGGTAGAAACGAAAATGTTGTCATTTTGTCACAAAATCCCCGTGCCTGCTTACCATCCGCTTACGCTTTTGGAATTCCCCCAAGGGTCTCCTGTTATACCCTTTTCCAGAGGCCGGCGACGGCGCTTGTCCACCGCTGGCCCGCCTCTTCGGGCGGAACGTCCGGGAGCGGCTCCACGATCAGGTCGACCGGCAGGCGATCGGAAAGGAGACCCGCGACTCCCGTCACCAGGACCACAAACCGGAATCCCGCTTCGTTTTTCAGCCGGCGGCAAAGCTCGGCCAGCTTTTCTTCGTCCTCCCCTTCAAAATAATGAAAGGCCGGCATCGTCACGGTCCGGCCGCGAAACCTTTCTTCCAGCGGCCTGAGCAGTTCCCCTGCCCTGGCCGCCCGATCGGCCGCCTCGACCGGCGATTCCCGGCCGGTAATCCCCGACACGGGGAGAAGGCAGGTATCGAGATAAGGCTGCAGGGCGGGCCATTCTTCCCTTTTCAGTTCTCCAAATTTCATCGCGCATTCCTCCGAGACCATGATAGCGAAGGAAAGCGAAATCGGGCAAGCCCGGCGCCCCGCAATTGTTCGGGCGGCTTTTGGCGGACGGGCGCTTGCGGACACGAAAAAACGCAAACCATCCCCGCTTCCGCGAATGGTTTGCGCGGCACGTGACGGATGCGGACCCGGATCCGCCTACGCCAGCATCGCTTTCAATTCGTCCGTCAGACGCCGGAACGTCTCGGCGTCTCCTTGGGCGAGCGCGTCGTCGATGGCTTTGTACAGTTTTTCCGTCCGGTACTTGCGCAGCGCTTCGTCCAGGATCATTTCCGCCGCCAATCCCAGCATGGTTTCATAGGCGACTTTCATGTCCATCGGTTGCACCTCCAGCCGGCTCCTGTATTTAACATATGCAATCTCGCCGATCCGGCCGGGGCGGCCGCCCTTCCGCGCCCGGCAACGGGCGTATGCCCGGATACGGCCTCCCTTCCGCCGGCAATTTAACCTGGTATCCCGAAGGGATCAGGGAAAGACGACCAGATCCTCAAACGCCACGCGATTGCCGACGATGAGTTCCCGGCCCTGGGGCGTGGCGCGGACGACGGGTTCCCCGTCCTCCGTTTTGCCCCGCTGGATCAGCCCGAGATGCGTCATCATGCGCAGCACGCGAAGCTCAAACACATCCTGCGGCGAGTCGTAATAAAAAGGACGCACCAGGGGAAGCAGCGCCGCAGCAAGCGAATCTTCCGTAACCCAATCGCCCGCGAGTCTGGCGATCCAGTGGACGATGGCGTGCAGATTGGCCACGGGACCTTTGTACAGGCGAAGCCAGAAGCGGTAGATTTCAGCCGGGTCCGGCGGCGCTTCGCCTCCCGCCGCCGCGTAGCCCGCCTCCGTCAATTCCAGACGGCCCGGGAGTTCCTCCACCAGTCTGCGGTAATAACAGTAATCGTACAGCAGCGAAAATCGGTCCGGGTATTCCCGGAACCTGCGGCCGTACCCGAACCGCCAGCGGCTTCCGTCCGGCGGCGTCTCGGGCACCGACATCAGCGCGAGCACCTGCTGCAGCTGCCGTTTGTACAGCGCTCCTTCCGCGGTGAGCGGCGTGTCACGGTCCCGGACGAACCGCAGGAAAACGACAATGTCTTCCGCGAGCAGCCCGCGTTCGTCGCGGTAGACCGAAGGCTGCCCGCGGCGTTCGAGCCGCCTCCGGAAGCGCAGCTCCAGCGCGTCGCACAGCCGCTGCCTCACATCCTGCGGCATGTGGTACAAGTGGCTCGTTTGCCGGGTAATGCCGCCGAACAGCCAACCGTACGAACGAAATCGGCTGATGGCGCTGCGCGGATCGGGCGGGGCGATCTTTTCGGCGGCCGCCTTTTTCCTGCCCATTCGGCCCTTTTTTTCCGCCCGTCCGCCTTGGCCTTCGCCGCTTGGCTGGTCCGCCACAGGCCCCGGTGCCGCCGGAGACGGATTCGCGGGCGCGCCAAACAGCGCCGGGGACGGATTCGCCGCCGCTTCCGCCCGCGCCGCCAGCTCTTCCGGACTGTAGGCCGTCCGGTTTTCAAACAGCAGCGAATGCAGGAACCTCCACTCCGCCGCGTTCAATCCGTCCAACTGCGGTTCGAAGGCTTCCCGGCTTTGGGCGGCGTACAGGATCGCCTGGATCAGATCGTTCTTGGAATGGCTGTTGCAACTACACCCGTACGATTCGGCGATCCGGGCAAGCTGGCCGATGTCCGCATAGCTGAGCAGGTCCGCCAGTCGCATCGGCATCCCCCGTTTCCATAAGCTGTATTCTCCATTATCGGTGGACCCGCGCCGGTTTAAACGTGCAAAAAAACCCGAACCGGCCGTCGGCCGGATCGGGCTAGATGTCCGCTGTCCCATTTCAGTTTTTTTTCAGTTCATTGGTTTCATAATGGGCGGTGCAGTTGTGCACCAGGATGCGCCACTCGCCTTTCCCGTGTTCCATCACGGTCAGCGATCCGTTGCGGATGATCGGATCTTCCGCGGAAGGGCAAAGCGCCCGCACCACGCGGGCGAGCAGGCCGCCGTGCGTGACCACGAGCCAGCTTTCGCCGGGATGGTCGCGCATCCAGTCGTCCACAAAGGCGCGGCCGCGCTGGATGAGGGCTTCGTCTTCTTCAATGTCATGCACCTTTTGCCGCCAGTCCGCTCCCCAGCGCTCCAGCCGCTCCGCCTGCGTCGTTCCCTCGGCGCTGCCAAACGAACGTTCCTTGAGCCGTGCGTCCCACCGGATGGGAAGGGACAGGCGTTCCGCGATGATCCGGGCCGTTTCGGCGGCGCGCTTCAGGGGACTGCTGGCCACGCCGTCCCAACGCCAGGGCTCCGCCGCGAGCCGCTCGGCCAGCAGCTTCGCCTGGCGCCTTCCTTCATCGTCCAGGGGGATGTCCGTGGAGCCTTGAATCCTGCCCAGCCGGTTCCACTCCGTCTGCCCGTGACGGACCCATCCGAGCCGAAGAAAATCCGGCGTCATGCGCGCACCCTGGACAGCCAGTTCAGGACGAGCAGCATGGCAATGGCGCCGAACAGGGAAACCCCGAGCCAGTATTCCGGAGTCGAAGGCGCGGAATAGTAGGTCATCATGTGATTCAGGCTGGCCACCGGCACCTCGACGAGCAGGGTCTCCGTCTCCCGGCCGGCGGCGAAGGCGTGCGCCGCCTCCAGGGCGCCCACCATGGATCCGCCGGGGCCCGACAGGCGTTCCGATACCACATACCAGAAACTCGTGATGAACATGGCCAGAAGCAACGCGGACATGAGCGCAAGGCGTTTGCGGAAGCCGGCCGTAAACGCGTACGTTTTGCGGACCGCGGGCATCGCCCAGCGCTGTTCGGCGTAAATGCGGCTGAGCACCCGCTCGGGAATGCGGCGGTCCGCTTCCGGCACCCCCTCCGCCTCATCCGTACGCATGTCTTGCATCAGCGCGTTGCTCTCCCGCCAAAGCCGGTAAGCTTCGGCACACTCGGCGCAGCCGGCGGCGTGTTCCGCCACCAGGAGGCCTTCCGCCGAATTCTCGGGCAAATCCAAGCGGGAGGCCAACAGCTTTTGCACACCTTCGCAGTTCATCGCAACTTCAGCTCCTCCACTTCTTTCGCCAACGCCGCTTCTCCCATGTAGGGTTCCATTTGCGATTTCACGCTGGATCGGGCCCGGAACAGCAGCGATTTCACCGCGCTGACCGTCTGGCCGAGTATGCCCGCGATTTCCTGATAATCCAGACCGTCATACTCCCGAAGGATGAGCGCGGAACGCTGCTTTTCCGGCAAACTGTTGATCGCTTCCCGTACCTTGGCCACTTTCTCGCTTCTGAGCAGCGATTGCTCCGGTGATGTTTCCGTCGGCGCAGCCGGTATGTATACCGCATCGTCCAACGACACATGGTGCGATCGCTGCTTCCTCAATTCGCTCAGCACCGTGTTGCGCGCGATGGTGTAGAGCCACGTCGAAAAGGAAGCGTCCACTTCGCGGAAAGAATGCAAACTTCGATACGCCTTATAGAACGTTTCCGAGCACAGGTCCTCGGCAAGCAGTTCCAGTTTGGCGCTTCTCAACAAGTGATGGATAAAGGACAGGATCTTTTTCTGATAACGGGACATCAGCACGGCGTACAATTCCACGTTGCCGTCCTTGATTTCCCGAATCAGCTGGGAATCGGTCATCAAATCCGCGACCCCCCCTTTTTCTAAGGGTGACGTCCACAGCCGGTCCCATAACAAATGTACCGGACATAGGCAAAAAAGTTGCGTGTGTTTCATTGTATCATATTCGCGACGGAACTTCTCCTGAAAAAATTCCCGGAAATGTCCGGAAAACGTTGAATATTTTGTCTGGAAGGCGTTATGACGAAAAAAAAACCACCCTCATCCCGGGGTGGCTGCACAGAGGTGCAGAGGATTGGATAGGAGTGGAGAGAAACCATACTGTGCTCCTATTGTAATGTATCCGTTTTCATTTTGTCAATAAGCGTTTTCATTTTATCCGGATTCGGTTTACGCCTGTGCCGGCGAGTCCTTCATATGCGCACTTCGTAGTTCAGTCCCTTCAGGAGCCGGACGGCTTTTTCAAGATCCTCCGCCTTCCCGAAGGACAGCCGCAGCACGCCCGGGACGTCTTCCCTGCTTTCGGCGATGTGGACGTTGCGCAGATTGATGCCGGCACGGCCGATTTCCGTGGCGATTTTGCCAATCTCGCCCGGATGGTCGGGGACGTCCACGTAGCATTCGTAAAGCGGCGTGATGACGCCTTTCCGACGCTCGGGCAGGCTGCTGCGAAACTTTCCGGCCAGGCGGAATTCCTCTTCGATTCCCGCGCCGTCTTCCCCTTTGATCAGCTCCGCGAAACGCTCGATCTCCTTCTTCCAGTCTTCCACCAGCCCAAGGACGACGTCCCGGTTGCTCAGCAGGATGTCCCGCCAGATGACCGGATCGCTGGAAGCAATGCGGGTGATGTCCCGGAAACCGCCCGCCGCAAGGCTCCCGTACCAGTTGTCGCCTTCGTGGTATCTGCGGATCTGGTTGACGAGGGCCACCGCGATGACATGCGGCAAATGGCTCACCGCGCCGACGACTTCGTCGTGCCGGCGGGCCTCCATGCGCACGATGTTGGCGCGCGTCCGGCGCAGGAGCGCCTCGAGGCGGTCCGTCGCCTCGGGCGGCGTTTGTTCCGTCGGCGTCAGCACGTAATAGGCGTTTTCAAACAGATGAGGGCTGGCGGCCTCCACGCCGGATCGTTCGGAACCGGCCATCGGATGTCCGCCGATGAACACCGCTTTCCCCAGCGGTTTTCGGGACGCGTATTCGACGATGGAAGCCTTGGTGCTGCCCACGTCGGTGATAATGCAGCCGGGCTTGAGGTTCAGCACGGCCAGCCGGTCGAGATATTCCGCAAGAAGCCCGACCGGCACGCAAAGGAAGATAAAATCGGCGCCTTCCGCCGCTTCCTCGAGGGACACCGTCGCCTCGTCCACAACGCCGAGCTCCTTGTATTTGCGCACGGAAGACGGACGGGGCGAATGGCCGACGACGCGAACTCCCGGTTTCCCCCTGAAACTGAGGGCCAGCGATCCGCCGATGAGACCGACGCCGAAAATGGCGATCTTCAGCGTTTCCGCGCCAAATTCACCGTTTGCGTCCCCCATGGCGTCACACCTGCACTTTCACTTCGTGCAGAACCGCCTCCAGGGCGGCGAGCAGCTTCTCGTTCTGTTCCGGGGTGCCCACCGTGATCCGCACGCCGGTCGGAAATCCAGGGAAGCCGGCGCGGACGACGATACCTCTTTGCAAAAGCCGCTGGAACACGTCCTTCGCATCCCGCTGCACATCGACAAAAATGAAGTTGCCCTGGGACGGGATATATTTCAGCCCCATCCGGTCGATTCCTTCGCCGAGGGCTTTCAGTCCCTGGCGGTTGGCTTCCTTGCACCGGCGGACAAATTCCAGGTCTCCGAGGGCGGCAATCGCGGCGGTTTGCGCAAACCGCGAGGTGTTGAAAGGCTGCCGGACCTGGTTGACGATGCGGATGACGTCGGGTTGCGCGACACCATATCCGACGCGCAGGGATGCCAGGCCGTAGATTTTGGAGAAGGTGCGCAGCACCAGCAGGTTCGGATACCTGGAAAGCAGCGCGATGCCGTCCGGATATTCCGGATCGTCCGCGTATTCGAAGTAGGCTTCGTCCAGCACCACCATGACGTCGGACGGCACGGCGTCGAGAAAGCGGACGAGTTCCGACCGGGTCACGAAAGTCCCGGTGGGATTGTTCGGATTGCAGACCCAGACGATCTTCGTCCTGTCCGTGATCCGCTCCCGCATCGCCTGGAGATCGTGAACGCCGTCTTTCAGCGGCACTTCGATGACGTTGGCGTTTTCCGCCAGAGCGCTGAATTTGTACTGGGGAAACGTCTGCGCCGCCATCACCGTCTCGTCGCCCGGCATGAGGTACGCCCGCGCGACCATCTGGATCACTTCGTCGGCACCCGCCCCGAAAATCAATTGATCCGGCTTCACGCCCAGGTGCGCGGCCAGCGCTTCCGACAGCGCGTAGGCGCCGCCGTCGGGATAAAGGGCGGTGTTTTCCATCTCCCGCACGATCGCTTCCTTGACGACCGGAGAGCATCCATAGGGATTTTCGTTGGAGGCGAGTTTGATCACTTCCGTCAAGCCGAGCTCGCGCTTTACCGCTTCGATGGGTTTTCCGGGCTGATAGACGGGAAGGTGGATGATATTCGGTTTCGGCTGCATGGTCATCCCTCCTGAAATCACGCGGCGCTTGTGCAACGTGATTCTATTTTGACACAACCCGGAGGCGCTGTACAGTCCTGCGGGCGCCCGCTCTGCCGTGTCCGGGACGCTCCGGAAGCGGCCTGTTCCGCTTAGATCCGGCGCCGCGGCTGGGACCGAACTATGCCTCTTGCGCCGTTTGAACGGCATGCACCACAATGGCCGAGCAACGCCTGCCCGCGACATTGCCTTACACCGCCAACAACAACGTCAAAAGTGCATTTATTTATCCATGAAAACTGCGACTTCGGAAAAATAAATGCACTTAGTGCAATAAATATGGAAATCTTTGTGCGGTTTCCGGGCGGTGCACCCGATCATAAATGCACGAATGACGCTATTTCGCTTAATTGCATGAAAACGGGAAAATAAATGCACTTTTGTCGCAACTCCGGAATCGGCTGCCGGAACCGGCTGCCGCTGCGGATGCCCGACCGAAAGCCGATTTCCGGAGACCATGTCACGGATGGGTGCCCGAACTACCGGACGGCCCCCGCCGGACCGACTGCCGTTCCGGCGGGGGCCGGGATCAGGAGGTCTGCGGACGCGGTTTGAGACCGGCGATGAACGAGCGCACAGCTTCCACGCCGCGGCGTTTTTCCGCCGGATCGCCGGAAGCGAGCGCCTCCAGCTGCTCCTCCACCTTGCGCACGATGGCGCTGCCGACGATGACGCCGTCGCACAGGCGGCTGAAGCGCTCCGCCTGCTCGCGGCTGGAAATGCCGAAACCGATGCAGACGGGAACCGGCGAGACGCGCCGCAGTCCGGCGAGAAACGCGTCCACGGCGGCGTCGAAGTCGTCGCGGACGCCGGTGACGCCCAGGGAAGAGACGGCGTAGACGAAGCCGGTTGCGCGGGATACGATGCGCTCCACCCTTCCTTCCGACGTGGGCGCCACCAGGGGGACAAGGTGAATGCCCGTCATTTCCGCCAGCCGGCGCGCCTCCCCGTCCTCTTCCATCGGCAGATCGGGAATGATGACGCCGCTGAAACCGTGATCCCCAAGGTCCGCGAAAAACCGCTCCAGACCGTACTGGAGCGCGGGATTGTAATAGGTGAACAAAATGAAGGGCATTTTCACACCCCGCTCGCGGGCCCGCTGGCCAATCTTCAAGCAGTCGCCCAGGGTGACGCGGTGGCGCAGGGCGCGTTCCGAGGCGCGCTGGATGACGGGGCCGTCGGCCAGCGGATCGGAGTACGGCACGCCGAGTTCAATCATATGGGCGCCCGCTTCCTCGGCCGCCTGCACCAGGTCCACCGTCGTATCCGGATCCGGATCGCCCGCCGTGATAAAAGGAATGAACGCCGGTTCGCCCGTAGCGCGAAGCCTCGCAAACGTCTCGTCGATGGCGTTGATGCCCGTCGCCTTCACGCCTCCTCTCCCCTTTCATGCCGCAGGATCGTTTCCACGTCCTTGTCGCCCCGCCCCGAAAGGCAGATGACCAACAGCGCGTCCCGGGGCATCGATGGCGCGATTTTGACCGCGTGGGCCACCGCGTGCGCCGATTCCAGGGCGGGGATGATGCCTTCCGTGCGGGACAGAAGTTTCAGCGCCGCCAGGGCTTCCCCGTCCGTCACGGGGACGTATTCCGCGCGGCCGGTTTCCTTGAGGTATGCGTGCTCGGGTCCGATGCCCGGGTAGTCCAGTCCGGCGGAAATGGAGTGGGCCGGCTGGACCTGGCCGTGCTTGTCCTGGAGCACATAACTCATCGATCCCTGGAACACGCCGGGCCGGCCCATCGTGAGCGTGGCGGCGTGCCTGCCGGATTCCAGGCCGTGGCCCGCGGCCTCGGCGCCGATCAGGCGCACCCCGGTATCTTCCAGAAAGGGATGGAACATGCCGATGGCGTTGCTTCCGCCGCCGACGGCGGCGACAATCGCGTCCGGCAGCCGCCCTTCCTGATCCTGGATCTGCTCCTTCGCTTCCATGCCGATGACGCGCTGGAAATCGCGCACCATCATCGGATACGGATGCGGTCCCGTAGCCGAGCCGAGAATGTAATAGGTGTCGTTGACATGGCTCACCCAGTACCGGAGCGTCTCGTTGCACGCATCCTTCAGCGTGCGCGTGCCCGAGGTGACCGGCACCACTTCGGCGCCCAGCAGCTCCATGCGGAAGACGTTCAGCCGCTGGCGCTGCATGTCTTCCTCGCCCATGAACACCTTGCATTCCAGGCCGAGCAGCGCGGCGACGGTGGCCGTGGCCACCCCGTGCTGTCCCGCGCCGGTTTCGGCAATCACCTTGGTCTTGCCCATCCGCCGGGCAAGCACGCCCTGTCCGATGGCGTTGTTGATCTTGTGCGCGCCGGTGTGGTTCAGGTCTTCGCGTTTCAGATAGATCCGGGCGCCGCCCAGCTCGTCGCTCAGCCGCCTGGCATGGTAAAGCGGCGTGGGCCGGCCCGCGTATTGCCGAAGCAAAAGGCGGATTTCCGCCTGGAAATCTTCGTCGTCCCTGAACCGGTTGTACGCCTCCTCCAGCTCAAGCAGCGCGTTCATCAGCGTCTCCGGCACGTATCGGCCGCCGAAGGGACCGAACCGCCCGTGCGCGTCCGGCGTTTTCAACAGGTTCATCCGCGTTTCACCCTTTCGACAAATGCGGCGATTTTGGCGATGTCCTTGCGGCCGTCCGTTTCCACGCCGCTGGAAACGTCCACGCCGTCGGGGCGGTGCGCGTCGATCAGCGCCCGCACGTTGTCCGGCGCAAGTCCCCCCGCGACGAACAGCCGCAAGCCGTTGCGTCGCGCGGCTTCCTTCCAGGCCGGTATCACTTCCCATCGGAAAGTGCGCCCGGTGCCGCCTCTCCCGGTGTCGATCAGCACGGCGTCCGCCGCGCCGAGGTACGCCTCCAATATTTTTGCGGGACCCAACCGGCGGCCTTTGGGGGCCGACGGCCCGTCACCGTCCGCAATACCACCTTCGCCGTTCTCCGCGGCCGCTTCTTCCGCGTTCAGCGCGCGCCAGACGGCGACACCGAACCGCCGGGCCGCTTCGCGGCAAAAGTCCGGTGTCTCCGCCCCGTGAAACTGCACGATGTCGAGTGAAACCACCCGCAGGGTGCGCTCCAGCTCTTCCATCGTCGGATTGACGAAGACGCCCGCCAAACCGGGCGGACGGCCTCCCGCCATCGGCACGGAACGGGCGGCGGCGGCCAGCGCGGCGGCTTCTTCCGGCGTGACGCGGCGGCGGCTGGGCGCGAACACGAAGCCCACGTAATCGACGTCCATGCCCCTCATTTGCCGCAAGGTCTCCTCGTCCCGGATGCCGCAAATTTTGACGGCCGCGGGAGCGGCGGCCGGCCGGGAAACGTCCGCCCCCGTCACGGCCTCATCTCCGCCTTTTCCGGCGGGCCGAACAGGGCCAGCACGGCTTCCCCCGCGTCCGGATGGCGCATGAAATGCTCGCCGACAAGTGCCGCCTTCGCTCCGGCGCGCCGGATACGCTCCAGATCCTCCGGCGCGGCGATGGCGCTTTCGCTCACCGCGGTGACGTGCGGCGGAAACAGCGGCACCAGCTCTTCCGTGACCCTGAGATCGGTGACGAAAGTGCGCAGGTCCCGGTTGTTGACGCCGATCAGCGTCGCCTTGCCGATGTCCAGCACCGTCTCCAGTTCGGCCCGGTCGTGCACTTCCACCAGCACGTCCATGCCCAGATCCTTCGCCAGGTCGTGGAAGGAAGCCAGCTGCGCGGGTGCGAGGATGGCGGCGATGAGCAGCACGGCATCGGCGCCCGCCAGCCGCGCTTCGTAAATTTGCAATTCGTCGATGATGAAATCTTTGCGCAAAAGCGGCAGATCCACCGCTTCGCGCACCATCCGCAAATGCTCCGGGCTGCCCTGGAAATGGGGCTCATCCGTAAGCACCGAGATGCAATCCGCCCCAGCCGCCTCATAGGCGCGTGCCAGCCGCACGGGATCGAAGTCGGCGCGGATCAGCCCTTTGGAGGGACTCGCTTTTTTCACTTCGGCGATCAGGCCGAGCGGCCGCTTGCGGCGTTCGGCCAGCGTCCGCTCGAATCCGCGGCAGGACGCAAGCGCGGCGATTTCCCTTTCCGCTCCGGCAACGGAAAGGGTTTCTTTGAGCCGCTCCACTTCCCGCCGCTTGTCCGCCACGATGCGCTCAAGAAACACGGTTCAACGCTCCTGTGGCGGCAATCCACTCGTCGAGCTTGGCCGTCGCTTTGCCGGAATCGATGGTTTCCGCGGCGATCCGCACGCCGTCCGCAAGGGAATCGGCCCGGCCGGAAACATAGATGCAGGCGCCGGCGTTGGCCAGCACGATGTCGCGGTGCGGACCGGTTTCGCCGGAAAGCACGCGCCGCGCGATGGCGGCGTTTTCGGCCGCGTCTCCCCCGAACACCCGCTCGATCGGCACGCGGCTCAGTCCCAGGGATTCCGGGGTCACCTCGTAGGTGCGGATTTCCCCGTCCTTGAGTTCCGACACCTGCGTCGGGGCAGATATGCTGATTTCGTCCAGGCCGTCGTATCCGCCGACCACCATCGCGCGCTTGACGCCCAGCCGCTGCAGGACGCGGACGATCGCCTCCGTTCTGGACCGGTCGTACAGGCCGATGAACTGCCGGTCGGCACCGGCTGGATTGGTCAACGGACCGAGCATGTTGAAAAGGGTCCGGATGCCCATTTCGCGCCGGGGAGCGGCGGCGTGCCGCAGCGCGGGATGGTACAGCTGCGCGAACATGAAGCAGATGCCGACGCTTTCCAGACAGGCCGCAGCCTGTTCGGGCGTCAGCTGGATGTTGACGCCGAGCGCCTCCAACACGTCGGCGCTGCCGGATTTTCCGGACATCGCCCGGTTGCCGTGCTTGGCCACCCGGGCCCCCGCCGCGGCGGCGATGATCGCCGAGGTCGTGGACACGTTGAACTTGCTGAGCCCGGAACCGCCCGTTCCGCAGGTGTCCAGCAAATCCTTGGAACGCGCCGGCAGCTTGTTGGAAAAGGCGCGCATCGCCCGGGCGAAGCCGGCGATTTCCTCCACCGTCTCGCCCTTCATGCGCAGCGCGACGGCGATGGCGGCGATTTGCGCGGGCGTCGCCTCGCCCCTCATGATGCAGCCCATCACCCGCTCCGCTTCATCTTCGGTGAGATGGCCGCCTCCCGCCGCCTTGGTGAGGGCCGCCTGCATGATGCGGCTTGCGTCTTCGTGCATTCCGGTTTCCTCCTCCACCGTTAGAATTCCCGCACGGCGCCTTCGCGCCGTAAAGCGGTAAGGAAAAGCCGCCTGGGAACAACCTTCAGGAAAGAGCCGGGCAATCCGAACCCCCGGAACGCCTCATCCGTAGTCTAGGTTCGGCCGCCGGTCTCCCACCGAGGCGTATCGCTCCGTCCTCGCCGGCGCGAACGCCGCTTCCGCGGCGCGGATCGCCTTCAGGGGCCCCATGGCCTTGTTCACCGTTTCCTCGTATTCCCTTTCCGGCACCGAATCCCACACGATGCCCGCTCCCGCCTGCACGTAGGCTTTTCCGCCCTTGAAAACGATGGTGCGGATGGTGATGCACGTGTTGAGGCTGCCCGAAAAGCCCAGGTACCCGATCGCTCCGGCGTACGGTCCCCGCTTGTGTTCCTCGAGCTCGGCGATGATTTCCATCGCCCTCAGCTTCGGCGCCCCGGAGACGGTGCCGGCAGGCAGACAGGATAACAGCGCGTCGAACACGTGCCGGTCCGGGCGAAGCTTTCCCGTGACGTTGGAGACAATGTGCATCACGTGGGAATAGCGCTCGATCTCCATGAACGAATCGCACTGCACCGTGCCGTATTCGCAGACGCGGCCCAGGTCGTTGCGGCCGAGGTCCACCAGCATGAGGTGTTCGGCGCGTTCCTTCTCGTCGGCAAGCAGTTCCCGTTCCAGGGCCAGGTCTTCCTCCGGCGTCTTGCCGCGCCGGCGGGTGCCGGCGATGGGCCGCGTGTCCACCCGGTCCCCCTCCACCTTGACCAGCAGTTCCGGAGACGCGCCGACGATGATATCTTCGTCCAGCTTCAGGTAGTACAGATACGGCGACGGATTCGTGGCGCGCAGCATGCGGTAGACGTGCAGCGGATCGACGTCCGTTTCGATGTGGAACCGTTGCGACAGCACCACCTGGAAAATGTCGCCCGCCCGGATGTATTCGCGGGCCCGGTCCACGATGGCCATGTACCGCTCCTTCGTCATGTTGGAGCGGATCTCCCCGAGTCCGGCGTCGCCGCCCGGGAACGCCGCAAGAGGCTCTTCGTCGGGCAAAGGCCCGCGGATCCGGGCGATCAGGCCGTCCAGTTCCTCGCAGGTCCTCCGGTATGCCGCCCGCACTTCCCCTTCCGTCGCGCCGTCGCGGATCCTCACGTTGCCGATGACCAGCACCTCGTGGCGGAAGTGGTCAAAGGCGATGATCTTGTCGCACAGCATGAACTGCATGTCGTCCATGTTCAGATCGTCGGTCCGGTGGCGCGGCAGCTTTTTTTCGTAATCGTGCAGAAGGTCGTAGCCGAAAAAGCCGATTGCCCCGCCGGTGAACGGAGGCAGACCGTCCAGGGACGGGCTGCGGAAAACGCGCATCCGCTCGCGAAGCAGCCCGATGGGATCGTCGGAGGCGAAGGTTTCCGTGCGGCCTCCCTCCTCCCAGGAGACCGTCCGGTTTTTGTACCGCATTACCAGAAACGGATCGGTGCCGATGTACGAATAGCGCGCCCATTTCAAACCGCCTTCCGCGCTTTCCAGCAAAAACGCCCGCCTGTCCCGGTACAGATGGCGAAACACGCGGATCGGCGTTTCCGTGTCGGCGATCAGCCTGCGGACGACGGGAATGACGTTGTAACTCTCCGCCAGCCGGATCACCTGTTTGAGCTCCGTGCCGTCCATTCCACTCTCCCCTTTCCGGGCGAAGCTTCGAAGGGAAACAAAAAGCGCACCCCTGCCGAACAGAGATGCGCATATTGCCGATATGAACAAACGGACACCCTCTTCCGCCGCGCTCCGCATGGAGGCTCCGGAAGCCGCGCGGACGCCGCGCTTCCCTTCGTTCACTCTCGCCTCAGCTCATCTCTGCCTATCCCGGCGTAAGCCGCCGTCCCTCCGGACGGCAATTCCGCAGGATCAACATGACACCAATATACCACCGGATACCGGCCGCGTCAACGCCGCGACTCAGGTGGGATTGCGGCTGGCCAGATCCGGCCGCAGTTTCTTCGCTTCCCCGAGATACAGATGGCGGATTTCCGCTTGTCCCAGCGGGGTGTTGACCAGCAGCATCAGGCGGACGCACCGTTCCAGGCTGCCTTTGACGGGCACCTCCTGCGCGCACATGAGCGGCACCAGTTCCCAACCCGGCAGTCTCCGGACGGCCATCGCCGGAAACGTCGCGTCCAGGTCGCGGGTGACCGTCAAAAACACGCAGGCGACGTCTTCCGGTCGAATGTCGTTCAGTTTGACGATACCTTCCAGCAGTTCGGCCGTCGCGCCCAAAATCATGTCCTCTTCGTTGGCATCCACCGTGATGGCGCCGCGGATCCCCCTGACCGCCATTTCGGTCAAACCTCCTGTCTCCCTGTCAAATGCCGATGCGGAAATATCAATCCCGTGACCCGAACTCCTTGAGCCCTTCCACCACTTCGCGCACCCACCCGGAAGGCACGTCCCGGCGGATTTCCACGCGGCCGGGCTCGACAGGCAAAATGAACGTGATGCTTCCACCCTTGAATTTCTTGTCGTGCATCATCGCGGCCATGATCGCGTCGGTGTCGTATCCCGCGGGAATGCGAACGGGAAGCCCGAACTTCCGCATCAGCCGCTCCACTTCCTCCGCCAGGGAGGGATCACGGCCGTACCGGACAGCCAGCCTCGCCGCGCCGACCATGCCGATGGCGATCGCTTCCCCGTGCAACAGATCCCGGTAATTCGCCACCGCTTCCAGGGCGTGTCCGATCGTATGGCCGAAATTGAGAATGGCGCGAAGGTCGTTTTCCTTTTCGTCCCGCGACACGACGGCGGCCTTCACGCGGCATCCCCCGTACAGCGCGTGCCCCAGCGCGTCCGGTTCCAGGGCGAGCAGCCGTTCGGCGTTTTGATCGCACCAACCGGCCAGTTCCTTGTCCCAGATGAGGCCTTCCTTGACTATCTCGGCCAGGCCGGCCCGCACCTCGCGCGGCGGCAGGGTGGCTATCGCGTCCAGATCATACAGCACAAGGGCCGGCTGATGGAAGGCGCCGATGATGTTTTTGGCCAGGCGGTGGTTGATCCCCACCTTGCCTCCCACGCTGCTGTCGTGCGCCAGAATCGTGGTGGGCATTTGCACGAAGCGGATGCCCCGCATGTAGGCGGCGGCCGCAAATCCCGCCAGATCGCCGACCACCCCGCCCCCGAGGGCGGCGATGGTCGAGCCGCGGTCAAGCCCCGCTTCCAGGGCGGCGGTAATCACCCGCTCGAACATCTCCAGCGACTTGGACGTCTCCCCCGGCGGAACGACGGCGCGGGCCGTCCGGTATCCCGCCGCGCGCAGCGCTTCCTCCGTCAGGGCGCCGTACAGCCGGTCCACGTTTTCGTCCATGACAAGCAGCACGGCGCCGCCTTCCGGGATGCCGGTTTCGCGAAAATGGTGGCCGGCTTCTTTCAACAGCCCCTGCCCGATCACCACCGGATACGACCGGTCACCGAGATCCACCGTCAGCCTGCGCACTCCCCGCTCTCCCGCCATCAGTATTCCGCCACCTGACGCAAATAGTTTTCATAGTTGGCGCGGATTTCCTCCATCGAGTCGCCGCCGAATTTCTCCAGGAACGCCCGCGCCACTTCCCAGGCCACCACGTGCTCCATCACGACGCAGGCCGCCGGCACCGCGCAGGTGTCCGAACGCTCCACCTGGGCGAGGAACGGTTCCTTCGTGTCGATGTCCACGCTGGCCAGCGGCTTGTAAAGGGTCGGAATCGGTTTCATGACGCCGCGCACGACGATGGGTTCCCCCGTGGTCATGCCGCCCTCGATGCCGCCCGCGTTGTTCGACGCGCGGTAGAAACCCCTGCCGCGCTCGTACATGATCGGATCGTGAACCTGCGAACCCGGCCTTCTCCCGGCTTCGAAGCCGAGGCCGAACTCCACGCCCTTGAAGGCGTTGATCGACACGACGGCCTGGGCGATGCGTCCGTCCAGCTTCCGGTCCCATTGCACATGGCTGCCCAGCCCCACCGGTACGCCTTCGACGATGCAGCAAACCACGCCGCCGAGGGAATCCCCGTCCTTCTTCGCCTGGTCGATCAGCTCGATCATCCGCTTCTCGGCTTCCGGGTCGGCCACCCGCACCGGCGACTCCTCCGTCTTCGCGATCAGCTCGTCGAGGGGCATATCCGGGATCTTGGCGGTCACGTCACCGATGGAGATCACAAATCCCGCAATCCGAATTCCAAACTTCTCCAACAATTGCCGCGCCACCGCCCCGCAGGCGACTCTGGCCGCCGTTTCCCGGGCGCTGGAGCGCTCCAGCACATTGCGCAAATCCTTCAGGTTGTATTTCAAACCGCCGTTCAAATCCGCGTGGCCCGGCCGGGGCCGGTGGACGCGCCGCTTCGTTTCGTCGTCGCCCTCCACCGGTTCCACGCTCATGACGGTTTTCCAGTGCGTCCAGTCCTTGTTTTCAATCACGATGGCCAGCGGCGCGCCGGTGGTTTTGCCGTGGCGCACGCCGGCGACGATCTGCGCGCTGTCGCTTTCGATCTGCATGCGCCGACCGCGTCCGTATCCCTTCTGACGGCGCCGCAACTGGTAATCGAGCGCCGCGAAATCGATTTCCAGGTTGCTCGGCAACCCTTCGATGATGGCAGTCAGCTGCAGTCCGTGCGTCTCCCCCGCGGTCAGAAAACGCAAGCTCACTTCGGTTCCTCCTCAATGTTCCACGCTACGCTTCGTTCATTATAGTACAGCGCCAAAGCGGTTGACAACAAAAGAACCCGTCACCAACGGACGGGCCGTTTCGCCTTCCGGGCGGGAAGATCTCCCTCCGCCTCCCGCACCAGGCCGACCAGGCGGACGTTGTCGAGGCCGAGAATCTGCGCGCATTCCTGCAGCGAGATGAGCCCGCGCCTGTAGGCCATGATCACTTCGCGCTTGTCCATGAAAATCCCAGTCCCTCCAGAGAGAACGGACCTTTGGGCGCCGTTTTCGGGTGCGTTTTTCAGGTAGTATTGGCGGCAGGTCGTCCGCTTCATTCCGTCTTGCGGTAGAAAAACGTCTCGACCGACTTCAGTCCGTATCGATCCGGATAAAAAATCTGCTCCGTGCTGCCCACAAAGAGGATGCCTCCCGGGCTCAGCGCCCGGGCCAGATTCTCATACAGGGACCGTTTCGCTTCTTCGGTAAAATAGATGATGACGTTCCGGCAGATGATCAGGTCGTACCCATCCCCGAACGGATCGAGCAGCAGGTTGTGCTTTTCGAACCGCACCGCGCGCCGGAGCTTTTCCGACACCAGATACATGTCGTTCTCGCGGGTGAAATACCGCTGCACCAGATGCGGCGGCACCTCGCGCAGCGACCGCTCGGGGTAGACGCCGCGCCTGGCTTTGGACAGCGCTCCTTCGTCGATGTCGGTGGCCAGGATGGACGTCCGGTCCAGGGCGCCCATCCCGTCCAGGATCATCGCCAGGGTATACGGTTCCTCCCCCGTGGAACAGGCGGCGCTCCACGCCTTGAAACGCGAAGACCGCTTCACCAGTCCGGGAAGGAACCGGTCCCTCAGCGTCTGCCATCGCACGGCGTTGCGCCAGAATTCCGACACGTTGATCGTCACCCGGTCGAGAAACTCTCCGAGGAGCTTCTCGTCGCGGGTAAGCGCCTTGAAATACTCGGCGAACGAATCAAATCCGCGCCTCAGGCGGAGGGTGTTCAGCCGGCGTCGCATCTGGTGTTCCTTGTACAGCGACAGATCGATGGAAGTCAGTCTGCGAACGTTCTCCACGAAGGCGGCGAAATCCGCGTCTTCCGCGGACGAGGCGCAGGCCTTATGCTCCTTGTCTTCCATCCCCGTCGCCAAGGGACACCAACTCCTCCTCGGCAAAGAAATTGGCCGCCTCCCGCCGGGCGTTCTCCGGCGAGTCCGAGGCGTGTATCAGGTTTTCCCGCGTGCTCAGCGCAAAATCGCCGCGGATGCTTCCCTGCGCGGCTTCCACGGGATTGGTTCTGCCGATCAGCTGGCGGCCGGCCGCGATCGCCTGCTCGCCTTCCCACACCATGGCCATGACCGGTCCGGAAGTGACGAACTCGACGAGCGGTTCGAAATACGGCCTTCCCCGGTGTTCCTCGTAATGTCGTTCCGCCAGTTCCCGCGACATGAGCAAAAACTTGGCCGCCACCAGCCTCAGTCCCTTTCGCTCGAAGCGGCTGATGATTTCCCCGACCAATCCTCGCCGGACCCCGTCCGGCTTCACCATCACGAAGGTGCGTTCCATGTCCTGATCGCTCCTTTTCCGTGTCCATTACCAGTTTTTCCTGCGCCGCAGGCGCCTTTTCAGTAGTTGCGCCGGGCGATGAACCGGGCGATCTCGGTCAGCTGTTCCTTCGCCGGTCCCTCCGGCAGCCGCCCGAGCGCCGCCAGCGCCTTGCCCACGTATCGGTCGGCCAGCACTTCGGCACGGCGAATTCCTCCGCTCTGCCTCACCCATTGGATGGCGGTGGTGACATCGCCGCCGCTGTCCTTCAGGCGCCCGATTTCCCGGAGCAGCGGCTCGCGGATGCCGCTTTCCTGCAGCGCGTACAGCACCGGAAGCGTCAGGTTGCCCTGCCTCAGATCGCTCCCCGGCGGCTTGCCGGTAACAGCTTCGGATCCGAGCAGATCCAAAAGATCGTCCGTGATCTGAAACGCCATCCCCGCGTTGTACCCGTACCGGTACAAGGCCGCCGCGACGGCGGGAGGCGCTTCCGCGGCCAACGCGCCGAGCAGGCAGCTGACGGCGATGAGCAAGGCCGTCTTGCGGCGGATGCGCCGCAAGTATCGGCGGATGCTTTGCCCGGTGTTGAAAAAATCCCGGATTTGCTCGATTTCGCCAATGCACATCTGCACCATCGCGCCCGACAGCACCTGGTGGATGCAGGGCTGTTCCAGGCCGCCGATGACGGTCAGCGCCTTGGCGTATATGTAATCGCCCGTGTACATGGCGATGCGATTGTCCCAGCGCGACCGGACCGTAAGCCGTCCGCGGCGGATGTCGGCGTCGTCGATCACGTCGTCATGGACCAGCGAAGCCATGTGGATGAGCTCCAGGGCGACGGCCACCCGTATGATTTTGTCCCGATCGTTCGTCCCGAACCGGCCGGCCAGCAGCACGAAAACAGGCCGGATCCGCTTGCCCCCCGCCTGCAGAAGATGCAGCGACGTTTCGCTGAGCAGCGGCAGATCGGAGCGGATGCTTCGCGCCAGCTCTTCCTCGATGCGGTCCAGTTCGGGTTTCAGCGATGCGTAGATCTCCAGCAGACTCATGTGTTCACCCGCGATTCCCCAGGCTTGAAAACGGCCATTCCATCCGCCAGGGCTTCCGGATCGAAATCCCGGTCCAGGAGGCCGAGTTCCCGCGCGAAGCGGAAATATAGCTTAAGACCCTTCATCTGGGCCTGTCCGAAATCATAGCACAGGTTGGCGAAATAGCCATGCCAGTATGCCGCCTCCCCGCCGATCTCCGCCACCGCGCGCTCCACGAGGGGAACGGGATCGCGCAGGGAGCGCTCCTTGCTGGCGAGCAGCGCGGAATAGATCTCCGCCACCTCTTCCGGACGGGTTTCCGCCGTTTCCCGGCGCACCGCCCACACCGCGAATGTCATCCAGTGGCCCGTCCACAGATGCCACACTTCCCCGAGGTCCAGCACCCGACAGCCATGCGGCTGCCAGGAAGCGCGGATGGCGTGATCACCGATAAGCAGGGCCGCGTCGGCCCGCTCCAGCATGTGTTCCAGGGAAGGTTCCGCGTATTCGTAGGTCGGGCTGCCTCCCCAAAATTTTTCCATGATGATACGGAGCAGGGCCACCGACGTGGCCGAAGTCGTCGTGACCGCAATCCTGCCCCGCAGCACCTGATCCAGGGGGGATTTGAGAAACAGCAGGATGGAATTCACCCGGCCGAGGGCGCTAACCGAAAGGCCGGGCAACAGGCAGAACCGGTCCGCGTGCTGGCCGTAGGCAAAAGAAGAAATCGCCGCCACGTCGATTTCCCCGGCTGCCAGGCGGCGGTTGAGCGCTGCCGGCATGTCCCGCACGGGTTCCACGGCGGCGCGCAGCGACGAGGGATCAAAGTGGTAAAACACGGGCCAGCAATTGGTATACGGATAGATCCCGACACGAATCGGACGACGGTGTCCGACCTTTCCCCCCGCGGTCCCTTGCTGTCGGTTACTCATGCGCTTCTCCCCATCTCGGGTAAAGTTCGTGATCGACGCCCATCTGATCCATCACTTTTCCCACCATGAACCGGACGACGTCCATCAGCTCCCGGGGCCGGGTGTAAAACGCCGGCATGGCCGGAATGACCCGGACGCCAAGGCGCGCCAGCTTCAGCATGTTTTCCAGGTGAATGGCGCTGAGGGGCGTCTCCCGCGGCACGATGATGAGCGGCCGCCCTTCCTTCAGGGCGACGCCTGCGGCGCGGGTCAGAAGGTTGTCCGCCGCACCCGCGGCGATGGCCGCCAGGGTTCCCATGGAACAGGGAACGATCGCCATCCCCTGGCAGCGGAACGAACCGCTGGCGATGGCCGCGCCGATGTCGTTCGGCGGGTAATGCACGAGCACACCGCGTTCCGGCGGATTCCCGAAGGCGGCCGCCAGCGCGTCGCCGCGCCTCGCGGCGTTCCAGCCGAGCTCATCTTTCAGCACCCGCCATCCGGCGTCGGAAATCACCAGATGCACCTCGTATTCCCGTTCCAAAAGCGCCCGGACGAGCTCCACGCCATACACGGCGCCGCTGGCGCCGGTCATCCCGATCACCCAGCGGCGCACCCCCGCCCTATCCGGTCCGCCGGCTCCGATTCCGCCTACCATGCGCGCGCCACCACCAGGTCGACGAACGTGAACAAAAACACGACGCCGCTCAGAATGCCGTTCATGGTAAAGAAAGCGGCATTCAGCCGGCTCAGGTCATGCGGGCGGACGAGCCGGTGCTCGTGGACAAGAATGCCGCAGGCCAATGCCGTCCCCGCCAGATACCACCAGCTGAGTTCGGTCAGCGCCATGAGCACGACAAAACCGATCGCCGTGAGCAGATGGAACAGGCGGGCCAGCATCAGACCGCGGGCGATGCCGAACCGGGCGGGGATGGAGTACAGCCCCGCCCGGCGGTCGAATTCCACGTCCTGGCAGGCGTAGATCACGTCAAAACCGGCCGTCCACAATGCGACGGAAACATAAAGCACGATCGCGGGCAGCGACACCGTGCCGCTGACCGCCACCCATCCGCCCAGCGGAGCAAGGCCGATGGTCAGCCCGAGGATCAGGTGGCACAGCCAGGTGAACCGTTTCGTGTACGAATAAAAAACAAGCATGAAAACCGCGACCGGCAGCAGTTTCACCGCCAGCGGATCCAGGCGGGACGCGGCCCAGAACAAAAGCAGAAAAGAGATGATGACGAACACGACGACTTCCGCAGATTTCAGCAGGCCCGCGGGAAGCGCCCGGGAAGCCGTGCGGGGATTGCGGGCGTCGATGGCCTTGTCGATCAGGCGGTTTAAGCCCATGGCCGCGCTTCGCGCGCCCACCATCGCCAGCAGGATCCAGCCGCATTCGGCCCAGGAGGGAAGCCGCGCTTCCTCCGTCACCGCGCCGAGGATGGCGCCTACATAGGCGAAGGGCAAAGCGAAGATGGTGTGCTCGAACTTGATCATTTCGAGGAACACCTTCGTTTTGCGGATCATGTCCCGGCCGCCTCCTTGATGCCGATGTGAATCGCGGCGACGCCGCCGGTCAGGGGATGGACGCGGACTTTCCGGAGGCCGGCGGCCCGGAAACGCCCGGCCAGTTCCTTCATGTCCGGAAAGGAAGCCAGCGATTCCGGCAGCCAGCGATACTGCTGGTATCGGTTCGCAACCCATTTGCCGATCAGCGGCATGATCCGTTCAAAATAAATGCGGTAGACCGTACGGAAAGGCTCCCAATCCGGCTTGGACAGCTCCAGGCAAACCACCTTGCCGCCGGGTCTGGCGACGCGTGCCATTTCCCGCAGCACCCGGTCGATGTCGGGCACGTTGCGCAGCCCGAAGCCGATGGTGACGTGATCGAAGGTATTGTCGGGAAACGGCAGGTCCATGGCGTTGCCGTGCACGAGTTCGATAAGATCGGAAAGCCCCGCGTGTTCGATTTTCGCCCGTCCGATCTCCAGCATGTTGCGGCTGAAGTCCAGGCCGACCGTGCGCGCGCCGCTGGCCCTGGCCAGCGCGATGGTCCAGTCGCAGGTTCCGCAGCATAGGTCCAGCGACACCTCGCCGGGGCGCACGTCCATCAGGCGCATTGTGCGCCGCCGCCACGCCTTGTGCCGGCGGAAGCTGATCAGATCGTTCATCAGGTCGTATTTGGGCGCAATGCTTTCAAACACGGCATGTACGTGCCGCTCTTTCGTTTCCGCGTCCATCCGCTTCACCCCAATTCCCTCGCCAGCGAAGCCTGCGATGTGCCGGCCTCCGCCAAAAACGGTTCGAAAAGGGGGCGAAGCTCGCTCACCAGCTTGTCCGAAGGAAGCCGCTCCAGAAGTCCGAACAGCAGCTCGGCGGATTGGCGGAGCAGCCCCGCCAGCGTGTCGGCCGCCGCATACTTGTCCAGGCACTGGCGGATGATGCCGTCTTCCGGATGCAGGCTCAGTTTGCGGCGGTCCTCCTCGCTTCCCGTCTGCAGCACGTGCCAGAATCCCCAGCCGCCGCCGAGCCGTTCCGAGCGGCGGACGCGCCGGAGCTCCTGCAGGAGCAGCTCGCACCGGCTGAACAGGCGAACCATTTCCGGCCAGACGCGGCCAGCCCATCCGCCCATGAGGGACGAGAAGGTCACGAACAGACCCGCGCGGATTTCCGATCCCAGCTGGACATACTCCTCCGCACTGAGTCCGAGCTGTTTCATTTTGGTGTACAGAATCATTTTCAGCCGGTTCAGCTCGCAAATCGTTTCTCCGATGCGCCGCACCATGCCGATCTGCCCCGCATGGGCCAGCAGATGGTAAAAGCGGCTGCTGAAATAGTCGCCGGCCAGCACCTTGAGCTGCCGGGCCAGCATGGCGCCGGCGTCCGTGGGTTTGCCGTTCTCGTCGTGATCCACCAGATCGTGGGTGTCCAGTCCCATCTGCACCAGCGAAGTGCACAGCACCAGAATGTCCCGGTCGGCCGCAATCGGCGGATTGGGCTGATGGGTCAGCATAACGTACAAAAGCCGCACCCGGCCGTCCGGAAAATCGGGCAGCTCCGTGTGCAGCGAGATCATGTCGTAATCGGTGTATTTTCTGGCCATCTGGACGATCCGGTTGATTGACATCCTTCCGCCTCCGGAGGTTTCGGCAAACCGCAGCGTTGACAATCCTTTGTATCGTACTTTGGTATTATAGCATATCCGTTCACTTCAGGCACAGAAACGGCATTTTGTCGTCATTTTGTCGCGTTTTCCAGCCAGCGTTTGCCCGCAGGGGTGACCATCAGCCGAAACTGCGACCGCCATGCTTCGTCCGGCAGCCCCTGCGGCGTCCGCAGCGCATCCAGCTTCTCCGCCGTCCAGTCTCCGCGGCGCAAATCGGCGGCAAACAGCAGCTCGTCGGCCATACGTTCGCGTGTCCCGTAAATCCGGACCAGCAACCGTTCCACGTTGGAAACCTGTGCGAACGAAAATCGGGCCAGCGTCCCGACATCGCTCCAGACGGCGGCGGGCTGGCCGGGGCCCGGAAACGCGGCCAGATCCACCGTCAGGATGGCGTGATCCCAGCCGACGCGAAGTATCCGGTCCTCGAGGGGCATGGCCACCATCGCGTCCGCCAGATTGTCCGCGGTCAAACGTTCCACGCGGAGGGGCGTGAACACGGCAAGCGTCCTCCCGCCCGCAGGATTGCGGATCTGGGGTTCTGCAAGGCGGGCCAGCATCAGCGCGGCGCAAAAGCAAAGCACGACGAGAGCGAAGTTGCGCAGGACAAGGCCCAAGGAACCCACCCCTTCCCGGCAGCGGTTCGTCCCGGGGCATCCGATCCGCCGCGGAGCGCCCCATCATCATTGTACAAAACAAAAAGGCGGGCTATGCCTCCGCCTGTCCCCGCGACCGGGCTATCGGGCAGGTGTTACCCGGCAGGCCGCGGCTTGCTTCGCGCTCCCCGCACGCGTTCCTATCCGCCGCTCTTTTTCCGCCCCGAACAAAAACCGCCTTCAGTCCCCGGTTTCGAACGAACCGTGCCGCGTCAACACCAGGGCGCGGCCGCGGATCTTGATGGCGGACGTATGCTCGGTGAACTGGGCGATGAGCGCCTCTCCGCGGTCCAGCTTCTCGGTGTGGTGGAATTTCGTTTCCTGGCCGCGCGTCAGACCGTATACCTGAACGCCGTTGTCCTTTGCCTTGATCACGATAAAGTCGGCCTGCACATTATCCCTGTCCATGGGCTTCGCTCCTTCCCCCGAGCGATCGTCCGAAGGGGCCGTACGCCGGCCAACACGCAAAAACCTCCATCCGCGCGTGCGGTACTGGAGGTTTGGTGGTCGATGCAATGGTCGAGACGACTGGATTTGAACCAGCGACCCCACCCACCCCAAGGGTGTGCGCTACCAGGCTGCGCCACGTCTCGACGTGCCATCCGGCGTTTCCGCCGCCGTACCGTCCAAGCCGCGCCGGACGATCTCGGCAAGATACGAATGTGATTATAACACAGCCCGGAAAAAATGCGCAAGCACCTTTGGCGGTCGTAGGAGCCGCCCTTATTTGATCGCGTCCTTGAGCGCCTTGCCCGGCCGGAATGCGGGGACTTTGCCGGCGGGAATTTCGATTTCCGCGCCGGTCTGCGGATTGCGCCCCCTGCGGGCGGACCGCTCGCGGACCTCGAAGTTGCCAAAGCCGACAAGCTGTACCTTATCTCCGCTCTGCAGCGCTTCCGAAATGATGTCGAACACGGCATCCACCGCGCGCGTCACGTCTTTTTTGGACATGTCCGTTTTTTCGGCCACCCGGGCGATCAGTTCGGATTTGTTCAAGCCCTGTTCACCTCCCGCCAATTTCCAGCATGTTATCTTTTTTTCCGTTTCACGGAAAATTATACACACCGTGGCGCGGAGGATGCAACCCGGCCTACAGGATGATCGCGATGAGGCCCCCGGAACCTTCATTGACGATGCGGGCCAGCGTCTCTTGCAGCTTGTAGCGGGCGTTGTCGGGCATCATCGCGATTTTGCCCTGGATGCCTTCGCGCACGATGGAGTGCAGCGAGCGGCCGAAGATGTCCGATTCCCAGATCTTGATCGGGTCTTTCTCGAAATCCTGCATCAGATAGCGCACCAGTTCCTCGCTCTGCTTTTCCGTGCCGATGATCGGCGCGAACTCCGATTCCACGTCCACGCGGATCATGTGGATGGACGGCGCCGTCGCTTTCAGCCGGACGCCGAACCGCGACCCTTGCCTGATGATTTCCGGTTCGTCCAGCTGCATTTCCTCCAGCGTCGGCGCGGCGATGCCGTACCCGGTGGTCTTGACCATCTCCAGCGCGTCGGCGAACCGGTCGTATTCCCGCTTGGCATGCACGAAATCCTGCATCAGCTGCAGCAGATGGTCCTTGCCGCGGATTTCCGTGCCGACGATTTCCGTAAGCACCTTGTCATACAGCTCGTCGGGGGCATAGAGATCGATTTCCGCAACGCCCTGCCCCATGTTCATGCCGCTCAGGCCGGCGCGGGAGATGAAGTCGTATTCCGCAAACTGCTGGACGACGCGGTCCACGTCGCGCAGCCGGCGGATGTCCTTCACCGTGTCCCGCACGGCGTTTTCGAAGCTGGAGCGCAGCCAGTGCCGTTCGTCCAGCACCATGACCCAGCTTGGAAGGTTGACGTTGACCTCGTGGACCGGGAATTCGAACAGGGCCTCGCGCAAGACGCCCAGTACTTCTTCCTCGCCCATCGTGGCCGCGCTCAGGGCCAGAACCGGAATGTCGTATTTCGCCGCCAGCTCCTGGCGCAAGGCCTGCGTTTCCTCGCTTTTCGGCCGGGCGGAATTGACGACCAGAACAAAGGGCTTGCCGACTTCCTTCAGCTCGTTTACCACGCGTTCTTCGGCTTCCACATAGGCGCTGCGCGGAAGGTCCGCGATCGTGCCGTCGGTGGTCACCACCACGCCCAGTGTGGAATGCTCCTGGATTACCCGGCGCGTGCCGATTTCCGCTGCCTCCTGGAACGGAACCGGCTCGTCGAACCACGGGGTCGTGACCATGCGCGGCCCCGTTTCGTCCTCGTATCCCTTCGCCCCTTCCACGGCGTACCCGACGCAGTCCACCAGCCGGACGTTCACTTCCAGTCCATCCGCCACTTTCACCTGCACCGCCTGGTTGGGCACGAATTTCGGCTCCGTCGTCATGATCGTCCGACCCGCCCCGCTTTGCGGCAGCTCGTCGATGGCCCGGACGCGGTCCGCTTCGTAGGCGATGTTCGGCAACACGACGGTTTCCATGAACCGCTTGATGAAGGTCGACTTGCCCGTCCGGACGGCGCCGACGACCCCAAGGTAAATATCGCCGCCGGTGCGCTCGGCGATATCCTTGAAAATGTCCACTTTTTCCACGGAAATTCCCTCCCAACTTAAATGGCGAAACCTGCGCGATCCGCCCGCACGACGGACTCGTACACCATGGACCGGTATCATTCTATGAGCGAAAGGCGGGATTATTCCTTCCCGATCCGTTGCGCAGCAAGGTTTCGGCGCAAGATTTCCGCGGGAGGTTTGCCGTGAGGGAAAACGGAATCAAAGAAAAAAAAAGAAGGAGGGCGCCCGTCAGGTCCGCGGCGGCGCTTCCGCCGCGGGCAGCCCGTCCTTCCAGCGGTAAACGGGAGATTTCACCGGCACGAAGTAGGATTGCTCCACAAGCAGCGAACGCAAATCTTCCTCCGGGCCGGGTTCGGTTCCGCTCCGCCTCACCGCTTCCGCCACATCGATGGCGTAATCGGCGTACACCCGGCCATCTCCGTCGATCATGAGCGTCAGGATGTATCCGGAAAACACGCTGGCCACCCCGGGATCGCCGATGCCGAGCCGCGCGAAATCCACTTCCCAAAGGCCGGGATAGATTTCCTCTCCGGCCGGCAGGCCGCTCCCCCGGCCCAGCGCCTCCCGGATGCGCCGCTGCACTGCGTCGATCCGCTCCCAGACGTTGAGATCCAGCAGCCGGACCTTCGGCTCGGTTTCCTCGTCGACGATGAGGAACAGATACGGTCCGCCCCCCTCATAGGCCGCCTTCGGCGGAGCGGACAGAAAACCGGCGCTTTTCAGCCTGGCGAAATCGATGCGGAATTTTTCGTATCGGGGAACGCCGGCGTCCGCGTTCATTATGGGCAGCGTCCCCAGGGAGGCGAAATAGCGGTCCACCGCCTGCTGCACGGCGAGCGCCGCTTCCCGCGGCGCCGTCCCGCGGTCCGGCGTCTCCCCGCGGGGGTACAGGCAGCCCCCCGTCACCAGCACCAGCAGCGCCAGCGCGGCGGCCGCGGCCGCTTTCACCGCGCGCCGCATCGGCTTCATGCGATCGACACCAGGCCGAACAGCGTGCCGAACAAAAACACCACAAACGCGACCAGAATGAGCAGCCGGCGCACCAGGCCTTTCGTCTTCAGCCTGGCGAAGGTGACCAGTGCCGCCGACAGGGCCAGCATGCCGATGGCCGCCAGGGAAATCCACATTTTCGTCATCGCGTCCATCCGTTTCATCCTCCTCGCACCCTCAAATTATAGCACAAAAAAAGGGCCGTCCCCGTAAGGAACGGACGCGAGGCGAAATTGTCATTTTTTCAGCATCGATTTCATCATCGATTCAAGCTGGCCGGGATTCAGGCCGCTTTTCCTGACCGCCCCGACGATCTCCCGGATCGTCGACTCCGACACCGGAACGCCGGATACGGCCGACACCTGTTTGATGAGCTGGCGAAGCTGTTTTTCGTTCTGAAGCGTGTCGGGAGTGACGCCGTCGGCGATTTTGCGGAGCGCGCTTTCGGAAACCTTTCGTCCGGTTTTTTTCGCGACGGTGCCCAGCACTGCCTTAGACAGATTCTTGTCCATGTTTCCCCTCCTCGGCTGCTGTTGCCTTATCCTATGAGGAGGGGAAAAGCCGGGTGTGGGCAGGCCGGGTCAGCCGCCCGCCTGCGCGGGCGATTGTTTGTCCCGCTGCGTCAGGGGAATTTCCTCGATTTCGTGGGTCCGCACCCTGCCCATGAGCGCCTGGACCGCTTCCAGGGGGGATTTCCCCGCGAAAAGAACGTCGTGCAGCTGTTCGGTGATCGGCATGCTGACGCCGTATTGCCCGGCCAGCCGGTAAGCCGCCTTTGTCGTATTGACGCCTTCCACGACCATGCCCATCCGCGCGAGCACTTCCTCCAGCGGCAAGCCCTCCGCCAGCATGAAGCCCGCCCGCCAATTGCGGCTGTGGCGGCTCGAGCAGGTGACCACCAGATCCCCGACGCCGGCCAGCCCAGCGAAGGTCAAGGGATTGGCGCCCATGGCGGCGCCGAGCCGGCCGATTTCCGCCAACCCCCGCGTCACAAGGGCGGCCCGGGCGTTGTCGCCATAGCCGAGCCCGTCGGACAGGCCGGCGCCGATGGCGATGATATTCTTGATGGCGCCGGCTGTCTCCACCCCGATCAGATCGGGATTGGTGTACACGCGGAAATATTCGCGGTTCATGAGCAAATCTTGCGCCCGCTCCGCGCAGTCGCGGTCCCTGGAAGCGACCACCACCGTCGTCGGCAGGCGGCGGGCCACTTCCTCCGCATGGCTCGGGCCGGACAGGGCGACGATGCGCTCTTCCGGCCGGCCGAGTTCCTCCGACAGGACGGTGGACATCCGTTTCAGATCGTCGAGGGTGAAACCCTTGGCGGCGTGGATGACCAAAGCGCCGGACCGCAGATGCGGAGCCGCCGCCCGGGCGACTTCCCGCATGGCGGCGCTGGGCGCGGCAAACACCGCCGCTCCGGCGCCGTCCAGCGCGGCGGCCAGATCGCAAGTGACCGCGATTGACGCCGGGAGATCCGCACAGGGCAAATAGCGCTCGTTGCGCCGCATTCGGTTGATCGCTTCCGCGTGCTCGCGGCTGCGCGCCCAAAGGGTCACTTCGTGCCCGTTGTCCGCCAGCACCCGGGCCAGCGCCGTCCCCCAGCTTCCGGCCGTCAGCACCGCGACTTTCTCACGCCCCATGGGAATCCCCCTTTTTCCTGCCGCCGATGCGGTTTTCCGTACCGGCGGCCAGACGGACGATGTTGCGGCGGTGGCGGACAAACGCCAGCACGGTGATGACGGCGGCGCCGGCGATGACCGCGGGATCCGCGCCGAAGGCGGCGGCGAGCGCAGGCAGCGAGGCAGCCATGACCAGCGAACCGAGGGAAACGTACCGGGTGACGGCGATGACCGCGAGGGCGGCGGCGCCGGAAATGACCATCGGCCAAAACGCCAACGGGGCCATGACGCCGATGGTGGTGGCGATTCCCTTGCCTCCACGGAACAGGAACCAAACCGGCCAGTTGTGGCCGATCACCGCCGCCAGGCCGGACGCCACCGGCACCCACGCCGCGCCGTCCGCGACATTCGAGGCCCACCAACCCAAAGCTACGGCTGCGGTGCCCTTCAGGGTATCCAGAACAAACACGGCGATGCCCGGACCGATGCCGAGCACGCGCAAGGTGTTGGTCGCTCCCGCGTTGCCGCTGCCGTGCTGGCGGATGTCGATGCCTTTCAGCAGGCGGGCGATCACGATGCTGAAGGAGACGGACCCGAGCAGATAGGAAGCCACAATGGAGATGATGATGAATACGTGCAGCAATTGACGACTCTCCTATTCTTCGTCGGACTTGCGCCGCGCCAACAGCCGGATCGGCGTGCCCTCGAAGGAAAAGGCCGCGCGCAGCCGGTTTTCCAGATACCGTTCGTAGGAAAAATGCAGCAGCTCGGGGTCGTTGACAAACAGCACGAACGTCGGCGGTTTGACCCCCACCTGTGTGATATAGCCGATGCGGAGCCGGCGTCCGCGGTCCGACGGCGGCGGCGTCACGGCGACGGCGTCGACGATGACCTCGTTGAGCAGATGCGTGGGCACCCGCATGGCGTGCTTCTCGGCCGCTTCCCGGACGACGGGCAGCAGCTTGCCCACCCGCGCCCCGGTCTTGGCCGAGAGAAACTCCACCGGCGCGTAGCGCATGAATTGGAACTCATCGCGAATCTTCCGGGTGAGCCGGTGCATCGTCTTGTCGTCCTTTTCCACCGCGTCCCACTTGTTGACGACGAAAACGGAGGCTTTTCCCATCTCATGGGCGTATCCGGCGATGTGCTTGTCCTGTTCGGTGAAGCCCGTCGTGCCGTCCAGCACGACCAGGGCCACGTCCGCCCGCTCGATGGCTCTCATCGCCCGCATCACGCTGTATTTTTCGACGGACTCGTAGACTTTGCCGCGTTTGCGCATGCCGGCGGTGTCAATCAGCACGTACCGCTGTCCGTCCCTTTCAAAGGGGGTGTCGACGGCGTCGCGGGTGGTACCCGCCACCTCGCTCACGATCACCCGTTCCTCGCCCAGGATGGCGTTCACCAGCGACGATTTGCCGACATTGGGCCGTCCGATGACCGCCACTTTAATAACATCTTCGTCGTATGTATCGTCTTCCCCTTCCGGCAGCAGGGCAACCGCCGCGTCCAGCAGGTCGCCGATGCCCGTGCCGTGGGCGCCGGATACGGCGATCGGTTCGCCGAAGCCCAGGTCGTAAAATTCGTATACGTTGGCAATCTGTTTCGGATTGTCCACCTTGTTCACGGCGACGACCACCGGTTTGCCGGCGCGGTAAAGCATCTCCGCCACGTCCCGGTCGGCCTGGGTGATGCCGGTTTTGGCATCGGCCATGAACACGATCACGTCGGCCTCTTCGATGGCCAGTTCGGCTTGCATGCGTACCAGGCGGACGAGCTCGTCCTCCTCTTCGCGCATGATTCCCCCCGTGTCGATCAGGCTGAAGACGCGGCCTTTCCATTCGCCGGTGCCGTAGATCCGGTCCCGGGTGACACCGGGCTTGTCTTCCACGATGGATACGCGTTCACCCACGATCCGGTTGAAGATCGTCGACTTTCCCACATTGGGCCGGCCCACGATGGCGATCACGGGTTTGGCCATTCGTTCCACTCCCCGTCTCTCATACCGCTAACCATCATAACAAAAAAACATGGAAAGGCGAATAGCGGTACCGGAATTTTGTCCGCTTTTCCCGCGGCGCATTTCGGATGAACGAAAACGCCTCTTTTGTTCATGATTTGCCCCTGCAAAAACGAAATAAGAACGGTTTTCTGCAAGGCGCTTGTGAAGGGCAACCGCGGCGGCTCAGCGGGAATCCGGACTGCGTTCGACCAGTACGTAATGCTTGCCTCCGATGAGGCACGCCGCGCAGTCCAGCGCCTTTTCCAGCTCCTGGGCCATCCTCTCCGCCGCCGCCGGGTTTTCGGCCGAAAACACCGGCGCGCCGCCCCCCGCCACTTCTTCCCTGACCGCGGTTACGACGGCGACGATTTTTCCCATCGGCCATGCTCCTTTCTCTTGCGGTTTGCGCGCGCGGGATGCCGGACGGCCGCTTCCAGAAGGGGCACGTTCCGCACCGCGGTCAGCACCTTGTCCCGGTCCCGTTCCCTGACCAGCGCGAGAACGCCGACCCGGCCGGTCGCCAGGTCCAGCTTGGCCTGCGGCAGCAGGGCGGGTTCCCCCTCGTCGCGATAGACGCCAAGGCGGGCCGACAGATCGTACAGGATCGCCTGACGCTGGCCGGCATGGGCCAACGTAACCCGGGCGTCGTCGTCCTTCGGGACGAGCACGAGGCCGATGCCGGCCCGTCCGATCAGTTCCCGGTCCGCCTCGAGCCCGACGTTCACCATGTAAATGTCGCCGACATAGACCCCCGCACCGTCCATGCGCACCGGCGCGAAGGAGATGTCGGCGATGTCCGCCACCCTCCTGCCGCGCATCAGGAGGCGGGTCGCCGGCAGGATCGCGGCCCCCGCCGCGACGCCCGCCCACCAGCCGATCCAGACGCTGAGCAGGCTGACGAAGAAGGCGGCGAGCATCACCACATAATTGCGGCCTTCGAACACGACGGCAATGCCTTCGATATAGGAATCCCCCCGCGGGACCAGTTCCTGGCCGTCGATGGCCCTCAGGGTGTTGCGTTCCATGTTGCGGACTTCGCGGAATTGCTGCGCGGCAAGGGACAAAAAGGTGATGGCCGTATATTCTTCGGCCATGAGGGCCGGAACCGCGAGGGCTCCCAGGGCGCCGGCGATAAGCCCCAGCGACAGATGGATGAGCCGGCCGTGCGGGTAGGCCGGGTACTGCCGGTAATCGCTGCGCAGAAGCAATATCCGGCTGATCAGTCCGACGGCCGTTCCCAGGACGACGGCGATCACGTCCCGGTCCGGCGCCTGCCAGAAACCTTCCCATCCGCTCACGCCCGGTTCCCCGCCCTTTTGCCCCGCCGCGCCAGCAGCGCCGGACCCATTTCCCGCAACGCCAACGACACCGCGCGGCATGCGGCGCACGCCAGCCACCACATGTCCGCCAGGTATTCGGCAGCGGGCCATCCCGGCGGCGGCGACCAGGAGCGCAAGCCCGCAAGGACCGCGACCGGCAAGAGCAGCGACAGGACCACCAGTTGCTCCCGCGCCGTGCGAAGCGTCAGTGCGGCGACGATGCCCAGCAGCAGGGAGACGTTGCGCTCAGGATCGATGGCCAGAGGTCCGCCCAGCCAGACGGCCGGATGGGTCACGATCAGCAGCACGGCCGCGCCCAGCGCCGTCGCCGACCAGACGCCCAGCCGCCCGCCGGGCCCGAGGGACCGGTAAGCCAGGACGGACATCGCAAGCAAAGTTGCGCACACCATCGCCGTGCGGCTTCCCGGCGGCAGTACGGCACCGGCCAGCCACCCGGCCGGCCACAATGCCAAAAACAGCACCGCCGCGCGGGAAGAAACGTCGCCGGCCAGCTCCTTCCTCCAACCGGTCCACCACAGGACGGTCGCCGCAAGCCACAATACAGCCGCCCAATATCCGGCGGTCATGTCATGCGCACCTCCCGTCCAGCATCTGACGGTAGTATGCGCAGGAAATGGGCAAAAGAAAAAGGCAGCCGGACGGCTGCCTTCCGTGACGCTTTTATTTCAGCTTGCTAAGCTGGTCGCCGAACTTCTCGCCGAGGGTAAAGCTCATGCCTTCCGGCTGCGGCAGTTCCTCCTTCTGGCGCTGGCGTTCCGGCCGCGGCGGCGCTTCTTCGGCTTCCTTGATGGAGAGGGAAGCGCGCTTTTCGGCGGGATTGAAGTCCAGGATCTTGACCTTGACTTCCTGGCCTTCCTTCAGCACCTCGTGGGGCGTGGCGATGTGCCGGTGTGCGATTTGCGAAATGTGCACCAGGCCTTCCACGCCCGGGGCGATCTCCACGAACGCGCCGAAGCTGACCAGCCGCTTCACGGTGCCCGTCATGATGTCTCCCGAACGGAACTTGTCGGCCGCCGTTTCCCAGGGACCCGGCAGCGTCGCCTTGATGCTCAGGCTGATCTTGCCGATGGACGGATCGACCTTGAGCACCTTGACCTTTACCTTTTGCCCTTCGGACACCACATCGGCCGGATGGACGACATGATGCCAAGCCATTTCGGAGACGTGAACTAGGCCGTCGATGCCGCCGATATCCACGAACGCGCCGAATGGCGTGAGCCGCTGCACGGTGCCTTCCAACACCTGTCCGGGCTCAAGCGAGGACATGATGCGCGCTTTCAGCTCCTCGTACTCCTGGTCCAGCACGTCCTTCTGCGAAAGGATCACCTTGTTGGCGGAACGGTCGAGCTCGCGGATCTTGACGCGGAGCTTCTTCCCCTTGTACCCGGAGAAATCTTCGACAAAATGGCGCTCCACCATCGAGGCGGGAATGAAGCCGCGGACGCCGACGTCAACCACCAGGCCGCCTTTGACCACGTCGGCGACGGTGACCTCGAACACTTCGCCCCGCTCGAATTTCGCCTGCAGATCGTCCCACGCCCGGGCGCTGTCCGCCAGACGCTTGGACAGGATGAGGCGTTCCTTTTCATCGTCGATGCTGAGGACCTTCGCCTCCACCTCCTGACCGACCTGCACCGCGTCCGCCGCATTCTCGACGTATACCGCGGACAGCTCGCGCAGCGGGATGACGCCGTCATATTTATAACCCAGGCCAACGAAAGCCTGATTGTCTTCGATCTTTACGATGGTGCCTTTAACGGTATCCCCCTTTTTCAAAGACACGACCTGTTCCATCGCATCCTGGCTGACCGTTTCTGCGGCCGGCGCTTCCTGAGTCTTGATCTCGTCGGTCATGAAAAATACCTCCTCAGTTCTACCCCTGCATTGACATTATTTAAACCCGCGGCCGGCGCGGCGTTTAAACCTTTACGCTTCCTTGACCATAGCCCGTTGCCGCCCCGAAGACGGTCTGCCGGTTTCCAGCATCTCGCGGATACAGTCCATGATCGCCCTTGTGGCCAGATCCGCGTCGCCGGCGTAAGGCGCAAGGTCCAGCGGTTCGCCGTAAACGACAATCATCTTGGAAAAGGGCCGATAATCGCCGATGAGGGCGACCGGAACCACCGCGGCTCCCGCCCGCAGCGCGATGGTCACGGCGCCGCGCTTGCCCTCGCCCAGCGAGCGGTTTCGCGTCCCCTCCGGGAAAATGCCCAGGATGTTGCCTTCCCGAAGGATTTCGATCGCCGTGCGGAGCGTTTCCTTGGTGACCCCTCCCCGCTTGACCGGAAACGCGCCGAAATACCGGATGATCCGGCGCAGGACGGGAACCTGGAACAGCTCCTCCTTGGCCATGTAATACACTTTGCGGTTCAGCCAGGCGGCCAGCGTAACGGGATCCTGAACATTTTTGTGGTTGCTGCACAGCACCACGGGTCCTTCGGCGGGCACGTTGGACGCGCCCCGCGGTTCCATGCGGTACAGCGCGAACAAAAGCGCCCGTGCGATGATACGGCAAATGCGGTATACCATAATTTACTTCTCCTTCTCCGAAAAGGTTCTTGCCGCTTCCCGGCTCCATTCGACAATCAGGCCGACGACTTCGTCGACGCGCTTGCCCGTCGTGTCGAGAAACCGGGCGTCCGGCGCGCGGAGAAGAGGAGCAAACTCTCGTCCTTCATCGAGGCGGTCTCTTTCCGCCATTTCCCGTTCCAGCTGCTCGAGCGACACCCCGGCACCCTCGCCCAGCTGGCGATACCGACGCAGCGCCCGTTCCCGGGGCGACGCGGTCAGAAATACCTTCAGTTCCGCGTCCGGAAGCACGTGGGTGCCGATGTCCCTGCCGTCCATGACCACTCCTTTGCTCCCGGCCATGGCCCGCTGCAGCTCGGCCATCCTTCTCCGGACGGACTCGATGCCGGCGACGCGGGCGACGGCGCGGTTGACTTCGTGGGTCCGCAGGCGGTCGGTCACATCGCGGCCGTCGACCAGCACCCGCTGTCCGTCGGGTCCCGGAATCAGCTCGATATGAAGGCGCTGGGCCAACCGGTCTACCGCCTCCTCATCTTCGGGCGACAGGCCGGCTTCCAGCGCCATCAAGGTCACGGCGCGATACATGGCTCCCGTGTCCACATACACATACCGGAGAGCGGCTGCCACCAACCGGGCGACGGTGCTTTTGCCCGCCCCTGCGGGTCCGTCGATGGCGATGTTGATGCGGTACGTCTCAGGAGCGTCCATACAAAGGGCAATGTCCTCCCGATTGGCCGCGCAGGAAAGGGTTGGCCCGCGCGAAGAATGAGGAAATTATATCATACCCCTTGGGCGGATGCAAAAACCGAAAACCCGTGCGGACGGCGCGGCCGGGCGTATCAGAGGCGGTCTCCCGCAGGCACCCCCTCCCGGATCTCCGTCTCCGCAAGCCAGATCCGAAGCTCCGGGATGCGGAGCAGACCCTGAAACAGCGCAAGCAGTACGGCCAGAACGGCGATCCAGCGGATGATGCGCCGCTCGATCCCGTCGGACCAGCGAAGGAACGCGTTCCGGTAGCGCATCGCGTTCCGGCCGGCTGCGCCCGGTGTCCGGCGCGGCTCGTCCCAATGATTCCCGGTTGGCTTCATTATATCATGTCCTTCCCCAATTTGGCATTCATGACGACGGAAAAAATCATTTGCAGCCGCAAAAAAACCGGCGTCACCCGCCGGCCCCGTTTTCCTGCCTGTCCGGCAGCCGCTCCACCGATTCCTCGATGCCTGTCTCTGCGTTAATGAAGATGCGGTACGCGGAACCGTGGATCTGCCCGGTGAATACATGGCAGAGGACAAGCTCGTGCACTTCGTTTTCGATGACGCCCATGTGGTGCTCCTCCATCCGGAAGCCGCCGTTCAGGCCGCGTCTCGCTTCTTCCTGTCCGATCCTCGCCTGGCGGGCAGCCACCTCGCGCGCCTCGGCGGGCGCAAACACGTGATCCGCCGCCAGGAGGCCGACCACCTCGCCGTTATCCAGGGCCACCCGCACGGTGACCTTGTCGGGGTAAATGCGCACGCCATCCTGCACGGCCGAAAACACGAAGGACGCCACCCGGCCGTACTCATCCGACGAGACTGGCGTCATCCCTCCCAGGCCCGTCCGTTCCAGGAAGCGGGCGGCCTTCTCCTGCGCTTCCCTCAGCCCGATCTGCGGCTCGCCCTGCTCGCGCAGCCGGACGTACCGGAGAAGATGGCCGCCTTTGCGCGTAAAATCGAACCTGGCCTGCGATCCGCCCCCCTCGTCCACGGCGACGGCGAACCCCGGAAGTTCCGTCCCGGCTCCGTATTCCTCCACGCGCATTTCCCCGCCGGCCAGCGAATCCAGACCCGCTTTCCGCAGAAATTCCCGTGCCTTCTCCGCCGCATCCTCCGCGGTGACGGGCATCCCGGACAGGGAGTTTTCGGACCGCTTCCGTTCCGCGGACAGAACGGACGGGCTCCAGTTGCCGTCGGGGTAGGAACCGGCTTTCCGGTCCAGGGTGCGGAATCCGTCGATGATGGTGCTGTCGTAGGGCTCTTTCTCCGTGGCCAGGGCCACCTCCACGTCCATCCACCGAAGCCGCTGCCGGATTACGTCGTTCTGCAGCTGGTTCAACTCGCCGCCGATTTCCGCGGACGCTTCGTACAGCGACTTGAGCGTTTTGATCTCGTCTTCCGTCAGCGGCTGCTTTTTCAAATCCCGCACGGCGGTGTGATAGGCGAATTCGGACAGCCGCGCCAGAAACTGTTCGGCCTTGTTGAGCGGCATCATGGCCAGGGGAAGCTGGCTTATGTCGCTTTGCGCTTCGCTGGTGAGCCGCCAGACGTTGATCAGGCCCCTGCGGTGCATCCCGTCCGATTTTTCGGAAACCGCCAGCGTCCGGCCGAGTTCGTCGTGCAGACGGCCGAGGCGTCGGGTCAGATCGTGGAACGCCCGCTGGTACTGGTTTTCCGCTTTGATCAGAATCGCGTTCTTTTCCTGGTGTTCCTGGTATCCCCACACGATCGCACCGGCAAAAAGCAACGCGAATACCGGGAAAAACACTCTGCTCATCCGTCCGTACATGACTTGCCGGCTCCTTTCGCCCCGTTGGCATTTTTGCCGTTAGTTTGGGAGAAAGGAGCCGGCTTTATGCGCAGGCACCGATCGGTACAGCCGCCGGTTTTAAGGGTCGGTTCAGACGTCTTCCACCTGAACGTCGAAATCGTCGGCATTGTTGCAAAGGCACATTTTGAATCCGGTTTCGATCCGATCCTTGTCCTTGCGGCCGCGCAGCACGAATCTCTCGCCGCAACGCCTGCAGCGGATGGTCACCTTCACCCGTCGGCCGACCATGGATGTCCCCCTCGAGAGCAATTCCTCTATCCGCAGTATGTCCCGCCCCCTCAGGAATTAACCTCTTCCTCGCGCTTCAGCAGGCGAAACGGCGAAACGGCCTGGGCGCGGTGCACGAAGCGGATGCCGCCGACCCACAGGAGAAACATGAACGGCACCGCGAGCCAGACCATCGAGGTGGAGAAAACGGCAAGGGTCAAATAGTCGTAGAGGCCGTGCCAGAACAGGGGGACGAGAAACGCCAGCGCGATGCGCAGGCGGACGCTCCGGCCCGGAGCGAATTTGGCCTTGCCGAAGAAAAAACCCATGAACACCCCGAACAGGGCGTGGCCGGATACGGGCAAAAGCGCGCGCAAAAACAGCATGCCGATGCCCGCCGGCTGCACGAGCAGGGCGTACAGGAGATTCTCCACCGTGGCGAAGCCGAGGGAAACCGCCGTCGCGTAGACGATGCCGTCATACGGTTCGTCGAAATGCGCGTGGAGGAATATGAGATGGTAGAGAACAAACCATTTGAAAAATTCTTCGACACCCGCGGAAGTGGCAAAAGAAAAGACCAGCACCGAATCGCCCAGCCAGAGGGTGAAGGCCCGCTGCACGACCATGACGGGGATCACCAGCAGACCGCCGATCAGGAACATTTTGGCCACCACGGGCAAAGGCTCGGCGTCGTACCGGTCGCTCAGGTAGAAGTAGGCGAGCAGGGCAATGCCCGGCGCCACGGCCGCGGCCAGCATGGCCACCAGCTCCAAAGTCGCTCCCCTTCCCTGTCGCAGTATCGGCAGTATCAGGAGAAGTGCCTGGCGAGCACGCCTACGGCGCCTTCCGGAATGACCGCCTTTCCGTATTCGTCCAGCATCGCCTTCGTCAGCGTTACGGCCTCACCGTATTCGGCCAGCACCGCGACAACGGTCTGGCATACGTCCTGAGGCAGATCCGCCGGTTCAAAGCGCAAAATCCAGGCGTCGCGATAGCGGTAGAGGTGTCCCTTCCGCGTGTGGCGGATCAGGCGCCGCGCCGCGCCGATGGCGTCTTCGATGTCGCGAAACCGGTACGTGACCGCGTCGCTCCGCTCCAGCGACACTTCGATTTCGAACATTTCCTCGTCCAGTTCGTCCTCGGTGTCGCCGCCGATTTTGCCGCGGGTGACGACGACGACCATTCCCTGCGCCGGCATGGCAAACACTTCGACCGCCAGCGGACCGGTGGCGTCGAAGCCGAGTTCGTTGTAGGCCTGGTCCATCATTTCGCTGAAGAGTTCGTGGACCTTGGGAATCTCCCGCCACAGGTCCTCTTTCTGGATCCCGCGCTCCGACAGATCGTCGAAGGTAAGGAAGATGCGGATTTTGTCGTTGCCGAGCCGTTCCATCCTCATGACTGGGATCCTCCTCCGGCGCGTCGGGTGATACAGCGTATGAAGCGGAACACGCAAGGTGCGCCGCGGAAAAGCCATGGTCCCCGCGCTTTTATTGTACCATGTTATCACTTCCGGTTGCGAAATGCACTAGTAAAATTGTACGAGCCTCCGGCGGCATTCCCGCGTGAAAAAAGGCGTCCTCCCCCCATATGCAAGCCAGGGGAACGGACGCCTTTGCGGCAACCGGAAAGCCGGCGGTCATTTGACGACTTCTTCCATGATCTTGTCCATTTCCTTCCGGACCGAAGTCCGTCCGAACAGCGTCCTGCCCAGCGTATCGGTTACGGCCGAGAACCTGCCGTTTTGCCGCATACCCAGCGCCAAGGCGGCTCCCGCCAGCCCGCCGAGCAGAAAAGCCGTCAATCTCACCCTCGATCACCTCCGTCCAACGCGCGCATCCTTTCCACAGGATGCCGTTACCCCTATTTTGACCCGAAACGTTTTCCGCATGCTCCCACAAAAAAAGGAAAAAAGTCCCCGTGTTGAAAACCTCCGGTTGTGATAAAATTCGAAACAAATCTGACAAGATGCGCCTCCCGACGCGAAAGGAGTTCGCCCCGTGAGACTTCCAGCCCCTGGCCTCTTCATCCTCCTTCTTTCGATTTCCCTCGCCGCGGCCGGCTGCGCCGGCGGACGGGAAAACGCGTCTCCCCCGCCGCCCGTGCAGGAAACCACATATCCGCAGGAAACCGGCGGCGTCCCGGACACCCCCGGGGAAGAACCGTCCGCCGCAGCTCCCGGGCAAGGGGAAGACGAATCCCCGACGGACACGGAACCCGCGAAGGAAACGGAGCCCGCACCGGCGTCCCCGGACCGGCAGGAGCCTGCACCGCTGTATCGGATGAATGCCGTTTACGACATCGTCCCCATCGATCCCGAAACAACGGACAAACGGGTCGCGTTGCTCACCTTCGACGATGGACCGAAAAGCGCGGACACCCTCGGACCCATGCTCGACACGCTTGACAAGTACGGTGCCAGGGCGATTTTCTTCGTGAACGGCTACCGCGTCGAAAAAAACCCGGATCTGCTGAAAGAAATTTACGATCGGGGCCATGCGGTCGGCAACCACTCCTGGGACCACATCCCGCTGGGCAAGGAGAAACCCGAAACCGTCCGGGACCAGATCGGTCGCGTCCAGGACATCGTGGAAGAACTGACAGGCGAGGCGCCCCGCTTCTTCCGGCCGCCTCACGCCTCCGGGGGCGACGATGTCCGCCGGATCGCCCGGGAATTCGGCCTGCTTTACATGACCTGGTCGAACGGTTCATTGGACTGGGACCTGGGCAAGGTCAAAGAAGAAGACCGCCCGCAGGCGGTCATCGACAACGTATTGAAACAGCTTCGTCCGGGCAGCAACATCCTGATGCACGAGCTGGCGTGGACGGCCGAGGCGCTGGACCGGCTGCTCGCCGCCATCCGTGATGAGGGCTATCGCTTCGTCGATCCGCGCGAAATCGCGGCGGAAGACGTCTCCCCCTGAGCGCCCCTGAAACGCACGGCCGCCGGCGTCCGCTCCCGTCGGGACGGATGTCCGGCGGCTTTATCCCTCCGGCCCGAAATTCCGGTATCCCCACCAGATCAGCCCGGCGACCAGCACGGTGAACAAGGCAACCAGGCAGCGGTAAAACCACCGTGTCAGCCGGCCGTACTGCGAAGGATGAAGCAGCGAGCGCGGCGGCAGACCGGTTTCGGGCAGACCGGCCGCGGCCAGCACGCGGTCGATGGCTTCGTCAAGGGTGATCTCCGCCGTCCGGTCCGGACCGGACTGGCCGGAAGCGATCCGCTTCGCTTCCTTGTAGCGAGTCCACACCGTGTGCGATGCTTCTTCGTCGCGGACTTCGCTCATGCCTCTCCTTCCCTCCGAAAACGAATGATGAGTCCCATCGTGAAATCGATGAAGAAGTGGGCAACGATCGGGGCCCAGATCGTTCCGCTCTCCTCCATGATCCATCCCAGCCCGTAGCTGGTCAGGAAAACCACGCCCGTGGGCAGCCAGTGCCTCAGGTATCGGACGTGGAGCGCCGCGAACAGAACGCTGGTCCAATAGGTCCCGAAGGCGTACTGGACGGCGCCGCGAAACAGCAGCTCCTCGCAGAACGCGACGAACGCCGCGATGAATGCGATGTGCCATACCGCGCGGCGGCGGAACAGCCGCTCGTTGATGCCCCCGTCATCCAGCTCCCCTTCCCTGAGAAAACGCGCCAGAAGCAGGTCGGCGACGACGACCAGGGCGGCGAAACCGGCCCCCCACAGGATAAAATCGCCCGCGGCGGGCACCGCCAGCACGGAAAGAATTTTGCGTCCCTGTAAAATCATCCATACAATACCGATAATAACGGTGAGGAGTTGTGTTGCATAGAGGTTGGCGAGCAGCATTCCGTCGCTCAGCTGGTCGGCGGAAACCGGCCTGAATCGCCATTTTCGCCCGTTGAATTTCCTCATGATGCGCACGGTCCGTTCCATTTAGAGTGTGTATGTGAAATCGATCGAGCGAAGGAGTATCCGATGGACAAAGGGCTGAAAAAATCCGACCTCACGTTTGCTCTTGGCTTTCTGTTCACGCTCGTGGTGGCCGTCGGCGCCTTTTTCTACGGAATGAAAATCGGCGCTGACCGGGCGGAAAGAATGTACGCCGCCGAGCGGCAGGCGCAGCTGGCGGCCGCGGCGGCGGAATCGGCGGGCGAAGCCTACCGTCAGCAGGATCTGGTTTCTTTTTATCATACCGTATTTTTGCCCTATCGTGAATTTGCAGGCGAATGGCTGTCCGTCCGGCACAAGCTGCTGACCGGGGAGACCGGCGACCGCGCGGCTCTGCTGAAGGAACTGTCCCGCACGGCCGGCCGCAAATACGACGAAGCGCGGATGTCCGTCGTCCCCCCCGTTTCGCCGCTGCTCATCGAGGCGCGGGAACAATACCTGGGGAGCCTGCGGAAATTCGCCGACAGCTTCGCCCGTCTCGCGAACGGAGCGAACGAGGGCGAAATCGAAGCGCTTCCGGCACGGGTGGAAGCCGACGGCGCGTTCCGGGAAGCCGTCCGCAAAGCCCAGCTGGGACAGCGCGGTTACTTCGCGGCGATGGTGCATTGGGGCTCTTCCCTGGATCCCAACATCCCGCAAGATTACATCGCGCCGAATCCTCTCGTCTTCGATGAATGGAGCCGCCTGCCGTTGCTTCTCAAATTCGCCGTCGCCGCGGACTATCTCGCCGAACGCGAAGCCGTCGACGAGTTCCTGCCCCAGGATCTGGCGGCCAAAACGGACCAACTGATCCGCAGCGGACAGGCGTCCAGGCTGAACCTGGCTTCCTTCGCCGAGGCCGCGGATCTTCTGATCGGCACCGAGGCGGTTCGCGACGGCGACTACCTGCAGCTCGGGGCCCAGCTTTACAGCTCCAGGGAACTGCTGCCGCAGCTGCCGTTTTTCAGATCCGGCCGGTGACCGGAGCAGACCGCCGAATATTGTCGCCCTGTCACCGGTTTGTCATTGCAATGGAACGCCCCCTTGCTATAAAATAGGAAAAGTTATTGGAACCTGAAGCGAGGAGGCTTTTTTGCATGGCGAACCTGGTGGTCGAAGCATTGATCGAAATCCCCGCGGGAAGCCAAAACAAATACGAGTACGACAAGGAAAAAGGGCGGTTCGTCCTCGACCGCGTGCTGTACTCCCCCATGCACTATCCGACGGAATACGGGTATCTGGAGGGAACGCTGGCGGAAGACGGCGATCCGCTCGATATTTTGGTGCTGGCCACGTTCCCGACGTTCCCGGGGTGCGTGATCGAGTCCCGGGTGATCGGCGCGCTGATCATGTCCGATGACAAGGGCCAGGACGAGAAACTCCTGGGCGTGCCGGTCAACGACCCGCGCTGGAACCACGTGAACACCCTGGAGGACGTTTCGCCGCACATCCTCAAGGAAATCGCGCATTTCTTCCAGGTTTACAAGGATCTCGAAAACAAGAAGACGGTTATCGAGGGCTGGAAGGACGCCGAATTCGCCAGGAAGCTGTACGAGGATTGCGTCCGGCGATACAACGCCTCGAAGTAAAGGCGGGAGGAAGCCCAATGTTCAGAGTACTCATCTCGGACCCCATCAGCGACCAGGGCATTTCCCTCCTGGCTGAGGCTCCGGATATCGAGATCGACAAGAAGACGGGGCTGAGCGAAGACGAGCTCGCGGCCATTATCGGCGATTATGACGCGCTGCTCGTCCGCAGCCAGACGCGGGTGACGGCGCGGATTCTGGAAGCCGCTTCGCGCCTCAAGGTGATCGGCCGCGCCGGCGTCGGCGTTGACAACATCGACCTGGAAGCGGCCACGCGCCGCGGCGTCATCGTCATCAACGCGCCGGACGGCAACACCATCACCACTTGCGAACATGCCTTCGCCATGATGATGGCGTTGGCCCGCCACATTCCGCAGGCCTACGCCAAGACGATCCGCGGCGAATGGGACCGCAAGTCGTTTCTCGGCGTCGAACTGCGCAACAAGGTGCTCGGCGTCATCGGCATGGGCCGCATCGGCAGCGAGGTGGCCACCCGCGCCAAGGCGTTCGGCATGAAGGTGCTCGGCTACGACCCGTTCCTGACCGAAGAGCGGGCCGAGAAGCTGGGCGTGCGCCCCGCCACCCTTGAAGAGATCATCCGGACGGCGGATTTCATTACGGTGCACACGCCCCTGACGCCGGAAACCCGCCATATGATCGGCAAAGAGCAGTTTGCGATGATGAAGAAGGGCGTGCGCATCATCAATTGCGCGCGGGGAGGCATCATCGACGAAACGGCCGTGGTGGAAGCCATCGACGCCGGCATCGTCGCCGGCGCGGCCTTCGACGTGTTCGAACAGGAGCCCCCGTCGCCCGACCATCCGTTCCTGCACCATCCGAAAATCATCGTCACGCCCCATCTCGGCGCTTCCACCGTGGAAGCGCAAGAAAACGTGGCGGTGGACGTCTCCGAACAGATTTTGCACATCCTGCGCGGCGAACCGTTCAAAAACGCGGTCAATATGCCGCCGGTGCCGCCCGAAGTGATGGCCAAGCTGGAGCCGTTCTTCGATCTGGGCCGGAAGCTGGGAAGCCTCGCCGTGCAGAGCGTGGACGGGCCGGTGAAGGAAATCGTCATCAGCTACGCCGGGGAACTGGCCGACATCGACACCCAGCCGCTGAACCGGCAGATCGTGGCGGGCGTGCTGGCCCATCATCTCGGCTCCGACCAGGTGAACGTGGTTAACGCCTTCCACCTGGCCAAAAACCGCGGCATCAACATTGTCGTCTCCAAGAGCCGGGAATCCCGCGGCTTCACCAACCTGATCTCGGTCACGCTGCGCACGACCAGGGAAGAGCGGCTGGTGGCCGGAACGACGCTGAGCGGCTTCGGCCCGCGCATCACCCAGATCGACCGGTTCCCGATCGATGTGGAGCCGCACGGCCATCTGCTCCTTGTTTCGCACCATGACAAACCCGGCATCATCGGCAAGGTGGGCACCCTGCTCGGCAACAACGGGATCAACATCGCCACGATGCAGGTCGGCCGCACCCTCGCCGGAGGCGAAGCGATCATGGTGCTGAGCGTCGACAAGGACGTGCCGAAGGACGTGGTGGCGCAGATCGCCTCCCTTCCCGAGCTGAACAGCGCGCGGGAAATCCGCCTGGTCTGACCCGTAAAAATCATGGGCGCCTTCCGCTTCCCCTCAGGAAGCGGATGGGCGCCCTTTTTTGCGGCCCGCCGGCAGACAGACGGTGAACGTCGTCCCCTGCCCCACCTTGCTGCGCACGCCGATTTCCCCGCCGTGCGCCTCCACCAGGTGGCGGACGATCGCCAGCCCCAATCCGGTGCCGCCGTCCCGCTGGCGTTTGCGCGATTTGTCCGCCTTGTAGAACCGTTCAAAAATATAGGGAAGATCGTCTTCCGGAATGCCGGTGCCCTCGTCCGCCACTTCCAGCACCACCGTTTCTCCCTTGTGCGAAACCGCCTTCCGCGCGGAAAGCCGGATCGCTTTGTCGGCGGGCGTATGGCGCAGGGCGTTGCTGAGGAGGTTCGCCAGCACCTGTTCCAGACGGCCCTCATCCGCCTTTTCCAGCACCAATTCTTCTTCCGGAAGCTCGCATTCCAGGCGGATGCCCCGCTCCCTTGCCATCACCGTGTATTTGCGGTGGACCCTCTGCAACAGCCGGCCGGCATCCACGCGCTTGAAGACCAGCTCCACATGGCCGGCTTCCATTTTCGCCAGATCCAGCAGATCCTGTACCAGGCGGCTCATGCGCTGCGATTCCTCGTGGATGACCCGCGCCAGTTCCCGCCGCTCTTCGGGCGTGGCGGCGATGTCGTCCAGCAGCGCCTCGCTGTAACCCTGCAGCATGGACAGCGGCGTGCGCAATTCGTGGGACACGTTGGCGACGAAATCCCGCCGCATCTTCTCGGTGCGAAATTCCTCCGTGACGTTGCGGAACACCGCCACCGCGCCGCGCACGCCGTCTTCTCCGGCGAGCGGCGTCATCGCCACCGACCAGACTTCGTTCATCACGTTCAGCTTGGCGGTGAGCTCGCGCTTTTCCCGGATGACCTTGCGGAACGGATCGCGGAGCGGCCCGGGAACCTGCCGGAACTCGTGCGCGGATTCCTCTTCCTCGGCTTCCTCCCATGTCACCGCGTGCCAGGCGTCCAGAAGATTTTTCCCCTTTGGATTGGTCATCATGACATTGCCGCCGGCGTCGAAGGAAATGACCGCGTCGGACATGCTGCGCAGCACTCCGCTCAGATGGTCCCGCTCATGCTGCAGGTCGCGGATCAGCTTGTCCAGCTCCGCCGCCATCATGTTCAGCGCGCCGGACAGCTCCCCGATTTCGTCCGACGAACGGTAGGTCAGCCGCACCGAATATTCGCCCCGCGCGATCCGGTTGGCCGCCCGGATCATTTCCCGGAGCGGTTGCGTGATTTTGGTGACCAGAAAAAACGCGAAAAAGGTGGTCAGCAAAAAACCGACGGCGCCGGTAAACATGAACATGCGCTCGATCTTGACCGGGTCGGCGAAGGTCAGATCGATGTACAGCAGCAGAAAGAAACCCACCGTGCAGATGACGATGCCCACCAGGCCGATGATCGTCACCCACAGCTTGCCGACTACGGTTTTCCAGATCGCCATCGCTTATTTCGGCACCTCGAGTTTGTACCCGACGCCCCACACGGTGGTGATCATGGCCGCCGCCTCCGGCGACGCGCGGTTCAGCTTCTCGCGCAGGCGTTTGACATGCGTGTCCACCGTTCGCAGGTCGCCGAAGAAGTCGTAATGCCACACGTCCTTGAGCAATTCCTCGCGGGAAAACACCTTGTCCGGCGAACTGGCCAGATAGTGGAGCAGTTCATACTCCTTGGGCGTCAGATACACTTCCTGGCCGCCCGCCGTCACCCGCCGGGCGTCGTGCTCGATGGTCAGATGCGGGAAAACGATGTTGCTGGAACCCGAATCCCGCGTCCAGTAGGCGGTAGCCGAAGACCGCCGCAATATCGCCCTGATCCGGAACATCACCTCGCGCGGACTGAAGGGCTTCACCACATAATCGTCGGCGCCCACTTCAAACCCGTGCACGCGGTTGACCTCTTCCCCTTTTGCGGTCAGCATCAGCACCGGCGTCGCTTTTTTCTGGCGCAGCCGCGAACAGACCTCCGTGCCGTCCATACCCGGCAGCATCAGGTCCAGGATGATGAGATCGTAGTTGTGGTCCAGCGACATCCGGAGCGCCGTTTCCCCGTCTTCCGCCTCTTCGACCTCGTATCCTTCTTTTTCCAGGTACATGCGCAACAGCCGGCGAATTCGCTCCTCGTCGTCCACGACCAGAATCTTCTTGGCGGATTCGCTCACCCGTCACCGCTCCTTTCCGCATATTGTCCCAAACTGCGCAAGCGCGCCGGAAAGGCGCGCCGCATCAGGAAACCCCCGCGTAGGAATGGAGCCCGGCAATCAGCAGATTGACGCCGATAAGCGTGAACATGACGACCAGAAAGCCGATGGCCGCGAGCCAGGCGGAACGAATTCCCTGCCAGCCGCGCGAAAGCCGGAGATGTAAATAGGCGCTGTAATAGAGCCAGGTGATGAGCGCCCACACTTCCTTCGGGTCCCATCCCCAAAAGCGCGACCAGGCGATTTGCGCCCAGATCATGGCGAAGATGAGGGCGCCCAGAGTGAAGATCGGAAAGCCGATGGCGATGGCCCGGTAGCTGATTTCATCCAGGTCGTCCGGATCGATGCCTTCCAAATACGGATGAATCGCCTTGCCGAGGGGTTTGCGGACCAGAAGCCGGAGAAGCCCGTACAGCAGAAGGCCGACGATGACCGACCAGACGACGGTGTTCCATTTGCGCCCGGCGTTGACCCCGTTCATCCACGACGGCGTCTCGAACAGCGGCTCCGTCATCCCGAGGAACGGGTCCATGGACACCGTTTCGCTGTTGTACGGTTTGAAAATCGGCGGCAGTCCGTACACCACCCTGTTCTCCTGCTCGATCACGTTGCCCCGCTGGTCGACCGTGACCGTTTCCTGGCGGAACTCGGCCTGGTAGCCGGCGGCGCGGAACCCGAATACGGCAACCAGGAAGCCGACGACGATAACGATGACAACCAGCGTGAACTCGGCCCAGAAACGGGCGCGGCGGCCGGCCTTGTCCGTCCGGCTGAAATCGGTGAAGCGCAGGATCAGGATGAGGGCGGCGGTGAAGCCCACGGCGAAAAACGCTTCCCCAAGCACCGCCAGCGTCACGTGCAGCCGGAGCCAGATCGAACTCAGCGCCGGCACAAGGGGTTGCACTTCGGACGGAAACACCGAAGCGTAAGCAACCATGATGATGGTCAGCGGCAGGGCGAACGCCCCCAGCAGGGGATGCCTGTAAGCGAACCGGATGACGAAGAACGCGAGCATGACGGCAACGCTCAAGGCCATCAGGAATTCATACAGGTTGCTGACCGGCGGATGCCCCGCGCCCGCCCAGCGGGCGAAAAAGTAAACGAGGTGCGCCGTCCAGCCAAGGGCAGCGAGCCACAGGCCGACGTTGCCCCATTTTTTCCGGTGCGTCTCCGGTTCCCGGTTGGAAAAACGGCTGCCGGCCACGGCGACCGCGTACGCGATGAACGACAAGCAATAAAGCAAAAACGCGACAATGACCGCATTGCTGCTGATCTGAAGCCAGTCGATCAAGTTTCCTTCCTCCTGTTATCCAGCGACTTCGCTTCAACGACGATGCCCGCCTTCGCCAGGGCCGCCGCCACCTCCGCGCGCAGGCCGAACGTGTTTTTGTTGGTGTGGGCGCCCAGCGACAGGACGCCGTCGTCGATGCGCAGCCAGATGCGCCGGTGGTTCCAGTAAATGCCCATCAAAAGCCCGATCATGCAGATGGCGGCGCCGGTCCACACGTAGGGCATGCCCCGGTCGACGCGGACGTTCAGATAGCTGGTGTAGGTGGAAAATTCGACGTCTTCCATCGACTGCACGCGAATTTCGAACAGTTCCGCGGCCTCGCCGTTGATCCGGTCCTGGCCGAACCGCTGCCTGTCCGCCTCGCGCGGAAAGTACAGATAGGGGACCCCTTCTTCCGGGAGGCCGGGTCCCTTGATGACAAACACGAACGCCGGCGCGTTGGGCTCCCGCGACAGCGTCACGGGCTCCCCGTTTTCGTCCAGCCCAAATTCGGGAAAACTGTCCCTGAGTTCCAGCGTAAAGGGCCCCGCCGAATAAGTCAATGGCGGATGGCGCATCGGCAGTTCGAACGGGCCGTACGATTCGCCGGTCCGCTTGTCGACCAGCACAGGCCGCACGGAGATCAGGCGCGGCGATTCGGCGAAATCGTACTGGTAGAGCCTCAGACCCCGGTAGGACAGCGGGCTGTTGACCCGGATGTCGTGGGATGCGACCTCGCGCAGTTCCGGCTGCCGGGTGACATCGTCGCACCAGGCGACGCACTCGTACAGGACCGCCTTGGTGATAAACTGCTTGGGCCGCAGCTCCCCCTTCAGGTGCTCCGGCATCTCCTCGTCGCTGTAAAGTTCGATGCTGAACCCCAGGCTTTTCACAAAATATTTGGTCTGTGGAATCTGCTCCAGTTCCCCGTCGTCCAGCCCCACGTACTCGTCCATGTACCAGCCGGGAATACCGCGCGACAGCACGGCCAGCAGAAAGACGATCAGGCCGATGTGAAGGACGTAAGGGCCCCAGCGGCTGAAGCGGTTTTTTTCGGCCAGAAGGGCGGTTCCGTCCGTCCGCACCTTGAACCTGCGGCGGCGCAGGATCTCCGCGAATTTGACCGTCCACGCCCCGGGATCGCCCTCGATCGGGCCGACGTAGACGACCTGTTGGCGGGTGATAAACTGCAGGTGCTTCCGCACCTGCTGACGGGTCAGCGCGCGGTACAGCGGCAATACCCGGTCCAGACTGCAGATGACCAGCGAGGCGCCGATCATGACCAGCAGGGTGATGAACCACCACGATTCGTAGGTCCGGGAGAGGCCCAGCGCGTAATAAATGGCCCCCGCCGTGCCGTAAGTCTCCCTGTAGTATCCGGCCGGATCGGTCAGGTTCACAAAGGCGCTTTCCTGCGGGAAAATGGTGCCGAGCGACGCCGCGACCAGAGTAGTGATGATCAGCCAGACCGCGACCTTGACCGACGAGAAAAAGTTCCAGACCCGGTCGATCGGGTTGGGCCTGGATTTTTGCGAGCGGCGCGCCATGCCGTCATAGCGCATTTCCAGCACGGAATCCGACGCGGCCAGTTCCTCGTCGAGGGGTTTGCCGCACGCCTCGCACAGCACGGTGCCCGGTGGATTCTGGTGCCCGCACTCGCACTTGGTGTTTTGGATCAACGCCATCCCCCTTCTCCCGCTATGTCCGCCTTCCGCCGGCGTCAGACCTTGCCCAGCAGGCTTTTCACACGTTCGTCGATATCCTCGATGGTGAGCGGTCCGCTCACGATTTGGCGGATGACGCCGCCCGCGTCGATGAAATAGGTGGTCGGATATTCGCGCAGGCCGAAGGCGCGTTCCGTCCGCCGGTCCGTGTCGAGGAGGATCGGGAAACTGACGCCGATCCGGCGGATGAAGTTTTCCGCCCGGTGCTTGTCTTCGCTCAGGTTGATTCCGACCACCTGCAGGCCCTGGTCTTTCCAGGCTTCGTACTGCTGCTGCAGGGCCGGCATCTCCTCCCGGCAGGGCGGGCAGAACGTCCCCCAGAAATTGAGGATCAGCGGATTTCCCGCGTATTCTTCCAGCGAATGCGCTTCGCCCCGCAGATCGGCCAGCCGGAAGGACGGAGGCTTGTCCCCCGGCCGCAGCACATCGCCGGAAGAAGCGAAGGAACGACCGACGGCGTAACCGCCGACCAGCAGCATCACCGCAAGGATGAAATATTGAACGGATTTGTGACGGCGCAACCGGATTGCCCCCCGTTCGATGGCGGCTTTGGTTAAAATTATAACGAAAATACCGGCGTCCGAACGCCGGTCCCTACCGCCGGTTATGAACAATGTGTGACAACGGGCGAGTTCAGGGCGTGACGGATTTCGCGCCCCGTCCGCCCGGCGAAGCTTTCGATCCGCGTCCGCCTTGCGAGGCGGATTTCGTTCCGAATCCGTCCTGCGGGACGGGTTTCGTTTCGCGCCCGCCTTCTTCCCCGCGCGCAGACCGGGGCGCCTCGCCTTTGGACGCCTCCTTGAGCAGCGCGATTTCCTCTTCGGTCAGCGGACGGTATTTGCCGCGCTTCAGCCCTTGCAGGGAAAGTCCGGCAAAGGCGACGCGCTTGAGGCGGAGCACCGGATGGCCGATCGCTTCGAACATGCGGCGGACCTGCCGGTTCCGCCCTTCGCGAATGGTGATGGACACCGTCGCCCATTTGCCGTCGGGATCTACGTCGACGTATTCCACTTCCGCCGGTGCGGTCATGCCGTCCTCCAGGCGAATGCCCGTGGCCAGCTTCTCCAGGGCGGTGCCGTGGGGCACCCCTTCCACCGTGGCGTGGTAAGTCTTGGCCACGCCGTGTTTGGGGTGGGTCAGCCGGTACGCCAGCTCCCCGTCATTCGTGAGCAGGAGCAGCCCCTCCGTGTCGTAATCGAGACGGCCGACCGGAAACACCCGGGTGCCTGCGCCCTTAAGGTAATCCTTGATCACGGGTCTGCCCCCGGGATCGGACATGCTGGTAATGACGCCTTTCGGCTTGTTGAACATCAAGTAGACTTTGGGCTGAGAGGCGATGGGCTTCCCCGAAACGGTGATCACGTCGCGCTCCGGATCGGCCTTGGCGCCGAGTTCGGTGACGACGCGGCCGTTGACGGCCACCCGACCGGAAACGATCAGTTCCTCGCATTTGCGGCGAGAAGCGACGCCGGCCTGAGCCAAAATTTTCTGCAATCGTTCCAAACGGCCTTCACCTCTTCCCCATCATACCGCACCGAACAGCCACCAGCAAGCCGCCACGGCGGCGAAGAAGCCGACCGCATCGGAGAACAGGCCGACCTTGAGGGCGTACCGGGCGCGGCGGATGCCGACGGCGCCGAAGTAGACGGTCAGGACGTACAGCGTCGTGTCCGTGCTGCCCTGAATCGTGGCGGCGATCCGGCCGATGAGGGAATCGGGCCCGTGTTCCCGGATCAGGTCGGTGACAAAGGCGAGGGACCCCGAGCCGGTCAGGGGACGAAGAAACGCCAGCGGAATCACTTCGCCGGGCACGCCCAGCCGTTCCAGCAGCGGCCGGACGGCGCCGGTCAGCGCGTCCATTGCGCCGGATGCGCGAAACATGGAAATCGCCGTCATCATCCCCACCAGATGGGGAATGATGGCGACGGCGGTTTGGAAGCCGTCCTTGGCCCCGTCGACGAAGGATTCGTACACCGGCACGCGGCGGAAGGCGGCGTACAGCGGAATGAACGCGATCAGGGCGGGAATCGTCCAGACGGACACCGTTTGGAGAAAGGCGGTCATCGCCCTTACCCTCTTCCGGGCGCTTCCGCGGAGCCGGCGGAATGATCAAAAGTCGCCGGCCGCTTGCGGGCGGGCTCCGCCGAATACGGGGGAGCGCCGGTCCTTCTCCGGTACCAGCGGTCGGCGGCGATGGCCGCGCCCGTCGCGATCGCGGTGGCCAGCAGCGTGGAACCGATGATTTCCGCGGGATTTTGCGAGCCGAACTGCAGGCGAATGGCGATCAGCGTCGTAGGCACCAGGGTAATGCTCGCGGTGTTGAGCGCCAGCAAGGTGCACATGGCGGGCGTGGCCGTGCGCGGATCGGGGTTGAGCTTTTGCAGCTCCTGCATCGCGCGGATACCCATGGGGGTGGCGGCGTTCCCGAGCCCCAGGAGATTCGCGCTCAGGTTGGACAGTATGTATCCCATCGCCGGATGGTTTCGCGGCACGTCCGGAAAGAGCCAACGAACCGCCGGCCCGATCAGGACGGCCAGTTTTTGCACCAGCCCCGCGTCTTCCGCCACGCGCATGAGACCCATCCAAAGCACGAGGATGCCGATCAGCCCCAGGCAGACGGTGACGCCGGTCTGCGCGCCGCTGAACGCGGCGGCGGTGACTTCTTCCATCCTGCCGGTGAGCGCCGCGAACCAAAAGCTGATCACGATCATCCCGAGCCAGATCCAGTTGACCATGGGGGATCGCCTCCTGCGGGGGCATCCGGGATCTGCCTTGTCATTTATCCCCTTTGCCCCGGGTATTGGACACAATGCCAATAGTGACAAAAATGCAATTATTTTCTCGTTTTCAAGGTGGTTTGGGCCGAATAGCGACAAACGTGCTCTTATTTTCGGACCTCTTGCGGGGAATCACACAGTTTTTTCCACTTTATGTGCACAAAATGCACTTATTTTGGAGCCAAGGCCGTTTTCAAGAAAAATAAAGGCACTTTTGTCGCCATTCGTACAGTCTGCCGGGAAAGACAAACAGCGCGCCGGCCTGAGTCGACCCGGCACACCGCCGGGGCGGACGGCGTGCCGGAAGCCCGGCCGGACGGCGGTTGATTGTCCGAACACCGGAACTCAATCTCTACGATCCGGGTCGGCCGCCGCTTCCCGCATCGGCACGGCGCCGATGACGCGTCCGTCCAGCTCGAAGGTCAGCCGGCCGCGAAGGCCGAACCGGTATTCCAGCGAATCCGGCGGATATGGTTGAAACATCGCGCGCAGCTGCTCCCTTTCCCCTGGCGCAAAAGGATACCGGAACGACTCGGCCGCTTCGTAAGGCACCCCTTCCATGCGCTGCCCCGCGGAAATGACCTCCTCCAGGGGATATGCGGCAAACCCGTAATCGAGCAGCCGGCGGTGATCTTCCCAGTCGTTGCCGTCGTTCAGGGTGACGGCGACCAGTTGCCGGCCGTTTCGCGTGGCGGAGCTGACCAGGCAACGCCGGGCCAGCTTGGTATAGCCTGTTTTGACGCCGTCGGCGCCCTCGTACCGGAACAGCATTTTGTTTTTGTTCCGAAAGTGGTAGTCCCAGCCGCCGTTGGGATTCGGAAATGTTTTCACCTTCGTCGCGGCGACTTTCCGGAACACCGGATTGCGCATCGCGTACGCGGTCAGCCTGGCCAGATCGTTGGCGGTCGAGTAGTGACCCTCTTGGTCCAGGCCGTGAGGGTTTGCGAAGCGCGTATCCGAAAGGCCGATCTCTTCCGCCTTACGGTTCATCAGAAACACGAAGCCCTCCTCGGAACCGCCGACATGCTCGGCGATGGCCGTGGCGGCGTCGTTTCCGGACCGGAGCATGAGTCCGTACAGCAGCGTCTCCAGCGGCACCTTGTCCCCCGCGCGCAAATAGATCGACGAACCTTCCTTGTAGGCCGCCCTGGGGCTCACCGTCACGATGTCGTCCAGCCGGCCGTGTTCGATGGCCACGATGGCGGTCATGATTTTGGTCAGGCTGGCGATCCGCATCCGTCGGTCGCCGTTGACGCTGTGCAGGATTCTCCCCGATGCGGCGTCGATCAACGACAGCGCCTCGGCCTGCGTGTCGGGCGGCTGAAGAGGCCGCCCCGCCGCGGCGCCGGTGCCGGACGGTGCCGCAAGAGCCAGAAGCGCAAGGCAAAGTACCGCCCTTTTCCTCCACGGCGTTGGTTTCATCCCGTGCCTCCCATCCGGTCGTTATACTGTATGTGGACGTGTCCCCGAGTATGAGCGGACAAAAAAAGGATCGGAGCGAAAGCTCAGATCCCCGCGCGGCCCGAAGCGGCCGCGGCTATTCACAGAACGGGTCCCGCTTCCTTGCTGCCGGCTTCCTCTTCCATGTCGGGTTCAAAGATGATGGTCTCTTCGACTTCTTCCCGGCCGGCGTTCCACATGGCCTGGATGCGGTCGATCAGCTGCGGCACGCTTTCGATCAGCCGTTCCCACAGGTGCGTCTGATGATCCAGCGAAACCACCTTCACGCCGTGCGGGCCGACCACCAGGAAGGCGATCGGGGTGATGGACACGCCCCCTCCGCTTCCGCCGCCGAAGGGCAGCTGGACCACGGCGTTGCCGTTGTCTCCTTTCTTCATTTCCGTGCGGCCGCCGACGGAAAAGTCGCTGCCGCCCGCCGCGAAACCGAAGCCAACCCGGGATATGGGCAAAATGACGCTGCCGTCCGGGGATTGCACCGGCTCGCCGACAATGGTGTGCACGTCCACCATTTCCTTGATGTTTTCCATCGCGGTTTGCATGAGGCTTTTGATCGGGTGCTCGGACATGGCGAACTCCTCCTTGGATATGCCGGTATTTCCGGTACCAATGTCCTTCGTAGGATGCGCATGTCGCCCTCCGTTTATGAACGTCCGCTTCAGCATTCGCACCCGAAGGCGGACGAACGCGCCGATCAGCGAATACACGGGGACACGAAAATCCGCTTCCCAGACCAGCGAAAACCGGGGAGCTTGAAAATCGGGACGCACCCCTCCTCGCGGACGGGTGTCCATCTTCAGCAGCCGGCTTGCCGCGCCGGCGGCCATCCCCAGCACGGCCCACGCCGCACCGGCAGCGACGCCGGTGGACGCCGCTTCCCCGGTGCCGATTTCGAGATCCGTTCGCCAACGCGTGCAGGTCACGGCGCGCGCCCCGGATAACGCCCAAACCGGCAGATAGGAAAACCCCGCGGACCGCCGGATCCTCCGGACAAATCGCATGGCGCCGGCGCCGATCCACCCTCGGCTGTCCGAAGGAATCCTCCGTTCCGCCTTCCATCCGAAACCCTCGGCACGCAGACGGACACGGCCCTTCGTGGGCCGGGAAACGGCCTCCAGGCGAATGCGCGCCAGACCGAACAGGGCTCGGCCGACCAGCGCAAACCGGACGAATCCGGCACCCGCGGCCAGGCGGAGGCGAAGGCGGACGCGCGACGCGAGGACGCAAGCCACAAAAATAAGTACGGCGGCCGCAATCAGCGCAACCAGCAAAAAAGCCATACAATTCCCGCCTTTCACGGAAATAGTATGGCTTTTCTTTCCTTTTTTCAGTTCTCGGTCATTCTTTTTCCAGTTCCAGCACCCGTTCCAGATCCTCCAGCGAAAGCTGCCGGTCTTCGTTACGCTCAAAAAGCATGCGGGTGCGCTCCGCCAGTTCCCCGGAGTCATGGAGTTCCGGATCGGGCAGCTGATCCAGACCGGAAAGCCCGAACCAATCGAGAAACGCCCGGGTCGTCCCGTACAGAATCGGACGTCCCACCGCGTCGGCCCGACCCCTTTCCTCGATGAGGTCCTTCGCGACCAGCGACTGGATGGCGCGGTCCGAGTTGACCCCGCGGATTTCCTCGATCTCAACACGGGTGATCGGCTGGCGGTAGGCGACGATGGCCAGCGTCTCCAGGGCCGCCTGAGACAGCACCGACCGCAGGGGGGAGACAGCCAGCTTTTCGTAATAGGGCGCGTGTTCCGGAGCGGTGGTCAGGCGGAACGCTCCCGCCACCTCGGCCACGCGCAGGCCGCGCTCATCCCGGACGTATTCCCGCGCCAAATCGTCCAGCACGTCCCGTACCACGCCGGGGTCGGCATCCACGATTTCCGCGGCCGTTTTCAGGGGGATGCCTTCTTCGCCCGCCACAAAGAGCAGGCCTTCAAGCACCGATTTCATCGTCCGGTAATCCATCTTCGCCTTCCCCACTCCCCGTCCACGTCACCACGATCTCCCCGAACATCCGGGTCTGGTGGCATACGATCCATTTCCGTTTCATCAGCTCCAGGAGCGCCAGCAGCGTCACGACGACCTCATGCCGGTTCGCCCGCTCTCCGAGAAGCTCCGCAAATAGACGGAGCCGCCCGTCCTGGTTGCCCTTCAGCGCCCGCACCACATGCCGGATCCGGTCCTTGACCGAAATCTCATGCCGCCGGATCGCCACGGTCCGGGTCCGGTCGGCCATGCGGCGCATCGCCTTGCGGTATGCCAGCGCCAGATGATCGACCCGCAGGCCTTCCACCGGATTGGCGGGCCTGGCCGGCAGAAACGCCGTCAGATCCATCGGCTCGCGGGTATATACGAGGCTTCTTTCCTGCTGCCGGTCGTTCAGCCAGGCCGCGGCGGCCTTGTATTTGCGGTATTCGATCAGCTTGCGGATCAGCTCTTCCCGCGGATCGATTTCCGCCCCGCCTTCCTCTTCCGTTTCCGAAAGCTCCGGCGGGGGAGCCTTGGGCAGCAGCTCCCGGCTTTTGATGACGAGCAGCGTGGCGGCCATGACGAGGAATTCGCTCGTCACCTCGAGCTCCATTTCCTGCATCGCCGCAAGGTATTCGAAGTACTGGTCGGCAATGTCGCTGATCCGGATATCGCGGATGTCGATTTCCGCCCGGTCAATGAGGTGCAGGAGCAGATCGAGGGGGCCTTCAAATGCCTGAAGCCTGTACAGGACGGTCATACCGGCAACGCCTTGAGCAGATTCGCCGTTTCAATGGCCGACATGGCGGCGTCCCAGCCCTTGTTGCCGGCCTTCGTTCCGGCCCGCTCCAGCGCCTGTTCGATGGTGTCGGTGGTGACCACGCCGAAAATGACCGGCTTGCCGGTCTGCATCGCCGCGGCCGCCACTCCCTTGGACGCCTCGTTGCAGACGTAATCGAAATGCGGCGTCGCTCCCCGGATCACCGCACCCAGGGCGATCACGGCGTCGTATTTCCCGCTTTCCGCCATCTTCCGGGCGATGAGCGGTATCTCGAACGCGCCCGGCACCCACGCCACATCGATGTCCTCGTCCTTTGCCCCGTGGCGGCGCAGCGCATCCAGCGCTCCACCCAGCAATTTCGAGGTAATCAGCTCGTTGAACCGGGAAACCACGATGGCGAATTTCAACCCCTGCGCCGAAAAATGTCCTTCATAAACGTTCGGCATGATTTCATCTCATCCTTTCCCTATGTCCGCCGCGTCTTCCGCATCCGCCTCTTCGCCGGGCAGCTGCAGCAGATGCCCCAGCTTGGTCTTCTTGGCTTGCAGATATCGGGCGTTGTCCTTGTTTTCCCGGATCTGGAGCGGCACCCGCTCGACCACCTGCAGTCCGTAGCCTTCCAGACCCTTGATCTTGCGAGGATTGTTGGTCAGCAGGCGCATTTTGCGCACTCCGATGTCCTTCAGGATTTGCGCGCCGATGCCGTAATCCCTCAGGTCCGCCGGAAAGCCGAGGCGCAGGTTGGCGTCCACGGTGTCAAGCCCCTGCTCCTGCAGCTTGTAGGCCAGCAGTTTGTTGAGCAGGCCGATGCCCCGCCCTTCCTGCCGCATGTACAGCAGCACGCCGCACCCTTCCTCTTCGATGCGCCGCAGGGCCGCTTCCAGCTGCGGTCCGCAGTCGCAGCGGTGCGAGTGGAACACGTCGCCGGTCAGGCATTCGGAGTGCACCCGCACCAGCACCGGCCGGTCTCCGTCGATGGTTCCCTTGACCAGCGCGATGTGCTCCTTGCCATCCACCTCGTTGGCGTAACCGATGGCCCGGAACACCCCGAAATCGGTGGGCAGACGCACTTCCGCCACGCGCCGGACCAGTTTTTCCTTTTCGTTGCGGTAATGAATGAGATCGCGGATGGAAATCAGCTTCAGCCGTTGCCGGCGGCAAAATTCCACGAGATCCGGCAGACGCGCCATCGTTCCGTCTTCCTTGATGATCTCGCAGATCACCGCGGCCGGCGCCGAGCCGCACATGCGCGCCAGGTCCACCGCCGCCTCCGTATGGCCCGCCCGGCGCAGCACGCCGCCTTTCTTGGCGATGAGCGGAAACACGTGCCCCGGCCGGCGGAAATCGGACGGCTTCGCTTTCGGATCGATCAGCGCGCGGATCGTCCGCGCCCGCTCCGCCGCGGAAATCCCCGTCCCGGTGGAGATATGGTCGACGGAAACGGTAAAATTGGTCCCGTGATAATCCGTATTTTGCATGACCATTGGCGGCAGGTCAAGCTCCGCTGCACGCTCCTCCGTGACCGGTACGCAGACGAGCCCCTTGCCTTCCGTGATCATGAAGTTGACGATGTCCGGCGTCGCCTTTTCGGCCAGGGCAATCAGATCGCCCTCGTTTTCGCGATCTTCGTCGTCCACGACCACCACCATGTGTCCCCGCATCAGCTCGTAGATCGCTTCCTCGATGGGATCAAACCGTATCTCCGTCATATGGGCTCCCCCCTTTGCCGTTTCCCCCGGATATCAACATCCCTGAATCGAGTTTTCAGGATCGAAATCCGGTATCAAAATCCGAGTTCCCTGAGCCGCGCTTCCGTCAGTCCGCCCGCTCCTGATCCGGCCGGCGTTCCATCACCCGTTCGCTCTCCGACGGAAACGGTCACGCCCGGTTCCACGCCCCCCAGGCGCAAGGCCAGCAGATGATCGACATATTTGCCGAGCATGTCGCATTCGAGGTTGACCACGTCGCCCGTCCGCCGTTCCCCCATCGACGTTTCGCGCAGTGTATGCGGGATGATGGACACGGTGAACGCGCCTGCACCCCGGTCGGCGCTGACGACGGTCAGGCTGATGCCATCCACCGCCACCGAGCCCTGCGGTACCAGATACCGGAAGAGCGACGGATCGTTGGGCCGGATTTGGAACACCACCGCGTTGGCCTCCGGCGTGCGGGACGCCACAACGCCGATGCCGTCCACGTGGCCCTGGACGAAGTGGCCGCCGAACCTTCCCCCCGCCCGCATCGCCCGTTCCAGATTGACCGGAGCGCCGGGAGAAAGGGCGTGGAGATTGGTGCGACGGAACGTCTCCGGCATCACGTCCACGGTAAAGCTGCCGGCGTCAAACGAGACCACGGTGAGACAGACGCCGTTGACGGCGATGCTGTCGCCCGCCTGCACGTCTTCCAGCACCTTGCGGGCGGATACCGTCAGCACCATCGCTTCGCCCTGCCGCCGTACGCTGCGCAGCCGGCCGACTTCTTCGATCAATCCGGTAAACATTACGCCTCACCTACCCGCACGGGCACGCCGGTGACGCACCAGTCGTCGCCAACGCGCTCGATTTCGATATTCTCAAGCCTCACGGCATCCGCCATGCGATCCGGACCGGCGAAGGCGAAGGCGGGAATTCCGTCTTCCCCCGCCAGCTTCGGAGCGTAGAAAAGCTTTACCCGGTCCACCAATCCGGCTTTCAGCATCGCGCCGCCCAGTTGTCCGCCGCCTTCCAGCAGCACCGAACCGATTTCCCGCTCGCCGAGCAAACGCATCGCCAGATGCAAGTCCACCTTCGGCCCGGGGCCGCAGACAAGGATCTCCGCGCCCAGGCGGCTCAGCCGTACCGCTTTGGCGGAATCGGCCTGTTCCGTGGTCAGCACGACGGTCGGCGACTTGCCGTCGAAGATGCGGGCCGTTTCCGGCACCCGGAGGCGGGAATCGGCCACGACGCGCACCGGCTGCATCGACGGCACCAGCAGCCTGGCGGTGAGCTCCGGGTCGTCCGCCAGCACGGTGGACGAGCCGACCATGATGGCATGGTGGCGGTGCCGGAGCGCGTGCACCGCCTCCCGCGCTTCCGGACCGGTCACCCAGCGGCTGTCCCCGGTCCGCGTGGCGATTTTGCCGTCCAGGGTGAGCGCCACCTTGAGCGTCACGTAGGGCATGCGCGTCGCGATGTACTTGCGGAACGCCGCGTTGATCCGCCGTTCTTCCTCTTCCAACAGGCCGGTGACCGTTTCGATTCCCGCTTCGCGCAGCCGCGCGATGCCCTTGCCGCACACCAGCGGGTTCGGGTCGACCGAAGCGACCACCACCCGCGCCACCTTCGCCGCGATGAGCCGGTCGCAGCAAGGGGGAGTTTTTCCGAAGTGGGCGCACGGCTCCAGCGTCACGTAAACCGTAGCTCCTTCCGCCCGTTCCCCAGCCATGTTCAGGGCATGCACTTCCGCATGCGCTTCGCCCCGTTTCAGATGGGCTCCGAGACCGACGATCCGGCCGTCCTTCACCACCACGCATCCGACCGCGGGATTGACGCCCGTCTGTCCCCCGGTCTCCGCCGCAAGGCGCAGCGCCAGGCGCATGTAGGTTTCATCGTTCAGCCTGTCGTTCAACCGCTCCATGGAACTGCGACTTCCCCCATCCCGCAAGATTTCGTCCGTCTCCAAAAAAGCAAAGCCCGGAGGACGGTTCCTCCGGGGCTGATGGTTGCACGGCACGCATGCGGTCGGTTTCCGCCTTTCATCCGAACGTGTTGGCTGAGCTCTCTTCGACTTTTTTCGACTCTCCGGCCGGCATCGGACCTCCGGGACCGGCATCGGAAACCTCCGGTCGGCCAATTCGCATGCCCGATTCCGACGGGGAATGTGAAAAAAAGTACAAAGAGACCTTCACCTGCCGAAATCCGCGCCAATCCGTCGGAAATAACGATGATCCGCCCGCAGCAAGGACAGGCGGCTTCCTCCGGATGCCGGGATTCGGTTTCGGACGCGACAAGGCCGCATTGGCGCCTCCTTCTCCCATCCAGACTGTCACTGTCGGTTCCGGATTCGCACCGGATCCACCGGCTTTCCGCCGCAGGCGGCGGGAAAGACGGGTCGCGGACTGACGGCGGACGCGGCCGCCGATCACCGCCGGTCGGGAATTCCACCCTGCCCCGAAGGATGAACGCTGGTATCAGATAGCAGTTTAACACGCCATGCCTCGTCTTGCAACTTGCGGACAGGCAAGCCGTTGGACGACGCCGGCATGGGCCGCCGGCCGCCCCGCACCACGCCCGCACCGCCGGCCCGCTCAGCGGACCGCCTGTTTCCGCATTCTTTCGGGAATCCGGTCCAGGCTGACGATGTCGTCGTACGATTCGCGGGCGACGACGAGGTCGGCCGTCCCGTCCCGTACGAACACCACCGCAGGGCGCGGAATGCGGTTGTAGTTGCTCGCCATGGCATAGTTGTAGGCGCCGGTGCAGAACACGGCGAGCAGATCCCCCGGCTTCACTGGCGGCAGCGCCAGGTCCCAGATCAGCATATCGCCGCTTTCGCAGCATTTTCCGGCCACCGACACCACTTCCGTGGCGGACTCGTTCGCCCGGTTGGCGAGGATCGCCTCGTATTTGGCGCCGTACAGCGCCGGACGCGGGTTGTCGGTCATGCCGCCGTCAACGGCGACGTATTTGCGAATGCCGGGGATTTCCTTGTACGTGCCCAACGTGTACAGCGTCGTCCCCGCGTCGCCGATGATGCTGCGTCCCGGCTCGATCCAGATTTCCGGCAGCGGATAGCCGGCCGACTGGCAGGCGGCGATGACCGCGTCCGCGATGGCCTTGACGTACGTGCCCACCGGAAGCGGCCTGTCGCCGTCCACATAGCGGATGCCGAAGCCCCCGCCGAAGTTCAGGACGGAAAACGTCTTGCCCCATTTTTCCTTCACGTCAAGGGCGAAGGCCGTCATTTTTTCCGCCGCCATGCGGAAACCTTCCACTTCGAAGATTTGAGATCCGATATGCGAATGAACGCCGATGAGTTCCAGGTGCCCGAGGTCCAGCGCTTGCCGCACCGCCTCGTGCGCGGCGCCGCTTGCCAGGTCGAAGCCGAATTTGGAATCCTGCTTGCCCGTGGCGATGAAATCGTGAGTGTGGGCCTCGACGCCCGGCGTAACGCGGAGCAAAATGTTCACGCGCTTGCCGCGCTCGCCGGCCATCGCATCCAGGAGCCGCAGTTCGACGAAATTGTCCACGACAAAACAGCCGATGCCCGCATCCAGCGCCATGGCGATCTCGTCGGGTGTCTTGTTGTTGCCGTGGAAATGAATCCGCTCCGGCGGAAACCCGGCCTTCAGCGCCGTATGCAGCTCACCGCCCGATACGACGTCGAGGCTCATGCCTTCTTCTTCGGCCAGTCGGCACATGGCCATCACGCAAAACGCCTTCGACGCGTAGGCCACCTGATAGCGAAACCCCGTCTGCTCGAACGCCTCCCGGAACTCCCGCGCCCGCTGGCGCACCAGCGCTTCGTCCACAATGTAAAGCGGCGTGCCGAATTCCCTGGCCAGGTCGACCGTGTCGCACCCGCCGATTTCCAGATGCCCCTTATCGTTGATTCGCGCGGTTCCGTGCAAAAACATGGCCATTTCCCCTTAAAGTGCACAATATATTATGAGTATAGCGGAAAATGTCCACGATGAAAAAGAATAAATTAGCCCGCAAACACAAAAAATCCGCCGTCCGCGGAACCGTTCCGCGGTGCAGGCGGATCGCATGCGCCGACATCCAACACGTTCACTGGGCGATCTGTGACTTGATATTGGACAAAATTTTCTTTTCCAGCCGGCTGACCTGCACCTGGGAGATGCCGAGCCGGCTGGCCACTTCCGATTGGGTCTGGTCGCGGAAATACCGCAGGAACACGATGAGCCGCTCCCGTTCCGTCAGATTCTCGATGGCCTGAAGCAGGGCCATCTTGTCGAACCATTTTTCCTGCGAGTCGTCTGCGATCTGGTCCATCAGCGTGATCGGATCCCCGTCGTTTTCGAACACCGTTTCGTGAATGGAATAGGGGGGTTTGTTGGCTTCCTGCGCAAACACGATTTCTTCCGGGGATACCCCCATTTCCTCCGCGATTTCGCCGACGGTAGGCTGACGTCCCAGTGTTTTGGACAGTTCGTCCTTCACCTTGCGGATCTTGTTCGCCATTTCCTTGAGCGACCGGCTGACCTTGAGGGTTCCGTCGTCCCGCAGATGGCGCTGGATCTCCCCGATGATCATCGGCACCGCGTAGGTGGAAAACTTGACATCATAGGAAAGATCGAATTTGTCGATGGACTTGATCAGCCCGATGCAGCCGATCTGGAACAGATCCTCGAGATCGTAGCCCCGTCCCGCAAACCGTTGCACCACCGACCACACGAGCCGGACGTTGCTTCTCACCAGTGCGTCGCGGGCGGCCGTGTCGCCGGCGTGGCTGAGCGCGATGAGCCTTTTGACCTCCGCGTCGTCCAGGAAAGCGGGCGGCGAATCCTTATTCCATTCCCAATCCATGCCCCCAACCCCTGTGCGGCGCCGTCAATTGTAAAGCGCCTTTTTGGACTCGATGCGCTTTTTCATCCGCAAACGGGTCCCCGCTCCTGGCGCGCTGTCGATCTCAAATTCGTCCATGAAATTCTCCATGATGGTAAAGCCCATGCCGGATCGCTCCAGTTCCGGCCTGGACGTGTAAAGCGGCTGGCGCGCCAGCTCGATGTCCTCGATGCCCTTGCCCTGGTCGGTCACGGCAAGCGACACGGTGTCGCCTTCGATTTCCACTTCCACTTCGATGATGCCGTCTTCCCGGCCCTCGTAGCCGTGGATGATCGCGTTGGTGACCGCCTCCGACACGACGGTTTTCAGGTCCTGCAGCTGCTCCAGCGTCGGATCGAGGCGGGAGACGAACGCCGCCACCGCCACCCGCGCGAACGCCTCGTTCTCGGAACGGCTGGAGAACGCCAGTTTCATGAAATCGCGCCCGCTCATGACACAACCTCCAGCCCGGCCAACGCCGCCCGTTCCGTATCGTGAAACGGCAAAATTTTAAGCAGCCCCGACAGCTCAAATAGCCGCTTCACCGCCGGTTGGGCGCCGCAGACGACCAGCTTTCCGCCCCGGCTGCTCACCGTCTTGTAACGCCCGAGCACGACGCCCAGACCGGAACTGTCCATGAACGAGAGTTCCTGCAGATTGAGCACCACGTGATGGCAGCGGCCACGCAAAAACGCGTCCTCGATTTTGAAACGGACGATGTCCGCGGTGTGATGGTCCAGTTCCCCCCGCAGCCTCACGATCAGCGTGTTGCGGTGCTGCTCGAGCTCCACCTGGAGGCTCATGCCGTTTCCCCTCCCCCAAAAATTTACACCTCTCCCATTCTACAAGCCGGCCGCCCAATCCTGCCCCCCGACAAAACTAGAAGCCAGATTCGCCCAACCGACAAGGGAATTCGCCGGATTCGCCGCGGGTCGCTGAAATCCGCGGCCGTCCGCTTCCAACCGAAAATTTAGTCGGCAAAAAACAGCTTCCCGGCCACACGGGCAAGCAGCGTCCACCACGTCGCCTTTCCGACGGTTTCCGGCGCTTCCACGGGAAAATCGGCGATCACCTTGTCGCCCCGGTATACGATAAGGCGGCCCACCTCATCGCCGGTTTTCACGGGCGCGGCAAGCGGCTGCCTCAATTTCAGCTCGTGGCGGATTTTGTCCCCCGCCTCGTTCTTGCGGATCAGGACGCTGTAGGATTGTTTGGCCACAAGGGGAATGCGGGCGCGCGCGCCCTTGGAAATCTCCAGCGTGCCCATCGTGTCGCCGGCCTTGTAGATCGGCAGGCTCGTGTATTGGGCGAAGGCGTAATTGAGCATCCGCGAGATTTCCGCGTTTCGGGTCTTGGCGTCCGGTTCGCCCATGACCACGGCGATCAGGCGGAAATCCCCGCGGCGCGCGGTGGCCGAAAGGCAGAACTTCGCCTCCGAGGTGTATCCCGTTTTCAGCCCGTCGACCCCGTTATAGAAACGCACCAGTTTGTTGGTGTTGACCAGCCAGAACGGTTTGTCCGTGTTTTGCCTGAGGTAATCCTGGTACGCGCCGGTGTACTTGGTGATGAATTCGTGCTTGAGCAGTTCCCGCGACATGATGGCGATGTCCCGGGCGCTGGACACGTGGCCTTCCGCCGGGAGACCGCTGCTGTTCACGAACTTCGTGTCCTTCATGCCGAGCTGGGCGGCTTTGTCGTTCATCATCCGGACGAATTCCTCTTCGCTGCCCGCGAGTTTCTCCGCCAGCGCGACGGACGCGTCGTTGGCCGACGCCATGGCCACGCCTTTCAGGAGTTCCTCGACGGTCATTACCTCCCCCGGCTCGAGGAAAATTTGCGATCCGCCCATCGAGGCCGCGTGTTCGGACGCCCGCACCTTGTCCGTCAGCTTCAGACGCCCGTCGTCGATGGCTTCCGCCACGAGCAGCATGGTCATGATCTTGGTGATGCTGGCGGGCGGCAGGGGTTCATGGCTGTTCTTTTCGTAGATGACGGTGCCGCTGGCCGCATCGATCAGGATGGCGGAGCGGGCCTGCGCCGCCAGTTCGGTCTTCGGCTTGGCGGTCGTTCCGTCCCGGCCGCCAGGCTCTTCCGCGGCGGCTCCGGCCGGAAACGCCGCCCATCCGCCGGCCAGGGCGACGGAAACCATAAGCGGCAGCATGCGGCGATACAGCGATTTCAAGGTATGCATCCCTCCAGAGAGGCCGGAGAAGGCCGGAATTTCGTTTATTCACCATTTTCTCCGGAGGGCATGCAACTTATTCCATTGGATCGCTTTCATTCGGCTTCGCGGCGCGGGGATGCAGCCGGTCGTAAACGTCCCGGGCGCGGGGGCGGGCGATGGAGGCGTACATTTGGGTGGTGGACAGATGGGCGTGGCCGAGCAGATCCTGCACGGCGCGAAGGTCCGCTCCCCGTTCAAGAAGATGGACGGCAAAGGAATGCCTTAACGTCTGCGGCGCGATCGCCGCGGGGTCGAGGCCGCAGGAGGCGGCGTGCTTTTTCAGCGTCTTCCAGAGGGCCTGGCGGGTCATGCGGTCGCCCGCACGGCCCACAAACAAGGCTTCGCCGCCTTTTCGGGCCAGCCGGGGCCGGCCTTCTGTGAGGTAGTCGCGCAGCTTTTGCGCGCAAACCCCATCAACGGGAACGAGCCGTTCCTTTTTGCCGGCGGCGCAGCGCACAAACGACAGATCCAGCCGGACGTCGTCCACGTTCAGAGCGACCAGTTCGGAGGCTTTCAGGCCGCTGGCGTACATCAGGTCGAGCATGGCGCGGTCCCGCAGGCCCTGGGGCGTGCGGGGAGACGGGGCCGCCAGCAGCCGCTCCACTTCGTCGACTTTCAGGGTGCGCGGGTTCACCCTGACGAGCCGGGGCCGTTCCACCCGGACCGCGGGGTTGTCCGCGATGACGCTCCGACGCTGCAAAAAAGCAAAAAAAGCCCGCGCGGAGGCGAGCCTTCGGCTGACCGTCGCTTCCGACCTTCCGTCCCCCTTGAGCCGGTGCATGTACAGGGACAGATGGTGCGGCCGGACGTCTTCCGCCCGCTCCACGCCCTGTTCGGCCATAAAACGGGCCAGATCGGCCAGATCCCCGGCATAGCTGCGGACGGTCGCGTCCGAACGGCCCCGTACGGCGGCCAGTTCGTCCGCAAACGCGCGCACCAGATCCATCATGGCCGGACACCTCCGCGCAGCTTTTAAGAAATTTCGTGTTCCGTTCCTTCCGGTTTTCTCATGTGGTTAAGGGCAGGCGGTCCGGCGGAACGTACGGGAGATTCACTGCCTCGGCCACCCTGGGATGGGCGGCGACGCCGCCGTGGATGTTCAAGCCCGCCGCCAGCGCCGGGTTGACGAGCGCCCGCTCCAGCCCGCCGTCCGCCAGTTCCAGGACGTAATCGATGGTCGCCTGGGTGAGGGCCAAAGTGGCGGTGCGGGGAACGGCGCCCGGAATGTTGGCGACGGCGTAGTGGATGACGCCGTGTTTGACGTAAACCGGGTTTTCATGCGTGGTCGCCCGGTCGATGGTTTCCACGCAGCCGCCCTGGTCGACGGCGATGTCGACGATGACCGCGCCGGGCTTCATGGAGCGCACCATCTCTTCCGACACGACGCGCGGTGCGGGGGCTCCCGGCAACAGCACGGCGCCGATGAGCAGATCGGCCCGCCGGACGGCTTCGGCCACGTTGTGCGGGTTGGAGGCGACGGTGCGCGCGCGGCCCCGGAACTGCCGCTCCAGTTCCCGCATCCGCTCGACGTTCTTTTCCAGTATCGTGACGTTCGCGCCCATGCCGACCGCCACGTCGGCCGCGCTGGCGCCCGCCGTGCCGCCGCCGACGATGATTACTTCCCCCGGGGGCACCCCCGGCACCCCGCCGAGCAGCACTCCGCGGCCGCCGTTGTAAGCTTCGAGAAAACGGGCGCCGGCCTGCACGGCCATTCTTCCGGCGATTTCGCTCATCGGCGTGAGAAGGGGCAGCCTCCCGTCCGGCAGACGAACCGTTTCGTAGGCGATGGCGGTGACACCTTCGCTGGCAAGGGCGTGGGCCAGGGCGGGCACGGCCGCCAGGTGCAGGTACGCGAACAGGATCTGCCCCCGGCGGAAGCGGCCGTATTCTTCCGGCTGCGGCTCTTTCACCTTCAAAATGAGCTGCGCCTCGCTCCAGACCCGTTCCGCCGAGGGGACGATCCGCGCGCCGGCGGCTTCGTATTCGGCGTCGGAGAAGCCGCTTCCCGCACCGGCCCCCGCCTCCACGATCACCTCATGCCCGCGCATGGCCAGCATCTGCGCGCCGGCCGGCGTGAGCGCCACGCGAAATTCCCGGTTCAAGATTTCCTTTGGCACTCCGACGATCATGGCATGCCCTCCTGCAATCTTTGCAAGGTAACTTACCCTTCCCGCGGGAAACTATGTGTTATCAGGTCGGCCAGCGATAGGTCCAGAAGCGCTCCGTGCCCAGCCAGTCGGCGAATTCGCTTTCGGACATCCTTCCCCTTCCCGGAAGCGAGCCGAACCGGAACTGGGATCGGTGCGCCTGAAGGGCCGCGATCTTCTGCTCCAGATACGGCCTGATGTCGTTCACCACGTCCGGCTTGCCCAAAGCCTGTTCGCAGCCGCGTGCAAACGCCATGCAATGCACCGCCGGCCGCTCCGCCTCCGGCAGCCTGCCGACGGCGCGGACGACCGCGGCGCCGCAGGCGTCGTGGTCCGGATGCACGGCGTAGCCGGGATAAAAAGTAATGACCAGATCAGGGCGGATTTCCTCCATCAGCTGTCCGATGCGGCCGTCCACCACGTCCGGGTCCTCGAACTCGAGGGTCTTGTCGTGAAAACCGAGGAGTCTCAGGTCCTGGATGCCGATGGCGCGGCACGATTCCTCCAGTTCCGCCTTGCGGATCTGCGGCAGCGTAACCCGGTTGGCGAAGGGAGGAAAGCCCATGTTCCGGCCCATTTCCCCAAGGGTCAGACAGGCGTAGGTCACCCGGGCGCCCCTCCGGATGTGCATGGCCAGGGTGCCCGACGCGCCGAACGCCTCATCGTCGGGGTGGGGCAGCACCACGAGAATATTGTTCACAAGCCGTCCCCCCATTGTCAAAAAGGACTTGGGCTCAGCTGCAGCGCGACCACCAGTTTCCCGTCCTGGTCGTGACCCGCCATGATGAGCCGCTCCGTCTCTTCGTCCGCATAATGCGTCAGACCTTCCGCGTACACCCAGCCGTTTTCCGTCTTCAGTCCCACCCTGAATGGTCCCTGGCCGGCAACCGAACCGCGGGAAAACCGGACCCGCGCGTTGGTGACAAATACCGAAGCCTGATGTTTTGTCTGGTCGTAATGCGCCGTGTAGGCTCCGGTCGTCATTTCAAGGTGAAGATGCAGATCCCGATCCTTGAGACGGTCGATTCGGGCCTGCACATCGCCGGGATCGATCGGCCGCACCGCGCGCCCTCCTTCTTCCCGATGGCTTTCGCCATCCTTTTTTCAACAGCAAACTCCCGCGATTTCCCCGCAAGTTGGGAGAAACTGGGGAGTTTGGACGCGAACATGGTATGTCACACCTTTTGCGCCACGCCTTTTTCGGCGGAGGACGGTTCCGGGTTTTGCGCTTCTTCCTTTTCCCGGCAGTTGGCGCAAACGCCCTGGAAATCGAGCCGGTGATCCAGCACCCGGAAGCGGTATTCTTTTTCCAGCCGTTCCTCGAGGGGGAGGAGCCAGTCGTCCATGATCTCCGTCATCGAGCCGCACTTGACGCAGATGAGATGATGGTGGTGGTGCTTGTTGCTCTCCGTCCGCAGGTCGTAACGGGCCACGCCGTCACCGAAGTTGATTTTCTCCACCACATGCATTTCGGTGAGCAGTTCCAGCGTGCGGTACACGGTGGCCAGCCCGATTTCGGGCGCTTTTTCCTTGACGAGCATGAAGACGTCTTCGGCGCTCAGGTGGTCTTCCTCGTTTTCCAGCAGCACGCGCACCGTTGCTTCCCGCTGCGGGGTGAGCTTGAAACCCTGGGATTGCAGCAATTGCTTGATTTTTTCAACGCGGGCTTCCATCATCTTCCCCCTCCGGCCGCAAATCGGCTGGTTCCATTATAGGGGGACGTTCGGACGGAAGTCAAACGACATTCCATTTTTCGCCAATTTCTGCCTGCAATTACGCCAGCAAGACAAGCAGCCGCCCGAGAAGCAGCGGGGTGAGGTACGCTTCCGTCAGGGCCGCTCCGCAAAGCAGGGCGAGCATCGCCAGGGCGGTCAGCCCGTGCGACCGGAAAGGCGGCAGAAGCTGCCCCCGTTTGCGCAGAAGCCGCTCGCCCACCATCCATCCGGCGAACCGGATGGACGAGACGCTGGCGATCATGAGCGCCGGCACGGCCAGGGCGTTGTGCGGCGCCATGGCGGTGAAGGCTAACAGCAGGCCCTCCCAGTCCATTTCCCGCACCATCAGCCCGGCGGCAAAGCCGATCATGACCCCTTTCAGAAAATCCAGCGCCAGCACGCCGGGCAGGCCGATGACGGTAAGCCCCAGAAGCCAGATGAGCCCCAGCCACCTGGCGTAAAAAAGAAAGCTGTCGCGAAAGGATGCCGCGGGGTCGGCGCCCTCCGGCCGGATCAGGGTCCACCGGTAGGCGTCCAGCCGGGCGGCCAGCTCCAGCCGCTGTTCCAGCGAAAGCGCGTCGACCAGAAACACGCCGAATCCGACTCCCGTCAGGATGAGCGCGCCCACGAAAACGTACAGGGGGGCGTGTTCCCTGCACGGCCGGCACCACGGACGATCGGACATCCTGCATTCCTCCCGCTTTGAGACAAGCCATTTCGCCTCATCAGGATATATGCGGGAGATCGAAAAAGGATGCCGGAAACCGTCATCAATGTGCCCGGGTTGTGGAAAAAAAGGCCCGCGGGAACCGCGCCCCGGACCCGTCAGTCCACCGGACGGCCGTACGTGCCGCCTCCGCCCGGCGCAATGGCCAGTCTGCCTTCCCGGGCGCGAAGAATGAGATCCGCCAGGGATTCCCCGGCGATTTCCCGCAGGCGTTCCGGCGGGAGCCGGTGCAGGATGTCCATCTCCGTCGCCTGCGCCAGAAGCTTTTCCCTCGTTTTCGGGCCCACGCCGGGCAAAAACATAAGCGGCACCTGACGACGGTAAGGGGGACGGTGCGGCGGATGGCGCGGCCGTTCCCGGTCGGCGAGCATCTCCGCCCGCTCCGCCACGCCCCGCACCAGCCGGCGGCCGCCGCAGAGCGGACAGACGGCCGCCGCCCGGGCCGGCTCCGGCAGGTTCCGCCGGCAATCGGCGCAGAACGTCATGTGGTACTTGCCCAACTCCGGGTGCAGCCCGTAGTTCGCCGCAATGCGGCGGCCGTCCTCTCCGCGCAGGGCCTTGATCCATTCCGCAAAAGTCGGCTCGGCGACGAGCAGTTCGTTGCACTCGCGGCCGATGGTGCCGGGAGAGTGGGCGTCCGAATTGGTCAGGAAAGGATAGCGGTCCAGCCCGGAAAGGCGGCCGGCCATGTCGGTGTCCGCGCTCAGGCCGAGTTCCACCGCGGCCACCGCGTCGGGGTCGAGGCGTTCCTCCAGCCGGTCCGCCGAGCAGCCAAGCAATCCACGGTGGGGTGTAAACACATGCGCGGGAACGAGCACACCGCCGCGCGCCGCCAGTTCCCGCTGCAGCTCGCGCGCAGAGGCCCGGACCCGCGGCGTGCTGAGGCGCACGTTGGCCACGCGTCCGCGGAGCCACTCCGTCCAGCCGCGCATGGCCTCCAAGGTAGGCAAATAGCCGAGCAGGTGGAACGGCCCCCCGCCCGGCTCCATAACTTCCATCTCGCAGCCGAGCAGCAGCACCGTTTTGCGGAAACGGATGCCGCCGCCCGGAAGTTCCTCCATTTCGCCGCTCTCCAGCCGTCTCACGATGTCCGCCTGCACCGCGGGCGAATGGCAGTCGATGACGCCCACGAGGCCGATGCCTTTCCGCTCCCCCGCCTCGCGGGCGATGCCGTGGAACGTCAGCGAGGCAGCGGCGCTGATTTTCACCGGTTCTCCGCCGTCGGTGCGGCCGACGTGCACGTGCAGATCGGCGAAGACCGATTGGAGAGCGGGCTGGCGCGAAAATGTTTTCACGGCATCAGCGCTCCCGTCTGGCGATACAGCTTCCAGGCATACAGGGCGAGCATCGTCTTTGCGTCGCAGATGCGCCCGTCGCGGAGCGCGCGTTCCGCTTCCTCCGGCGTCAGCAGCTCGACGGACAGAAATTCGTCCTCGTCCGGGCGCTGCTCGGCGGGCGTCACATCGTCCGTGAAATACAGGTGAAGCACCTCGTCCGCAAATCCGGGGGAAGTGGAAAAGGAAAGCAGATGGCGTACGCTTCCCGCGCGAAAACCCGTTTCTTCCTCCAGTTCCCGCAACGCGGCCTTCTCCGGCTCCTCGCCGGGGTCGAGCTTGCCCGCGGGGATCTCCAGCTGAACCCGTTCGAGGGGCTTGCGGTATTGCTCGACGGCGATCATCCGCCCTTCGTGCAGCGCCAGCACGCCCACCGCGCCGGGATGCCGGACGATTTCCCGGGTCGCCGTCCGGCCGTCCGGAAGCCGCACCGTGCTGACTTCCAGCGATATCATCTTCCCGGAAAATACCGGCCGCGTGCTCAGCGTCGCTTCCGCAAAGGGATGGTTCGGGGATTTGTCCTGGTTCATGTCCTGTCTCCTTCCGTTTCGGCCCCGCCCGATTTCCGGCCGGCAAACGCCGGACGGGGGCCGGACCCTGATGGCATGGCGGCCGGAAATCCGTCAGCGCATCGCAGCGGGTACAGGCCGCTGCGGAGCGCCCAGCCGGACGATGGTGCTTTCGGACACGGTGGGCAGCGGGCTTCCGCCCTTGGGTTCCAGCGTAAGGGCCACCGCTTCCCGGTCTTCCGTCCATATCCGGCGCACGTACAAATGTCCCTGGCTTTCGTGAAACTTCAACAGGCCGAGATTGAACCACTCTTCCCGAATGACCATCCAAGCCTGCACGTCGCGGTCATTGGAAGGAACCAGCCCTTCCAGCATGACGAACAATTCGCCGGTCCTGTCGTTCAGCCAGATCGCGCCGCCCGCCACCGGCGGCATTTCCACGTCACCCCGGACAAACGCCCTCACCAGCGGATACTGCACCGTATCCGGCCGGGAAATGACGTCCGCCGCCATCGGCTCGTGCACCTGGACATATTGCTCCGCTTTGGCGGTGACGGGATCAGCCGGAATTTCCTCCTGCGGAAACGCCGCGCGGATCAATCCCACAAGGAGCGCCAACGCCAGCGCACCTCCCGCCGCCGCCAGCCACCGGGGCCGCGGCGCACCGCGCGCCGCCCGCTCCACGCTGCGGCGCCAACTGTAGGCGTTGACCGCCAGGCGCAGCTTCCGGCGCCGCCAGATCTGCCGCAAAGTCCCCGCCATGGAGCGGACCGCCGCCGCGAAGACCGGTTCGTCCTCCCGTGGGGCGCCCTCCGATACGCCCATGCCGGACGGTTGTGCCGGAGACGTCCACGAATCCCGCGCGTTCCTCAGAATTTCCTCCCAGCGCCGGCACGTCGCCGCGCATACGGGGCAAACCGCGCGATGGCGCTCCAGGCGCAGCGCCTGATCGCGGGGAAGGCGCCCGGTCAAATAATCGACCCACCATTCTTCGGGCACCGCACAACCGATGTCATGCACGGCTGTCGCCCCCTTCCGCTTCCGCCCAGCCCATGAGGGTCAGCGTGCGGCGAAGATGTCCGAGGCCGTACCGGACCCTCGATTTGACCGTGCCGAGCGGTACCCGCCACTCTTCGGCCAATTCCCGCTGGCTTCTTCCGAAGTAATACGCCTCCGCCAGCGCCTGCCGCTGCGCTTCGGGAACCTTGAGCAGCGCCAGGCGCACGGCTTCGCTTTGCAGCTTGGCCAGCACCCGGCTTTCCGGTCCCGCGTCCGCCGCCGACCCCGCCCAGGCATCCCCCTCCAGCTGTTCCCTTTCGGCGGCAAGCAGCAGCCGCTTCTTGCGGCGCAGCCGGTCCATGGCGCGGCTTTTGGCCAGCACGGCCAGCCAGGCTTCCACCGAACCGCGGGCAGGATCGTACCGTTCGGGGTGGCTGATCACCTGCAAGAACACGTCATGGCAGACGTCTTCCGCATCCATCGGGTCGCCCAGGATCTGCAAGGCAATCGACCGGACCATCGGCGCCGCCAACCCGTAAAGCCGGTCAAACGCGGGCGCGGAACCTTCGCGGATTTCCTCGAGCAGTTTTCCCAACGGGCCGGTTTCCGGTCCCGGCGCGCGCTGCGGATGCCGCATGGCTGCCCCCCTCCGGTCGTTGTCGAATTCATGCGGACGCCTTCCGGCGCCGCCGGTTGTCATGCGTGTTCCCCATCTATATTAATAAAATATCGCCCTGGTGAAAACCGGAAAGGCAGGCGCATCGCCCTTCCGGACCTGCGTGCGGAGATGCGCAAATCAAATATTTTTGTCCGGCCGATAAATCCGCATACTCTTCCCGTGCGTAAAGAATTTGGAAAAACAAGTTCACACCTACACGGGAGGGTCAAAAAAATGTCGTCTTCCATTCGACGCAAACTTTCATTCCGCATCATGCTGGCCGTCCTGGCGGGACTGATCGGTTTTGCCGCTCCGGCCGCGGCCGCGAACGTGGATCTTTACACCCCGTACGCGCACCTGGTGGCTTCTCCGGGCCAGTCCCTAACCTACACCATCGATGTCATCAACAACACCGACCAAATCCAGACCGTCCCCCTCGAATTCGACAACGGCGGTCACGATGGATGGGAGGCGGAAATGGCCGTCGCCGGCAACCCGGTCAAGCAACTCTCCATCCGTCCCAACGGCGAACGGTCGGTCACGCTGACCCTGAAAGTGCCGCTCCAGGTGGACAAGGGAGATTACAACTTCCGCATCGTCGCCGGTGAGTTCGGGTCGCTGCCGATCAAGGTGACTGTGGCCGAACAGGGTACCTACCGGTCCGAGCTGACCAGCGACCAGCCGAACCTGCAGGGGCACACCGATTCCGATTTCACCTACAGCCTGAAACTGAACAACCGTACGGCGGAAAAGCAAACTTACGCACTGAGCGCGGAAGTGCCCCAGGGGTGGGACGCGCGCTTCCAATCTGGCGGCAACAACATCACCTCCATCGAGGTGGAACCGAACGCCACGCAAACCATCACCCTGCGCGTTTCTCCGGCGCAAAAAGCCGCGGCCGAAACCTACCGGATTCCGGTCCGCGCGTCCAACAACACCACTTCCGCGGAGCTGACCCTGGAAGCCGTCGTCACCGGCACTTACGACATTCAGCTCACCACGTCGGATGAGCGCCTGAGCGCAAGCATCACGGCGGGCGGCACGCGCAGTGTGGAACTAATCGTGAAAAACAACGGTTCGGCCGACCTGACGAACGTCAACCTGACCAGCACCTCGCCGGCCAACTGGGAAGTGACCTTCGAGCCGAAAACGATCAACGTCATCAAGCCGGGCCAATCCGTGCCGGTTACGGCCACGATCAAATCGGCCAAGGAAGCGCTGGCCGGGGACTACGTGCTCGCCATGACCGCTTCGGCTTCCGAAAAATCGACGGATGCCGTGTTCCGCATCACGGTCAAGACGTCCGTGCTGTGGGGCTGGGTCGGCGTGCTGATCGTACTGGCGGTGCTCGCGGGCATGTATTGGGTGATCCGCAAATACGGGAGGCGATAACCGGTGGCGGGCCAGCCGGTCATTGAACTCAAAGCGCTGACGAAAAAATACGGCGACTTCACCGCGGTGAACCAACTGACGCTGGACATTTTCCAGGGGGAAATCTTCGGCCTGCTCGGTCCCAACGGCGCCGGCAAAACCACCACCATCCTGATGATGCTGGGCCTGACGGAGCCGACATCCGGCAAGGCCCTGGTCTGCGGCATCGACGCCACCCGCAACCCGATCCAGGTGAAGAGCCGTGTGGGTTATCTGCCGGACGACGTCGGGTTCTACGACGACCGGACCGCGCTGGACAACCTGATCTATACCGCGCGTCTCAACCGGATTCCGTTCCGGGAAGCGCGGGAGCGGGCCTTGTCCCTGCTGGAGCGGGTCGGCCTCTCCCATGCGGCGGAAAAAAACGTCGGGGAATTTTCCCGCGGCATGCGGCAACGCCTCGGTCTCGCCGACGTGCTCATCAAGCGGCCGGAAGTGATCATTCTGGACGAGCCGACGCTGGGCATCGACCCGGAAGGCGTGCGCGAACTGCTCGCGCTCATCCGTGAACTGAGCCGCAACGAAGGCATCACGGTGCTGCTTTCGTCCCACCATCTGCACCAGGTGCAGCAAATTTGCGACCGCGTCGGCCTGTTCGTGAAAGGCCGTCTCCTCGCATGCGGCGACATGAGCGATCTGTCGCGGCAGCTTTTCGGAGGCGCGACGCACACCGTGGAACTGGATCTCGGGGAGTGGAACGACGAGCTGGAACAGCGCATCCGGTCGCTGGAACACGTGGTCTCGGTGGAGCGCGTCGAAGCCGACGCCCTCGAGGGCTCTTCTTATGTGACGGCGCGCGTTATCTGTTCCGACGACCTCGCTCCGCAGCTGGCGCGGATGGCGATGGATCTGGGCGTTGAACTTCACGGTCTGCGTCCGACGAAGTACGGTCTGGACGACATCTACCACCGCTACTTCGAAGGAGGCGAAGTTTCATGAGCGAAAGCGGCACGGCCAAAATTCGCGGGCTTTTCGGCAGAAGGGCCGCGGCGGAAACGGCGCCGAAAGCCGGTTCCGGACGGGTCACGCCCCCGTTCTGGGTCATGGTGCAAAAAGAATTCGGCGACCACGTGAGCAGCTGGCGTTTCATCATCCTGCTCGCCATCGTGACGGTCGCCTGCATCGGCTCGGTCTACGCCGCGATCACTGCGCTGAGCGAAGGGTTTTCCGGCAGTTTCGAGGCGGCACCCGAGTTTCTTTTCCTGCACATGTTCACGGTTTCCAACGGCACGATGCCGAACTTTCTGACGTTCATCTCGTTCCTGGCGCCGCTCATCGGCATCGCCATCGGCTTTGACGCCGTCAATTCGGAACGCACCAAGGGCACGCTGAGCCGCGTCATTTCGCAGCCGGTGTACCGGGACGATTTCCTGAACGCCAAATTCGTGGCCGGCCTGCAACTCATCGCCGTCGTCGTCTTCGCCCTTGGTTTCCTGGTGATGGGTCTCGGCCTGTACATGATCGGCTATCCGCCGACGCCGGAAGAGTTCTGGCGCGTCGTCGCGACGCTGGTCGTCACCGTGATCTACGTCGGGCTGTGGCTGAACCTGTCGCTGTTCTTTTCCATCCGCTTCAAGCAGGCGGCGACTTCGGCACTGGCGGGCATCGCGTTGTGGATTTTCTTCCTGGTGTTCTATGGGCTGATCGTGAATCTGATCGGCCAGGCGACCGCTCCGTCCAATCCCAATGATGTCGGGGCGGTGATGGCCCATCAGAATTTCCTGATGTTCCTGTCGCGGCTGTCCCCCGCCTACCTGTTCCAGGAAGCCGCGTCCACGCTGATGCTGCCGAACACGCGTACACTCAACCCCTTCATCACCGTGGAACAAGGGTATCTCGCCATCGACGCGCCTCTGTCCTTCGGTCAGAGCCTGCTGCTCATCTGGCCGCACATCGCCGCGCTTATCGCGGAGACGATCATCATTTTCGCGGCTTCCTTCGTGCTGTTCATGCGGCAGGAAATCCGCTCGCGGCAGTGACGCACGGCGGCGTCGTCGAACGCAACCGAAAACGTACAAGCACCCGGCCCACAGAATGGGGTCGGGTGTTTGTATAAACCGGGAATGCGACGGATCTCTCTCAATGGATGACGGACACCGGCAAGGCTTGGCACCGGCCAAGCCTTGTTGGTTTGGGAGGATTTCATCAATTGAAACGGAAGGTTTTTGTCGTCTGGATTCCCATGATCGTCATTGCCGGCATGTTCTGCGGCTGTCAAAAAGGGCGATCGGATCGGCATGGAGAAATCATTCCTTTGGCAGCTGGAACACAACGGTTTTTTTTCATCACCAGGCTTGTGCCCTATGGAGAACATGAGCTGGCGTTCATTTATGCGGAACTGAACGGCGCCCATGCGGACCTCAAATTGGCGCTGATCGACAAAAAAATCCCGCCGCGCGCCGGACCTGGTTTCTCCGGCGTTACGACGGAAACACGACGGAGTTCTATTTCTTCAACAAAAATCCCTTCACGTCCGGGACTACATCCTCTACTTCGTGGACGGATACGGCTCGGTGTATGCGTTCCATCCGGAGAAAAACCGGCTGGAAAAGAAATTTTAATTTTTGGACTACCGGCGCACGACGAGTCTCAAGGATGAAATCGTCCATTTCGCGGGCGACCGTTTGTACTTCTTTCGGAAATTTACGGATTCGGACCGCCACGTGTTGGAGCAATATACGCTGGAAGGCGAGCGAACGTGGAGTCTTTCGATCGCAGGCTTGGGCAAATACGCGGGTTCGCTCATTCTTTACGATTTTGTCATGCTCGAACCTTGAGCGGCAAGGCGTCGGCCGGGCCGGAACGGCTTTCAGCGTTTCGCAACTTCCGCCACGAGGGCGAGCACAAGCTCGGCGGTCTTGACCAGGTTGTCCGCGTGGATCTGTTCCCGCGTCGTATGGATGTGTTCGTACCCGATGGCCAGATTGACGGTGGGAACGCCCTTGCCGTTGAAGATGTTGGCGTCGCTTCCGCCGCCCGACGGCAGGGTACGGGGCGTTAGGCCGACGGCCTCGATGGCGGCTTTGGCCAGACGCACCACCTCGTCGTCGTCCGTAAACGAGAAGGCGGGATAAATGATTTCGCTTTGGAACTCCGCCTCCGCTCCGAATTCGCGGGCCGCCGTCTCCACCGCCTCGCGCATGGCCGCCACCTGGCGTTCCAGCTTGGCCTGGTCACGGCTGCGGGCTTCCGCTTCCAGCTTTACATGGTCGCACACGATGTTGGTCGGCCCGCCGCCTTCGAAGCGGCCGATGTTGGCCGTCGTCTCCGCGTCGATCCGGCCGAGGGGCATGCGGGAGACCGCCTTCGCCGCCACCTGGATGGCGCTCACGCCGTCTTCCGGATTGACGCCGGCGTGGGCGGTTTTGCCGCGCACGACAATGCTGATTTTGGCCTGCGTCGGCGCGGCGACGATGATGTCGCCAACCGGGCCGTTGGAATCCAGGGCGTAGCCGTATTTGGCCTTGAGGCGATTCGGGTCCATCGCCCGGGCGCCGACCAGCCCCGCTTCTTCGCCGACGGTGATGACAAGCTGCACCGGTCCGTGCGGGCGGCCTTCTTCCAGGATGACGTGCAGCGCTTCCAGCAGCGCCGCCAGACCGGCCTTGTCGTCGCTGCCGAGGATCGTCGTTCCGTCGCTGCGGATATAGCCGTCGTCGTCCAGGCGGGGGCTGATGCCCCGGCCCGGCGTTACCGTGTCCATGTGGCAGGTGAAAAGCAGCGCGGGCGCCGATTCCAGGCCGGGGGAAGACGGCAGCCAGACGAACAGGTTTCCCGCGCCGTGGCCGGTGCGTTCCGCGGCGTCGTCCTCGTCCGCCTCGAGCCCAAACGCGGCGAATTTTTCCTTCAACAGATCGCAAATATGCCTTTCGTGTCTTGTTTCGCTGTCCACCCGGACCAGTTCCAGGAAGCGGGCAATGAGCCTGTCGCGGTCGATCACAAGCTTTCCTCCCTTTACAAATGACGCGCGGCCTTTCCACTCTATTCCGGTTGGGCTAAAATAGGTGAAAGAAAGAGAGGATGGTGCGCGTTGAATCCGAAAGTTCTCCGCTGGGTGGCCATTGCGGCGCTCTTGGCGATGCTGGTCACCACCGTGCTGGCGACGGTGGGAACCGCGGTTCAGTGGTAATCTCCTGCGGGCTCGTAGCCGAATACGCGGCAAAAATGCGGCACAAACCGCCGCCCGATTTCCGCCGTGTCCTGTACCAGGCCCGTTTCGCTTTCCAGCGAGGTGACGCCGTACTCGGAGATGCCGCAAGGCACGATGCCGGCAAACCCTTCCCACAGCACGCCGCGCAGGATGTTGAAGGCGAAGCCGTGGCTGGTAATGAAGCCGCGCCTCGTGCGCGCCTTGTTGAATTTGACGCCGATGGCGGCGATTTTGGCGTCGCCGACCCAGACCCCGGTGTATCCGGGCTTGCGGCTTCCCGCCAGGCCGAATTCGGCCAGCAGTCCGATGATCGATTCCTCCAGCTTCCGCAAATACGCGTGCAGATCGAGGCCCTCCGCGTCCAGATACAGCAGCGGATAACCCACCAGCTGCCCGGGACCGTGGTACGTGATGTCCCCGCCGCGGTCGATTTCAAACACGGCGATGCCGCGCCGCTCAAGTTCCTCCCGCGACAGCAGCAGATGCTCGGGATGACGGTCCGAGCCGATCGTGTAGGTCGGCGGATGCTCAACCAAAAGCAGCGTATCCGGCCGCTCCCCGCGGTCGATCTCCCCCACCATCCGCTTTTGCAGTTCCCAGGCTTCGCCGTACTCCATCCGGGGAATCTGGCGGACTTCCAGTGTCTTCATCCGCTTCCCCCCCCCTTCCGCCGACGACCATCCCGTCTCAGTACAATTTCGTGTCGATATTGTAGCTCTCCAGGTTTTCCTTTACCCGCTGATGGAACCGGCCGCAGATGACGCCGTCGAGGATGCGGTGGTCGAAGGAAAGGCACAGGTTCACCATCGAGCGGATGGCGATCATGTCGTTGACGACCACCGGCCGCTTCACAATGGCTTCCATCGTCAGGATGGCCGCCTGCGGGTAGTTGATGATGGGCACTGACAAAATGGAGCCGAAGGTGCCGGTGTTGTTCACCGTGAACGTGCCGCCCTGCATGTCCTGCAGCGTCAGCTTGCCTTCCCGCGTCTTGCGGGCCAGCTCGTGGATCTCGTGGGCAAGGCCGACGATGGTTTTCTGGTCGGCGTTGCGGATGACCGGCGTCAGCACGGAATCCTCCGTGCCCACCGCCAGGGAAATGTTGATGTCGCGCTTGACGATGATCCGGTCGTCGGCCCATACGGAGTTCATGATCGGGTAATCCCGGATTGCGCTGACGACCGCCTTGATGAGAAACGGCAAATAGGTGAGATTGACGCCTTCCTGCTTGCGGAACTCGTCCTTCCAGCGGTTGCGCAGGGCCACCAGGTTGGTCACGTCCACCTCGATGGACGTCCAGGCGTGGGGAATTTCGCTGACGCTTTGGCGCATGTTTTTCGCGATGGTCTTGCGGATGGGCGTCACGTCGATATAGTATTCCCGGCCCGGAACGAGCGGTTCTTCCACCTCGACGGCCGGCACGCGTCCGGAAGAAGCCGTGTCCGCGGCGGTCGAAGACGGCGCGGCAACCGCCGGTCCGGACGCCGTGGCAGCAACGGAAGCGCGGTCGGAGGGCACGGCCGCCGGACGCGGCGGCAGACCGATCCCGTCCGCGGCGCCGCCCCGGGCGATATGATCCAGTACGTCCTTGCGCTTAATCCGGCCGCCCATCCCGGTCCCCGCGACGGCGGACAGGTCCACGCCGTGCTCGTCCGCCAGCTTCCGCACGGCGGGCGAATAGCGGTGCCGCATGGGCGCGGCAGGATCGTAGGCCGGCGCGGACAGCGCTCCGCCGCGGCCGGCGCCGGCCGGGACCGGCGATGCTTGTCCTTCGGCGGCCGGCGGCTCGTCCGCCGCCCCTTCGCCTTCCGGTTCGATCAGGCAGATCGGCGTTCCCACTTCCACCGTCTCGCCGGCGCCGACCAGAATCTTGGCCATGACGCCGGCCACCGTGGAAGGAATTTCGGCGTTCACCTTGTCGGTGATGATTTCGCAGATCGGTTCGTACATCTCCACGCGCTGGCCGGGTTCCTTCAGCCACCGTTCCATCGTCGCCGACACAAGGGATTCGGCCAGCTGCGGCATGCGGATTTCCGTCAATTGCTTCGCCATCGGTCCTTGCTCCTTCCCGGAGGCGTTGCCTTTGAGGCCCGGCTTCAGTACCGCGCCAGTTCCAGCATCGCCGCTTTGACTTTCTCCTTGTTCAGCAGAAAGCGTTTCTCCGCCGGCGGGTTGATGGCCATCGCCGGCACGTCCGGCCCGCACAGCCGGCGGATCGGCGCGTCCAGGTCGTACAGCAGTTCTTCGGCGATGATCGCCGCCACTTCCGCGCCGACGCCGCCCGTCTTGTTGTCCTCGTGGATGATGAGCACCTTTCCGGTGCGGGCGGCGGCTTCCAGGATCGCTTCCCGGTCGAGGGGCTGCAGCGTGCGCAGGTCGAGGATATGCGCTTCGATCCCCTCTTCGCGGGAAAGCTCTTCCGCCGCCTGCAGGGCGAAATGCAGGGGCATGCTGTATCCGATGACGGTGATGTCCGATCCCTCTCGCATCACGTTGGCCTTGCCGATGGGCACGGTGTAGTCGCCGTCCGGCACTTCGCCGGAAATGAGCCGGTAGCATTTTTTGTGTTCAAAATACAGCACCGGATCGGGATCGCGCACCGCCGCCTTGAGCAGCCCCTTGGCGTCGTAGCTGGTGGCGGGAGCGACGATTTTCAGGCCCGGCGTGCCGAAGAACACCGATTCCACGCATTGCGAGTGATAGGGGCCGCCGAACACGCCGCCGCCGATGGGGGCGCGGATGACGACGGGGCAATCCCAGTCGTTGTTGGAACGGTAGCGGATTTTGGCCGCTTCGCTGATGATCTGGTTCGTTGCCGGAAAAATGAAATCGGCGTACTGCATTTCGGCGATGGGCCGAAGTCCCGCCATCGCCGCGCCGATCGCCACGCCGGCGATGGCCGACTCCGACAGCGGAGTGTCCAGTACCCGGAATTCGCCGAACAGGCGCTGCAGCTCCTTTGTCGTGCCGAAGACGCCGCCCTTCACGCCGACGTCCTCGCCGAGCACGAAGACGCGCTCGTCGCGCTCCATTTCTTCTTTCATGGCCAGGCGGATCGCCTCGATGTATTCCAGGACCGGCATCAGGCTCCCTCCCCGTCTTCCGCGTAGACGTAGCGGAGCGAATCCTCCGGCGACTGGAACGGCGCGCGTTCCGCGTACGCCGTGGCTTCGTCGATGACGGCCCGGATGCGCGCGTCCAGCTCCCGGTCCCGTTCATGCGACCAAAGCCCGCAATCGATCAGATAGTCCCGGAATTTCGGAATGCCGTCCCGTTTCCATCCCCGCTCGACTTCTTCCTTCGTACGGTAGGCCAGGTCGTTGTCGGAGGTGGAATGCGCCGCCACCCGGTATGTCATCACCTCGATGAGCGTCGGCCCTTCTCCCTTGAGGGCCCGCTCCCGCGCTTCCCGGACGAGGCGGTACACTTCCAGCGGGTCGTCGCCTTCCACACGGTACCCGGGAAACCCGTAACCGGGCGCCCGTTCGCAAATCGGGGCGGCCGCCTGCTTGTAGAACGGAACCGAAATGGCGTACTGGTTGTTTTCGCAGAAAAAAATGACGGGCAAACGGAGCACCGCGGCAAAATTGAGCCCTTCGTGAAAATCGCCCTGGTTGCTCGACCCGTCGCCAAAGGACACAAAAGCCACGGAGGGTTCTCCGCGCATTTTGGAAGCCAGCGCGAATCCGACCGCGTGGGGAATTTGCGTCGCCACCGGGCTGGACCCCGTCACGATGCGCAACCGCCTGCACCCGAAATGGCCGGGCATTTGCCGGCCCGCGCTGTTGGGATCTTCCTCTTTGGCAAAGAGGGACAGCATCAGCTCCCGCATCGTCATGCCAACGGAAAGCACAAAGGCATAGTCCCTGTAATACGGCAAAAACCAGTCGCGTTCGCGATCCAGCGCGAACGCCGCCGCAACCTGCGCCGGCTCCTGCAGAAGGCCGGAAATGTGGAAATTGATCTTGCCGGCCCGCTGCAGCAGAAGCGCCCGTTCGTCGTAGCGGCGGGCAAGCAGCATGTTTTCATACATTGCGAGAACCTGTTCGTCGCTCAGACCGAGCTCGCGGTGTCTGAGCGTCCGCCGGACGACGCCCGATTGCCTCATGGCCGGTCCCCTCCTGGTACGGAGATTTTATAACCAGGTCTTAATACTTGGTGTAAATCCATTATACTCTTCGCATGCCCAAATGAAAACAATCCGGTGAAAAAAATGGGACAAAAAAACCGGCGGACGGCGGGACCGCGCGGGAAGCCGCCATCGCGGTCATTTCGCCTTCCTCCGGGTTTCCACGGCCTGCATCGCTTCCTGCATCGCCTCCGACAGGGTCGGATGGGGATGGATCGTATACGCCAGCTCCCACGGGACGGCGTCCACGACGCGGGCCAGGGAAGCTTCGGCGATGAGCTCCGTCACGTGGGGGCCCACCATGTGGACGCCAAGCCAGTCCCCCGTCGCCCGGTCGGCCACCACCTTGACAAATCCGTCCGTTTCCCCGTCTACCTGCGCCTTGCCGAACGCGGAGACCGGCATGCGCGCCGTCATGACGTCAAAGCCGGCCTCGCGGGCGGCATCCTCGGTCCAGCCGATGGCCGCCGCTTCCGGCCGCGAGTAAATGCAGCGGGGCACGTCGCGGTCCGCCGCGCGCCGCGGCTGCCGGCCGCACAGGTGATCGACGGCCACCGCCGCCTCATGCATGGCGGCATGGGCCAGCTGCACGCCGCCGATGACATCGCCCACGGCGTAAATGTGCGGCTCGTCCGTCTGCAGCGTGGCCGGGTTGACGACGATGAAGCCGCGCTCCGTGCGGATGTCCGTGTTTTCCAGCCCGAGATCTTCCACGTTCCCCCTCCGGCCGACGGAAACCAGCATCCGCTCTCCTTTCAGGCGCCGCTTGCGCCCGTCCGCTTCCACTTCCATGGACACTTCCCCGTTCTTCACCCGGCACGTTTCCACAAGCAGCCGCGCCCCCGTGATCACTTCCGCGCCGCGCCGTTCGAGGGCCTTCTTCAGCTCCGCGGAAATGTCCCGGTCTTCGCCGGGCAGGATCCGGTCCGCCGTCTCCACCACGGTCACCCGGACGCCGAAATCCGTGAGCATGGACGCCCATTCCACGCCGGTGACCCCGCCGCCCACGATGAGCACGGAGGACGGCAGCGACGGCCAATTCAAAGCTTCCTCGCCCGTAACGACCCGGTCGCCGTCGTAGGGCAGCCCATCCAGCCGGACCGGCCGGGAGCCGGTGGCGATGATCAGATGCCGCGGCACGACGGTTTCCTGTTCGCCGCCCGCCAGCTGCACCGCCACCGATCCGCTGCGCGGCGAGAAAATCGACGGGCCGATGATCCGCCCCGTGCCGCGCACGATCTGCACGCCGCTGCCTTCCACAAGGGAGCGGAGCGACCCGTGCAGGCGTTCCACGACGGCAACTTTGCGCGCCATCACCGCGGACCAGTCCACCACCGCCTCCCCGCCGCCCAGGCGAATCCCGAAGGCTTCCGCGCCGCGGACGGCGGCGTATATCTCGGCGCTGCGCAGCAGCGCCTTGCTGGGCACGCAGCCGCGATGCAGGCATGTTCCCCCCAGCTTGTCCCGCTCAATCAGGATGACGCTTTTGCCGGCGCGGGCGGCCAGCACGGCCGCCGTATAGCCTCCCGGTCCGCCGCCCAGCACGGCAACATCGGCTTCCATCGGCATGAACGGTTCCCTCCGCTTCTTCCGCCAGAACAAAAAGTTTGCCGCGAAAATCGGATTTTCCCTTCCTATCAACGGAATCTATTTTACCTTTTTTTTCGCGGGGAACCAAATGGCCCTGGACCGAATGGACAGAAGACGCAGAAAACGTTATCATGGTACCGAGGGGAGCGTGGCATTGTGAGGAATGCGGTTGCGCGCCTGGCCGCCCTGCTGCTGCTCGCGATTCCCGGTGCGGCAGCGGCCTACGGCTTCAACGAAATGAGGGAAGCCTTTCTCGAATACTTCGCCTCGCTGGACGATCTCAACGTGGCCGACCCGGATTTCCCGTGGGGGAAGTTCATCGTCGGAGCCGTACTTTTCCTAGCGGGCGTCGGTTTCATCGGCGGCTGGATTTTTTATCGCGATCGCAAGCGCAATTACGTCGCCTCCCGCTTTCGCGCCAACCGGACCCCGCCGCCGTCCGGCGAAGACGGGGAGACCCCGTAGGATCCGCCCCGCCGCAGCTCCGCCGTGGCCCGGCTCCGGGTTCGGCGGCTTCCGTCCCGGCCCCGGTCAAAACACGAAATCCTCGTCCCGAAGCGGCTCGACGCGTATGGCGCGAATGTAGCCGTTTCCTTTTTTCGAGAAGAAGTCGTGCTGTTTCGTATGGGTGCTGATGCCGCTCAGCACCACGGGATTCACCGGCTCCTCGGCGAACGCCGGTTCCAGGCCGAGGTTCATGAACGCCTTGTTGGCATTGTACCGCACGAACCGAATCACCTCGTCGACGAGGCCGACGGACGCGTACAGCTCGGCGGTGTACGCTTCCTCTAGGCGGTGCAGGCGCTCCAGCAGCCCGCGCAGCTCTTCCTCCGCGGCCCGGCGCTCGCCCTCCGGCATCTCCCGCGCGATTTCCTGCGCCAGCAGGCCCACGTACAGCCCGTGGATGCTTTCGTCCCGCAGGATGAGGTCGATGATCTCCCCGCAGCTGGTCATTTTCCCCTGCCCCGCCAGATAGAGCGGATAGAAAAAGCCGCTGTAGAAAAGATAGCTTTCCAGCAGCACCGACGCCCCCATGGCGAGATACAGGTCCCGCGGCGTCCGGATGCCTTCGTAGCGTTCGGCGATGATCGCCGCCTTTTCCTGCAGGATCGGGTGTTTCTCCACCCAGCGGAACAGCCGGTCGATTTCCTCGCCGGAAACGAGGGTGGTGAAGATGCTGCTGTACGACTTGGCGTGGATCTGCTCCATCATGCCCATGAACCCGAGCACCGCCTTGCGCTGCAGGCCTTCCACCCGCTCCAGGATCTTCGGCATACCGACGCCGCCCTGCAGCGTGTCGAGCAGCGTCAGGCCCGCCAGCACCTTCACGTAGGTTTCCTGCTCCGGCGCATCCAGCGTGATCCAGCACATCTTGTCGTCGGACAGCGGAATCTCCTCGTCGGTCCAGAACTGCATGATGTTCTGGGTCCAGAACATGGAGGTGTAATCGTCGTCCGGCCGGTTCCAGTTTACCGCCTTGAGCGGTGCGGAGGCGCCCGTCGTTTCCATCCCTTCATTCTCCTTTCCGATGTGAGCATGATTCCGTTCAAACGGCGCAACTCACGCACTCTTCCACCGACAGCCGGTTCGTGCGCGTGTAATAGAGCGACTTGAGCCCGATGGCGGCGGCGTACAGGTAATAGCGCGCCAGCTGGCGGGTGGTGATGTCGCTGTTGACATGCAGCACCGTGGAGACGCCCTGGTCCACGTGGGCGGCGATCTCCGCAACGAGGTCCAGCACTTTGAACTGGTCCATGTGGTAGGCGGATTTGTAGAAGAACAAGTTGTCCCTGTCCAGGTAGGGCATCGGATAGTACGTGGTCATGTTGGCGTAGGTGCGCGTCTCGATGGGCGCCACCGCCGGCATGACGCTGGAAGTGGCGTTCTGGACATACGAAATGCTTTGCGTCGGCGCGATGGCCAGCCGGTAGGCGTGGTACAGCCCGTGGCGCATCACGTTCTCCTTAAGGCGCCGCCAGTCTTCCGGACCGGGCAGGGACATGCCGGCGAAAAGCCGCCGCACCTTGTCCGACGAAGGCCGGAAATCCGTCTCCAGATAGCGGTCGAAATAGGTTCCCTTTGCATACTCGGACCGCTCGAAGTCGCGGAAGACGACGCCGCGTTCCCGCGCGATTTCCATGCTTTTCTCCAGGGAGTGGAAGTTGACGGCCATGAAAAAGGCGCGCGCGAACTCCCGGGCTTCCTCGCTCTCGTAGGCAATGCGGTTTTTTGCCAGAAACCCGTGCAGGTTCATCGCGCCAAGGCCCACCGAATGCAGCTCCGCGTTCGCCTTCGCCACCCCCGGCGCGTTGGCAATGCGGCTCATGTCGCTCACCGCCGTCAGCGCCAGCATCCCTTCGTGCACCGACTCCCGCAGCTTGCCCGTTTCCATCACATTGGCCATGTTCAGGGACGCCAGATTGCAGCAGATGTCACGGCGGATGACGTCGGGCTGGCCGTAGTCGCCGATCTCGGACACCTCCTGCAGCTGGAAAATTTCCGTGCACAGGTTGGACATCTTGATCGTGCCGATGGCCTTCAGCGCGTGGGCGCGGTTGGCGTTGGAAATGTTGACGATGTACGGATAGCCGGATTCCAGCTGGATCGTGGCGATTTTCACCAGCATGTCGCGGGCGGCCATGACCGCCTTCTTTTTCACCCGGTCGTCGGCGAGCAGCCGCTCGTACATTTCGTCCATGTCCATGTCGTCCAGATGCGTGCCGTACGCCTGGTAAACGGAATACGGCGCGAACACGTACAACGGCTGGTTGTCCCGCGCCAGCTGATAGAACTTGTCCGGCACGATGAGGCCGATGGCCAGCGTCTTGAGTCGGGATTTTTCGTCGGCGTTGATTTTTTTCGTATCGAGAAACTCCACCACGTCCCAGCCGAAAATGTGGTAGTACGCCGCCCCCGCGCCCTTGCGCTGCCCCATCTGGTCCGCGTAGGAGAAGGCGTCCTCCAGGAGCTTGAGCACCGGCACGACGCCCTTGGCCGCGCCCTCCACGCCGCGGATCGGCTCGCCGCGGCCGCGCAGCCGGGAAACGTTGACGGCCACGCCTCCGCCGATCTTGGACAGCTGCATGCACGTGCCCAGCACGTAATTGATGGAGTTCAGGGTATCGTCCATCTGCAAAAGGAAGCAGGACACCAGCTCCCCCCGGCGCCGGCGCCCGGCGTTCAGGAACGTGGGCGTCGCCGGCTGCACGCGCCGCTCCATCATGGACAACGCCAGCCGCCGGGCCAGCGCGGCGTCGCCGTTCGCCAGATGCAAAGCCACGGCGGCCACGCGGTCCGGATAGTGCTCCAGGATGCGCTTCCGGTCGTTGGTCCGCAGGGCATAGTCGGTGTAAAACTTGAACGCGGACATGTACGACGGGTATTGGAACGGGTACACCCGGGTCATCCTGAACACATCGAGCACTTCGTCTTCCGGATACCGTTCGAAAAAGTTTTCGTAGTAGCCGTTCTCGATCAAAAAAGCAAGCTTTTGTTTCAGATCCGGAAACCGGACGCTTTCCGACCGCACTTCCTTCAGGAACTCGTCCAGCGCCTCCCGGTCCTTCTCCAGCCGGAAAAACCCGTCCGGCCCCCGCTGCATGAGTTCGTTGTTCAGCTCAATGTGCCGCAAGCCGGACCACCCTTTCGCGGAAGCTTTCCACGTCCCCCGGCGAACCCGACAGCTCGAACTTGTGCAGCACCGGAACGCCGTACGCGGCGGCGATCCGGTCCGCGCTCCGGGCGAAATTCGGGCCCCAGTTGCGATTGCCGCTGGCCGCCACTCCACGCAGGAAACGGCCGTTGCGGGTCAGAAACGCCGCCGACCGCGGGGGGACCTGGCCGAATCCGGTGGTGTGGGTGACCAGCACGAAGGGCTCTTCCAGCAAGGCGTCCTCCTCCACCGGCACCGCGGGCAGATCCAGCCTGGCGACGAACCGCTTCACGTTGCCCGTTTTGGAATCGTAGACGATGAGCATGACTCCACCTCCCGATTGATGGGAAAAAAGCGAGGCGCCCCCGGAGCCTCGGGGCTCCGGAAACGCCTCAATATATACCCGCCGGACGGGCAGTTCCGCCCGGGCGTGGGGCCCGGTTCCTGCCGCCGGCCAAGGCCGGTTTCCGGCGCATCCCTATACTCCGTAGGTTCTGGCGCCTTCGGGCGGGCAGGTCTCCTGGCTCGGGCTTCATCGTTTCGCCCCGCCTTCCCGGCCGCTTGCGGCCAGTGGCGCAGATGGGGCGAACCTCTTCCCTCACAGTGGCGGGACCGCGCCGGACTTGCACCGGTCTTCCCTTTTCACCTTGCCGCGCGGGCAAGGCACCCGTCCGAACAACAATATGTAGTTGTCGACATCAAATATACACCCAATATCTTGTGTTTGTCAATTCCGCACTAGGACAGGATTCAGACGCCGCTTTCCCGCGTTTCCCGCCGGTAGCGGGCCGGCGTCGTGCCCGTGACCGTCCGAAACGTCCTGTAAAAATGGGGAATCGTCTCGAATCCGCACCGCTCCGCGATGCGGGCGATCGTCTCGTCCGTGGCCGACAGCAGTTCTTTGGCGCGCATCACACGCTTGACATTGACGTAATGGGTCACATTCATGCCGGTCATCCATTTGAACACGCGCGAGAAATGGGCTGGCGAGACGGAAGCCTGCCTGGCCAGTTCGGACAGCCGGAAACCGTGCTCCGGACCGGCGTCGATCTGCCGAAGCGCTTCCTGCAGCCACGCGGGTCCCACCGCCGCCCCCTGTCCCGCTGAAGCCCGGTCGGTTTCCGTCGCCCGCAACGAGAACAAATGGCGGTTCAGCAAAAGCAAAAGCTGCTGCAGCAGGAGGCGGATCGCGTGCCGGTGCCCTGCCTTCCCGCCGCACCACTCCTCGTGCATCCTGTCCATCACCGCGACCACCTGTTTCGAGAGTTCGCCGGGCAAGGCCAGCTTGTATGCGTGCAGTCGGCGGGCCGTTTCAAAACAGGCCAACGGCGCGTAATCGCCGTCATACGGATCGGAGCGGATGAGCCCCGGAGCAAAGAACACCGCCGTGGACACGATCGGGTCCGCCGGATCGGTGAACGAACGGTGCACCGTGTTGCCCGGGACAATGAACAGATCGCCGGCGCGTTTTTCATACAGGGTTTGGTTGATCAGAATGGTGCCCGTGCCCCCGTGCACATACACGAGCTCATGCAGGTCGTGCAAGTGTTCGGGCAGTTCGTCGTTTTCCCGCCTCGTTTTCCGATGCGTCATTTCGAAAGGAAACAACGGATCGCCGAAAAATGGTTTGCGGTAGGGCTTCATGCGTCGTCAGCTCCCGGTGAAGGCATGCCGGAATATATCAAAACAAGTTAATAAAATGCAATGACCGGCAATTTTGTTCTCATATCGTGATGTTATAATGAATGACAACGACGGTCAATTCGGAAAGGGGCGCGTGCCATGCGGATTGATGCGCATCAACATTACTGGAAGATCGAAAGAGGAGATTACGGCTGGATTACGCCCGACATTCCCGTGCTGTACCGGGATTTTCTGCCGGCGGATCTGGCCCCCCATCTGAAAACCCATCGCCTGGACGGCAGCATCGTCGTACAGGCCGCCCCCACCTACGAAGAAACCGACTTCATCCTGTCACTGGCCGAATCCGAAGAAACCATTCTCGGCGTCGTCGGATGGCTGGATTTGTTCGATCCGGACCACCGCATACACTATGAACGGTTCCGGCGTCATCCGAAATTCGTCGGTTTCCGGATCATGATCCAGGAGATGGCGGATGCCAGCCGCATTTTGGAACCGGAGTTTGTGGAAGCGCTTAAAGGGTCTGCGGACGAAGGGGTCACCGTCGATCTTCTGGTCCGCTGCCATCAATTGGAAACGCTGATCAGGCTGCTGGAACAAATCCCGCATCTGCGCGGCGTGCTGAACCACATCGGCAAGCCGCGCATCAAAAACGGAGAATTGGAACCGTGGATGAGCCAGATGCGCGAGGTGGCCCGTTTCCCGCACGTGACGTGCAAATTGTCCGGCATGGTGACCGAAGCGGATCATCGCGGCTGGAAACCGGAACATTTCCGGACGTACATCCGCCACGTTCTCGACCTGTTCGGCCCGGACCGCGTCATGTTCGGCAGCGATTGGCCTGTATGCCTCATGGCCGCGGAATACGATGAAGTCGTCGACGTGTTGACAAAGGCGTTGCCGGAAAATTGGGGCGACCGGGAACGGGCGAAATTGTTCGGGCTCAACGCCCGTGAGGTGTACCGCCTGCAGAACCGCTGAACCGGCAGCGGCGGACAGCGAAAGAACAATAAATTCGGGAAGGAAGGCGTGATGCTTGGATGAAATACCGCAAACTGGGGAACACCGGGCTCGACGTGTCCATTCTGAGCTTCGGCGGTTCTTCCCTCGGTTCCGTTTTCCGGAAGACCGATGAAGGCGAATCGATCCGCACCGTTCATGCCGCCCTCGACGCCGGCATCAACTACATCGACGTTGCTCCCTACTACGGGCTCACCAAGGCGGAGACGGTGCTCGGCAAGGCGCTCCGTCAAATCCCGCGGGACCGCTATTTGCTGTCGACCAAGGCGGGCCGTTACGGCGATGACGTGTTCGACTTTTCCTTCAAACGGATCATGTCCAGTATCGACGAAAGCCTGGGCCGCCTGCACACGGATTATGTCGACATCCTCTTCCTGCACGACATCGAGTTCGTGCCGGCGGACATCATTCTGGAAGAAGCCGTTCCGGCGCTGCATCGCCTCAAGGAACAGGGAAAAATCCGCTTTGGCGGCATCTCCGGCCTTCCGCTCGAGATGTTTGAAAAAATCTTGCCGAAGGTCGACGTCGACGTCATTCTTTCCTATTGCCACTATTCGCTGAACGACACGTCGCTTCTCGATCTGCTGCCGATGCTGGAAGAGCGGGGTATCGGGCTCGTCAACGCGTCGCCGTTGTCCATGGGGCTGCTCAGCCTGCGCGGGGCGCCCGGCTGGCATCCGGCCGATCCGGAAATCAAGGCCTTGTGCAGGAAAGCCGCGGAGTTTTGCGCCGCCAGGAGCTCCGACATCGCCAAACTGGCGGTCCAGTTTTCGACATCCAACGAGCGGATTCCGACGACGCTGGTCAGCACGGCGAATCCGGACAACATCATGAACAACGCCAGATGGTGCGAGGAACCGATGGACGAAGAATTGCTCCGGCAAGTGCTGGACATTCTCGAGCCGGTCCGCAACCGGACCTGGATCAGCGGACGTCCCGAGTACAACGAGAAAATTCGCCTGTAGAACACAAACCCGGCCAGACCGAATCATTTCGCGGCAGGAAGGAGCCCGGATATGAAAGGAATCGTTTGCGATCGGGTCGGGCTGCTCCGGATGCGGGACGATCTGCCGGAACCGGAACCGAAACCGGGCGAAGCCGTCGTCCGGATCCGCCGGGTCGGCATCTGCGGAACGGACTACCACGCATTTGCGGGCCGGCAGCCCTATTTCACCTACCCCCGCATACTCGGGCATGAGCTGTCGGGGACCATCGAATGGATCGGCGACAACGAGGCGGAACTGTCTCCGGGCGACGCGGTCGGCATCATTCCGTATTTGCATTGCGGAACCTGCATCGCCTGCCGGCAGGGCAAAACCAACTGTTGCGCGAACCTTCGCGTGATGGGCGTTCACGTCGACGGCGGCTTGCGGGAGTTCGTTTCCGTGCCGGTTACCCATCTGCTGAAGGCCGACGGCTTGTCGTTCGACCAGGCTGCCATGCTGGAGCCGCTGGCCATCGGCGCCCATGCCGTGCGCCGATCGGGCGTCGGCGAGGGACAGACGGCGCTGGTGATCGGCGCCGGGCCGATCGGTCTTGGCGTCATGGTTTTCGCCAAATTGGCCGGCGCCCGCGTCCTGGCCATGGACGTCGACAGCGAACGCCTCGCATTCTGCCGCTCTTGGGCGGGCGTGGAGCATGCGATCGATGCAGCCGGACTTGAGGCGCCGCAAATGGTGAAGCGACTGGCGGAGCTGACGGACGGCGAATTCCCGACCGTCGTCATCGACGCCACCGGAAACGCCAGATCGATGACCGATGCGTTCGGATATCTGGCGCACGGCGGAACGCTCGTCTACGTGGGGCTGGTCAACGGCGACATTGCCTTCTCCCACCCGGAATTCCACAAACGCGAGACGACGCTCATGGGCAGCCGCAACGCCACCCGGGAAGACTTCGACCGGGTGCTGTGGGCCGTAAAGCGCGGCACCGTCGACATCGACCGCTATATCACCCATCGCGCCCAACACGATCACATGATTGAACGGTTCGCCCATTGGCTCCAGCCGGAAAGCAAAGTCATCAAAGCCGTCGTGGAATGGCCGTGACGACCTGGATTTCGGAAGCGGAACAAGGGAGCCTGAGCGACGGGAGCGAAAGCTCCCTTCTTTGTTTATCCACCGAAGGAGCGAACCCCATGGAGAAGCTGCTTGCCCGATCTGAAGGAACGGTCGCGGGTCCGGCGACGGATCGTTTGCCCGCCGGACTGGAAACAAACGGCGGTATCCGCCATTCGCTGTACGCCATCACCGGGTGGCTGGATGAAGAGCTTGCCGAGCTTGCCATCGGCAGACTGGGGGTTTTTTCGTTCCGGAAGGGATTGTACGTTTACGTGGGCAGCGCCAGGAGGAATCTGCGGGCGAGGATCGGCCGGCATCTGCGCCCGGAGAAAACCAGGCGCTGGCATTTCGACTACCTGCGCCCGCATCTTCGCATCATCGGAGTGGAAACCTTCCCGGGCGATGAGGGCGAATGCCGGCTATTCCGCAAACTGATGGCGGAACGCGGCGGGACGGTTCCCGTGCGGGGGTTCGGCTCTTCGGACTGCGGCTGCGACGCGCACCTGTTTTATGTTCCCGATGAAAGCATGGGCTATGCCAAACCCGTCTCCGGCAGCCGCAGCCGGTCCAGCCGCCCCTCGTTGTAAAGCCGGAGCAGCGTTGTCCGGTTCGGGCGCACGGTGTGGGCTTCCGCGAGGCCCCTTTGCACCAGGTCTTCATCAATGCCGAGTTCCTTCGGCGTCACGGGTGCGCCCGCTGCGGAGAGCAGGCCGCGAACGGCTTCCCCGGTCGGCAGGCCGGCCAGCAGCAAAGCCAAATCCGGCCGTTCCCGGCCAAGGTTGTGATAAAGATCCGCTATAAGCCCGCAGGCGACGCCGACTTTGGAACCATGCAGCAGCTGGCGTCGTCCGCTCCGGTGAAAGGCCATTTCCCAATAATGGGACAGGTGGTGTTCGGCGCCCGATGCGGGATGGGACTGGCCGAACAAGAGCATGGCGATGCCCGATTCAATGAGCGACCGCATAAGGGCCAGGAGGCTTTTTTCCGCGCCTCGTCCGATGTCGTCCGCCAGGCGCACGCATCGGTCCAGCGCCCGTTGCGTGATGTCCGCCACTTGCCCGTCATACGGTTCCCCGGCCGCCAGCCGACCGATCCGCCAGTCAAACAGCGCCGTCGCCTTGCCCAGCATGTCGCCGAATCCGGCCGAAACAAGGGGTTTTGGCGCCTTCAGAAGCACGCCGGTGTCAGCGAACAGGGCAACGGGGCCGGTGGCCGGCACCGTAATTTTCTTTCCGCGGATGAGAAGGGGCGCACCCTTGGAGGTAAAGCCGTCCACCGACGGAGCCGTCGGCACGGACATGAAAGGCTTTCCCGCCGTGTACGCCGCGTACCGGGCGATGTCGTGCAGCGTCCCGGCGCCGACGGCTGCCAGCGCGTCTGCGCCGTGCCGCTGGATATCAAGCAGCACCTGCACGATCGCCGCCTCGTCCGCCACCACATCTCCGGCCGGGTCCGGTTCCACGAGGGTGACGGGGGCCGTCGTTCCGGCGCCTTCCAGTTCCCGAACCAGGGTCATTCCCGCGGCTTCGTATGTATTTTTGTCGGCCACCACCAGCACCCGGCGCCACCGCTTGTCCGCCGCGTAGCGGGCGGCTTCCGGCAGAGCCCCTTCCGCCAGGACGAGCCGTTCGGGGAAATCGCGGATCCGGTCCGGCCATCGGCTTTTCAACTGTTCCATCCACGACTGAAGTGTTTTTTCTTCCAGGCTTTCCTGCATGGATACCCCTCCGGTCGGAACATGCGCCTGACGCACCAGCGTTTTGGAACTATAATAGCGCAAGCCATCCCTTGCGGACAATCAAAAATGTCCCTGACGCAGAAAACCGGGCCCTTAGCCCGGTTCTCGGTAGATATTTTGATTCATGGCCAAAAGGAAATCGCCGCCTTTCTTCATTTCCACAGCAGCCGGTACACGACCACCGCGGCCTGCGCCTTGGTAAGCGGTTCCTGCGGCGCCAGCTTGCCGTTCGTGCCGCGGATGATGCCGGCGGCGACGAGTCGGGCCGCGCTGGCCTTCGCCTGGGCCGACAGGTCGGCGGCGTCGGAGAAGGCGGCGAGGGAAGCCTGCGCTGCCTCGCGTTTGCCGGCCGCTTCAAGCGCACGGTCCACCATGACCATCATGCCTTCACGGCTCAGGAAACCGTCCGCCGTTTCCGGAACGCCGTCGGTCAGAGCGCCGTCTTCCGCAATTCCCAGGGCACGGGCGAGAAGCGAGGCGAATTCCGCCTTGCCGACCGGCGCCGACGGGTCGACCTTCTTTTCTTCAATGAGGCCAAGGGTGTATAGCAGGTCAAACGCCGTCTTCGCCCAGTGTCCTTGCGGCACGAGCTCGGCGGGCGGGACCGGGCCGTTGAGCAGCATAAGTTCGCCGAATACCGACGGATCCTGCCAGCCGACGCCGGTAAGGTCGTTCCAGATGGCGATGCTTTCCCTGCTGCCGGAACGGCCGTCGTTGATCTGCACGTCGAAACCGATGCGCGTGCCGACGGACGGCCGGATCGTCTTGAACGGAATCTTCACTTCCACCACATAGCTCGTGCCGTCCACCCGCACGGCGGATTCGAACCCTTCGGCGATGCCGGCGGGATTGAAGGTGGCTTCATTTTCATAGTTGACCCTGAATTGGCCGTCGTCCGCCTGATAGAACGTCGACTTCGCGTTGTCTTCGTCCAGGAACACCTCGATGGAATCCTGCTCCCAGGGGTTGGCGGAGGCCCGATCCAGTTCGTCATCCGTCACGCGGACCAGGACGTACAGGTTCTTTTCATCCCAAAGCACCCTGGCGGTGCCGTTGGCGCCGTGCCAGGCCGTCTGGAACTGGTCGATGGGCAGCACGGGCGACCTGGACCATGCTTCGTCTTCCACGCCGTCGATGACGGGGGTGCCGTAGTTGGCGTAGGAACGCCGCGGTTCCGGTTTCACCCGCTGATGCTCCGCGAGGAAGGTTTCCGGATCGACGATGGCATAGTAAGCCTGCTTGGCCTTCAGGTTGCGGTCGAACGGGAGCGGGAACCCGTCGGCCCGCCAGCTGGACGCGTCGTTCAGGCCCCAGAACGTGACCCGCGCGATGCTGTCTTTGCGGGCTTTGAAAATCCTGAACAATTCGGCGTACAGAACCCCTTGGGCGATCGCTTCCTCTTCGGTGAACTGGCCGTCCCGGTTGTCGGGGATGTCCAGCTCCGTGATGCTGATCTCGACGCCCAGGGACGCGAAGCGTTCGATGGACAACTCCACGTTGGCCGGATTGGTGCTCAGGTTGTAGTGGCCCTGCATGCCGATGCCGTCGATCAGCTTTTCGCCGTTGTGCGCGGCGGCATATTTTTCATTGAGTTCCTTGACCATGTGATAGATGGCCGTGGCCTTGCTCTGGTTGTCATCATTGTAATCGTTGTAGTACAGCTTGGTTTTCAGGCCCAGTTCCTTGATGACTTCCTTGGCGGCCAGGAACGCCTCTTCGATGTACTCGGGACCGATGGCTTTGTACCAGCCGGTTTGCCGCAGGGCTCCCCGCCAATCTTCGGGGTTCGCCGGACCGTCGTTCACGGCCTCGTTGACCACGTCCCAGGAGATGATCTTGTCGCCGAATTTCTCGCCGAAGTGCCGCACCGTTTCCCTGATGTGGCGGCGCAGGTTTTGCAGCGCCTCTTCTTTGGAAAGCGGCGTGCCGTCCTCGTGTTGCCACAGCCATTCCGGCGATTGCTGGTGCCAGACGAGCGTATGCCCGACAATGTCAAACCCTTCGGCGATCGCTCTCTCGACGAGGGCGTCTTGGGCGGTGAAATCGAACTCGCGGTCTGCGTTGTATACGTACTCAGGCTTCATGGCGTTCTCGGCGGTGACGACGTTGAAGTGCTTTTTCAACAGCTCCAGCCGGACGCCATCAAAGTCCGCCGCGGACACCGCGTTGCCGATCAGGAAGTCGTCCTTGTACACGTCTTTGATCGGCGTGAGGTCCTTTTCGATTTCCACGGTACCGGAGTCCGTCGCGACAAAGCTGATGTCGTCGATGTAGAACGACGCTTCGGGAATGTCGGTCGTTTCCACATAGATCGTGACGAATTCGTCGCCGACGCTCGTATAGCGGTAGGCGTCTTCCAGCTTGACCCATCCGTCGGCCGTGGAGACCCTTTTTCTCGTGACGTTCTGATAGCTCGGGCTGGAATTGCCGATTTGCGTGGACAGTTGGATTTCCGCCGTTTCGGGCGATATTAGTTTCACCCAGGCGGTGATGTTGTACTCTTTGCCCAGGTCGATGTATTTCTCGACACGCAACGAAGGGCCTTGCCAGTTCTGCTGGCGGCCTTCCACCTTGAGGGCGTATTTGCCGCCTTCGGTATGGTTCGCCTCATCGGTGACCGTCAATTTCTCGACATCGCCGCGGGCTTCGAAACCGCCGGTCGTCCCGTCTTCAAAGGTCACGGTTTCGAAGGGCAGCGCAGGATCCCGTGCCGCCTCTTCGGCTTTTCCACCTCCGGCATCCGTCGTCGTGATGACGATGTCCCCGATGTAGAACGGCACCGTCTTGCCGGCTTCGCTGGACTGCACGCGAATCGCGCGGTCCTTGCCGGTATCGACCGTATATTGGCCCGTCAGGGTAAAGGGCTGGCCGGCGACGAAATCCGCGCCCGCGATCCAGCCGTAGCTGTCCACGTTTTGCAGCCAGGCTTGCGCACCGGCGGGGACGTCCGCATCTTCGTCCACATATCCGCGCACCGTAATGGTGTACGTTTTGCCGTTCTGTAGTCCGGCGGCGGCGAAGGGAATATCGAGGCCGTCCCAGTTGTTTTGCCGGTTGGAGATATACAGCGCCGCTCCGTCTTCGTTGCCGGCGAACACCTTGCCCATCACCGGCTGAATGGACGGACCGCCGGCCTGCACGGTTTGCCCCTGTCCGCCGGCAAACGTTTCATGATATACAATGATGGCATCCTCCGCTTCGTCCGGCGCCTCGCCGCCGATCATCTCGGCATATTGCGCCAGCGAGGTCACGAATTGGTAGGTGATGTAGTGGCGGCCCAATTCATAATTGTCTTTGCCATTCGGGTAACCGACCTTGAAGGCGTACTTGATGCCGTTTTCCCGCAGAGCTTCCTTGGCGGCTTCGTTGAACCCGCCGTACGGATAGGCAAACAGCACGGGATCTTTGCCGGTAATGGTCTTGATGTACGCGCTTGCTTTCGCGATGCTGGCCGAGGCTGCTTCTTTGGTCAGAAGTTCGCCCTGGTTCGTCTGCCACATGGCCTGGTCGTGATCGGACGAGTGGTTCTCGATGCTCACGTTGGGGTGCTTGGCCACTTCCCGGAGCTGGGTTTCCGTCATGCTGTACCCGCCGCCGATCCAGTCCGTGATGACGAACAGGACGGCCTTCATGCCGTACTGGTCCAGCACCGGAATCACTTCCGTCAGGAAATCCGGCGTCGCGTCATCGAAGGTGAGCAAAATCGGTTTTTCCGGCGCTTCCATCCGGCCTTCCATGATGGCCACGTACTCTTCCGAAGACAGGGTGGTGTATCCGTGGTCGTACAAATACTTCATCTGCTTGCGGAAATCGGCGATGCTGACGTCGGTCCACTCGTTTGTCGGCGTTTCCTTGACGACATGGTAGAGCATGACCGGAATGTCGACGGATGTTTTCGTTTCCGCCGACACGGACCATCCTGGAACGATCAGGAATGCAGCCAAGAGCAACACCATCCACCTCTGCCATTTGCGTGACATCTTTGCACGTCCCCTCCCGAAAAAGCTTGATGGGTGCAGGGCAGAAATAGCCGGAATAAATAAAGCGCTTTCTTTTCTTTGCCGGATCAAACAGCCCCTTTTTTCAGACTACCTTTTTTTTCCGCATTGGATTACCCAACGAACTTTAGAATGTCCTTTTATTTTTTAAGTTTCTTCGGGTGCGGGCGCTTCCGCGGTGGCGAAAGGAAATCCTCCTGGGAGGGTCGGTTTCGGTTTCAGTCCAACTCCTTATTCTTCCATAATAGCATGCGGAGTTTAAAATTCGGAACGAAAGGATGGTCTTGGGAATTACGTTGGCAATCAAAAAGGCTGCCGACAGGGGTTTGTCGACAGCCTGGGACGGCCGACGCCGCCTTCCCGATTTTTATTCGGCGATCAATACCTCAATGCCCTTTTGGCGAAGCTTGCTGACGATCTCTTCGGGCGCCTTGCGGTCGGTGATCAGGGTGTGCACCTTTTCAACGGGCACGATGCGGTAGAAGGTGACCACACCGAATTTGCTGTGGTCGGCCAAAACGACGGTGTGCTTGGCATTCTCGATCAACTTCCGGACGACCCGGGCTTCCTCCATGCTCGGCGTGGTCAGGCCTTCCTCTATGGAAAACCCGTTGATGCCGAAGAACACATAGTCGGTATAGATGCCGTCCAGGGATTTTTCCGCCGTTTCGCCGATCAACGCGAACGTTTTCGGGCGAATGCTGCCGCCCGTAAGGAAAAGCTGAATTCCCTCGAGCCCCATCAGTTCCTTCGCGATGTTGATCGCATTCGTCACCACGGTCAGGTTCGTGCGATCCCGGATCCATTTGGTCATGTGATGAACGGTGGTGCCGGTGGACAGGGCGATGACATCCCCGTCTTTGACCAGGCTTGCGGCCACTTTGGCGATGGCCGATTTTTCTTCCCGCAGCCGGTCTTCCTTCTCCAAAAAAGACGGCTCCAGGAAGAGATTCTCGTTCAGCATGGCCCCTCCGTGGCTGCGGATGACCAGATTCTCGTTTTCCAGCCTTTCCAGGTCCTTGCGGATCGTCACTTCCGAAACCTGAAGCTTCTCGCTCAGAAAGGAAACATCGACATGGCGATGCTGCCTCAGATAGTCAAGAATGAATTGGGACCTTTCCAGGCTTCTCATTTTCCGTTTACCGTTTGGTCGTTCCATATGCGGGGCTTCCCTTCAACCCGTCAAAAATATCTTTCAAATTGTTTTGTTTTGTTTCGTTTCACTTGTTTTCTCTAGTATAGATTTTTTTCCGGGAAACCGCAATGTTCATCTTTCATCCCGGTCAGTCGTTCAGTAGGATGACTTTCCCTTTCACCATGTTGGGAACCCGGTAAAGATCGAAGGCTTCCCGGATACGCTCCAGCGGAAACTTGCGGAAAACGATATCCCGGACATTCAGGCGTCCCTGCCGCAAAACATGCAGGGTCATTTCCCATTCCCCGCCCGGGAACGGCGCGCTGTACGACATCCAGGATCCTCTCAGCATGAATTCCTTGCGATTGATGAGCTCGAACAGTTTCGGCTCAAAGCTCAGGGGTTGAACGGGCGTTCCGATGAAACAGACCCGGGCCCTGTTGGCCGCGACGTCAAAGCTTTGTCGCATCGTTTCCACGGCGCCTGCCGTTTCTAAAACGATCCCGTACCCGCGTCCGCCCGTAATTTCCTTCCAGCGGTCGTCCGCGTCTTCGCAGCTCGCATTGATCGTATGATCGGCGCCAAGCAGCCGTGCCGTCTCCAACCGTTTTTCATCCAGGTCAAACACCGTCACGTCCCGGGCCCCCAGGATCTTGACCCATTGCAGGGCAAGCAGGCCAATGTTTCCGCCGCCCAGGATCGCGACCTGCTCTCCGCCCTGAAAACCGATCAGCTGCAGGGCATGCAGGGCCACCGATGCCGGTTCCACGAGCGCCGCTTCCTCGTAGCTGATGCCGTCATCGACGGGAAGGGCGTTTTGTTCCGGGATCACGACATACTCCGCCCAGCTGCCGTCCTCCCGCGAGCCGATGAACGAATAATGCCTGCACTGGGCGTACAGCCCGCTCCGGCAATCCGCGCATCGGAAACACGGCTTCAGGGGAACGCCGGCGACCCGGTCTCCGGGCTTGACCTTCGTCACTTCCGGTCCGACATCTTCCACAATGCCGGCGAATTCATGTCCAAGCACAATCGGATAATGATGCGCCGCGTCCCCAAAAACCCGCGGCAAATCCGAACCGCAGATTCCCGTCGCCTTGACCCTGACGAGCACTTCGCCCGCCTTCGGACGCGGCGTCGGCCTGTCCTCGATCCGCAAATCATCTTTGCCGTGCAAAACAGCGGCTTTCATGGTTCTCACCAGCCCATCCTAGGAAACATATCTTTCAGGCGTTCATAGGTTTCGATATAAATCCCGTAGATTTTGCGGTACAATGCATGGTTCGCTTCGTCCGGGCGGTGTTCGCGCCGGATCCGGACCGCTCGTCTGACGGCTTCCTCCGCATCGCGGTAAAGCCCGATCCCGAGTCCCGCCAGAATCGCCGCTCCGAGTGTAGTGGCCGAATCCGACGAAGGAACCTTCATCAGTTTGCCGGTGACATCCGCCTTGATCTGGGTCCACAACCGGCTGTTGGCCGCGCCCCCCACGCAGTGAAGCGTCCGGATGGACACGCCGCTTTGCTCCGCGGTTTTCAGATTGTGCTGCAGGGCAAGGGCGCATCCTTCCATAATGGCCCGCACGATGTGGCCGCGCGTTTTGGAATAGTCCAAACCGACAAAGACGCCCCGCGCATCGGGATCCCAGATGGGCGAACGCTCTCCCGACATGTACGGCAGAAACACCAGGCCGTCGCTTCCCGCTTTGACGCGGGACGCTTCTTCCTCCACCGCGTTGAAGAAATCCGGTTCGTTCCCGGCGAATGTCCGTTTGAGCCAGTTCAGGCTTCCTCCTCCGACAGTGCCTCCCTGGAGGATCCATCGGCCCGGCACCACATGACGGCTCAAAATCAGGCGTTCGTTCTTTATGGGCCAATCCATGACAATGCTCATGCCGCCGGCTTGCCCGCCCTGTTCCTGAACCTCGCCCGGATGGAGCGCTCCCGCCCCGAGCGTGGCGCAGGCCGCATCCAATCCGCCTGCCACGACCGGCGTTCCCGGCGCAAGACCGGTTTCCTCCGCGGCGCGGGCCGTCACTTCTCCCACCACTTCATGACACTCATGGATGGGCGGCAGGACCTGGGGATCGATGCCGATCCGTTCGGTGAGAGCCTCGTCCCATCTGCACGCCGCAATGTCGAAGGCGTGGATGCCGTTGCCCTGGGAGACATCCAGCGAAGGCCGACCGGTCAGCCGATAGACCATATAGCCGTTGCTTTGGAGGATCATCCGGGTCTCCTTATAGACCTCGGGCTTGCGCTCCTTGAGCCACAGGATCTTGCCGGTGACATAAGTCGGCGTGACGGGATTCCCCGAAACGGAAAAAAGCGTCTCGAACCCGATTTGCCCGATCAAGGCTTCACATTGACGCGCCGTTCGGCGATCCAGCCAGGTCATGGCGCGGATCAGCGGGCGGCCCCGTTGATCGACCGGAACCAGAGCCCCGCTCTGGCCGTCCACCCCGACCGCCTTGATTTCCCGCGGCGCGATGCCGGTCCCGCGGATGATGCGGCGGATCAGGGTGCTTGCCGCGTTCCACCAGTCATCCGGGTTCTGCTCGACGCCGCCCGGCTCCGGGTAGTGCGTTTCGTAGGCCTGGGACGCCTGGCACCGAAGCTCCCCGTCCACCGTGAACAGACCGACCTTGCATCCGGAAGTTCCAATGTCGATGCCCAGCAGATATGGTGTGGTCATGATGCCGTGCGCCTCCCGTTACGCCTTGCCCGCGCAACCGCACATGCGCATTTTCTCCGTCGCCAGATCTTTCACGGCCTGTTTCGCCGCCGACATGTAGGCCCGGGGATCGAGTTCGTCCGGATGATCCCGGAAGAATTGCCGCAAGGCCTCCGTGAAGGCCTGTTTCAATTCCGTTGCGATGTTGATCTTCGCCATCCCGAGCGAAACGCACCTCCGGATCTGGTCTTCCGGAATGCCGGAACCCCCGTGCAAAACCAGCGGCACCCGCACCTTTCCGGCAATGGCTTCCAGACGTTGAAAATCGATTTGGGGCTCGCCCTTGTAGATCCCATGAGCCGTGCCGATGGCCGGGGCCAGTGTATCCACGCCGGTCAGCTCCACGAACCGGGCACATTCGTCGGGATCCGCCAGGGCCGTCCGCTCGTCCTCGACCGCGATGTCGTCCTCCACCCCGCCGATCTTCCCCAGTTCCGCTTCCACGTTCACGCCCATCGCACGGGCCGCTTCAACGACCTTCCTCGTCATTTCCGCATTTTTCTCAAACGGGTGCATGGACTGGTCGATCATGACCGATGTATATCCGGCGCGCATGCATCGCAGGATCATCCCGTAATCCTGGCAGTGATCCAGATGCAGCGCAATCGGCACGTCGGCCCGTTCCGCCGCGGCGCGGACAACGGCTGCAATGATCTCCGCTCCCAACTGTTTCACGGTGCCGGCCGTCGTCTGAAGGATGAGCGGCGAACGAGCTTCTTCCGCCGCCTCCACCACCGTCTGGATCATGTCCAGCAAATGGATGTTAAACGCCCCCACCGCATAGCCCTGTTGCCGCGCCTGCTGGAGCATCGCCGTTGATGAAACCAGTGCCAAGATGATCCCCGCCTCTCCGTAGATCAAAATGACTGTCAAGCAAATTTGATGACGCCCTTCAGCACCGTTGAGTCCGCCTCACCCTTGATCAGGCTCATCGCCTGTTCCAAATCGACCGCGGTGATCAGGGGATCGAGCAGGAGTTGCCCGGATTCGATCATCCGTACCGCCCTCAGTTGGGTATCCGGATAAGTGAACGAACCGATCAGGCTGATTTCCTTGCGGTAGACGGCGTACGGTTCGATCGGCACTTCCTTTCCCTGGGGATAGGCCGCAAAGACCAGCACGCGGCCGCCTCTTTTCGTCATGCGGATGCATTGGGCAAGCACATCCCCCGCGCCCGCGCAGTCGATCGCGACATCGAGCTCCGACAACTGTTCCAGAGCCTCCCGTTCATGTACGGGATCAATGGTTCGAAAACCGAGCCGTTCAGCAATCTGCCGCTTGTAGGCCACCGGTTCGACCAGCGTGATTTCGCTGATTCCTTGAAGACGCAAGACTTGCAGCATCAGTTGTCCGATGAAGCCGCCGCCGAACACGGCCGCCCGGCAGCCGGCTCTCGCCCGCAACCGGTCGATGCCGTGCAGCACGCACGAAACCGGTTCCGCCAAACAAGCCTTCAGCGGATCCGTATCCGGCTTCATTTTGTACAAAAGCTGTTCGGGCACTGCGCAATAGTGGGCCATTCCCCCGTTGAGATCTACGCCGAGGGCTTTCATGTTCATGCAGAGGTGGGCCTGTCCCTCCAGGCAGGGCTGGCAGCGGCCGCACCAGATATTCGGATTGACGGAGACGAGATCCCCGGTTTTCACTTTGGTGACCTTATCTCCGGTTTCCACCACCCATCCGGCGATTTCGTGTCCGAGGACCACGGGGAGCGTAGCCGGAAATGTGCCGTGGTAGATATGGCGGTCGGTGCCGCAGATGCCGCAGGCGGCCACCCGGAGAAGCGCTTCATGATCGCCGATCGCGGGACGTTCCAGCGGCCGGATTTCCATCTGCCCCGGTTTCAAAACTTGCAGGGAATGAGACTCCGTCATGATTTCACTCCCCCCATCGTCATGCCTTGAATGAGGTATTTCTGAATCACGATGCCGAACACGAGCACCGGCAGCACGATCATCGTGCCCGCCGCCGCAATCTCGCCCCAGCGAATGCCTTCAAACGTGATGTAACTGGTGACGGCCACGGGAGCCGTTTTTGTCTTGTTTCCCGTCAGGATGAGAGAGTACAGGAATTCGTTCCAGGACATGATGAACGTGAAGATGCTCGCCGCCGCGATTCCCGGAGCGGACAGGGGCAGCGTTACCTTCACGAATGCTCCCAGCCTCGTGGCGCCGTCGATCCGGGCCGAATCTTCCAGATCCACCGGGATGCTGTTGAAATAGCTCCGCATCATCCAGAGGACGAAGGATAGACCGAACGTCATGTAGATCACGACGAGGGAAAAGGCCGTGTCGAGCAGGTTGAATTCTTTGAACATCAGATAAAACGGGAGGATGACCATGATCGGCGGGGCCATCCTTGTGGAAAGTACCCAGAACGCGAAATCTTCCTTTTTCCGCATCGGAAATCGCACCAGCGCATAGGCGGCGGGAATGCCGAGCAGCAGGCTGAACAGCGTGCTGAGCAAAGCGACTTTTACGCTGTTGAAATAGATATGGATAAAGGTACCGTCCGCCAGCACGTTCGCATAATTGCCGAGAGTGGGCGTGAAGATGAATTTGGGCGGGATGCTGAAGGCATCCACCCGCGTCTTCAGGGATGTGAGAAACAGCCAGAACAAGGGGAAAACGAAGACGGCGATCATCCCCCACAGAAGAAGGGCCAGGGAAACATTTTTCAGTTTTCGGATCACGGACGATCACCCTCCCCATTTGATCAGACGAAGGACATACCGGGCCAGGAAGATCATGATCATCAGCATCGTGATCCCGATGGCGGCCGCGTAGCCCATGTTCATGAAGGTGAAACCGGTCAGATATCCGAACAGATTCAACGTTTCCGTCGCCGTGCCGGGACCGCCCTTGGTCATCACGTAGATCGTGTCGAACCACCGGAACAGGTCCATGAACCGGAATACGAAAGCGATCAGCAAGTATGGCGTAAGCAGAGGCAGGGTCAGATGGATGAATTTCTGCATGGAACCGGCGCCATCCACCGTCGCCGCCTCGTATGGTTCCACCGGCAGGGACTGCAGGCCCGCCAGCACAACCAGCGCAACAAAAGGCGTCCACTCCCAGATGTCCACCAGGATGACTGCCCAGATGGCCGTTTTATCGCTGGCCAGCCATGCCTGGGGAGCCAAGCCGAGTTTGCCCAGCGCATAATTGATCAGTCCGAATTGCGGATCATACAGCATCACCCAGATGAGACCGACAACGACGGGCGTTGTGATCGTGGGCAACAAAAACAGCGTCTTGGCCAGTCCCACGCCGAAAGAACCGCGCGAAAGAAGAAGCGCAAGCAGCGTGCCAAGCGCCATTTCACTGACGAGAGAAACACTCATGAACACCAGGGTGTTTTTCAAAGCTCCCCAGAACCGGCCGTCTTGCAACATGAACAGATAGTTGCCCAAACCATTGAAATGTTTGTTGTATGGTTCATATAAAAGATAATGTTGCGTGCTGGTGTACAACGCGAACAACGTGGGAAAAACGGTCACGGCCAACAAAAAAATGGTGATGGGAGCGATCAGGAGCCGGTAAGAGTTGTCCGTTTCCAGCACCAGCATCTGCTTCAGGCGATGTTTTCTCATCCGGATGGGTCCTCCATCATGCGGAGGAGTGGCTCTGAAGCCGAAGCCACTCCCTCGCACGTTTGCCTATTCGGTTTTATTTGAAGTAGGGTTCGATTTCGTTTTGCGCCGAATCCAATGCCTTCTTCACGTCACCCGTCGCCAACGCTTCGCTGACCGCGATGCCCAGGCGATCGCCCATCCGCTTCCATTCCTTGATGCGCGGACGGTAATCCGGGTCGGCGCTGTCCATGGCTTCGATCGTCACATCGATCCAGCCTTCATAGTTGTATTTTTCGCGGTAGCTCGGATCGTCCCAGACCGATTTCCGCGTGGCGTCGGCCCGCATGCCCTCGAGAGCGGTTCTGAGCTGGCTCTCCTTGCCGGTGGCCCAGGCGATGAACTCGAAAGCGGCTTCCTTGTGTTTGGAACCCTTCGGGATGACCAGGCCCGCGGTGAACACACTGGGCGAACTGCCGTACGGACCGCTCGGAACCGGCGCGTATCCGACCTTTCCGACAACGGTGGACAGTTCGGGGTTTTCCAGTCGTGCCGCGAAGTTGGTCGCGTCGATGGCCATGGCCACCGTTCCCTGCTGCATGGCCAACTGCACTTGGTCCCACGTGAAGTTCGCGCCGCCCGGCGGGCCATAGTTCCGGATCAGATCCACATAGACCTGCGTGGCTTGGATCGCCTCTTCGCTGTTGATTTGCGGTTTGCCGTTTTCATCGAGCCACTTGCCGCCGTAGGCGTTGAAAAAGCCGGCCCATATGTAGATGTTCATGCCTTCGCCGCGGGCTCCGCGCAACGCGATGCCGTACTGGCCGTCCTTCGTCAGCTTTTTGGCGGTTTCGATCAGCTCTTCCATCGTTTTGGGCGGTTCACTGATGCCCGCTTCCGCGAACATTTCCTTGTTGTACATCAGCATCGTGCTTTCGCCGTAGAAAGGAAGGCCGTACGTTTTCCCGCCTGTTTGAAATGCGCTCAGGAAACCTTCCATGAAATCATCCGGCTTCAGGCTGGCTTCGTTGGCGGCGATCAGGTCGTCGAGCGGATGAAGCCAGTCGGCTTGCGCGTATTGCGTCGTGAACATCATGTCCATCATGATGATGTCATATTGGTCGGAATTGGAAGCCAGCGCCAATTCCGTCTTGGAGTGGAGCTCTTCCTGCGGAAGAATATCGAATTGCACCTTGATTCCCGTCTGCTTCTCGAATTCGGGAAGCATTTCCTTCAGCGCATCGACGGCCGTGTGTTGTTGCATGGCTGCCGTCAGGGTAATCGTTTCTTTGCCCGAGGCGCTTCCCGGGGTGCTTTCGCCGGCGTTCTTGTTGTCCGCGCCGCCGCCGCTGCTCCCGCTGCAGGCGGTGACCAGCATCGACAGGACCATCAGTCCGATCGGCAGCAGCATCCTCTTTTTCTTTCTCTTTTCCGACATTTCATGCTACCCTCCCTGTGGTTTTCTCGAAGTTTTTTGAAGTCAGAAGAGACCATGTGCACGAACTCACCCCCTGAAAGCAAACCACCCCCTTACAGGATTCAACAAACGACTCCATTCGGATTTCCGGGCGGAAAACCGCCGGGGCGGCGGCTTTAGACCGAAACGAGCGCCACTTCGGGCAGAAATTTTTCGTATTCCGCCTTGTCCACATAGCCGCCGGCCAAGTGTCCGGCATTGGATGCGGCAGCGGCAACGCCCATTCGCAGCCCATCGGCGATCTGTCCGTCGTCCGGCACATGCCCCCGGTCGAACCGGTCGAGATGGCAGGCGATCCCGCCTACCACGGCGTCGCCGCAGCCGACGGTGTTCACCACCTTCACCCGTGGCGGTGTCACCGACCATACCCCGTTTCCCGTCACGACCAGCGCGCCCTCTTCATCCAGTGTCACGATGAAGGCCCGCGTTCCGCGGCGAATGTATGTGCGAGCCGTTTCGATAATGTCCTGACGGTCCCTGATCCTTGTGCCGGCCAACTGTTCGATTTCATCGCGATTGGGTTTGACGAAATCGGGGACACTTTCCATGCCGCGAACCAGCGCTTCCCCGCTGGTGTCCAGGAAGGTGAGCGCCCCCCGCGCCCTGGCGATCTTGACGAGTTCGGCATAGGCATCCGGTTCAAGACCGGGCGGCAGGCTTCCCGAAAAACAGACGATGGTGCTTTCGCCGGCAAGCTTCCCGACCTTCCGGCAAAGTTCTTCCCAGGCCTTCCGATCCACAAAGGGCCCCGGTTCCAAAATCTCGGTCTGGGTTGCGGCCGCGGGATCCAGAATCGTCAGCGCTTCCCGCGTCATCCCTTCGATCCAAACCGGGTCGCTGACGATCCCCCGGGCCGTCAATTGGCGATGGACAAACCGCCCGGTTTCACCACCCAGAAAACCGGAAGCGGTTACATCCGCGCCAAGTATCCGCGCCACCTTGGCGACATTGTTTCCTTTGCCGCCGGGTTCGGCCGTCAGTTCCCGGACTCTGTTTACCCCGCCGATGACGAGCCGTTCCACGACCAGCACCTTGTCCACTGCCGCATTCAATGTCACCGTCGTGATCATGCGTTCCCTCCGACGTATGCTGTCAGGCTCTTCCCGGGAACCAATGGTCCGGACCGGTTGGGTCGCGGTCGCCAGCCTCGCCGCTTCTCCTTCAAGATACGTTCATTGACGGAACCGACGACCGCCATGAAAGTTTCGTTTTCCCTTCGTAAATTATTTCGTTTTATTTTGAATTATTTTTTTTAATTACGTAACCCATCATAATTGATCGATTCCTGCTTGTCAATATTCACTTTTCGCTTTGTCGCCGGCATCCCGCATGAAATCCCTCAGCTGTCCGAGAGTGGCTGTTCCCTCCATCGGTCCTTTCCGCATGACGGCCATGGCTCCGGAAGCGGCCGCATAGGCAACGGCCTCCCGGGCGCCGTATCCCTGGTCAAGCAAAGAAATGAATGTGCCGGCAAAACAGTCGCCCGCGCCGGTCGGGTCGACCTCCCGGGCAGGATATGCGGCCACATCGAACATGCCCGTTCCTTCCCCGGTTCGTTCGTAGAGGGTGCACCCTTTGCGTCCGCGCTTCACCACCACGAACCTGGCCCGATGGGCAAATACGGAGTTGACGGCTTCGCGTTCGTCCTCCAGGCCGGTGATCCAGCGAAGTTCGTCTTCCCCCGGGAGAAAGACATCGCACAATGCCGTGATTTGGAGAATGAAATGACGCACATCGGCATCATTCAAGATCTCTTTCCGGATGTTCGGATCGAACGAGATCCGCATGCCTCTGGCTTTTGCGACGGCGATCGCCTTCTCGAACACGCGAATCATTTCTTCGCTGAAAATGGAGCATCCCATGATGTGCAGCCAGCGACCGCCTTCAAACATTTCCTCCCTGATGGCGCTTGCCGCAAGTTCCGCGGCTGCCGAATCACGGGTGGTATAAATGAAATCCCGCCCGCCGTCCGGTTTGTAGGTGACAAAAGCGATTCCCGTCGTTCTGTCCCTGACCGTCCCGACAAACGAAACATCCACGCCGTCGTTCCGGAGACGCCGTTTGATCAGCATTCCAAACGGGTCATCTCCCACCATGCCGACAATGCGGCACGACCCGCCCGTTTTTGCAACCTGGTCAATGAAAATGGCCGGTGCACCGCTTGGATAAGGACCGTCATACTCGCCGGACACATCGAACCGCTGCCCGACGTTCTTTGCCATCATTTCCACCAACAGTTCGCCAATGGTGATTATGGCGGCCATACGAAACCTTCACCCTTCTATTCAAAACGATTTTGCCCCTTCTATCATACCGACATCGAAACAAAAAATAAATATTATTATTTCGTTTTATTTCGTTTTGTAATCCTTTTCTTTGGCGGAAAAACAAAAAAAGCCCTGGCATCCCAAAGGCTCGCAATTGGCGCGGATATTCATGAATGAACAAGCAAAAAAGCCGCGGCGGCTCATCCCGTCAACACAAAAAACCCCCTGTTACCGGCTTCACCGCAAACCAATAAACAGGGGAAATTTATGGACATGGATTTTCGATGTTGGTTAGCCTGAAAGAAGTTGCTCGGTTTTGTCTGAACATTTCCTCTAACCCGCAATCCCTTGTCCCGCGCGCCTCAACTCACCTTGTGCTCGATCCGCAATTTGTCGGCCACCATCGCGATGAATTCGCTGTTGGTCGGCTTGGATTTGGCGACGTTGATCGTGTAGCCGAACAGGTGGCTGATGGACTCGATGTTGCCCCGCGTCCAGGCCACTTCGATGGCGTGGCGGATGGCGCGTTCGACGCGGGAGGGCGTCGTCCGGAATTTCTCTGCGATGGCCGGGTACAGGGTCTTGGTGATAGCGCCGAGGATTTCGATGTTGTTGTACACCATCGTGATCGCTTCGCGCAGATACTGGTAACCCTTGATGTGAGCCGGCACTCCGATTTCGTGGATGATGGTGGTGATGTTGGCGTCAAGGTTTTTGACCTTGTTCATCGGGATGATGTTGGCGCGCGCGGCCCCCGACGACAAAGCCGGGGCGACCGGGGCGGTGCCGGCCAGCTGGCGGATGCGACTTACCAGAACTTCCAGGTCAAAGGGCTTCAGGATATAGTAAGATGCCCCAAGCTGCACGGCCCGCTGGGTGATGGTTTCCTGACCGAATGCGGTCAGCATGATGATCTTCGGCATCGGCGAAAGGTCCATCTCGCGCAGCTTCTCCAGCACGCCGAGCCCATCCAGATGAGGCATGATGATGTCCAGGATCATCACATCGGGTACGCGCTCCAGTTCCTGCAGCTTGCGCACCACTTCTTCACCGTTGTACGCCGTTCCCACCAGTTCCATGTCATCCTGTTCCCTGATGTACTCGGAGAGCAAGCCCGTGAATTCCCTGTTGTCATCCGCAAGAAATACGCCGATCCGCTGCAACTGCACTTCCTCCCTTGTCTCAACGATTAGGTTGAAATTATTTGGCAAGTTTTCCTGCCTTATTTGATGTTCGACATTCACAGGAAAATTCCTTCCGATAGGAAAACTTATCCTTTATTTTTTTTTGAGGTTCTTTTATAATATTTTTTTCACGCCATAACACGATTCCCTTCGCGTCCTTTCGACATATGAAGGCAAAATAAGAGGCGGGCTTCATGCCGCCATGGAGATCGCGTCTTGCGGTTTCAGCATGATGCCCGCATCCTGCAGCATCCATTCGATGAAGCAGCCGTAGCCGGAGGTCGGGTCGTTGACGAACACATGGGTGACCGCCCCCACCAGTTTTCCGTCCTGAAGAATCGGGCTGCCGCTCATGCCCTGTACGATGCCTCCGGTGCGCTTGAGCAGTTGCGGATCGGTCACGCGGATGACCAGTCCCTTCGTGGCCGGGCTTGTCTGTTTGGCCACATGCACGATTTCGATGGCGAACCGCTCCACCTTCTGGCCGCCCACCACGGTGAGCAGTTCCGCCGGTCCCTTTTTCACTTCTTCGGCAAAGGCAACGGGTACGGGTTTCACATGCAGCGCGTGGGACGGAAGCCGGTCCATTTTGCCGAAGATGCCGAAAGGGGTATTGCGCTCCACGTTGCCCAGCGTCTTGGCCCCATCCAGGAAATGCGCCCGTTTTTCGCCCGGTTCGCCGCTTTGGCTTTTGGCTATGGATGTAACGTTGGTCTGCACGATTTCGCCGCTTCCCACCTCTATGGGCACCTGCGTGTCCATGTCCGTGATGACGTGGCCCAACGCTCCGTAAACACCGTGTTCCGGCGAGTAGAAGGTGAGGGTCCCCACGCCCGCCGCCGAATCGCGGATGTACAGACCCAGGCGCCATGCCTCGTCTTCCTCGTCATAGGCGGGCTTGATGCGCGTCGTAAAGCGCTGCTTGTTTCGCTGCACCACGAGTTCAATGGCCCGTCCCGCTTCCCCGGCTTCGCGGACGATATCGCCGACCAGATGCACGTCGTTGATCGGCTTTCCGTCGAAGGAGACGATGAGATCGCCCGGTTTCAGCCTGGCTTCATCGCCGGGGGACACGTGCGTGTCCGGTCCCGTCCGGACCCGGTGGTGGCCGACGACCATGATGCCGGCGGCTTTCACGCGCACGCCGATGGTCTGGCCGCCGGGGATGACTTTAAGGTCCGGCACGACCTGCAGCTTTACCGTTTTGAAGGGAATCATGCCGAAGAGGCGCAGCTTGAGTTCCGCGGTGCCGATGCGCAGCGGATGGATGGACAGCGGGTCCTGAAGGTTGACGGGAAAATCGCTCCCCGCTTTGCCGTTGACGACGGCGACCTGCGGGTGGATGCTGCCTGAGGCGTGTACCGGCAACGCGAGATGAAGGGAAACCGGACGCCCCTGAAACAGGCGAAGCTGCTGGGGAAAAGAGGCAAAGTTGCGGAACGGAGCGGATGCGGCAATCAGACACAAAATAAGAACGAGCAGGCAGCCGATGCGTCGGCGGCGGCTCGTGGCGGTCGGCTGTTTCAAGGTGCTCACGCTCCCTTACAGGATGGCGCCGGGTTGCTTTTCGCTCCCCGGCAACGTACCTATAAGTTAACCTTGGGCAACACCTTTTATGTTGTCGAAAAGCTTCCTTGGAACAGCCGTTTTTGCCGGTCGTGACGCGGATTACGCGTATTTTTGGCGGTGTGCCAGCATCAGCATTTCCTGCGCGTGGTGACGGGTCATTTCCGTCACTTCCACCCCGCCCAGAAGCCGTGCCAGTTCCTCCACGCGCTCGGGTTCCTCCAGCTCACGGACGGTGGCGACGGTGCGGCCGTCTTCCCGCACCTCCTTGCGGATGGCGTATTGCCGGTCGGCCATGCACGCCACCTGCGGCAGATGGGTGACCGCCAGCACCTGGCACTGTCCGGCCAGGCGCGTGAGCTTGTCCGCCACCGCCTGGGCAGTGCGTCCGCTGATGCCGGCGTCGACTTCGTCGAAAACGAGCACCGGGATCCGGTCCAGGCGGGCGAAAACGGTTTTTAGGGCGAGCATGACCCGGGACATTTCCCCGCCTGAGGCGATTTTCGCGAGGGGCTTCGGCGGCTCCCCGGGGTTTGTGGAAAGCAGGAATTCGGCCGTGTCGACGCCGGCGGAGCCCAGGTCCGTCTGTTCCATGTTGACTTCAAAAACGGACCGCGGCATGTTCAGCTCGGCCAGCTCCCGCGCGATCTCCCCGGACAGGCGATCGGCGGCGTCCCGGCGCAGGGCGGACATGCGCTCCGCCAGTTCGGCGAGTTGGCGGCGGAGGGATTCCTCTTCTTCCGCCAGCTGCCGCAGCCGCTCGTCCCGGTTTTCCAGCCGGTCCATTTCCCCGCGGATGCGGTCGCGGTAAGCCAGGATGTCCTCCACCGTGTCCCCGTACTTGCGCTTGAGGGCGTGCAACAGGTCCAGGCGGCGTTCGATTTGCGCCAGCCGGTCCGGATCGAATTCAAGACGGTCGCGATAATCGCGCAGCTGGAACGCGGCGTCTTCCACGGCGTAATACGCCGACTGCAGCTGCTCCGCCAGCGGACGGAAAGCGGGGTCGATGGCGGCCACTTCCTCCAGCAGGGAAATGGCCTTTGACAGCGCCGCCAGCCCCTTGTTCCCGTAGAGCAGATCGTGGGCTTCCGCCACCGATTCCGACAGTTTTTCGGCATGCATTAGCTTGCGCCGTTCGTCCGCAAGGGATTCGTCTTCGCCCGGCTTCAGGCGGGCTTTTTCGATCTCCTCCAGCTGGAAGCGGTACAGGTCCAGCATCTGCATCTGCTGCCGGACGTCCGACTCCAGCCGGCGCCTTTCCCCGATCGTTTCCTGGTAAGCGGCCCACAGCCGGCCGTATTCCTCCTTCAGGCCGGCCAGTTCCCGCCCGGCGAAGGCGTCGAGCCAACCGAGATGGCGTTCGGTCTTAAGCAGCGCCTGATGTTCATGCTGGCCGTGGATGTCGATCAGGCAGTCGCCCACCTCGCGCAGCATGGCCAGGGTGGCGTGCCGGCCGTTGATCCGCGCCGCGGATTTGCCCTGGCGGTTCAGCTCCCGCCGGATCAGCAAATCTTCGCCGGGATCGGCTTCGATGCCCAGCCGCTCCAGCACCGACCAGACCGGATGGTCCGGCGCCACGTCAAACACCGCTTCCAGGTCGGCCCGTTCGCATCCGTGCCGGATCATGTCCGTCGATCCCCGTGCCCCCGCCAGGAGCGTCAGCGCGTCCACAACCATCGATTTGCCGGCGCCCGTTTCCCCGGTAAACGCGTGAAAACCTTGCCCGAACCGCACCGTTGCGTGTTCGATCACCGCGAGATTCCGGATCGAAAGTTCCCGCAGCATCCGCGCCGCTCCTTTCCCCGTCCGGTTTCCGAAAGTTCAGGAAATGATGTCCCGGATTCGTTGCGCGATTTCCTCCGCCTTGTCCCGCGAACGGCAGACGATCAGCAACGTGTCGTCGCCGCTTACGGTGCCTACGACTTCGGGCCAGTTCATGCCGTCGATCAGGGATGCGACGGTGTTGGCCGTGGCCGGCAGGCATTTGACGACCACCAGGTTTTCCGCCGCCTCCGCGGAAACGAAGTGGTCCAGCAACGCCCGGCGGAGCTTCTGGGACGGATTGAACCGCTGGTCCTGCGGCAGGGCATATTTGTATTTGCCGTCGTCCAGCGGCACTTTCACCAGCTGCATCTCCTTGATGTCCCGGGAGATGGTGGCCTGGGTCACCGGCAGGCCCTCGCTGCAAAGCGCTTCCACCAGATCCTTCTGGGTCCCGATGTCGCGCTCGCTGATGATTTCGCGAATTTTCCGCTGCCTGAGTCCTTTCATTCTTCCTCCTCCCTTGCGGTGAACCGAACCGTCCGGATGCGGCGTCCGATCGGATCGACGACAAGGATGGCTTCACAGTCGGGAAACAGCAGCGCGTAAGGCAAAAGCCGTTCCCTCAGCCCGCTGGGCGTCCAGTCCAGCGGGTTTTTCGGGCGTTCCAGTTTGACGATGTAGAACTTGTCGTCTTTTTCGGCCAGATAATCGAAATAAAGGCGTGTTGGCTGTGCGGGAGCGCCGTCCACCGACACGCCGAAAGGGATGCGGTGCTTTCCGCCGAGCACGTTGTATCCCGCTTCGCGCAGCTGGCGCACGGGTTCCTCGTCCTCGTCGACGTAACTTTTCCTCCTCGCCAGCCTGCGCAGGCGGATGCCGGGCGGTTCCCGCAGCCAGTTGCGAAAACGTCGCAGCGCCAGCCAGGCGAAAAACAGGACCGCAAGGAAAATGAGAATCCAGTCCCCGATCCTCTCCACCGCACATCCCTCCCGAGGGGATCCGCCGACTTCAGGCGCAGCGGATGGCGCCTTCTGTGCGGGCCGTGCGGAAGAAGCCGCCAGACGAGGAGGTGCAATCCGTCTGAAAATCTGCCCGGTTTACGTCTTCGCGAAATGCGCGTGGGCTTCCGCAACCACGGCGCGCACCAGTTCCTCCGCGTCCGGATCGGACTGGTCCGGCTGTGCGGCATTTTCCCGGATGTTCGGTTCGCCGCCGGCCCGGCCGGCTTCCCCCTTTCCCGCAAACTTCCAATAGGCCAGAAATTCGATGTTTCCCTCTCCGCCGGTGATGGGCGAGTAGGTCAGCCCCCGCAGTCGATAGCCGTGCTCCCTGGCGGCGCCGAGCACCGTTCGCAGGGCCTGGCGGTGCACCTCCGGGTCGCGCACGACGCCGGATTTGCCCACCTGTTCCTTGCCCGCCTCAAATTGCGGCTTTACCAGGGCCACCACGAACCCTCCGGGCGGCAGCACTTCCGCCAGCACCGGCAGGATGAGACGCAGCGAAATAAACGAAACGTCGACGGTCGCCATGTCCGGCTTCGGTCCTTCCAGCCGGTCGGGCGTTATGTACCGGAAATTCGTGCGCTCGAGCACCCTTACCCGGCTGTCGCTGCGCAGCGACCAGTCCAGCAGGTTGTATCCCACGTCGACGGCGTACACGAAAGCGGCGCCGTGCTTCAGCGCGCAATCGGTGAAACCGCCGGTGGACGCGCCGACGTCAATAACCGTTCGGCCATGCATGTCGATGCCGAACTCGCGGATCGCTTTCTCCAGCTTGAGCCCGCCGCGGCTGACATACGGATGCGGCGCTCCCTTGACCTCGATGACCGCGTCGCGGGGCACTTTCATCCCCGCCTTTTCCGCCCGCTCCGTGCCGATCAGGACGAGCCCGGCCATGATGGCCGCCCTGGCCTTCTCCCGGCTGGGGAAATAGCCCCGTTCCACGAGCAGCGCGTCGATGCGCACCTTTTCGGGCTTGTCCGCCGCCATGGCCTCACTGCACCGCTTGCCGTGCAAGCACCAGGGCGGACCGCAGGCGGGCGGCGACGTTTTCCGCGGTCAGTCCGGCTTCTTCCCGCTGCTCCGCGATGGAAGCGTGTTCGATGAAGCGATCCGGTACGCCCACCAGCTGCACCCGGACGTGATGCTGCCCCGTTTGCGCGTAATATTCCAGCACCGCACCGCCCAGCCCGCCGTGAACGGCGCCTTCCTCCAGCACCAAAAGCGGCAGCCGTTCCCTCGCCAGCCGATCCAGCATGCGTTCGTCAAGGGGTTTGATGAAACGGGCGTTCACCACCCGGACAACAATGCCTTCCCGCTTCAGCAGTTCGGCCGCCTGCAGGGCCGTCTGCACCATCGGCCCGACGGCCAGCACCGCGGCTTGCCGGCCTTCCTGGAGCGTCTCCCAGGTGCCGATGGGAATCGGCTGGGGATCCGGTTCCCATTCCACGCCGGTGCCGCTCGCGCGGGGATACCGGTACGCGATCGGCCCGTCGTCGTATTGCAGCGCCGTCACCATCATGCGGCGCAGCTCGTTTTCATCCTTGGGCATCATGAGCACCATGTTCGGGACGTGGCGGAGAAACGCGATGTCGTACATGCCATGATGCGTCTCCCCGTCCGCGCCGACAAAGCCCGCCCGGTCGATGGCGAAAATGACGTTCAGATTTTGCCGGCAAATATCATGCACGACCTGGTCGTAGGCGCGCTGCAAAAAGGTGGAATACACGGCGAACACCGGCTTGAGGCCTTCCATGGCCAGGGCCGAGGCGAGCGTGGCCGCGTGCTGTTCGGCGATGCCGACGTCAAACATGCGGTCCGGAAAACGGTCGCGGAACTCCAAGAGTCCCGAACCCCCCGGCATCGCCGGCGTAATCGCCACGATCCGCGGGTCCCGTTCGGCCAACTCGACGAGGGTCTTTCCGAACACTTCCGTATAGGTGGGCGGTCCGACCGGTTTCAGCACCTGGCCGGATTCGACCTTGTAGGGCGTAATGCCGTGCCATTTGTGGGAATCCTGTTCCGCGGGGGTGTATCCCTTGCCCTTGACGGTCACCACGTGGATGAGCACGGGACCGGACACTTTGTCCGCCTGGCGGAAGGTGTCGAGCAATTGGGAGATGTCGTGGCCGTCCACCGGGCCGAAATAGGTGAGGCCGAATTCCTCGAACAGCATGCCCGGAACGAGCATGTATTTCAGGCTGTCCTTCAGCCGCTCCGCGGTGCGCGCCAAGGTGCCGCCGATGGCGGGAATCTTGCGCAGAAGCTGCTCGATTTCGTCCTTCGCCCGGCGGTAATGGCGGTCCGAGCGGATGCGGCCCAGGTAGTTGTGGAGGGCGCCGACGTTGGGCGCGATGGACATCTCGTTGTCGTTCAACACGACGGTGAGGTCCCTTTTTTCATGGCCGATGTGGTTCAGCGCTTCGAGCGCCATGCCGCCCGTGAGCGAACCGTCGCCGATGACGGCGATCACCTTGTGGCTTTCGCCTTTCAGATCACGGGCGATGGCCATGCCCATCGCCGCGGACAGCGAGGTGCTGCTGTGGCCCGCTTCCCACACGTCGTGCTCGCTTTCGTTCCGTTTCAGAAAGCCGCTGATGCCGCCTTTTTGCCGCAGGCTGTCGAAGCGGTGCTTGCGGCCGGTCAAAATTTTGTGCACATAGCCCTGATGGCCGACGTCGAAAATGATCCTGTCCCGCGGACTGTCGTACAGGTAATGGAGCGCCAGCGTCAGCTCGATCACACCCAGATTCGAAGCCAGATGTCCGCCGGTGACGGAAAGCTTTTCGATGAGAAAAGTGCGGATTTCCTTTGCCAGCTCCGGCAACTGCTCAGGCGCAAGCCGTTTCAGGTCGGTCGGGCTGTTGACGGCGTCGAGCAACAATGGGCCTTCCCCGCTTTCCGCGCATGCACTCATACGCATGGACTCTTACGGGTATTATAGCATATTCGAAAAGCCATCAAAAAACGTCGGCGGCTTCAATTTTCCGTTGCAAACCGCCCGGATGCCGCCTTTTCAGTGGTCCCGCGACACGAGAAAATCGGCGATTTCCGTCAGCCGGTCCGGCAAGGCCAGTCCGGCGCCCAGCACCGCTTCCCTGGCTTCCTCCGTGAGCTGTCGCAGTCGCCGCCGGCTTTCGTCGAGACCGAAAAGATACGGGTACGTCACCTTCTGCCCGCGCGCGTCGCTGCCCGTCGGTTTGCCGAGTTTGTCCTCGCTGCCCAGCACGTCCAGGATGTCGTCCTGGATCTGATAGGCCAGCCCCAGTTTGCGGCCGTACAGTTCCAGCGCGTCAAGCTGCGCCTCGTCCGCGCCGGCGGCATGGCCGCCCGCCCGCAGGGCGAAGGCGATCAGGGCGCCGGTCTTGAGGGCGTATATCCGATCCAGATCGTCCGGCCCGGTGACGCCCCGCTCTTCCATGATGTCTTCCGCCTGTCCGGAAACCATGCCCGCCAGGCCCGCCAGACGCGCCAGCTCCCCGCTCACCCGCAGGGTCCGATCCGCCGGAACGCCGGCATCCGTCGCCTGTGCCGCAACAAAAAAAGCATGGGTGAGCAGCGCGTCCCCGGCCAAAATGGCCATCGCCTCGCCGAACACCCGGTGGTTCGTCGGCTTGCCGCGGCGGAAATCGTCGTTGTCCATCGCCGGCAAATCGTCGTGGATCAGCGAATACGTGTGCACCAGTTCCACGGCCGCGGCAAAGGGCAGCGCCCGCTCCACCGCAGCCTCCTCGCCGCGCACGCTTTCCGCCGCCGCGAGGCACAGGATCGGGCGGAGCCTTTTGCCCCCCGCCCACAGCGAATACTCCACCGCCTCGCACAGCCGGTCCGGCACCGGCCAGTCCGCGGGCACGGTCCGGGCAAGCGCCTCTTCCACGCGCTCCCGCATGCGTTTCAGGTAGTCCTCGATCACGGCGCGTCTCCTTCGGCAGTTCCGTTTGTTCCATCATCCGCGTCCCGTTCCGGCAAAAAAGGCTTCCGCCTGAACTCGCCCCGCTCGTCTTCGAGCAGCATCTCGATGCGGCGTTCCGCTTCCTCCAGCTTCCGCCCGCACAGCCGGGACAGCGCCATGCCTTCCTGGTAGAGCTCGATGGCCGTCTCCAGCGGCACGTCCCCGCTTTCCAGACGGCCCACGATGGCCTCCAGGCGTTCCATCGCCCGTTCGAAGGAAAGCTCCTCCTGACCGGGCGCAGCCGCTCCCGTCCGGGAAGCCGCCGAACCCGTACCCGGGCCGGCTCCCCTTGCCGCTTCATCCGCCATTTGGCTTCTCCTCCCTTTCCAGGCTTTGCACCTGGCAATCCATCCGCCCGTCCGCCAGACGAACCCTCACCGTGTCGCCGGGGCGGACCTGGCTGACGCTGCGGATAATCGTCCGCTCCTGCACGTCGTAGACAAGCCCGTATCCGCGCGCCATCACCTTCAGGGGGCTCAGCGCGTCCAGCTCCCGGAGCCGCGACGCGAAGGCTTCCCTTTTGTACCTGAGCTGCGCAAGCACGGCCATCTTCAGGGCGCGCACCGCCGCGTCCGACCGGTTCCGCGCGGCCGCGATGCGCTCGGCGGGGTTCGCCGCCCCGAGCCGGAGTTGCAGCCGGGCAAGCCGCTCCCGCGCCCGCTCCCCTTGCGCCTCCATCCGGTGCCGCAACCGGTCGGCAAGCCTGTCCAGCCGCTCCGCGCGATACAGCAAAACGCGATGCGGCTGGGTAAAGTACGGCGATCGGGCGGCATGCCGCCACCTTTCCCGCGCCTGGCCGATGATCAGCCGGGTCGACTTGGTCATCCGCTGGCGCAAGTGAACGAGCCGCATCTGCAGCTCCCCGGCGTGCGGCACGGCCAGCTCGGCGGCCGCTGTGGGCGTCGGCGCGCGCAGATCGGCGGCGAAATCGGCGATGGTGAAGTCGGTTTCATGACCGACCGCCGAGATGACGGGAATTCGGGACGCCCGGATGGCCCGTGCCACCGCTTCCTCGTTGAAGGCCCAAAGTTCCTCCAGCGAACCGCCGCCGCGCCCGACGATGAGCACGTCGGCTTCGCCGAGCCGGTTCATGGCGGCGATCGCCCTGACGATGGAAGGCGCCGCGCCGGTTCCCTGCACCTGCACCGGATAAAGCAAAATCCGCACGGACGGGTTGCGCCTTTGCAGGGTGGTGATGATGTCCCGCACCGCCGCGCCGGTGGGCGAAGTGATGACCCCGACCGTCCTCGGATAGGGGGGAATGGGGCGTTTGGCCGCCGGATCGAACAGCCCCTCCGCCGCCAGCTTGCGCTTCAGCTGCTCGAAGGCCAGATGCAGGCTGCCGATGCCGTCCGGCTGCATCATCGTCACATACAGCTGGTACTGCCCGTCCCGCTCGAACACCGACACGCTGCCCCGCGCCAGCACCTTCATGCCGTCCTTCGGCATGAACGGTAGGCGCTGGTTGTAGGACGCGAACATGACGCACCGGATGCGACCGCTTTCGTCCTTCAGGGTAAAGTACATGTGGCCGCTCGTGTGGCGGTTGAAGTTGGAAATTTCCCCGCGCACCCACAGATCCTGCAACAGTTCGTCCCGATCCAGCCGCAGCTTGATGTACCGGTTCAGCTCCCGGACGGTCACGATTCTCGCCGCGTCCATGCGTTTTCCCCTCCCGGCCGCCGGCTTCCCGCCTGCCGTCAGTGTCGGCATCTCTTGCGGGATTTCTATCGCCGTTCCTTTGACGCAGGCGGTTGCCGAAGCCTTCAAGCCAGCCTTACGCGAGCCCCGCGGCCCGCTTGGCGGCCTTCAGCGTATTGGAAAGCAGCATCGTGATCGTCATCGGTCCGACGCCTCCCGGCACCGGCGTGATCCAGCCGGCCACCTCGCGGACCGCTTCAAAATCCACGTCGCCGCAAAGCTTTCCGTCCGGAAGCCGGTTGATGCCCACGTCGATGACCGCCGCGCCGGGCTTGACCCAATCCGCCTTGACCAGCTTCGGCTTGCCGACGGCGGCCACCACGATGTCCGCCTGTCGCACGACGGCCGGCAGATCGGCGGTTTTCGAATGGCAGACGGTGACCGTCGCGTGTTCGCGGAGCAGCAGCATGGCCGCCGGCTTGCCGACGATGTTGCTGCGGCCGATGACGACGGCGTGCCGTCCGGTGATGGGAATCCCGGAGCGCTTCAGCAATTCGATGATGCCCGCCGGGGTGCAGGACAACAGCGCCTCGTCTCCGATGACCAGGTTGCCGACGTTGACGGGATGGAAACCGTCCACGTCCTTTTGCACCGCGATGGCGTCGATGACCGCCTTCTCCCGGATGTGATCCGGCAGCGGACTTTGCACGAGGATGCCGTGCACCTCGCTCTTGGCGTTCAGCCTGGCGACCAGATCCAGCAGCTCGCTTTGCGGCGTTTCCCCCGGAAGGCGGTGCACCTCCGAGTAAAACCCGAGCTCCTCGCACGCCTTCGCCTTGTTGCGAACATAGATCTGCGAGGCCGGGTCGTCCCCCACCAGCACGACGGCAAGTCCGGGCCTGGTCCCCCGCTCCGTCAGGGCTTGCGCCTCGCGGCGGACTTCCTCGCGAATCTGCGCCGAGATGGCTTTTCCGTCAATCAGGCGCGCGCTCATCCGCGCTCTCCCCCTTTCTCCCGCATCAGGCGTCCCAACACGCCGTTGACAAAACGGCCCGATTCCTCGGTGCCGAAATGCTTCGCCAGTTCAATGGCCTCGTTGATGGCCGCCTTGGGCGGCACGTCGTCGCGGTAAAGCAGTTCGTAAGCCGCCAGCCGCAAAATTTGCCGGTCCACCCGCGACAGCCTTTCCAACTGCCAGCCGGTCAGATAGGACTGCAAAAGGCGGTCGATCTCCTCGCGGCGGCTCGCCACCCCTTCCACCAGCTCGAGGACGAAGCCTTCAATTTCGCCCAGCGCACTCACGTCCAGGTTCAGCTCGTTGTCCTGCCGGGCTTCCTCCAGGATCGCGTCCACCGCGGCGCGCCCGCTGACGCGGTTCATTTCCATCTGGTACAGACACTGCACGGCGATTTCTCTGGCTTGTCTCCGTTTCATGCTTCCTCCCGAATTGTTGCCGCTGGGACGGCTTTGCTGTCGGCTCGCCTCGCGGAAAACAAAAAAACCGCGCCGTCACCCTATTTCCCCGGGCCGCGCAGGCGGTGCGCGCATGCCGGACTTTCCCGCGGGTGTCAGCGCGACCGGGGCCAACGGTTCTCAAACCAGTCCACGAGCCGCTCCCAAGGGATGAGCGGCTCCCGCTTTTCGTCCCGCATCTTGCCGATCCAATACCCGGTTCCGACAAGCAACGCGCAAAACAGCATGTCCCAAAAACCGCTGATTTCGTATACGATGAACAACGCCCCGCCCGCCAGCGCACCGCTTAGGCGGCCTCCGTAGGTATGCCACCATTCCTTCCACATCGGGCGGTGCACCCCCTACTCCACGCGGCTCTTGAACGTGGCCGGCGATTGGGCTACATTGGCGATGAAAACGGACACTTCCGACACGGGTATTCCGGTCGTTTCTTCCACGTGGGCAGCCACCGTACGCTGGATTTCCTCCGAAAGGGCGGGAATGGATCCGTCGCCGTCGGCGAAGGCGCGGATCATGATGACCAGGCCGCTGTCCTCCACCCGCACCCGGGCCTTCAGGTCCCTCGCGCCGCGCACGCGGGATGCCGCCTTGAGGGACAGATTTTCCACCGTTTCCAGGGAGATGCGGATGTCGCCCAGATCGGTCCTCTGGTTGATGGACGGCGGCACGGAATCGCCGCTCCTTACGGACAGTACGAGAAAGCGGATGCTCAGGAGCAGCAGCAAAACGGCCGCAACGATCACCCACGCCTGGAAGGATCGCGAGGCACCTGTCATCAGCTCGGCGCCGTACGTCAGCCAGCCCAGGGGAATCCCGCCGCTTGCGGCCACGATGGCCAGCACGGCCAGCACGCCGACCGCCAGGCTGAACAGGAATAGCAGCAGCTTGTCCAACACGCGGATCAACGAATATCGTCCTCCCGTTGGCGATCAGCGCGGGTTACGGTTCGGCAGGCCCTGCGCCGGGCGGGCCGTCAGGCGGCCGGCACCGGACAAGCCGCCGTCAGAACGTGGCGCCTGCCCGACGGCCTCGGACAACCTTCACGAACGGTGACGCAGGACTCGCCGCCTCAAAACGTCACCGGACGCGGGACGGCTGCTCCTCTTCCTCGCGCTTCTCGCCCGTCGTCTTGAAATGCACGTCGTGGACGTGTACGTTTACCTCCACCACGTTCAGGCCGGTCATCGTCTCGATGGATCGCTTCACGTTGCGTTGAATGACCGCGCAAACTTCCGGAATCTTGTGGCCGTATTCCACGACGATGGACACGTCGACCGCGGCCTCCCGCTGGCCGACTTCCACCTTGACCCCTTTGGAGGGATTCTTGCGTCCCAAAAACTCGGCGATCCCCGAGGAGATTCCGCCGCTCATGCCCGCGACGCCCTCCGTCTCGATCGCGGCCAGTCCCGCGATGACACCGATCACTTCCGGGGCGATCTGGATCGTCCCCATCTCCGTGCGTTCGTAATCGGGAAGGACCGTTTCCATGGTTCGCTTCCTCCTTCCATGCGCCGCCGGCTTCGCCAAGCCGAAAGCCCGACGCCGGTTTCCCGCAGGCCAGTACTATAACTATAGCATCGCAGGAGAAATATGACAAACTTCAAGCAAGCCCTTGATCTTCCAAAAAACGGATGTCAAAGGTTCCACGCTGGAATTCCCGGTTGTCGAGCAGCCGCAGATGGAACGGTATCGTCGTCTTGACGCCTTCCACCATGAACTCGCCCAGCGCGCGCCGCGCCCGGGCGATCGCTTCCTCGCGGGTGGCTCCCCGCACGATAAGCTTGCCGACCATTGAATCGTAATGGGGCGGGATGACGTAATCCGTGTACACCGCGCTGTCCACCCGCACGCCCGGTCCGCCGGGCGGCAGCCAGAAGCTGATGCGCCCCGGCGAAGGCATGAAGTTCCGGTCGGGATCTTCCGCGTTGATGCGGAATTCGATGGCCCAGCCGTCGATCTTCACCTGTTCCTGGGTAAAGGAGAGCGGATCCCCTTCGGCGACCAGGATCATTTCCTTGATCAGATCGAGACCCGTGACCATTTCCGTGACCGGGTGCTCGACCTGGATGCGCGTGTTCATCTCCAAAAAATAATATTGTCCGTCCGGGCCGAGCAAAAATTCCACCGTGCCCGCCCCCACGTAGCCTACCGCCTTGGCCGCTCGGATCGCCGCTTCACCCATCCTCCGGCGCAGCTCCGGCGTCATGACCGGACAGGGCGCCTCCTCGACCAGCTTCTGGCGACGGCGCTGGATGGAACAATCGCGCTCTCCCAGGTGGCAGACGTTGCCGTGCCGGTCGGCCATGATCTGGATCTCGACATGCTTCATGCCGGTCAGGAACTTTTCCAGATAGACGCCGTCGTTGCCGAACGAGGCGCCGGCCTCGCGCCGGGCGGTCTCGATTTCGCTGACGAGCTCCTCTTCGTTATGGACGACACGGATTCCCCGGCCTCCTCCCCCCGCCGTCGCCTTGATGACGACGGGATATCCGATCTCCCGGGCAATGTCAAGGGCTTCGCGCGTATCTTTCACCAGCCCGTCCGAACCGGGGATGACCGGAACGTCCACGCTCTTCATCGTTTCCCGGGCGGCGGACTTGTCCCCCATGCGGGCGATGGCCGACGCAGGCGGGCCGATGAAGACGATGTTGCACGTCTCGCAAAGCTCGGCGAAATCCGCGTTTTCCGAAAGAAACCCGTATCCGGGATGGATCGCGTCGCACTCCGTAAGCGTCGCCGCGCTCATGATGTTGTGTAGGTTCAGATAGCTCTCCCGGGCGGGCGTCGGGCCGATGCAGTAAGCCTCATCGGCCAGCCGGACGTGGAGTGCGTCCCGGTCAGCCTCGGAGTAAACGGCGACGGTGGCGATGCCCAGCTCGCGGCAGGCGCGGATGATGCGCACCGCGATTTCGCCGCGGTTGGCCACCAAAACTTTCTGGAATTTCAAGGGTTCGTCCTCCTTTGCCGTCATTCCGGTCGGACCAAAAACAACGGCTGGCCGAACTCGACGAGCTGTCCGTTCTCCACCAGAATATCGACGATTTCGCCCCGAACCTCCGCCTCCAGGGGATTCATCAGTTTCATCGCTTCCAAAATGCACACGACGGTTTTTTCCGTGACCTTGTCACCGACGTTGACGAACGGCGGCGCGTCAGGCGCCGGCGCGCGGTAGAAGGTCCCGACCATGGGGGACACGATGGTGTGAAGGCCTTCGCGGGAAGCGGCCTTGTCCGCCTTGGCCGGTTCGGCGGGCGCAGCCTGCACGGGTGCAGGTTCCGAAACCGGCGCTGGCGCCGCATGCACGGGCGCGGCGGCTACGGGATGCACGTTCACCACTTCGGTCCGGCTGGATTTCCGGATGCTCAGCCGCGATCCTTCGTTTTCAATTTCCAGTTCGTGAATGGACGTTTGGTCCACCAGTTTGATCAGTTCCTTGATTTCGCTCAGCTTGAACAATGCGGTCACTCCTTGGCGGTATTGCCCTCGCACAAAGCCCGGTACAGCCAATTAACGGAATTATTATAACATATCCCGTACAAATGCAAAGAGCGGAATCTGCTCCCGCCAGCGCGGGAGAGACCGCTCCGCCGGCGCCGCCCGGCCGCTGGGGCGGCCGCCCTGCTTGGAATGCGTTTTGGTCAGGGCACGTATTGGACCGCGACCTGATCCGGGGTGATCCCGAGTTCCTTGACGGCCAGATCGACGATGTCCACCGCCTGCCGCTTGTTCAGCGCATCCGCCTGCACGATCACCTTGTAGCGATTTTCTTCCATCTCCACGGCCGCGTTTTCGTAGTTCGAAAGCAGTTTCGTCTGCAGGCTGGTGATTCGTTCGTCCATTTCCTCGAGCCGGCTCAGTTCCTCCACCGCGGCGGCCGCTTCTTCCTGGGTGTGGTTCGCGGTGTCGGAAATGATCGTGCTGAGGCGCTCGTGTTCCCGGTCAAACCAGGTCCGCCGGTCCAGTTCCACCTGGTCGAAGAAGGCCTGCCCCGAGGACTGCTTCATGCTTTCCAGCACCTCTTCTTCGGACAGGGGGGCTCCGCCCATGGCCTCTTCCCCCTGGGGCGGATCGATTTCCGTCACCCGGATGCCGTCCTGGTCGGACGAGGACGAGAGCTCGGATTTCTTCCCCGCCGGATTGGCTTGTTCGGTGAGCAGATAGTAGGCCGACAGGATCACCATCAAACTCAGCATCGACACCAGCCAAATGGTCTGCCTTCTGCTTTGCATCATTGAAACCCTCCCGTTCGATTATTGTTTGCGCGGCACGACGGAGATCCGGTGCAGCGGCACGTCCAGTCCGCGCGACACCGCTTCGGCGATGAGCCGTTTCACGGTGGCGTTTTCCGCGCCCTTGGCCGTGATGAGCACTCCGCGCACGCGCGGTTTGATGCGTTTTATGATGATCGGCGACTGGGAGCCCGACGACTCGTAAAGCGCCACCTGTCCGTCCCGGGTCGTCTCGGTGATGTGCCTGGAAGCGCCGTTTTTGTCGGACTCGTCCGTCAGCCGCTGGGAGTAGCTCTCGTTTTTCTCGACGACGATTTCCTCCGTGGAATCCATCGTGACCAACACGTCCACCGCGCCGACGCCGACGATTTTTTCAAGGATATCCTTGATTTTGATTTCCAGTTCCCTCTCCAGACGGGTGAACGAATCCTGGCCTTCCTCGAAACCGCCGCGCAGAAACGTTTCCCTTTCCGTCCCTTCGGGAACGTCCGGTTCCCGGGGCAGGGAATTTTGCTCCATTTGCGTCTGGTCGACTTTCTTGACCTCCAGGAACGAAGAGGCGATCACGAGCGCCGCGCCGATCGCCCCGAGCAGCACGAGCAGGCGGAACGCCCGAAGGCGACCCGGTCCGGTCGAAGCGAGACCGGCCCACTCTTCCAGCCGCCTGAGCCACCTGGCCATGGCGCACCTCCTTCGTTACGATCGATCTGCCGCCGTCTGCCGGGGATGCATCTCCCACACCTGCACCGTCTCCGCCGGAATTCCGAAGCGGGCGGCCAGGAGCGCCGCCACGCGGGACTCCGTGGCCGGATCGGCGCGCAGTCGGCGGCCGGAGTCGGCGGCCGCCGTACCGACGCCGCCCCGGGCGAGCGCCTCCGCCGCGGAATGCTGCGTGGCCGCGTCTTCTCCCGAGATGCCGGCCGCATCTTTTTCCGCCCGTCCGATGACCTCTTCTTCCGCCTCCGGGGAGACGGGCCGAATCGGCTCGATGCGCACCTCCACCGGCGCCACCGGATCGATCGCGGCGATCGGACGGTTTCCCGCCGCCTGCGGCACGCCGCGGACGGAGGCGGGCGAAAAAGTGATCCGGACGGAGGCGACCTCGACGGCGCCCGCGAAGCCTTCCATGAAGTCGATCTCCACATCCTCCGCCTTGCGGTTTTCCGCCCGTTCGACGGCTTCGCGGACGGCCGTGCGCAGCTGTTCGGCGGCGATCAGACGGGCCTGGTCTTCCCGCTCGCGGCGGAGTCTTTCCCCATCGGCCTGAATGCGCCTCAGTTCCGCCACCGCCCCGTCCGGCTGGCGGACGATCCGCTCCAGGCCGTCCATGACGCGGCTGGCGAAATCGCCCCGTATCCACTCCAGAATCGGTGTCAGGATGGCCAGCAGGACGAACAGACCGGCCACCAGGCGGACGTATCGCTGCATGGATCGTCCCGGCAGGAGCAGATCCGCCAGGGAAGCCAGGAGCACAACGGCGATCAGTTGCTGCAGCCAGCCCGCCAGCGCGTCCATCACAACCGCCACCTCCTTCCCGCCGTCACCGCATCAGGAGCGGAGCGTTGCCCGCCATCAGGATAATCGTCACGGCCAGGAAGAACATCAGGGCCACCGACGCCATCGCCGCGAAGATGAACACCAGCGTTTTGCCGATGGTCTGCAGGCACACCGTGATGGGAGAATCCCCCAGAGGCTGCAGGACGGCCGCGGACACGTTGAAGATGAGCGCCATGGTCATGACTTTCACCGCGGGAAAGGCGCACAGGAACAGCAGGATGACGACGCCCGCCAGGCCGATGGCATTTTTCACCAGCAGGCTGGCCGAAAGCACGGTGTCCGCCGCGTCCGAGAACATCCTGCCGACCACGGGGATGAAGTTGCTGGACACGAACTTGGCCGTGCGCAGGGCCACCCCGTCGGTCACGGACCCCGCCGCTCCCTGCACGGTGATCACGCCCAGAAACAGGGTGAGCATGCCGCCCAGCAGGTACACCCCGGCGCTGCGGAGCAGATTGCCGAGCTGGGTCAGCTTGTACCGCTCCGAGATGGCGCTGACCAGGTGAAGCACGGCGGAGAAAAAGAGGAGCGGAAACACCGCCAGATGCACCACCGTCCCCACCGCGTGCACCATGAACACGACCAGCGGATGGAGGACCGCCGCCGTGGTCACCCCGCCGATGCTGACCATCAGGGTGAGCAGCAGCGGCACCATCGCCAGCATGAAATGGATCATCCGCCCGATCGCTTCCCCCGCGTAGCCGGTGGCGATGCGAAAGCTGTTCACGGCGAGCACGATCAGCACCATGTAGGCGATGGCGTACGCCACGCGGGTGACGGTGTTGCGCTCGAAGGCGCTCTGCATCGTCTCAAGGATCATGGTGAATACCGCCAGAAGCACGATGGTGAGGATGAGCTGGCCGCCGGCGAGCACCTCGTGCAGGAAAAACCGCAAAAGTCCGCCGAGCGCGTCGGTCCAGTCCCAGGACGTTTTCCCGGAGAACAGGAGTTCTTCCGCCTGCGGCATCCGGCCTTCCGGAAAATAGCCGCCGTATTCGCGCCGCAGTTCGTCCCAGAACCGCTCGATCGGGTCCATATCCAACTGCTGCGCCTGCTGCCTGGCCAGATCCTCCGCCATCCCGCGCCCAACCGGCTCGGCGCCGGTCCGGTCGCCGCCGCTTGCTCCGGGCGCTCCCGCCGTCGGCCCCGCCGCCTTTTCCGTCGCCGCGACGCGGTCCGCAGCCTGCCATGCCGTCGCCCCCGCTCCGTTGGCCTGTCCCGTCGCCGCTTCCGCCGCTTCCGCCCAGAGGGCGCCGCTCCACAGGACCAGCAGCATCGTCACCAGCGCCGGCAGGATCGCCCGCACGGACCGGACTTCGACCGCTCGGCGCATCATGCGCGAACCCCTCCCCGGTTGCCGACGGGTCAGGCCGGCAGCAGATTCAGCACGGTTTCGATCATGACGCCGATGATCGGGACGGCCATCACCAGAATGAGCATCTTTCCGGCGAATTCGATTTTGCCCGCCACGCTTTCAAGCCCGGCGTCCCGCACGATTTGCGCGCCGAATTCGGCGATGTAGGCGACCCCGATCACCTTCAGCATGGTCCGGAGATAGACGGACGGGACGCCGGAGCGGTCGGCGAGCTCCTCCAGCACCGACACCACCCGGTCGATTTTGCCGATCAGTTCCAGAAAGATCGCGGCGCCGACGAAGACGGCCAGCAGAAAGGCAAACACCGGCTTCTGTTCGCGGACGACCAGAATGAGCACCGTCGCCAGCAGGCCGACCCCGACCAGTTGCAAGATCTCCACCGGCACCACCTACTGGAACAGGAAAATCGCCCTGATTTCCCGGAACAGATCGTTGAGCAGCCTCACCACCATGAACAGGACGACCACGAACCCGATGACGGTCACCCAATGCGCCATGTCTTCCTTTCCCATCTGTTTCAGCACGGTGTGGATCATGGCGACGATGATGCCGATTCCGGCGATCTGAAAGATGGCGCTCACCTCGATGTTCATGGCACGGCCTCCCTCATACCATCAGGATGACGACGAGGGCGGCCCCGAGCACCCCCAGGCTCCGGCACATTCTTTCGTATTTCCGCTGTTCCTCCCGCGCCGCGGCTTCTTCCGCCTCCAGATGGACCATGGCGAGCCGGACATGCTTCAGCTGGTCCGGCCGGTCGCTGCACCCCAGGGAAGCGCCGAGACGAAGCAGCGCTTCCTTTTCCCCCGCGCGCATCGCCGTATCCGGCCAGACGGCTTCCACCGCCCCGGTCCAGCAGGCTTCGGCCGTCGTTTCCCGCCGCTCCGCCAGCCGGGCAGCGGCCCGGAGGAAGATGTGCCGCAACGGATCGGCCAAGGCCGCGCCCACCCTTGCCAGGGCTTCCGGCAGCGGCGTCTGTCCGTAGGAGATTTCCGTTTCAAGCCGTTTGAGGGCGTGAATCAGTTCCCGGATTTGCCTGGGGCGGGCGGCGTATCTCGCGGCCTGGGCAAACCCGATCAGCGTGCCGGCCGCCATGATGAGCAGCGCTCCTGCAAGTTTGACCATGATCTCCTCCCCTTGGCGGGATTTGAAGGGCGGCTTTCGCTTCCGCTCAATGTCCCGGGACGCCGGCTTGCGGTCCGGCGAACGGGCGCATCGCCCAACCGGGCGGAGCGTCGCGCGGGGCCGCCCCGGAGCGGACGGCTTGTCTGCCGAACCGCCCGGCAAGCACCTCCTCGGCAGTGACGACGCGGTGCGCAACGCGGCCGCCCGTTCGCGACAGGATCACGTAGACGCGAAAGAGGCCTTCGCCGGCCAGTTCGCGGAGCACGGGGCGGGACAGCACATCGTCGATGCCGGAAGCGTGCGCCGTCGCCACCACGCGGACGCCGGCGTGCAGCGCTTCGCGCAGCGCGGCGGCGTCTTCCGGCCGGCCGATCTCGTCCACCGCGATCACTTCCGGCGACATCGACCGGATGAGCATCATCATGCCCTCGGCTTTGGGACAGGCGTCCAGCACGTCGCAGCGCGGGCCGAGATCGAAGGTGGGAACCCCGTTTTCGCAGGCGGCGATTTCCGAGCGTTCGTCCACGATGCCCACCTTGCGTCCACGCCAGCCGGCGGCGGCCGGATGGCGCCAGTCGCCCGCGCTGACGGCGCGCGCCACGTCCCGGAGCAGCGTCGTTTTCCCCTGCTGCGGCGGGGAAACGATCAGCGTGTGGCGGATCGTTTTCGCCGCCGGATCCACGATGGCGGGCATGACGGGGGCGGAGCAGCCGATGCGTTCCCGGGCGATGCGCACGTTGAATCCGGTGATGTCCCGCAGGCGGCGCACCGTGCCGTTTTCCAGCACCGCCCTTCCCGCCAGTCCGATCCGGTGGCCCCCGGACACGGTGATGTATCCGCTGCGCAGCTCTTCCTCCACCGCGTAAAGCGAGTGCCGGGTGATGCGTTCCAGCAAAGCCCGGCACAATCCGCGGTCCGGCCTCCACGCCGGGCCGGGATCGGCCACCACCGCCCCATCCGGCGCCACGAAGGACGAATCGGTTCCGTACACGATTTCCAGCGGCCGGTCCTGACGGATGCGAATTTCCTCAAGCTGCTCCCTGACCGGTCCGGGCATGCGCTCCAGCACGTCGCACAGGGCATCGGGAAGCCATTCGTACAGCTGCTTCAGACGCATCGCTGCGCCCCCTTCCGCCGGAGTGACCGGGGACAATGATCGTCCTGGCGGCCGCCCCGGGAAGTTGTCCCTTGATGGTTCCATATGTATGCCCACCCCCGCGGTTTATGCCAGCTTGCCCACATCCCCGGGGGGAGCGTTGTCATTTTTTGAGTACGCCCACCAGCAGGCAGACGACGCCAAGCCCCACCCACGCGAATTTCTCCGGAGACATTCTTTCGGCAAGCCCCACCAGTCCGATGGCCGTCGTGGAAAACAGCACGAACGGCCCCACCACGGCCAGCAGCGAATTGACCACCAGCGCCTTCTGCACTTCGCCCAGTCGAAGCATGACCAGCGCCGCCGTGAGCTCGAGACATCCCGACATGATCCGCAGGATCGCCATGCCGATGACCGATTTGTCCACGGTGTTTTCCTCCTTTTTGCCGCCGTCCGCCCCCGGGCATGCAGTGCCTCTCCCCAGGTCTTCCCCGGCGTCCGTTTTACCGGATTTTTATGCGGACAACCCCCGGATCTTTCCCGATTCGATTCCACGCGGTCCCCGGCACCCGCCCATGGGCGGACACATATATTGCAAAGGAAACTATTCCATCAACGGGTGAAAAGGAGTTAGGGAAATGGAAGCGACCGCGGGTTCTGTCCGTCACCTGTGGCATCCGCAGCTGCGGGACCCGAGCGGTAGAAGGGAAGCGAAACCCCGCCGTTTCGGCCTGACCATGGTCATCGACAAAGGCCTCGGGCCGCACGCGTTTGAAGACCTGCTCGCGACGGCCGGTGACCATGTGGACATCGTCAAATTCGCCTTTGGCACCTCGCCCCTGTACCCGGATGAATTGCTCCGGTCAAAAATCGCCCTGGCGCGCCGCCGAGGTGTCACCGCCATGCCGGGCGGAACGCTGCTGGAAACTGCCGTCCGGCAGGATACGGTGCCGTCTTTTTTCCGAACGGCGCTCGATCTGGGCTTTGACGCGGTGGAAGTGTCCGACGGAACCATCGAAATGCCCCGGCCCATGCGGACCGAGCTGATCTCCATGGCCCGCGGCCTGGGATTACGCGTGTTCACGGAATTCGGCAAGAAAAAGACGGGATCGCGCCTCGACGTGGAACAGCTGATGCGCGTGGCGGAACAGGACCGGGAAGCGGGAGCGGACATCGTCATCGTGGAAGCGAGGGAGTCGGGGACCGTCGGCCTGTTTGACGAGGGCGGCGCCTTGCGGGAAAGCGACATGGAGAGGATCCGGCAAGCCATTGGCGATCACCGCCGTTTTTTGTGGGAAGCGCCGCGCAAGGAGCAGCAGGTGGCGCTGCTGCACGCGTTCGGGCCGCAGGTGAACCTCGGGAACATCCCGGCCCAGGACGTGCTGGCGCTGGAAGCGATGCGGCGCGGCCTGCGGTCGGACACATTCGGGCTGCAACGATGTATTCCGGAATATGTGATTTGAGCACGCGAAACCCCGCACCCAATGGGCACGGGGTTTCAGTTTGCCCTGAAAACACGAATATGTGTGATTTTTCATGTCCTCCGCCGGGGAAGGTCATATGTGCCATTTATCGCATAAAACGGATCTTCCTGCGCCGCCCGATCCGCGGGGCATATCCGCGGCGCCAGACGGCGGATGCGAAGCCGAACATGCGGATTCCGTTCTAGAGCGGGACGGGCTTACATATGATGGTGATGCTTGGACACTCAGCGCCGGGGAGGCCGCGCCATGACGGGAGAATGGATTCTGATCGCCCTGATCATCATCGGCTGGATCGGCCGTTCTCCCATCATCACCACGGCGGCCTGTCTCCTGCTGATCGTCAAGCTGGTCCATCTCGAGCGGTTCCTGCCGTCCATCGAACGACGGGGGCTGGAGCTTGGTCTCCTGTTTCTGACGGTGGCGGTGCTCGTTCCGTTCGCTTCCGGCAAAATCCAGATGAAGGACATCGCCCAGTCGTTTGCCGGGTGGACAGGCTGGGCGGCGCTCCTGGGCGGGGCGGCCGCCAGCTTCCTGAACCAAAAAGGGCTGGGGCTCCTGAAAGTGGATCCCCAGCTCATGGTCGGCATCGTCATCGGTTCGATCGCCGGCATCGTGTTTCTGCGCGGCATTCCTACCGGGCCGCTCATGGCGGCCGGCCTCACCGCCATTTTGCTGAAACTGCTCCAGCTGCTATTGCCCAAATAGGACGCGGATCAAACGGCTTGCCGGATCTCCGCTTCCACATATTCGGGAAACCCAAACCCCCAGAAATATCCGTCGTAAACGTCCAATGTTTCCGCAACGCCGCGAACGGACACCCGGCGGTCGTTTTCCCCTTCGACTTTGCCAATGCATACGTCGACCGGTTCGTTGCCGTCCATCAGATCAAAATCAAATCGGACCGCGATGTCGACGCGGAAGCCCGGCGATGAAATCCACGCGTAACCGCCGTCGACTTTCCTGACAGCGCCGACGGCGATATTTTTGCGAGACGTTCCCCGATTCTTTGACATGGGAACACGCCGCAACGAGGAATAAAATTCCAAATGCCGGCACGAGAGGTCTCATCCGAAATCCCCTCCTTCCAAACCCGTTTCTGCGAAAAAAACAGGGCTTGGCGCAATCGGGTAAGAGGGGACTCTGCTGAGTCCCCGTCTCCCCACACCACCGTACGTACGGTCCCGTATACGGCGGTTCGTCAAACTTGCCCAACCATGACCACCTGGTTGAGGGGGATCAGTGGCGGT